>Ga0209154_1002570_pt1 | contig 10087 bp, 8 predicted proteins | sample GraSoiAngelo_121_FD_185878 | JGI IMG/M metagenome (GOLD analysis project Ga0209154, IMG submission 185878) | Grasslands soil microbial communities from the Angelo Coastal Reserve, California, USA - 14_0919_12_20cm (SPAdes) (version 2) | ecosystem: Environmental > Terrestrial > Soil > Grasslands ... | reverse complement strand
CGCGCGCCTGCGAATACACAGGCGTTCCAAGGAAATCGTTCGCCGTCGCATAGCGAATGTCCAGACGAATCCCCGGGTCGAGCAGCCCCAATTCAACGAGATCCGGCTTGCGAAAATTGCCGGTTTCTTTCGGTGGCGTCGCTGCAAGCGCCTCCGCGCGCAGTCCGTCGTCAATGGCCCGCACCGGCTTCACCCGCGCGACATTCTGGTCGTCTACGCCATAAGCGTTCTTGCCCCAGCACAAATCGTTGGTGCACAAATCCAGTCTGCCCACAGGATCGCGCCAGAAATGCACTACGACAAATCTGGTGCTGCTCCGTTCCACTTGCGCGGCTGTCTCAACCGGCGGTGAAGGTAAATCCCATTTCTTGCCCGCAACCTTGTCGATTATGAATCCATGCCCTTCCGACTCGCCAACCGTGAACGTAATCTCTTTGGATCCGTACTCCCCGATCCAGATCTTCCATCCCGACGGGGCGTCTGCAGGTTTTGGGCCAGGGACGATGGAATTCGTCGATTGCGCTCGGGCAGCGCCAGCGAAGGGAACAAGAATTGTCAGCGCTACAATGCAGGCGGTTCTTGACGATGGTCGCAGTTCTACGCTCACCTTGGTTTGCCTTTCAGCCGTAGAAATCAGATTGCATCCGTGGGCATTTTCACTGCGGAAAAAGCAGAAGAAACTGCACGAACGTCTCACGGATTGTACCAGCGGAATCCCTTGCGTTGCTCTTCGGCAATTTCCTTTACGATGGCCAGCGTTTGTGGGCGGTGGTACTGCCCCACGGCAGCGAGCAGGGAATTGAGCAGCGCGATTGGCGCAACGTAGGAAGCTCCGAAGGAAGTTGTCTCGACGGAAGCTAGAAAAATTTCGTTGCATTCTCGCGCCAACGGAGAAAGATAGGTATCGGCAATGCCCACGCAATACGCGCCATTCGCGCGAGCCTGCTCCGCGCCTTCGACGGTCTGCCGCAACCCGCGCCGAAAACTGACCGCGATCACCAGGTCCTGCTTATTGACGGAGCGCACCAGGTGCAGCATCCGGCCCGCCGAAGTGGCCGCAAAAATCGGCAGGCCTAACAGGCTGATTTGATATTCGAGGTACCCCGCGAGCTGTGCTGCTAAATCGGCCGCGAGAACGACAATGCGCCTTGCTTCATGAAAACGCTTCGCCAGCGCCACGAGCCGCTGCGCGTCGAGGCTGTTCTTGAGCCCCTGGAGATTTTTCAAATCCTGCTCGAGCGACTCGACGACATGCGTCGGCACGCTGGGGCCGCGCCCGCCGGATTGCATGGTATCGAGGGAGGTGGCAAAAGCTAGAGCCAGTTCATGCAGATGGCGCTGAAATTCCCGATAGCTGCCGAAGCCCAGCCCGCGCACGATTCGAACGACCGTTGCCGGATCGGTCTTCAAGCGCTTGGCCATCGCGCGCACGCTGAGCAACACGTATTCGCGCGGATGCTCGAGAATTGGGCGGATAATTTCCTGGCGCTTGACGCTAAGCTGCTCGATGCGCTCGCCAAGGTGCAGCGAGTTCGATGGGGACGGAGCCATCTTTTGTTTCATCACGCGAGAGGATTGCCCAAATCCTACGCTGTGTCAACCTTTGCCCGGGAGACGCCACAATCTCCCGGAGCCAGAGGGTTCAACCCCCTCAATTTTGTTTCCCGTACCGAGCCGCGAAAGCTACGAGCGTCCTGCCAGGGTGAGTTGAGGATTATTTCTTGGTGGCGGCGGCCTTGATCTCCAGGCCTGGTGCGAGAACAGGTTGCAGGAAGGGCATCATCGCGCGCAGCTTGGGGCCGAGTTGCTCAATGGGATGCTGCTGCTCATGCTGGCGCGTGGCCAAAAAGTTGGGGCAGCCCTTTTCGTTTTCTTCAATCCACTTTTTCGCGAAGCTGCCGTCGCGAATTTCCGCGAGAATCTTCTTCATTTCCTCGCGCGTTTGTTTGGTTACAATGCGCGGCCCGGAAGCATAGTCGCCCTGCTCAGCGGTATCGCTGACGGAATAGCGCATATAGCTGAGCCCGCCGCGGTAGATCAGGTCCACGATCAGCTTCAGCTCGTGCATGCACTCGAAATACGCTACTTCCGGCTGGTAGCCTGCCGCAACGAGCGTCTCGAAGCCCGCTTTGATCAATTCGCTGACGCCGCCGCAAAGCACCGCCTGCTCGCCAAACAGGTCCGTCTCGGTCTCTTCGGTGAACGTCGTTTCTAAAACACCCGCGCGCGTGCAGCCCAGTCCCTTCGCGTACGAGAGCGCCAGTGCCTTGGCATTTCCGCTTGCCTCTTGTTCCACCGCCAGCAGCGCGGGCGTGCCGCCGCCTTCGGTGAAGACCTCCCGCACGCGATGGCCGGGCGCTTTGGGCGCGATCATGGAAACGTCAACGGTTTTCGGCGGTTTGATCGCGCCAAAACGGATGTTGAAGCCGTGCGCGAACATGAGCGTCTTGCCCGGCTTGAGGTTTGGCTCAATCGCGTCGCGATAGAGTTTCGGTTGCTTCGTGTCCGGAGCAAGAATCATGATGACATCGGCCCAAGCCGCAGCCTCTGCCGGCGTGTTAACGGTCAGCCCTTCCTTTTGGGCTTTGGCGCGCGAAGCGCTGGTTTCGGGGAGACCCACTCGGACTTGAACTCCGCTATCGCGCAGGTTCAGAGAATGTGCATGTCCCTGCGAGCCGTAGCCAATGATGGCCACCTTTTTTCCTTGAATGAGCGCGAGATCCGCGGAGTCGTCGTAATAGAGATTAGCCATGGTGTCCTCTCATTTGATCATTGGCCGGCGCGCGGCCGAATGGGTTACCCAAGTGTGCCTGATTTTTTTAGAGACGCTCGCACTCGCGTCCAGATCCTGAAACCTTTTCCGGCGAAAGCTAAGGGTGTTTATTCACCTTCGAAACTTCGGATTCAACCGCTGAAACCTCGATGTCCAGCAATGGCGGACGCAGCAAATCGCTTCCGCGCGTCATGGAAATGCGTCCGGTGCGGGCCATCTCCAGAACACCAAAGGGACGAAGCACTTCGAGCAAGCCGTCAATTTTGTCCACGGTGCCGGAAACTTCGATAATCAGGGATTCGGGAGCCACATCCACGACGCGAGCGCGAAAAACCTTGATCAATTCCATCAGATGCGGCCGGTTCTGCTGGTCGGCAGCCACTTTAATCAACGCGAGGTCGCGTTCGAGCAGAGCACGGCCGGAAATATTTTCCGCCAGCAGCACGTCCACGAGTTTTTCGAGGCTTGCTTCCAGGCGGTGCGCGCCGCGTTCATCGGTATGTGCCACGATGGTCATGCGCGCAATCTCTTCGTTTTCCGTCGGCCCGACCGTGAGCGAGTCAATGTTGATGGCCAGCCGCCTCGCGAGTGAAGAGACGCGGTTCAGCACGCCTGGTTTGTTTTCCACGTAGGCAACGAGTGTTTGCATGCTGTCCTCTTTCTTCCTCACTCGTCCGAGGCGGTTTCCACCAGCGGATTGTGCGGACGGCGAATCATGTCGTGCAGCGAAGCGCCCGCGGGAACCATCGGATACACGGAGTCTTCCTGCTCGACGCGAAAATCGAGCAGTACCGTTTCATTCGCTTCTCGCGCGGTTCGAATCCCAGGAATTACTTCCGCGCGCGTGGTGATCCGCTCGGCGCGGATGCCAAAAGCGTTGGCCAGTGCGATGAAATCCGGCGCGACCAGAGGCGTTGCCACGTACCGTTTATCGTAGAAAAACTCCTGCCACTGCCGCACCATGCCGAGATAGCCGTTGTTGATGATGGCAATCTTCACGTTGATCTTTTCCTGGACGATGGTTGCCAATTCGCTCATGGTCATCTGGAATCCGCCGTCGCCGACCACCACCCAAACCTCCGAATCCGGCTTTGCAAACTTCGCGCCGATGCCTGCCGGCAGCGCAAAGCCCATCGTGCCGAGGCCGCCGGAAGTAATCAGCGTGCGCGGCCGGTCGTGATGGTAATACTGTGCTTCCCACATTTGGTGCTGGCCCACGTCGGTGACCACGATGGCTTCGCCGCGCGTTTCTTTCCAGAGGTCATTGATGACATGCGCGGCGTAAAGATGACCTGTATCGGGCAGGCTCTGGATGTCGCGCACCGCCGAATCGCCTTTCAGTTCATTAATATGACGAATCCATGCACTGTGGTCCCTTGTCTCGATGTGCGGCGTGAGATGTTCGAGCACTTCGCGTGCGTCGCCCACTAGCGCTGCATCCACTTTCACGTTCTTGTTGATTTCTGCGCGGTCGATCTCGATGTGAATTTTGCGCGCGTTCTCGGCGTACGTGCGCAGGTCGCCGGTGACGCGATCGTCAAAACGCATACCAACCGCAATCAGCAAATCCGCTTCCTGAATCGCGTTGTTCACCCACGCCTCGCCGTGCATGCCCATCATGCCGAGGTTGAGCGGATCCTTGGCGGGGAAGCAGCCGATGCCGAGCAGTGTCATCGCCACGGGGTAGTTGCCCGCGCGAATGAATTGCTCGAACGCGCGCATGGCGCCGGAAACCATGATGCCGTGGCCTGCGAGAACCACCGGCCGCTTCGCCGTGTTCAACAATTCGACGGCCCGGTCGAATTCGGCTTGGTCGTGATTGTTGCGGATACGTTTTGGCGGTAGCTTGGGCATGCAGGCGTCCCATTCGAATTCGGCGGTAGCCTGTTGCGCGTCCTTGGTCACGTCCACCAACACCGGACCCGGGCGCCCGCTCTTGGCGATGACGAACGCTTCGCGAAGTGTTCGCGCAATATCTCCGGTTTGCGTAACCACCACGTTGTGTTTGGTAATCGGCATGGTGATGCCGGTGATGTCGGTTTCCTGAAACGCGTCGGAGCCGAGGACTTTGCTGCTGACCTGGCCGGTGATGCAAACGATGGGCGAGGAGTCCATCATGGCGGTGGCAATGCCCGTCACCATGTTGGTCGCGCCGGGGCCGGAAGTTGCCATCGCTACGCCGACGCCGCCGCTTGCTCTCGCGTAGCCATCGGCCATGTGCGTGGCTCCCTGCTCGTGGCGCACCAGGACATGATGCAATTTCGATTTGCCGAGCGCGTCGTACACCGGAAGAATCGCGCCACCCGGATAGCCAAAGATTTCGCGCACGCCGAGACGGGTAAGTGTCTCGCAAAGTATTTCCGCACCGGTAAGTTTCATACAGACCTCACGTTTTGAAGAGGCCGAGCGAATGTCGCAAACGAGGCGGGCAAACTCGTCACCGCGCCGGCTGAGGCGGAAGAAACCAGCAGCGCGTATTTGGCCATCACTCCGTTGGTAAATCGAGGCGTTGGCGGCTTCCAGGAAGCCATGCGTTTTTGGATTTCAGCCGCGGTGAGTCCGACGTTCAACTGGCGACCGGGGATGTCAAACGTGATCGTGTCGCCATCAGCGACGGCAGCGATCGGGCCGCCATTCACGGCTTCTGGCGCAACGTGTCCGGCCATCCATCCATGCGTGGCGCCGGAGAATCGGCCGTCGGTCAAGAGCGCCACGGAATCGCCAAGGCCTTCGCCTACCAGCGCGGCCGTCACGGCGAGCATTTCGCGCATGCCGGGCCCGCCTTTCGGACCTTCGTAACGAATGACCACCACGTCGCCCGCTTTGATGGCGCCTTTCTCGACGGCAGCGAACGCAGCTTCTTCGCTGTCAAATACTCGCGCGGGGCCGCTGAACTTCTGCAGATTGTGCCCGGCAACTTTGATGACGCAGCCCTCCGGCGCAAGATTTCCTTTCAGGATGACCAGGCCGCCCGTGGGTTTGAGAGGCGCGTTAAGTTTGCGGACGACTTCCTGCCCAGAAGTTTCCTTTGCTGCATTGGCCTCTTCCCCGAGGGTGCGGCCGGTTACCGTGAGGCATTCACCGCGAAGAAATCCGCCTTCCAACATGCGCTTGGCCACCAGCGCTGTCCCGCCGGCTGCATAGAGATCGGTGGCCACGAATCGTCCTCCCGGTTTCAAATCGGCGAGAATGGGAACACGCGAACTGATGCGATCGAAATCGTCAATGGAAAGAGAAATCTTCGCTTCGTTGGCGATGGCCAACAGATGCAAAACGGAGTTCGTGGAACCACCGGTGGCTGCGACGCCCGCAATGGCATTTTCGATGGCCTGTTTTGTGATGATTTTTGACGGCGTCACATTTTTGCGAAGAAGGCCCATCACCAATTCGCCGGCCCGCCGGCCCGCAGCGGCCTTTGCGGGATCGGTTGCGGGAACGCTGGAGAGCCCCATCGGAGCTATGCCCAGGAATTCGCAGACCAGCGCCATGGTGTTCGCGGTGAATTGTCCTCCGCAGGCGCCGGCGCCAGGGCACGCAGAGGTCTCAAGCGACTTGAGCTGCGCATCGCTCATGCTGCCGCGTGCGTGCGCGCCGATAGCCTCATAAACGTCTTGAATCGTGACCGCGTGGCCCTCGAATTTGCCGGGCGCGATGGAGCCGCCATACAAAACCAGGCCTGGGATATTTAGCCGTGCCAGCGACATGATTCCAGCAGGAATTGTCTTGTCACAGCCGACCAGAACGACCAGTGCGTCGAACAAATTGCCGCGCGTCACGAGTTCAATGGAATCGGTGATGACTTCGCGGCTGACCAGCGAGGCGCGCATGCCCTCAGTGCCCATGGTAATGCCGTCGGAAATGGAAACCGTGTTGAATTCGAGCGGGGTGCCGCCCGCTGCGCGAATGCCCTCCTTGACGTGTCCGGCCAATTCGCGGAGGTGGTAGTTGCAGGGACCGATTTCGATCCAAGTGTTGGCGACTCCGATGAGCGGCTTCTGGAAATCGTCATCCTTCAAACCGCAGGCGCGCAGCATGGCTCGCGCTCCGGCGCGGCTCGCTCCGTCAATGAGTGCGTGGCTTCGAGGTTTGGAATCGGTCACTGAACGGCTCCTTCGCTGGTGCGAGACGGCGGCAAATTCAAAAAGCAGCCCTAGAAAAAACTAAAGCCATCATCCTGGTCTGGATGATGGCCGAATTCTTGTGCTTCGCTTTGGCTTACGCCGCCATCATCCGCTGGTGCGTCCTCCTACGAGGACAAAGCCAATTCCTACAATTACGAGAGGTACTCGGCCGTCTGGCAAAGCCCAGTGGCCGCTCCGCGTATTAGTGATGGCGATGCTCGTCATATCGCCATGAAGCGTATCAGAATGAAGCAGGGCAAGTCAATCAGTCCAATTAATAGTTATGCTGAATCGAATAAGCATCTCTTATGCAAAAACTGGGTCCGCTGAGCTTCCCGCGGGTTCGCGTTTTCGCCGGACAGAGATAGAGAGGAGACAAAGCGTGGAAAAGAAGGAGCATCTTTCCTATGCGCTGCGACATTCTAATTTGCTGTAGATTTCTGGGCGCGAAAATGCATCGCAGCAACGGGAGTTTGCATGGGGCACACGACGGACGTATTGGTCATTGGCGGAGGGCCTGCGGGATTGGCGGCTGCTATCGCGGCGAGAAGGAAAGGCATTTCCGTTACGGTGGCGGACGGAGCGAGACCGCCGATCGACAAAGCCTGCGGCGAAGGGCTCTTGCCGGGCACGTTGGCGGCGCTCCGCGAACTTGGCATCAGCATTTCATCGAATGACGGACAGGTTTTTCGACGCATTCGTTTTATCGACGGCGGCATTTCCGCGGAAGCTCAATTTCCCGGCGAGAGTAGCATTGGTGTGCGCCGAACTGTTCTGCATCGAAAAATGGTCGAGCGCGCGGAAGAATCGGGCGTTGAACTGCTATGGAACTCTCCTGTCACGGGCATCTCGCGCCGTTGCGCCATCGTGGGAGGAAAGGCGATTCCCACAAAATGGGTTGTGGGCGCGGATGGAGTCCACTCACGCGGGAGGCGCTGGAGTGGGCTGGATTCCGGCGTGCACTGCGAAGTGCGATTCGCACAGAGGCGGCACTATCGAGCGCGGCTGTTGACGGATTGCGTCGAAGTGTATTGGGGACGAAAAATCCAGGCATACGTCACGCCTCTGGCGAACGAAGAGACTTGCGTCGTGCTGATCTCGCGTGACCCCGCGATGCGTTTTGAAGAGGCGCTGCGGGAATTTCCGGGGCTCGCGGCCAGTCTAAGCAATGCGAAGCTGAGCAGCGTGCAGCGAGGCACCGTGACGGCGACGTGCAAACTCGACCGGGTGTATCGGGGAAACGTCGCGCTTGTTGGAGATGCCTCGGGCAGCGTGGACGCGATTACGGGAGAAGGGCTCGAACTGGGTTTTCGCCAAGCCTTGGTGCTCGCGGGTGCGCTAGAAACTGGGGAACTAGAGAAGTACCAGGCGGCTCACCGCAAGTTGGCAAGGCGGCCGCAGGCCATGGCGCGGCTTCTCCTGTTGTTGGATCGCTTCGCGCCCCTGAGGAAACGCGTTCTGCAAGGTTTGGCAAGGGACCCGGATTTATTTACGCGCCTGCTGGCAGCGCACGTGAAGGAAACTTCTTCCGCATTTCTCGCTGAGACGATCGCCTATTTGGGGTGGCGGCTCATTACAGGATAAGGAGCTCCCGCATAAGGTTCATTGCATTGAGAAAGAAGGAAAGGTGAACTGTGAGAATGTTGCGAAGCCGGCAGAAGCGGGTCATGTATTGGGGGGCTGCCTTGCTCGTCGCGCCACCCGTTCTGATCGCCTTGCCGCAGCACGCTTCGCCGCAAACCACGCCCGACGCGCTCGCCTTTACTCTCGATGCAGCGCAAAGCACCGTGCATTGGACGCTCGGAAGTTCGCTTCATACGGTGCACGGAACGTTTGCGTTAAAGCGCGGAAGCTTCCTGATGGATGCAGGTACGGGGAAGGCCAGCGGTGAGATTGTGGTGGACGCGACCAGCGGAAAAAGCGGCAACGACGGGCGCGACAAGAAAATGCACAGGGACGTGCTCGAAAGCGGCCGATTCAGCGAAATCATCTTTCGCCCGGACAGCGTCGCCGGAAAATTCGATAAGCAAGGAGACTCCACAGTGCAAGTGCACGGAACTTTCTTGCTCCATGGGAGCGAGCACGAATTGACCGTTCCGGTGCAAGCGAATCTCTCCGGCGATCATTGGAGCGCGACGGCGAAGTTGAGCTTGCCTTTCATCGAGTGGGGTCTGAAGAATCCGAGCACTTGGCTACTCAAAGTCGATCACTCCGTCAACGTCGAGTTGGACTTGAAGGGTACGGTGGAAGCACAAACGGCGCAATAAGGACTAACGAATTCGCTGCCGCTTCCAAGTGTTCGCGAGGGATGGTCGTCTGCGAGGGAATCCGTGTAGATCGTGAGCCAGTTGCGAAGCCAGGGCAAACGGTAGCTGAAGTCAAAGCCGCCGGTGCGTTTGCCGGGATCGCTGACGGGAGTCTCGTTGTTGGAGCTGGAGACGCCGAAGTAGCTGTGGATCAGCCACTTGAGCGTAAAGCGGCCGGCCCGCGCCTCCGAGAACGGCACGCGAATGCTGGTATTCTCCGCGAACGTAGACGACCCAGCAGCCAGCTGTGCTCCAACCGGAGAAGCCGTCGACGCTGTTGAAGGCGGGCCCGGTCGTTTCCAAAACTCAAGGAACGCAGAAGCAAAAAAGGCGGCAGCGAGGCTGCCGACCAGGGAAACGCAGCACTGTAGGTACCCAAGCGGTTCGCGAACCTGTTGTATGATTTCGGGCTGTGAACATCGTACTGAATGAAGTGGAATGCCGGATATTGGGGTCGCTCATGGAAAAAGAAGCGGCTACGCCCGAATACTACCCGCTCTCCCTGAACGCGCTAATCAACGCCTGCAACCAGAAGTCGAACCGCGAGCCGGTAATGAACCTGGACGAGGCCGCCGTGCGGCGGGCGCTGCACTCTCTCGAGGGACAGTCGCTAGTACGGTCCGTCAGTCCCGCGGACAGCAGGGTAACCAAGTACGAGCACCGGCTGCAGGAAGCCTTCAACTTCTATCGCCACGAGAGCGCGATCCTGTGCTTGTTGCTCCTGCGCGGTCCGCAGACACCGGGCGAACTGAGAAGCCGCTCCGAGCGCATGCATTCTTTCGAAGATCTCGGGGCGGTGCAATCAAGCTTGCAGCACTTGATGAAGCGGGAGCCTCCGCTTGTGAAACCACTCCCGAGGCAGCCAGGGACAAAGGAAACGCGCTATG
>Ga0209154_1002568_pt1 | contig 10096 bp, 8 predicted proteins | sample GraSoiAngelo_121_FD_185878 | JGI IMG/M metagenome (GOLD analysis project Ga0209154, IMG submission 185878) | Grasslands soil microbial communities from the Angelo Coastal Reserve, California, USA - 14_0919_12_20cm (SPAdes) (version 2) | ecosystem: Environmental > Terrestrial > Soil > Grasslands ... | reverse complement strand
CGGTGAGTACGGCGTCGGTAACGGTCCATTTCGCCGGCGACTTGTCTTTCGCCGACACCCACTCGTCGAGATTATTGCCATCAAACAGGATGATCGCGTCGGAGGGAGGCGCCTTGCACTCGGCGCCCGGCGTAACTACTTTGGGCACCGGCTCCCATAATTCCGTGTCTTGAGGTTTTGGCGTGGCAGGCGGCGCCGTTTGTGGTCGGGCAGTTTGAGGTGCCGCCTGCTGCTGGGCGTAAAGGGCGCCGTCAACGACAACCAGAGTCGTAAACGCCAGGATTAGGGAGATTAAACTGCGCATGTCCTCAAGAGAATACACCCAGCGGCGCGGCAAAAATTGATAACATCTGTCGAAACGGCCGGAGGTCCTGTCCAAATTATGATTACTCGCCGCAGCTTCCTTATCACCAGCGGACTGACCGCACTCGCCTCAACCCGCGTCTTCGGCGCGAACGAGACAGTCCGGCTCGGAATCATCGGGGCCGGACAGCGGATGAAAGTCCTTCTCGATGCTGCAGACAAGGTCGGCCTTTACCAGATTCTGGCCGTGAGCGACGTATATGCGCCCAACCGCGATGCAGTCAAGGAACGTTCCAATGGCCTGGCAACGACCCACTTGGACTATCGTGAAGTACTTGAGAAGGACATCGATGCGGTGATCATTGCATCTCCGGACCACTGGCACGTGCCCATGGCGCTCGACGCTCTGAAAGCGGGCAAAGACGTTTTTCTGGAAAAGCCGGTCACCCATACTATTGAAGAAGGCGCCACCCTGATTCGTGCCGTCCGTTCCGGCCAACGCATTTTACAGTGCGGTATGCAGCAGCGCAGTTGGACACACTTCCGCAATGCCGTCGATCTGATTCAGGCGGGCAGCCTGGGCCGGGTCGTACAGGTTCGAAGCTACTGGTGGCAGAACTATCAAAGAGACTGGCCAAAGAAACCGGTTGACCAGCAGGCCCTCGATTGGAAGCTTTGGCTCGGCTCCGCGCCAGATCAGCCATACAGCCAGGAGAAATTCTTTCATTGGCGTTGGTTCTGGAATTTTGGCGGCGGCGCGATGACTGACTTATTCACGCACTGGATTGATGTGGTGCACTGGGCCATGAAAACTGACCAGCCACGTCACGCACAGATGCTGGCCGACAAATATGTTTTCGATCAGTGGGATTGTCCCGACACCATCCAGGCAGCCTTTCGCTACCCCAGCTTTGATGTCGTGTATGAGGGAATGATGAGTTCCTCGATCGACGATGGCGGCCTCGAGTTCCGCGGCACTGAGGCAACGCTAAAGATCAATCGCGGCGGATTCACCGTCTACCGTGAAGACGTGCCCAGGGACCAAAATCCCATTCTCAGCGAACGCAGCTACCGCGACGGCACCATCGATCACCTGGAAAATTTCTTCAACTGCATCAAGAGTCGCAAAGAACCCAATGCACCCGTCGAAACCGGGGTTGCGGCCGCGCGCGCCGGCCACATCGGTAACTTAGCCTATCACCATGGTGGCCAGATCACCTGGCCGCCAAAGGCGTAATTGAGGTAAGGATTTAACTGCCGATCGACACCAAGGGACAGTAGGACAGTCGCACGTTGTACGGAGGGCGACATAGAAGCCACACTATTCACCCTTTTCAAGGAATTTTCGTATGTGTCGGAAACAGTCGGAAACTTAATCCGGGTATCTTAATTGTGGAAACTATGATGACTCGGCGTGAACTCTTGACCCGAACCGCGGGCTTGGCGGCAGCCACACTCGCGCAACCGTTGGTTGAGACTTTGTCCGGTGCGGCACCACTCGAGCCTGCCACGAGACGCACACCTGTGTTGGCGCGATACGAAGAGCTTCAGTTTGGCGTCTCTTATCATTTCAGCATGAACACCTTTACCGGCGACGACTACGAAACCGGTAAAGTGCCGGCCAGCACATACAATCCCACCAAGCTGGATGTGCAGCAATGGATCCGTGTGGCAAAAGAGCTTGGCGCCAGATACGCCGTTCTCACGGCCAAACACATGTCCGGGTTCTGCCTGTGGGATTCGGAAGGTTACGATTACGACGTCGCCGCAAGTGGCAATAAAACTGACGTAGTTGTGGAGTTCATGGCTGCGTGCAAAGAGTATGGGCTGGAACCCGGCTTCTACTACTGCATCCTAGATCCACATAATGAAGGCAAGTTCGACTGGGATTCGCCCGTTCCCGACGGCTATTACAAGCTCATCAAGCACCACCTCACCGAACTGCACACACGCTATCGCACGCCGTTCTATCAGCTGCTGGACATCACCTGGAAAATCTCCTCCGACCAGCGGTGGGAGCTGTACCGGCTCATAAAGTCGCTGAGCCCCGACTGCATCGTGGTGATGAACCAGGCTTTTTATCAGAGCAAGCGGAATTTGGGACGGATCTCGGAGCCCGCAAGTTGGCCGACCGACGTAATTAATGGAGAAGATACCCTGCCTGCCCCGGAGGGCCACGATCCCCACATCAAGGTGGGCGACAAAACCTACTACTTGCCGATGGAGGCGTGGATGCCAACCGGACCGCCTTACAAGCCAATGCCGCCGATGCACAGTTGGTTTTGGCGGGAGGGATTCAAGACGCAAGATCCCGAAGTTATCGCCGGCAACTATCGGGTTTGCAAGCAGCGAAAGTCGAATCTTCTGCTGAATCTATCTCCTGACACCTCAGGCAGACTGCCGGATGAGGCCGTGCAAGCGCTGCAGCAGGTTGCAAAGCTTATTCGAAAGTAACAGCCCCGCTGAAAACCAGTGAATGCAGCCTGCACCGTTGAAGAGCGGTGCTCTGGGGGCCGCGTAAGCCGTGCAGGAAATAGGGGCTTCAGCTCTGTGGCCGGGTTCCGCCGCTCACCTTTCCGGTACATCGACCCATTTTCGGCTTCGGTGGCTCTCGAGCACGGCGTCGAGAATTTTCAGCTGGCGTAGTCCGTCGACGAACTGCGGATACTCGGGGCTGGCTCCTGATCCGATGGAAGCATAGAACCGCCGGAACACCTGCTTGAATGTGTCGTCGTAGCCTTCGCTATGCCCCCCGGGGAGATCGGCATAACTGCGCGCTGTCGGCGTAAGTAGTGACGGATCCTTCACGAAAATCGCGTTACCACTGTCACGATGGCCAACCCAAAGTTCGTCGGGCCGCTCCTGGTTCCAACGGGCCGAAGACCGTGAGCCATAGATCTCAATGCTGAGTCCGTTCTTTCGTCCAGCCGAGACCTGGCTAGCCGTCATGCAACCGCGCGTGCGGCTTCCCATTTGAAAGATCACCGCCCCGAAATCTTCGGTCTCGACGGGAGTTTCCTGATAGTCTCCCGGTCCCATCAGCTTGTTCGCGAAAGTCTCAATTGAGCCCTTCGGCTTCTTGCGTGTACGGTGGTAAGTCTGAAGATCGGCGCAAAGAGAGGTCACCCGCATTCCCGTGATGTGCTCCGCCATATCGAACCAGTGTGACCCGATGTCGGCCATACACCGCGATGGACCTGCGGCCTGCGCGTCAACACGCCAGTTCCAGTCGGTATCGTAGAGCAGCCAATCCTGGGAATAGGTACCCTGTACGACGAGAATGTCGCCCAGCTCACCCGCCTCTCGAAGGCTGCGCATCTGCTGCACCATGGGGTAGTAGCGCAGGTTGTGACACACACAGTTGCGCAGTCCCTGCCGCGCGGCGAGCGATGTGAGTTCTTCTGCTTCCTCTACCGAGGTGGTCAGGGGCTTCTCACAGAGGACATGCTTGCCGGCCTGGAGCGCGTCCTTGGCCATGGAGAAGTGCTGGGCGTTCGGCGTACACACGTGGACCGCAGCGATCGAGGCGTCGCGAAGCACGTCGCGGTAGTCTCTTCCCATTCGGGGGACTGAAAAACCCTCACCTAAGCGTCGTGCCGCCTCGTCAGTTCTGCCCACAACAGCGGCGACGTCCACGGACTCGACCCGTCGTGCCGCCTCGAGATGCACACGTCCCATAAAGCCGGTGCCGAAAATTGCTGTTCTGATCGGTTTCATCGTAAGTTCCTGTCCCGTAGCGTTACGTCCACCAGGCCGCTGCAGGCTGCTCTCGGATCACAATGCTATTCAGGAAGTTGGCAGCTTTAGTCAGACCCTCTGCCGGCGAGAGCAGGCTGTCCTCATGTTCGATGGAGAGCACGTAATCATAGCCAAACATACGCAGAGTGGAGATCAACTCGGTCCACCACTCGGCTCCGTGCCCGTAACCACAGGTGCGGAAGATCCAGGCGCGATCGCGTTCTTCCGTGTATGGCTTGGTATCGAGAACGCCGGTGCGCTGCAGGTTAACCGGATAAAGCTGCGTGTCTTTGGCGTGGACATGGAAGATGCCGCCTGCCAGTATACGCACGGCGCCAACCGGGTCGATACTTTGCCAGAAAAGATGGCTGGGATCGAAATTGCAGCCGACGTTGTCACCTGCGATCGAGCGCAGCCGGAGCATGGTCTCCGGGTTGTACACGACGAATCCGGGGTGCATCTCGACGGCGATTTTCACCCCGTGGTCCGACGCGAACTTCACATGCTCGACCCAATAGGGCGCGACCACCTCGTTCCATTGCCAGTCGAGAACCTTGCGGTAGTCAGGAGGCCAAGGGCACGTCACCCAGTTGGGAGCTGCGGCCTTTGGTGAGTCGCCAGGGCAACCGGAAAAGTCGACTACTACAGGGACGCCGAGCTTTTCCGCCAACAGGATAGTCTTGCGGCTCACTTCCCGATCTTGCTGCGCACGAGCCTTGTCGGGATGGAGAGGGTTGCCGTGACAACTCAAGGCGCTGATGCTGAAGCCATGATCGCGGAGTAGCTGTCGAAAATCGGCCAGAGACGAATCATTCTCCAGCATCGAGAGCTTGCAGTGTGGGTCGCCCACATAGTTCCCGGTGCCAAGTTCGACGGTTTGGATCTTGAGGTCGACAAGATTCTTGAGAACTGCGTCCAGCGGGAACTGCGCTAGCAGAGGCGTAAAAACTCCAACACGCATTCGAGTATCCTCTCTTTAATATTTTCTATAAACGGACGCGGCCTGGTTATGCTCACTCGGCATGAACCGGTTTTACCCTCAAAGCAGCCTCATGACCCAAAATCCACCACAACAGCGCACATAGAAGTGCCATCGCCGCTCCAGAACTGAGTGCCGTCAGCCAGCCGAAATGGTGAACCAGGCTCGGAACGTCGGGCTCGGGATGGGGCGCGGTCTGCTACGACTGCATAGGAAGTGCAGCAACAACCAATAAGAAAGTGGCCAGCGACACAGACGCGTACGTTCATCTGGTTGCGTCCGCGATTTGAACGAACAAGGTTACCGCGACCCAGCCGAAAAACAGAGTACGCCGGTGGCTAAAATTGTTAGAAGCGGAAGAAAGCGGAAGTGTAAACCAAACCGCGTTTTCCGCGTCTGGGCCTTGATCCTGCGGGCCCCCGGCAGTTAATTGTGAGACGCTGCCGCTTCGTTCGGCAGGGCAAAGGCCACGTAAACTCCTCCAGAGCCGAACTTCGGGTCTTTTCCTCCCCCGGCCGCAATCACAACATATTGACGGCCGTTTACTGCATAGGTCGCAGGAGTGGCGTTCCCGGCGAACGGCAGCGTAGCTTCCCATAGCAGTTCGCCAGTGTCCTTGTCGAAGGCGCGGAATTTCCTATCGAAGTTGGTGGCACCGATAAATAAGAGGCCGCCGGCAGTGACGATCGGACCGCCATAATTCTCCGAACCGGTATTCTTGAAGCCTTGGGAGGCCAGTGCAGGATATTCGCCCAGATTGATTTTCCATTTGTATTCCCCGGTGTTGAGATCGATGGCATTGAGCGTGCCCCAAGGTGGAGCGATGGGCGGATAGCCCTCGGGAACGAGAAATCTGCGGTAACCGGTGAGACGGTATTTCATCCCGGCCGGCCGCGGCTCGGAACTGGAGAGTTCCGTGTTCTCGCCGGTGAGGAGGAAATTCACCAGCCCGTTGAGTTGGTCTTCATACAAATTAGGGAAGGCGGGCATTCTGCCCTTACCGGTCTTAATCGTCAGCGTGATGTCGGCGGGGCTGAGGCGATCGCCGATTGCGATTAACCCTGGAATCTCGGGAGGCGACCCCGCCATCGTGTTGCCGTGGCACACCGCACACTGGCTCAAGTAGACGGCACGGGCGCCGTGCTCGCCGGTGTCCTCGAAGAGCGCTGCCGTCCAGGCCATTTCATTAGAGTTGACATAAATGATGCCAGTCTCAGGATCCACGGCAGGACCGCCCCATTCCGCGCCGCCATCGAAGCCGGGAAAGACGAAGGTTTCCTTCCCCACGCTGAAAGGTACGAATTGCCCCTCATGACGCATGTTGCGGAAATGCTCGAGTGCCCACCGATGCGCCTCCGGTGTGCGATTCATCAACTGCGTTTCGTCGATCGATTGACGTGCATACGGTGCGGGCTTGGTGGGAAGGCCCTGCTCAGGCGCCGTCTGCTCGCCCGGCAGGGTGCTCGGAGGATACTTCCGATACTCAATCGGGAACAACGGCTGGCCCGTCAAACGATCGAACAGGAAAACAAAACCCTGCTTGCTGGTTTGCGCGACGGCGTCGATGGATTTGCCATCGTGTTTTACACTCAGGAGTACAGGCGCCGAAGGGAAATCGCGGTCCCACAAATCATGTCTGACGGCCTGAAAATGCCAGATGCGTTGTCCGGTCTCGGCATTGAGCGCGATCAGGCAATTTGCAAATAAATCATCCCCGATGCGGTCGCCTCCATAGAAATCGAATGCGGCCGACCCGGTCGGCACATAGACGATGCCGCGTTTCGTATCCAGAGCCATTCCCGCCCAGTTATTGGCGGCGCCGCTCGTCTTCCAAGCGTCCTTCGGCCATGTATCGTAACCAAATTCGCCAGGATGAGGAATAGTGTGAAAGGACCAGCGCAGTTTGCCGGTGCGCACATCGAACGCGCGAACGTCACCCGGAGGCGCAGGTAGCGTCTCGGGATTGCGACCGCCTACTATGATCACGTCCTGGTAAACAACCCCTGGACTGGTCAGCGCAATGGATTGCCAGCGCGGCTCGCGGCCCAGGTTCTCCTGCAAGTCGATTCGGCCGTTGTTGCCAAAGGAAGGAATTGGTGTGCCCGTCGTGGCATCCAATGCGTAAAGAAAATTCATGACGCCGACCAGAATTCTCTTCTCTCTGCTGTCCGACCAGTAAGCTAACCCGCGGTCCGGTTGCATACCCTTGATGCCGGAATCGAAACTCCATAAACGCTCGCCTGTCGCGGCGTTCAAGGCAAATATCTTCTGTGTGGGACTGATGCCGTAGAGGGTCCTGCCCACGATGAGCGGATTGGTCTGGAGACCACCCTTTTCGCCAGTGTCGAAAGTCCAGGCCACTTCCAACTGCTTCACGTTGCGTCGATTGATTTGGGCGAGCGAAGAATAATGGCTGTTATCCGGTGCCCCTCCCCAGACCGGCCAATCTTGTTCACTGACGGGCACATGCTGTCCGCGATCGTGTACGAACGACATAAGGAAGATGGCGCAAGAGAGAACTAAAAGAACTAGAAGATGGGTAATCCAGGCCCGCATGGGCACTTACTTTAACCCAGAAAAGCAGTCTTTGTCCCGAGCCTGATCTTATTCGTCACAACCGGAACAAAAGTTAACCATATCGTCGCGGTCCAGCTGACAGTTGCCGGCCTCATAGACTGATGTTCGCAACCAGCTTTCCTAAATCCGTACCACGGGCTTGGCACAACTGGCGCCAATTAACCGCAATGTAACGCGACCAATGGATCGAGGCGCATGGCCCGTCGGGCAGGGATATAGCTTGCCAATAACGCAACAACAACGAGCAGTGCGATCACGAGACCAAAGGTTGCAGGATCGGTGTTCCCAACCCCGTACAGCACGCTACTGAGTACTCGAGTACAGAGGAGCGCCGCGGCCAGGCCGACTCCAGTGCCTACCAATACCATACCCATGTTCTGCACGATGATTAAGGGAAGGATGTTGTCAGGCTTGGCGCCAAGTACCATCCGAACCCCAGTCTCTGTCGTACGCTGACTCACGGAATAAGGCGCCAAACTGTACACCCCTGCGATCGCAAGCATCAGCGCTATCAGGCCGAAGCTACTCAGTAAAACTGCGCGAAAGCGATGTTGGTTCGTTCCGAAATCCAGAATCTGCTCCATCGTCTCAACACGTCCGATGGTCTGGTTAGTTAGGGTCGAGCAAACGGATCCGCTCTCGGATCATGGCCGCAAGGCCTGAGCGGCTCAGATTTGGTACGCACGACTAATGCCTGCCATGGAACAGATTCTTGTGAGTTCAAAAGATAGATTTCGGGAGCAGGCGCTTCGCTTAACGACGATTGGCGTACATCGCCAACCACCCCGATTACTTTGGCATCGTCCGGCCCCGAACGGGCGAAGCTCAATGTACTGGCCCTCAGGAGCTCGTCTATTCAAGTACCGTCGCGCGAGGCTCTCGTTTACGATCGCCACGTGTGCTGACTCATTCGTATCCGTTTCTGAAAATAGCCTGCCTCGACGCAAAGGGATCTGCATCACACGAAAATAGTTCCGACTAACAATGCGAACATCTGCGGCTGGCCCGATCGGCAGGGTTTGGGAAGACGCGTCCAGTAATTCCGAAGTTTGTCAGCCACGGCCTTCCACCTTCCATGGGTAAGGCGATGGTGGTGCCGGCAGACTCTACTCCTGGTAAGGCTGAAGTTTGCGCAATGAGCTCCTCATAAGAATTGGCCTGTCTGAGCCTCGGAGCCGGCCAGAATTGGACGATCCACCTGAAGCGTGAGCAAATGCGTGGCATTGAATCCTGGATCGACCCGTCTGAGCAGGAATAGGCTCTTGGTTAGCAACCCTGCAGCAGCCAACGATACGACTGAGAGCACAACTTTCGAGACTACTATACTAAAACCTTGCTCGAGTGCCCGGACCGTGTCGTAGACCATCCGCTTTCAGTGTTCAATACCTGTGTTCGCTCGCTGCGCACAAGCTGCCACACGGGAGCAAGTCCGAAGAGAACACCGCTAAGGAAGGTGATTCCAACAATAAATGCCAGTACCGTAGGGTCTATGCTGGCGCCTGAGAGTCTCGGGATATCCTTCGGTCCCCAAGCTTTGAGAATCCGCAGGCACGCGATACCGCAAATCACGCCACCTATTCCTCCGGCCGCCGCGAGCAGCAAGTTCTCGACAAGCAGTTGAGTGATTATCCGGCCGTGCGTCGCACCTAGTTACAACCTGATCGCTATCTCCTTCCTTCGCGCTAGAAACATCGCAAGGATCAAATTGCCCACATTTGCGCAGGCAATCAAAAGCACGACCGCAACCGATCCCATCAATATCAGGAACGTCTTACGGAATTTGCCGAGAATCGCCTCCTGCAGAAAGACGAGTCTCACTCCAATATCCTTAATTTGTATTCTCCGCTGGCTAGCTGCCTACCGATTAAGTCCATTTCGGCTTGCGCCTGCGTAATGTTGGTTCCCGGCTTCATCCGGGGCTCACGCTAGTCGGCCATGTCAAGCGAAAAATGAAGCACACTTCTCCCTTTGGGTTGAGGGGGCTGTCAAGGGCGCCCGTTTTTTGGGCCTTCGTTTCAAGCTGCCAATCACAAGGTTTCGCGGTGCGGGGCGAAGGTACGGTTGCGCTTGCACCGGCAGTCGTGCAGGCAGCCTTACCGCGCGCGATTGTAGCAGAACAACCAGGCTTTCTGCCGGGCAGGCGACTCCTAACTCGCCGGGTTGAGTGCTCCAGGGGCACCGTTTTCCTCCCGGGACCGAAGACCAGTGCGGCACGCGGGTTCACCTTGGCTTCGATCGTGTTTGCGGAACCGCAAAGAGCCTTTCGATGGTCCTTTATGGCGGCCTGTAAATCCCTCCGTTGCCGGCGTCGACAGCACTCCTCATCAGTTGATCGGGGTCGGCGTTCTCGGGCCTGAGAGGTCTTCCAATTCCGGGGATTTTCCTTCCATTTTGTGTAAACGTTCCCAAAATCTGGAAAAAGACCCAAAAATATCGTTCTTCTGTGTGTTTTTGTCTTGACAATTGTTATGTTCTGTCCCCTAATACTCGCCGTCCTGG
>Ga0209154_1002554_pt1 | contig 10129 bp, 17 predicted proteins | sample GraSoiAngelo_121_FD_185878 | JGI IMG/M metagenome (GOLD analysis project Ga0209154, IMG submission 185878) | Grasslands soil microbial communities from the Angelo Coastal Reserve, California, USA - 14_0919_12_20cm (SPAdes) (version 2) | ecosystem: Environmental > Terrestrial > Soil > Grasslands ... | reverse complement strand
GAATCTCTGGTAGCTGAGGTAGGAACAGAAGCTTCCCACAACCTTACCGCTCATTCCCTTGTAATTCTTCCTGGCATGGAACCATTGGACATTCTCCATCTGCACGAGACCCTCTTTACGGATCTCTTCCATCATTCGCTGATTCGCATTTTTCCTCTCTTCCTCGAGTCCCTTTGCTGTTTCTAAGATCTTTTTCTCGAATCCTTTGATGCATGCTGAGAGACCGAGTTGTGGGCCGCCGCGATAGTAGCCCACGGACCCGAGAACGTTCAGCATGGAAGAGGCTCGTGACGGAGAGAGCCAAGGACCCGCTCCGTCGAATTTGACCCCTCCACTCGGGGTCCGTTTGACTGCTCCCGTCTTCTCGCCGTCTCCAATAGGAATCTTGTTGAGGCCCTGAGCTTCGCCAGGTATCTCTGTAGAACCTATGATGGCCAGAGGTGCAAAGGTAACGAGTGAAGGGTCTACGGTCTTGGCGAACAAATATGCGACTGTTGACGAAGACGCGTCCTTTTCCCCGGAGAATCCGTCGAGTTCAGGGTTAAGGTTGTGAACCAACGCATCTCTGCACTCGGATGTGTCATGATGGTCCAAGGTAACAAGGATGCTCCTTGACCGATTCTGACTCTCTAGCAATTGAACATGCCCCGAGCCTAAGTCCGAGAAGACGACTAGACGACGTGAACCCCCTTCGACATCTTTCACAACTTCGGGGTAGAGCTTGTCAAGACAAATGAGTCGCGTCTCAACACCTAACCTCTCGATCGCGATCTTTGCCAGGGCTGCGGAACAGAGGCCGTCAGCCTCATCATGATGGAGGATAACGGCGTCCTTTAGGCCGGACTGTACTATCGTTTCCTTAGCTTGGACTAGCCGTCTAAGAAAAGGGTCGATTTGTGCCAAATTTCGCGCGGGCTATCGTTTGACGAATCGGGCGATAAAATAGCCGGCCCCGTCCAGCTCGGGATCGAATCTCTGAGTCAGCTTCTCCGAATCGAGACCTGAACGTCCCACAATCGGGCTTGCAGCAACCTTGACGAGTCCTAGCTTTTCTTCCGCGAACCTCGCGACCTCTTCGCACTCCTCTCCCGTAACCGTGCAGACGCTGTAAACTACTGTTCCGCCCTCTTTGACTACAGCTGCGGCTGTGGTCATGAACTGTTTCTGGTAGGATGAGAGATTCTCGATATCCCTCTTGGTCGTTTCGATGGACAGCTTCGGCATCACTCCCAACCCGGTGCAAGGAGGATCAACCAGCACTCTGTCAGCGTTGAACTTGTAATCCAGATGCGCGTATCTAGAATCGTGGGCGATGAGCTGGTAGTTCTCGCATCGGAGTCTTTCCAAGTGTTCACGTGCCTTACCTATCTTCTCCTCGTTTCTGTCGAAACCAATGATCCTGGCCTTATTCCTCGTCAACTGGGAGAGGTATGACATCTTGCCCGCGGGCGCGCAGTTGAGGTCGACAATGACCTCGTCAGGCTTCGGATCTAGGACCTGGCAGGTGACCATTGCGGGGAGCGATTGTAGATGGATGAGTCCAGCCTCGTACCAGGATGATTCTCGCATGTGAGGGAGAAGGAATCGGCTGTGCAGAATTTCGACGGCGATGCCCTGATGGTACCTGAGGATACTGGTCTCGCTCTGACGTGCAATGCCTGACCCGACTGGGGTCCCGCTTGGGTCGACAACTGTTACTGACATTCCGGCCTTCAGTTTCTTGCAGTTCCTAACCCCCCTAGCGTAGAGATGTGCGCCCTGCATCACCGCTTCTGCTGCGAATCGGTCTGCTTGGACCCGCTTCTCATTCAGAGGGACTGTTGATTCTTTGACCGGAAGATATCCCGCGTCTATCACTTTCTCATGAGATCCGGCCTCGAGTCCATCGTTACGCATACTTTCCAGAGTGTCGTGCTGGCTGCCAGCGAGATCGTTCAAGCGGAAATAGTATCTTGGACCCATCCCGCCAAGAGATTGGATTACGCTGTTGAGGCGGCCATCGTAGACTGTTGCAAGAGACTGGCGTAGAGACTCATCGAGTCTCAGAAGGGTCTGAACTTTAAGCACCGCGTTTGAAGTGTTCGTGGTCTCGCCCAGCTGGGAAATGAATCCTTATTTGGCTCAAGCCCATAAGAGTGTCTCGGACTTGGTTGTAACTCTAGGCGAGGATCAGGTGAAGCATGTGGTGGAGAAGCTGGAAGGTCTCAGATTGGAGCTTCTCAAACTGCGGTCGATGCTAGTGTCAGAGGAGAATTCGACTCCCGAAGAACTCGAGGAGATCCGTAATGCAAAGGACGAAATCCGACGGGGCGAGTTTGTAAGCCTCAAGACCCTGCTCGAAGAGTCCGGAGAATAGCTCGCCTGTTCAAGGTCATCGTAGCCACAGGGCTAGGAAGGGCCTTCGACGGTTACGACCGAAATACTCTCGAAGGGTTCTCGAGCTTCTGGTTCTCCTACAGGACGATCCCATTCCTGCCGCCGTTTTCGATGTGAAGAAGCTCGCTGGAACCAAGGACACGTATAGGGTACGAGTGGGCGACCTTAGAGTCGTCTTCGAGATCGAGTGGGCGATCAAAGAGGTAAGGGTTCTTGTAATTGCGCAACGAGAGAGCGCTTATGAATAACCGAGAATGAGCCATCGATGAGTCGGACTCTGCTTTTCATGATTGTTCCCGCTCTGAACTGCGATTTGGCAGTCCAATGGCTTTTCGCTCCGCATAACGATTCCGAAACAAGACAATAGTGACAGGTTCACGGGCAAACCTGTTAGCCAGACGACAGGTTTGTACTACTACGGGTCTCGCTAGCAGACACCGAGCGGAACTTTAACCGACTACGCGGGAACCCTAAGGATTGCGAGCGTATTCGCATCCACCTTCAACGCCTACTAGACTGATAGATTAGGCAGCACACGGCTGGCTACCGATAGTAATGAGAACTCGTTATAAGAGATAGACCTTTATGTGGATAGCACGATATATCGCACCGTGGGCCTGAAAGTGGCATCGGAGCTGGACGATAGGATACTCGGCTTCCTAGAGGAGGGCCCAGCTACCCCGGATGAGATAGCCTCGAAGCTTCGAATAGCCTGGGCGACTGCCCAAGGGCACCTGCTGAAACTCGCCGGGACAGGGAAGGTTTCCGCCTCGAGAAAGGGCAGAGTAAACATCTACTTCCTGACCGCTCCCAGAAGGGTCAAGCCTGAAGTGCCCGCATGGGCTAGAGTAAGGAGTCTGGAAGAACTCTCAGAGGAGCTACGCCCGTACTTTGCAGGCAAACCATCTGCTGCTGACATAGCCAGGAAGGAGAGAAGGAAGAACTGAGGATAGGGCTAGACGCCAACGTGCTCATAGCCTCAGTCAAGAAGATAGGCGAGAAGTATCATAATGACGTGCTCGGAATCAGCCACAAGATAGCCGAGGAGCACCATGAGGGGATATGCTCGTCCCTGCTAATGATAGAACTTCCCGGAGCACTCGCCTCTTCAACGACCATGCCGTTTGAGAAGATCTATGAGGTGGAAGTATCAGTAATCGAGAACTTTCGGGTTGCTGTAATGCCTTACGAGGCCTACGTGAAAAGAGCAGTCGAATTGATGCTTGAATTCCGGAATTTGAAGGCAAGATATGAAATAGGATCCGCCGATTTCCATTACCTCGCAACCTCAGTTCAAGAGGGTTGCGAGTTCTTCGTCACCACCGACGAAAAGCACCTGCTCCGGCCAAGTTGCCGGGACGCACTATCAAGACACGTCGAGGTCCTAGCTCCCGACGAGGCTTTGTTGAAACTCTAGACAAGCGCGAGCCATACAGGTATACGGGCAAACCAGTTAGCCAGACGACAGGTTTGTACTACTACCTCCACCTGGTACGACCCGTCAAGTACTCGGCTGTGGTGGCGCATAACGGTTAAGCGCATGTATACACATGCATAGGTGCATGGGCACCAAGACCATATCGCTCGAGGATTCAGCATGTTCAAGGTTGAAGGCAGTTAAGAGGCCCGGGGAGAGTTTTTCGGACGCTGTGAACAGAGTGCTGGGAGGGAATGAGCCTTCGTTCTTGGATTTTAGAGGTCTGCTCCACGGTAGTTCCGGCCACCGACTCGCCGAAACGGTTGCTCGTATGAAGCGAGAGGATATACGGGCTCAAAAGAACGCGGATCGTCCAGAAACGGTGACGGCTTGGGCATCACAGTTCACTCCAATTTCATAATTCATGTCCAAGTTTGCAGGCAAACCTGTCAGCCAAAGGTCCTGTATAGTCTTCGTTGGGAGCATCCCGTTTTTTTCTCTTGGAAGAAATTTCGTCGGATTGCGCCGTTCCAATCACTCACTGTGAAAGTAGGTTCTGGTAAATTATCGGGTCACGGTGAGGGGCTTTAAACGTCGGGTCATGGCGCTGCGATGATCAATAGGCTGATGTTAGAGCTTCGGTAGCCAATCGTCTGTTTTTCGCCCTGTTGAGTTGCGTCGGCTACTAACGTCAGGAATCGGGATTTGGTTTGCTAAGATTCGACCACGGTCGGCCCGTCAAGACGCGTGCTACGACTACTGCGACTATTACAATTACTGTGAGTATAACGATTAGGACTATTGTTGAGGAAGTAACCAAACTATAATCAACGCAAAGATTGATCGCACGAATAGATATACGTGCTTTAGGTCAGGAATGCTATTTTGAAGCGTCTTGTATTATAGGGCGCGGGCGGACCCTGCTATCTGCTCCAGTTCATGCACGAACAGGCCCAGACCGTGGTCAAGGACTCGTAGGCCCCTCACGCCTCCTGGAACTCGCGGGTTTTTTTCGCATGTCCCGGGAGTATACCCAGCCCGAACCATCCACATTGTCATTTTAGGATACCCATCTCGAGGTGGTCTACTAAGGACCTCTGTTCCAAGAACTTTTGTCACTTCGGGAGCGAACGAGAGACACTCTCAAGCTTCTTGATTCGCCTAGCCAAGGGCGGGTGGGTAAAAGAAAAACCTGAGAGCGACGTTTCGGCAAGTCTCTTCAATCCCATAATGACCTTCTCGGCGTCTACATTCTCCGCGGCTACTCTGTCAGCATAGTATTCTGTTTTCCAGTTTCCTGGTATTGTAAGCAACAATAACATTGCGAATATAGCCCCCCAAAACGATGAATATTCGGGGCATGAGAATGAAAAGCAGTTGGACAACAATTAGCACAGTGGCGAGAATCGGCATAATCCGCGGTTTAGTCATATGACTGACGTGAGCTATCTCATGTGCCAGAACACCTTCCAACTCTTCGTCAGACGCTCCATTCAGAAACCTGTCCCCCGCCATTATCCTGCTGTTTCCCCTCTTTTTCATCATGTAGACCAGCCCGGAGCGAAGACTTACAATGAACTCGACTTTATCCACAGCCCCCATTCTGGTCTTTACTCGATTTCCAATCTCTCCTAGTCGAGCGGTCAATGTTTTGATATCGTGAAATGACACTTTCTCCTGATGCTCGACTCTGAGCTTCACGACGAGACTGAGCAGCAGAGCGCTGAGGACAAGAAACGCTGGTAGACTAGTGGATACGAATGCTAAAGGTTGAGCAGCACGAGCAGACTCGGGATCAATTAATGAACCTACCACAAAGGCAGCGCCCGCTATTGTTGCGAAAACACAGGATCCAATTTGGATCCATGCTCCGAGCACGAGCAGACCCGCGGCTGAGCGATGCATGCGTCAGCACTTTCTACAACGCGATCCAGTCTGAGAGTCCAAGAGTGCCTCGCGCCCACTCCTTATGGACCCGATCTGAATAATTCTTACTTCCGGCAGGTGCAATGGATGTAACGGAAACCTCCCCTCGTCGCTGCAAGTGCTGATCATCAACGAGCAATTTCAACCTACGACAATTCACGACTTCTGAAATCTCGTACAACTGCGAGTTCACATCTTACGTCATAGTCAAACGCTCAATCGGCTATAAGGGTCGAATGATAGGGCGAATCTTCAAAGGATGTGTAACGAAACATGCTCGACATTCGATATAGGAATCAACCTTCTGACGGAGCAATTAGCAAAACGAGAACAATTGCAGCGGCCCCTATCACGTATGATGCAATTCCAATAATTTCTAGATTGGTGCCCCAGGGGTTTGAAGCCTGGATCGTAACCTCGAGTGCCCCAGTCGATGCAATGACAGCTCCGAGTACCATCGAGACTAGGATAAGAGTCAATCGCCTCCTCGCAGCCAAGAACTTAGGTGCTTCTAGTTCGATGCCTTTTCCAATAGCAAAGACCGCAGCCAGAGTAGCGCCGGATAGACCGAGGACTAGTTTGAGCTGGCCTAGCGTTTCTCCAAGAAGCAGTGAAGGCAAGAGCGCAATCCAAGCGAGGACAAAAAACTGTTTGAAGCTTCCAGTTCATGCCACGCTAACCCCTTAACAAATATAAGAAATCAATATCTTTCCATCATGAGACGGAAAGTCCCCCCGCCAAGCCCTTCACCGCAACCGACTTCAAGGCCGACCCCAAAGGCGATGACTGTGCTCAGGCCTTCTGCAAAGAGAACCCTGCCACCCAGTGCTGCCGCGCCACCAGTTTCAACGGCAACGGCTCCAGCGACTTCTGGCAACATCTTAAGCCCGCCGCGGCCCTATGAGCCGCCGTCCTTATATAGTTATTACGTAATAACAAATTGAACAATGTCAAGGGTTCTCAGCGGACGAATAAGGAAGGTGGGTAACTCACTGGCGGTGATTATTCCAAAAGGGTTGCTGGACGAGGCAGGGGCGAAAGAGGGTGATACGGTAAGGCTGTCGATCGCGATTCCAACCTCCAGACGGGATTCGGCCCTTGAAGCCGTCGCGGGGGTTGACAGGGGAAAACGGGCTTTTCGACGAGAGAAACTGGACAGATACTGATTGCTGATCGACACAAGCACTGTTATTGAAATCCTACGGAATCCAAAATCATCAGACAGGTTCAAACTAGTCAAGGAACAGATAAGAAACGAAGAACTCTACATGCTGATCATTCAGCTGGCCGAGCTGTCGGACTGGTGCATTCGGAACAGTGTCCCCCCGACCGAGAGGATTGAGGCTGTAAAACAGTTCGCAAACATCGTGCCCCTCGACGAGGATATGTGCCTTGAAGGGTCGAGGATCAAGAGCGCGCGACGAAGAACCGGCCACAAGAACTTCAGCCTCTTGGACGGGCTCGTGCTCGCAGCAGCCAGGTCCATTGGCGAAAGACTGCTCACATTTGATAGAGACTTCATGGGCGAGAAGGACTGCGTAGTTCTTGCTTAGAACCGATCCATGAGCAATGCAAATTTCTGGCTGACACTCACGTATAATCGCTAACACAGCACCTAGCCTAGTTTGAACCTCTTTCGTACTGTTGGTTCCCTTTCTGGTTTATTTACCTTCAAACCTTGTCCCACAGCCGACACCGGAGAGACAGGGATGGCTAGGACTGTTCTAGAGTTGAGATGCATTAGCTGTGGTGTCAAGTTTGAGAGAAGCTTCGAGAAGAGGCGTGGCGATCCGGACGACTCGGAGGGCGAGATGGTTCGTCTCGAAGGTTCTACCTGCCCCAACAAGTGCAGCGGGGAATGGTTTGCGGTCGAAAAGTCGCATCCTATTCGGAAATTCAAGCGAACCTTCGGGGGCTAGGGGATCCGCTAACGAACATCGGGGAATGCGAATGATTGATCGAAACTGGGCAGAAGCTTTCGCTCGGGAATGGGTGGATGCATGGAATGCGCATGACCTGGAGCGAATTCTTTCCCATTACACGGACGATTTTGAAATGGCGAGTCCGCTGATCGTCGAACGCATTGGAGTTGCAAGCGGCCGGTTGAAAGGGAAAGAGGCGATTCGCCGCTACTGGGGTCAGGGGTTGGCTGGGGCACCAAACCTCAGGTTCGAGCTCCTGCAAGTGATGGTTGGCGTGAACTCGCTCGCCATCGTTTACAAGAATGTGACGGCAGGGCGCACGGTAATCGAGCGAATAGAGTTCGACGACCACGGAAAAGCGGTGCAAGCTGAAGTGCTTTACGGGCCTCTCGAAGCTGGAAAGGTCGTGGGAGAAGACGAGTACAAGCGGATCCTGCGAGAGCTAGCGACCCTCAGAAAGAACTGGCGATGACCGCCGTAGCAGATACGCGCCTTCTCCTGACACTACAGTTTCCTCCTACTAAGGAATTGAAGGCGCGCATTGAAGAAACAATTACCCGCGAACTTGCTGGTCGCCTCGTCGCTCCATCCGTGGTGTCGACTGAATTCCTCAAGATTGCAGGCGCGAGAATAGGAGAGTCCGCAGCCGAGCTGAGACTCAACCTGCTCAAGGAGAGAGGCATGAAGGTGATACCGATCACCGAGGAGATGGCACTAACTGCAGGAAGGCTACTCTTGTCCCACCAGGACGTCCCCATCGCAGATGCCCTCATAGCATCACCGGTAAAAATGGGAGACGCCCAGTACGTCGTAACGGACGACCCGCACTACCAGACACTCAAGATACGGACCAAATGGATCTGAGCCACAAATTCGGAGGGTGAAATGATTCGTCTAACCATCCTACCTCATAGACTCTCCCTAAAGCAGCTGAAGAAGTCTAGCTAGCAGGGCCGCGAAGATGGCGAGAAGGATCGCAATGAGTCTTTCAACATTGCGAGATTCGAAGGGCCACTCGGAGATCTTGGAGGCCTCCTCCCTGAGTGCTAGAAACTTTTCCAGCTCGATGAGATCTTTAACGTTGGTCGAGGGGGAGTCTTCTTGATTTGGCGCTCCTGAGTTCTCGGAGACTGTAAACAGTTCCTTGCTCAGAGAACTGAGCTTCGCCTCCTCTTCCTCCTTAGCTCCAACCATTCGCCTGTGTATGCCGATTAGGGGAAGGAAAATCATCGAAATGCCTATCGCCACTATTGCGAGATTGCTGGCTAAGGAGGGCACGTCTCCCGTGATCAGGCTCGCCCCCAGAGTTATCGTGATCGCGACGGAAAAAATCGCAGCCGATGAGACAACGATTTGTCCCAAAGGCCGCAGACCAAGCATTCTGTCCTCGTAAAATTTCTTCAATCTTAGTGGCTCGCGGCCGAACCTGGAAACCCCCCAAAGGCCGCTCAAGTACACCCAGAATGCAGCTCCGTAAATCATGAACGCGATTGCAGAGAGAATAGTGATGCCCACAAGGGAGACTGGACTGGTCGCAATCAACCCCCTCGCTGGAAAGTAGACAGAAAAAAAGAGAAGCGTCAAAAATAGTGATCCGCTTAGGCTCGTCATGGGACCGAACGCTTTGCGATAGGAGCTCTCGGCAGTTGGTGACAGTGGAGACAGCCTAGGTCTCGCGGAAAGCACAAGAAGCCGCAAGTACCTTGTCAGATACATGTCCACGAAGAGAGCCAGCGTGGACACTACGACTTCCGCCACCCCCTGGACTACGGATCCTTGTTGAGTAATGGGAAGGATCGAGAAGAAGCTGTCCGACACAGTCTCGCTCCAAGCTTGTCCTATGTTCAAACTCCCCAGATAGAACACGAGGAAGGAGCCGGGACCTCCAGCCACAAGGGAAATCACGAGGCAGCTTATGGTATATGGCAGGTGTGTTGGTCGGGTGAGTCTCTCGGGGACGGTTAATCGCTCCGGGCCGGGTGGGCTTAATTCTCTCGACAAAGTCAGTTTTCGGCCAGGACTATTCCATGGATACTTTAGGGATTTAGGGTTGTTTTGCTTGGTTACTCAACGCTTAAGCACTATTAGTCGACTGCCCGAAGGAGTAGTAGGAGCCCTCCCTCAGAGGTCAGTCTTGTGAGCAAAACGGCACGGGCGACACAGGAGAAAATGAAGGCAGGAGGACACATGCCGTTTGAAGAGTTTCCACTGAAGGAAGTAGATCAGCTCGTTCACGAACTGGACAAGGTCAAACCCGCGGGATCGACTGTGATAGTGACTCCGATGGAGGATTCGCATCATTCGCCCTGTTTGAAAGAGATGATAGCGGTAATGGTTCACACGACTGGCGAAGACGATCAACCTGCCGAGATTCACTCTCTCTACCAATACTGTCCAGAGTGCAAGATCGCAGTCCGAGTGCTCTAGTCAACCGATCGCAAGTCAACGAGTAGTTCACGTTAATCGGAGACACAGATGATTAGTTCAC
>Ga0209154_1002552_pt1 | contig 10131 bp, 11 predicted proteins | sample GraSoiAngelo_121_FD_185878 | JGI IMG/M metagenome (GOLD analysis project Ga0209154, IMG submission 185878) | Grasslands soil microbial communities from the Angelo Coastal Reserve, California, USA - 14_0919_12_20cm (SPAdes) (version 2) | ecosystem: Environmental > Terrestrial > Soil > Grasslands ... | reverse complement strand
TCAAGCGCTCGCTCGAGCGCTACTTCAAGGACATGGACGGCGAAAAGCCGACCTCGATCTACGAGATGGTGCTGAAGAACATCGAGAAGCCCATGATCGAAACGGTGCTCGGCAAGGCGGCAGGCAAACTGTCGCTCGCCGCCCAGATGCTGGGCGTCACCCGCAATACGCTCCGCAAGAAGATGCAGCAGCTGCGGATCAAAGGGTAGTGACGAAGGTTAGCCGGGCGCTTCTCAGCGTCTCCGACAGGTCCGGCATTGTCGAGTTCGCCCGCGCACTCGCTGCGCTCGACGTGCAGATCCTGTCCACCGGCGGCACGGCGAAGCTGCTGGAGAAGGAGGGTATCGCGGTCACCGAGGTCTCGGCCTACACCGGGTTCCCGGAGATGCTCGACGGCCGTGTCAAGACCCTGCACCCGAAAATTCACGCCGGGCTGCTCGCGCGGCGCGACGAACCGGGGCACCTCGCGGCGCTGCGCAGCGCAGGCATTCCGCCGATCGATCTCCTGGTCGTGAATCTTTATCCCTTCCAGGCGACGGTGGCCGATCCCGATTGCAGTTTCGAGGACGCCATCGAGAACATCGACATCGGCGGCCCCGCGCTGCTGCGCGCGGCGGCGAAGAACCATGCGGGGGTCGGCGTGGTCGTGGACCCGGCCGATTACGCGCGGGTGCTGGAAGAGATGCGCGCGAGCGGTGGCATTTCGGACGCCACGCGCTTCGCGCTGGCGAAAAAAGTGTTCGCGCACAGCGCCGCCTACGACGGCGCCATCGCAAACTATCTGTTCTCGCTCGATGCGGGCCGGGGGCGGCGCGAGTACCCCGACGTGCTCAGCCTGCAGTGGGCCAGGCTGCAGGACCTGCGCTATGGCGAGAACCCGCACCAGAGCGCGGCGTTCTACCGCGACGAGCGCCCGGTCGCCGGCAGCCTGGCGACGTACCGCCAGCTGCAGGGCAAGGAGCTCTCCTACAACAACATCGCCGATGCCGACGCTGCCTGGGAATGCGTCAAGAGCTTCACCGAGCCGGCCTGCGTCATCGTCAAGCACGCCAATCCCTGCGGCGTCGCCACCGGCGCGAGCCCGCTTGCGGCCTACGAGAAGGCATTCGAGACCGATCCGGTGTCGGCTTTCGGCGGCATCCTCGCGTTTAACCGCGCGCTCGATCGCGCCACGGCCGAGGCGGCAAGCAGGCATTTCGCCGAAGTGATCCTTGCGCCGCGGGTCGAGCCGGAAGCCCAGGAAGTATTCGCGAAGAAAGCAAACGTGCGCGTGCTTGAAGTGCCGCTCTCGCACGAGGTGCAGGCGCACGACTACCAGCGCGTCGGCGGCGGGTTGCTCGTGCAAGGCACCGATTCAAAAATCGTGAGGCGAAATGAAATGCGGGTCGTTACAAAGGAGAAACCCTCAGAGCCGCAGTGGAGCGACCTGCTTTTTGCCTGGCGAGTCGCGAAATTCGTGAAATCGAACGCGATCGTGTTCTGCCGCGACGGCATGACCCTCGGCGTCGGCGCCGGCCAGATGAGCCGCGTCGACAGCTCGCGCCTCGCCGCCATGAAGGCACAGGCGGCGAAGCTTTCGCTTGCCGGCTCGGTAGTCGCATCGGACGCCTTTTTCCCGTTCCGCGACGGCCTCGAGGTGGTGGCGGACGCCGGCGCCGCCGCGGTGATCCAGCCCGGCGGCAGCGTGCGCGACGACGAGGTGATCGCTGCCGCGAACGAGCGCGGCGTGGCCATGGTGTTTACCGGCGTGCGGCACTTCCGCCACTGAAATGAAGCTGCTCGTGATCGGTTCGGGCGGGCGCGAGCATGCGATGGCATGGAAGCTCGCCCAGAGCGCGCGCGTGCAGAAGGTCTATGTCGCGCCCGGCAACGGCGGCACTGCGCTCGAGCCCGGGCTGGAAAACGTCGCCTTAAGCGCGATTCCGGACCTGATTGCCTTTGCAAAGGAGAAAAATGTTCAGCTGACCGTCGTCGGTCCCGAAGCGCCGCTCGCCGCCGGCGTGGTCGACGCGTTTTGCGCAGCCGGACTCAGGATCTTCGGCCCCACGCGCGCCGCGGCGCGACTCGAGTCGTCGAAGGATTTCGCCAAGTCGTTCATGGTGCGCCATGGCATCCCGACCGCCCGCCACGCGACCTTCGAGGGCGCCGCCGACGCCAAGGCCTACATCGTCAAGCACGGCGCGCCCATCGTCATCAAGGCCGACGGCCTCGCTGCCGGAAAGGGCGTGGTGGTGGCGCGGACACGCGAAGAGGCGCACGCCGCGATCGACATGATGCTCACCGAGCAGCGCCTGGGCGCCGCCGGGTCGCGTGTCGTCATCGAGGAATTTCTCGAAGGCGAAGAGGCGAGCTTCATCGTGATGAGCGACGGCGCCCATATCCTGACGCTCGCCACCAGCCAGGACCACAAGCGCCTGCGCGACGGCGACGCCGGGCCCAACACCGGCGGCATGGGCGCGTATTCGCCCGCGCCCGTGGTGACGCCGAAGGTGCACTCGCGCGTGATGCGCGAGATCATCGTGCCCGCGATGCAGGGCATGGCGAAGGACGGCGTGCCCTACACCGGCTTCCTGTACGCCGGCCTGATGATCGACCGGGCCGGCAATCCGAAGACCCTGGAGTTCAACTGCCGGCTGGGCGACCCGGAGACGCAGCCGATCCTCCTGCGGCTGAAGGCGGACCTGTTCGAGTTGCTCGAGCACGCGCTCGCCGGGACGCTCGATTGTGCCGAGGCGGACTGGGACCGGCGCTCGGCACTCGGCGTGGTGCTCGCCGCGCAGGGCTATCCGGAGGAGCCGCGCAAGGGCGATCGCATCGAAGGCCTGCCGCGGCCGGCCGACGATTGCCGGGTGTTCCACGCCGGGACGCAGCTCGAGGGTAGAACCGTGCTCACCAACGGCGGGCGCGTGCTGTGCGTCACCGCGCTCGGCGACTCGGTGAAGATGGCGCGCAGCCGCGCGTACGATGCCGTCGAGCGCATCCGTTTCGACGGCATGCAATACCGCAAGGACATCGGCCATCGAGCCTTGAAAAAAACGCCATAACCATGCAAGCGCAGGCGGTTCATGATTACTTCGCGCAATTGCAGGCGCGAATCGTCGCCGCGCTCGAAGCGCTCGAAGGCGCGGCCTTCCGTACCGATCGCTGGCAGCGCCCCGAAGGCGGCGGCGTGACGCGCGTCATCGAGGAAGGCCGCATCTTCGAGCGCGGCGGCGTCAACTTCTCGCGCGTGCAGGGCAGCCGCCTGCCGCCTTCGGCGACGGCGGCGAGGCCACAGCTCGCCGGCCAGTCGTACGACGCGATGGGCGTGTCGCTCGTGCTGCACCCGCGCAATCCGTATTGCCCGACGGTGCACATGAACGTGCGCTTCTTCTCCGCGGCGTCGGCCTGGTGGTTCGGCGGCGGCATGGACCTCACGCCCTACTATGGCTTCGAAGACGATGCCCGCCATTTCCATGCCACCTGCCGCGACGCGCTGGCGCCCTTCGGCGCCGACTGCTACCCGCGCTTCAAGCGCTGGTGCGACGAATATTTTCAGCTGCGCCACCGTGACGAGCCGCGCGGCATCGGCGGCATCTTCTTCGATGACTTTGCCGATCGCGACTTCGATTTTTCCTTTTCGCTCACCCGCTCCGTAGCTGATCACTTTCTGGACGCTTATCGGCCGATCCTCGAACGCCGTCGAGAGATGCCATACGGCGAAAGAGAAAAAGACTTCCAAGCCTACCGGCGCGGCCGCTACGTCGAATTCAACCTGGTGTACGACCGCGGCACGCTGTTCGGCCTGCAGTCCGGCGGGCGTGCCGAATCGATCCTGATGTCGCTGCCGCCGCGCGCCGCGTGGCGCTACGACTGGAAACCCGAGCCCGGCTCGCCCGAGGAAAAGCTCTACACCGACTTCCTCAAGACCAGGGATTGGGTCTAGGCCAGATTGTCAACGCAGACGCGAGCGGTGCCGTTACAGGTGCATGCAAACGCGCCTCACGCTGCGCCCCGGCCAGAGCGGCACCAAGAAACTCGTCGAGCGCTTCGGCGAGCGGCTGATCCGAGTCCCCTACCTCTACGACGAGCGAGCTGGACGCCGTCTCAAGACCGTCGAGCTGGTCAGTGCGGTTGGCCCGCCGCAGAGCGCGACGTTAGGCGGCAAATGCGACCGGAGTAGCTAGGTACATGCCCGAACTCAGCCGATTTCTCGGAATTATCGAGACCATGGCCCAGCGCACTTTCATGCGATCTACGGCGAATTCGAGGTTACGGTGGAAGTTGACTCTGGAAGGGTAAACGGGCAATTTCCGAATCGGGCTTTGGCGCACGACCAAGAGTGGCAAGAGCTCCATCACCGTGAGCTCCTCGAGGCACGGTCCGATGCTCGAGCGAATCCTCCCTTAAAGTGCACCGAACCGTTGGGGTGAGCCCTATGTTGCCTCATGTGATTGAAGCCCGCTATGTCGCTGGATACACGGTATGGCTCCGTTTCAGCGATGGTGCCGAAGGCGAGGTTGATCTATCGAAAGAACTTCACGGCGCCATCTTTGAACCTCTCAGAGATGTCGCTCTGTTCCGGCGCTTCGTTGTGCACTCGGAACTGAAGACTTTGGTGTGGCCCAACGGCGCTGATCTTGCACTCGAGTTTTTGCGCGCAGCAATCAAGGTTGCCGCCTAACGCGATCGACAGCGACACCGTCGCATCGCCGCTACGCGCTCGTTATGGTGCGCGTCATCGCGGACGTTAGACATGACTGGGCAGCAAAGCGCTGATGTGATGACAAAAGGCACACATCGCGCTAGACTACCGGGGTGAAGCCGTTTCGGTGGGATCCGGAGAAGAACGAGCACCTGAAGATTGCGCGTGGCATCGCTTTTGAGGAAATCGTTCTGGCGGTGGAGGAAGGTGGACTAATGGATATTCTGGTCCACCCAAATCAACGGCGGTATCCGGGGCAAGTGGTGCTGGTGGTGAGCTATCGGAAGTACGTCTACCTCGTTCCTTCTGTCGAAGAGGACGCGTACTACTTCTTGAAGACCATCATCCCGAGCCGGAAAGCAACTCGCGACTACATGGACATGGAGGAGCCCGATGAAAAGACTTGATCGTTACGAACGCGACATCCTGAGTGCCTACGAAAAGGGCGCGCTGGTTTCTGCACGCCCCACAAAGGCACAGCTCGGCGCATTACGCGACGCTGCACGCGCGACTTTCATAAAGAATCGCCGCGTGAACATCCGCCTCTCCGCCGTGGACCTCATGGACATTCAGGCCAGGGCATATGAAGAGGGTGTTCCCTATCAAACGCTCATTGCGAGCGTTCTGCATAAATACGTGTCCGGCCGGCTGCGGGAGAAGAGGTCACGTCTAACCACCGGCTCAACGGCGACCGCCCGCAAGCGGGCGGCGCGTTAGCCGGGACGTTATACCTTAGCCGATAACGTGGACAAACGCGCAAGAAGCCATCGGGTGCCGGTTGACGGCCGTCGATAAAAAGAGCGTTAGGTCAGCTCCGCGGCGCGCCGGTAGTGGCGCTCGGCTTCCGCCGCCTGCCCGAGACGCTCGGCGAGGCGCGCGAGATCCAGGTGCGCGCCGCGTCCCTCCTCGAACGACAGGCTCGCCTCGAGAAAGCTGCGTGCCTTGCCCCATAGCTCGGCGTGCGTGCACAGGCGCCCCAACACCGCGAGCAGCTGCGCGTCGCGCTCGTGCTCGAGCAGCCAGCGCTCGCCCCGCTCGATGCGCGCGCGGGCCTCGGCGGCGCGCTCTGCGGGCTCGAGATGCGGAGGCAGGTCGCCGTAGAGAGCGACGAGCTGGGGCGTCCACTCCGCGGCGAGCGCCTTTTCGATGATGTCGCGGGCGAGTTCTGTTTTGCCAAGCGTGGCGGCATGGCGCGCCGCCGCCGCGGCGACTCGCGGCTGCAGCTGGTCAGGCGCCGGGATGCTGCGCCAGCGGCGCTCGAACGCGCCGGGATAGTTCGCCGAGCGCCGCAGCAGCTCGACGTTCGCCTGCACTTTGTATTCCTCGGCCAGCGCCGGCGCGATGGCGTCGCGCTTGGCGAGCTGGGTCGCGAGGCGCAGCACCTCGTCCCATGCGCCAGCGCCACGCTCGGCGCGCAGCAGCATGCGCGTCGTGGCGATGTGCTTGGGTCCGGCAGCGTGCAGTGTGCGCAGCGCAACGCGCGCCGCCGCGAAATCGCGCTCCTCGAGCGCGAACTCGGCGCGGCTGACCAGCCGCGCGGCCTGCATGCCCTCCCCTGTCTCCTCGGCGCGCTCGAGCCACCGGTCACGCCGCTCGAAGTCGCGCATCTGGTGCGCGGCGCGCGCGGCGAGCAAGGCGGCGAGGCCCGGCGCTGGTCCCGCCTCGAAGGCCGCCGTCGCCTCCTTCTCGGCCCTTGCGTAGCGGCCCTCATAGTAGGCCTGCAGCGCCGCCGCGAGCGCGGCATGCGCGCGCTCGCGGCGGCGGCGTGCGCGGTACGCCCGCACATAGGTCGGAAGCGAAACCGTATGGCCGAGCAAGCGCACGGCGGCATAGAGCAGCAGGAAGCTGGCGAGGCTCGCTGCGACGAAGAACAGCATCGACAGCTCGACCCGGTAAGGCGGGTACACGAACATGACGTAGCCGCCGCCGGCGCGCCCGAGGATCACCAGGGCCACGGCCGCCGCGAACACCGCAACCAGCCAGAAAAGTGACCTCATCCTGCTTTATTCATCCCGGCGCGCGCTCGCGGCGCGACTTGAATCCGCGGACGGCCTCCAGGCTCTCCGAGATGCTCGGCATCTCGAAGCTGAGCGAGGCCGACGACAATGCTTTCAGCTGCGCCAGAGCGTCGGTGGTCTGCTTCGAGTGCGCGTCGAAGTAGCGCCGCATCCAGGCCTGCGCCGCGCGCAGATCCTCGCGGTAGCCGGCCTCGTCGCGCATCAGCAGCGAGAGCCGCGCATTGAGCAGCTTCAAGCGCAGGTTCTCGCGCAGGAAGTAAGCCTGCGTCGGCGGCAGCAGAGGCGGCTCCGGCGTATTGACCTGGCGCACCACCACCAGCGAGCGCAGCTCGCTCCAGACCTCGGAGCCCAGGCGCGACCAGAATCCCCGCGCGGCGTCTGCAGCGCCGCTTTTCGCCGCCGGCTCCCGCTCGCTGCGTTCGTCGAAGGCAAGCGGCAGCGAATCCACCGCGGCCACCAGGCTGTCGATGCGCATGCTCATGCCGGCGATGTCGACCGCGGGAAGCGCTTTCAGGCGCTCGAGGTCGCGCGCGATCGCGCGGCGGATCGGCACGAACTGCGGTCGGTCGGCGCGCGCCAGGCGCGCCTCGGCGAGCTGCAGGGCGAGGAGCGCGGCCCGGATGTTGCCCGCCAGCTGCAGCTGCTGCGAGGCGATGGCGAGCACCTGCTCGATCTCCGCCAGCTGCCATTCGTCGCGGTTGCGCGACAGGTCCTGGTAAAGCGCCTCGAGAGCCAGCTGCTGGCTTTGCGACTCGGCAAGCCGCGATTCAAGCTGTCCGATCTTCGCCTGCGCCTCGCGCAGCAGCTCCTGCGACTGGCGCGCGCTCGAGCGCGCCTCGCGCACGTCGCCCTCGATGTCGCGCAGCCGGCGCGCGAACTCTTCCTGCGTGCCGCCGATGCGCTGGCGCGCATCGAGCCAGAACAGTGCCGCCAGCCCCGCTGCAATGATGACCGCGATGAGTGTCAGAAGCGGAAGCCTCGAGTGCTTGACGGGAAATTCTTGAACAGGCTCGTCCATCTTGAGATTTACTTGGCGTGTCGAAAGTATGCTACCAGACGCTCGAGCATCTCCTGGTCGCTCGCGCCGCCGACGCTCGCCTCGCCCAGGCCCAGGCGCTTCGCCTCGGCAGCGATGCGGGGATGCGGCACGAAGAGCGGCGTTTTCTTCAGATGCTTGCGGCCGGCCGCGCCGAGCATTTCGAGGAGATTCTCCAGTCCTTCGGCGGAAGACACCGTGACCGCATGCACCGCGCCTTTGGCGAAGGCGGTGAGAAGCGGCCCGCTGTCGGTCTGCGGCCGCACCCGGCGGTAGCACTCGGCGTACTCCACCTGTGCGCCGCGCGCCGCGAGCGTATCGCCGAGAAGCGACCGCCCGCCTTCGCCGCGCAAGATCACGATGCGCCGGCCCGCGACGCGCTGCAGCTCCGGCACGGCGAGCAGCGCCTCGCTGTCCGCACCCGCATCCGGCGCGATGATCCCCTTGATGCCGTGTCGCTCCAGCTCGCGCTGCGTGCCGCGGCCGAGCGCAGCCGCTTTCGCGCGGGGCGGCCATTTCATCGCCGCCAAGGCCCTCTTCACCGCCGTCGGGCTGACGAAAATCGCCAGATCGAACTCAGCCAGCTTTCTCAGCGGGACATCCTGGATTTCGATCGCCGGAAAGAGAATCGCGCGTCCGCCCGCGGCTTCGACCAGCTTCGCAAGCCCTTGCGCCTGCTCGCGCGGGCGGGTAATCAAGATGCCGCGCCCATGCAGAGTCATGCAAGATCGGAGAGAATTTCGTCGGCACCGCGTTGACGCAGTACCCCGGCTACCTTCGCGCCCAGTATTTCGGGATCGTCCCCCTCGGCCTGCGCGCGCGCGACGCGGCGACCATCGATCGAGGCGACGAGCGCGCGCAAGCGCAGCCGCGCGCCCTGCGCCTCTGCGTAGGCGGCGAGGGGAATCGTGCAGCTGCCGCCCAGCTCGCGGCTTACGGCGCGCTCGGCACGCACGCACAGCGCGGTGCTGCGATCGGCGAGCGGTGCGAGCAGCGAGCGCAGCTCGAGGCGATCGGCGAGCGTTTCGATGCCGAGCGCGCCCTGCCCCGGTGCCGGCAGACTGAGCTCAAGCGCAAGCTGCGTGCGGATGCGCGAGGCAAGTCCCAGCCGCGTCAGGCCGGCGACCGCGAGCACGACAGCGTCATAGTCGCCGCGGTCCAGCTTGGCGATGCGCGTCTCCACGTTGCCGCGCAACAGGCGCATCTCGAGAGCCGGATAGCGCTCTAGGATCTGCGCCGAGCGCCGCAGGCTCGAGGTGCCGACCACGGCGCCTGTCGGCAAGCTCTCCAGGCTCGCATACCGGTTGGAGACGAAGGCGTCGCGCGCGTCCTCGCGCGCGAGGATCACCGCCAGCTCGAACCCGGCAGGCACGTCGGCGGGCACGTCCTTCATCGAGTGCACCGCGATGTCGGCGCGCCCGTCGGCCAAGGCATTCTCCAGCTCCTTGACGAACAGGCCCTTGCCGCCGGCCTGATCGAGCCGCTGGTCGATCAGCTCGTCGCCGCGTGTGGTGATGGGAAGCAGCTCGATCCTGAGGCCCGGATGCAGCGCCTCGAGGCGCTGCTTCACGTGCTCGGCTTGCCACAGGGCGAGCCGGCTGCGGCGGGTAGCAATCGCGAGGCGCTTCACGGCTTGTCGGCGACGAGCTCGCGCAGCACCGGCCACTGGCGGCGGCTGACCGGCAGGCGCTCGTCGATGCCGTCGAGCACCACCAGCCAGCGCGGCTCGTCGGGCGGGCCCTCAGCAGCCCGCTCGAAGCCGCGGATCGCGGCGCGCGCCACCAGGCAGTTGCGGTGGATGCGCACAAACTGGCTGGCGAATTCCTGCTCCAGCGTAACCAGCGGCTCCTCGATGAGGTGCTCGCGGCTGCGCGTGCGTACGGTGACGTATTTCTGCTCGGCGCGCAGGAACACGATGTCGCGCACCGGGACCAGCAGGATGCGGTGGCGCTCGACGATAGACAGGTATTCCCGCGCCGCGACGGCGGCGCGCGCCAGTTGCTCGCGCCCCGGAGCGGCGGCAGCCGCAGCTTTTTTCAGCGCGGCCGCGAGTCGCTGGGCGCGCACCGGCTTGAGCAGATAGTCGAGCGCGTTCAGCTCGAAGGCCTCGACGGCATGCCGGTCGTGCGCGGTGACGAAGACAACGCGCGGCGGCTGCTCGAGCGCAGCGAGGTGGCGCGCCACTTCGAGCCCGCCCATGCCGGGCATCTCGATATCGAGCAGCAGGACCTGAGCGCCGCTCGCCGGAACGCGCTCCACCGCCTCGAGGCCGTGGCGTGCCTCGCCGACGACGTCGGTCGGCAGCTCGCCCGCGATGTCGTCGAGCAGCTCCTTCAGCCGTTCGCGCGCCGGCGCTTCGTCGTCGGCGATGAAGATGCGCAGCGCGCTCATCG
>Ga0209154_1002551_pt1 | contig 10133 bp, 9 predicted proteins | sample GraSoiAngelo_121_FD_185878 | JGI IMG/M metagenome (GOLD analysis project Ga0209154, IMG submission 185878) | Grasslands soil microbial communities from the Angelo Coastal Reserve, California, USA - 14_0919_12_20cm (SPAdes) (version 2) | ecosystem: Environmental > Terrestrial > Soil > Grasslands ... | reverse complement strand
CGCTCGACGCACAAAGGAATCAGGGATCTCGTGGTGCTCTGTCGCCAGGAGGTCATAGAGGAGTCGATCGTGGGGGCGGCCGTCGATCCAGTGGCGCCGCCGCTGACGCCCGACATACCTGAACCCGAGCTGCTCCAGCACACGACGTGATGCCACGTTGCACTCGATCGTCCACGCGCTCACCGCCTCCAGCCCGAGTTCGGCAAAGCCGAACGTTAGCAGCTGGGACACGGCACGGGCCGTGAGACCCCCGTAGCGCTTCCTACCGAGCACCGCCCAGAGCGACCCGGCCGTCTTCCACTGGCGACGTATGTCCGACAAGGCCACGATGCCGATCGGCAGCTCGCAATCATCCGCCGTGAACATGCGCAGCACATGGAGATCCCGCTGCGCCATGATCCTGAGGGAGACGAGGCTCAGGGCGTGGACGCCATCCCCGAAGTCCAGCCACTTATAGTTCTCCTCGCGTCCGAGCCACTGGGCGGCGAGGTCGATCAGGTCGGGTTTGTCGAGCGGTAGGAGCTTCATGGGTGGGTCCCCGAGCGCGGGTGAGCACTGCCGCAACACGTGGATCGTGTCGCCATGCATCATCGCAACACCCGGACCACACCTATGGCAGAACTTCGCAAACTGAACAACGTCCATGACTGGAACCGGCAGTGCGGACTGTAAGCAACACCCGGTGCGGCGACCCATCACTTCGTGGATCGCGGTCGTGGCATCACCGCGTCATGGGATGCCCAGCAGCTTGTGCATTTGAAGACTGAGGCGCCACCGGGGATGCGTGAGGCAGAAGCGCGCGGCGAGCTCCGTGTTCCGCAGCCGGTCGGGCCCGTCCATCGGCTGCAGGAACCAGTGCCGGAAATCGAGACCTTCGAGCCTTTCGGGAGAGATGCCCTCCTGGGGGAACACCAGCTTCAACTCGTCCCCGCTCCGGAGCACGAGCTCGGCTCCGGCCTTGGGGCTGACGCACACCCAATCGATCCCGGGTGGCGGCAGCAGCGTGCCGTTCGTCTCGATCGCGATTTCGAACCCGGTCTCGTGCAGGGCGGCGGTGAGGGGCTCGTCGAGTTGCAGCAGGGGCTCGCCGCCCGTGCACACGACGAAGCGGCCGGCACGAGGCGGAGCCGCAGCCGGCCAGGCCGCCAACACGGCTCGCGCGAGGGCAGCGCTCGAGTCGAACCGCCCACCACCGGGACCGTCCGTGCCGACGAAGTCCGTGTCGCAGAAGCCGCACCGCGCCGTGGCGCGATCTTCCTCGCGCCCGGACCACAGATTGCAGCCCGAGAATCGCAACAACACCGCGGGGCGCCCGACGTTGGCCCCCTCTCCTTGGAGCGTGTAGTAGATCTCCTTCACGGCGTAGCTCACCGCGAGACTCCCGCCGCCCGGTATCGGATCGGGTCGGGCGTGCCCGCCTCGGCGAAGCCTGTCGCGCGCAGCAGGCATGCATCACACCGCCCGCAGGCCTCGCCGCCGGGTGCGGGGTCATAACAGCTCGAGGTGAGCGCATAGTCGACGCCCAGCGAGAGGCCCGTGAGAATAATCTCCCGCTTGGACAAGGCGATCAGCGGCGTATGGATTTGGAGACGCTGCCGGCCCTCGACGCCCGCCCGCGTGGCGAGACCCGCCATGGTCTGGAACGCCGCGATGTACTCCGGCCGGCAGTCGGGGTAGCCGCTGTAGTCCAGGGCCGTCACGCCGATGAAGATATCCACCGCGCCCACGACCTCGGCCCACGCCAACGCAAAGGACAGAAAGATCGTGTTGCGCGCGGGCACATAGGTGACCGGGATCCCGGCCGCGAGCTCGGCGGGGGTCCGGTCTTTGGGGACCGCGATTTCGTCCGTGAGGGCGGACCCGCCGAACCGCCGCAAGTCGAATTCGACGATCTCGTGCCGGGCCACGTGGAGGGCGCGGGCGACACGACGGGCGGCCGCAATCTCGACCTCGTGGCGCTGGCCGTAGCGGAACGTGAGCGCGTAGACCTCGAACCCTTGTCGCTGGGCGAGGGCCAGAGCCGTGGTCGAGTCGATCCCGCCGCTCAACAGGGCGATGGCTTTCGGCTTGGTCGCCGGGGGCTCCATTATTACCGAAAGGTATCCGCCCGAGCACACCGGTACAGTGACGAGTTGAGGAGCCGACCAATGACCTCGCAACCGCCCAGGCTGCCCCGCACAGGACCGCTCCCCCGGCCCTCGAGCCCGACGGAAGCTCGGGAGTACCTCAAGGCCGAAGCCTTTCCCGCTCCGGACGTGCGGACCGTGACCCTGACGGCCACGGAATTCACATCCATCTGTCCCCGCACCGGCCAGCCGGACTTCGGCAGCGTGACCATCGAGTACACGCCCGGTGAGCGCTGCCTCGAGTCGAAGGCGCTCAAGTACTATCTCTGGTCGTATCGCGATGAAGGAGCGTTCTGCGAGAGCCTGGCGGCCCGGATCGCGGACGATATCGTGTACGCGATCCGCCCCAGGACCCTCAGCGTACACGTCAACCAGAATGTGCGAGGCGGGATCGCACTGGTCGCCCTCGCCGTGCGGGAAGGGACGTGACCCCATGGATGCGCAGGAGCTTCGGGCCATGCAGACGCCGCTCAAGGAGCGCTACCGCACGGAGCCCGCGGCAGCCCTGGTCACGCTGCACGCACGGGGCAGACTCGGTGAGGAGAACGTCACGTGCCGCGTGGAAACGGGGAAAGCGTTGGTCGAGGCCGGGTTGCACCCGGCCACGGGCGGTGACGGTCGCGCGGCCTGCTCGGGCGACCTGCTGCTCGAAGCCCTGGTCGCATGCGCCGGAGTCACCCTGAAGGCGGTCGCCACAGCGCTCGCCCTGCCGCTCGACGGCGGGACCGTGTCGGCCGAGGGCGATCTGGACTTTCGCGGCACGCTGGGCGTCGCGAAAGACGTGCCGGTGGGGTTTCAGGCGATACGCCTGCGGTTCGACCTGGACACCGATGCGAGCCCGGAGCAGCTCGATTCCCTGCTGCGGCTCACCGAGCGCTACTGTGTCGTGTATCAGTCGCTCAAACACCCAGCGAGCGTCACGGTGTCGCTGTCGGCGCGCTAGTCTCGGGCGCCGCGTTTGCTTCTAGAACCCGACAGCCAGCCCCACCCGCGCCTCAGTCTCCTGGATCGGCGCGTCGATCTCCCCTGTCCCGCCGGGGTTGGTCTTGCGGTTCATGCGGTTGAACGCGTAGGTCGCGGTGCCGTGCAGCCGGCCCGCCAGCCGGATGTCGAGGCCGAGACCGAGATCGAGCGAGACGGCCGCGCGGCCCCCTCCCGAGAATTTCGGCGCCGCGAGGTAGTTGGCACGGAACACGACCGTCGCGCCCGGCCCGATCTCGTAGAACGAGCGCGCCCCCACCCGCACCGCTCCCACCGATTGGGCGTCGAACTCGGGATCGGCGTTGCGGTGAAGCACCCCCACCTCGACGCTCGCGTACGCGGCCACGTCGTACGCGACCCAGACGTCCACCTGCGTGGCGGTGAAGCCGGTCGTCGCGGCACTGCCGTCCGCGGGATCGAGGCTCACGCGCACCACGGCCGCCTCGACGGAGAGCCGGTCCCGCCGCGCCCACAGCGCGCCGCCGAAGCCGCTGCCCCGATACCGCAGTCCCGCAGCGACTTCGCGATAGTCGGACAGCACGAACTGGGGGCCGACGGTGAGCAGCTGGCCCGCCGCCGGTCGGAGCGCAAGCCCGAGCAGCAGCGCACCGAGTGCCGGACGCGTCACTTGGGCTTCATTTGGGCACCGGGGCCACCGTGACTTGCACCTGCTGGCGCCGGGCCACGTTCTCCTTGGCGATGTCCTGATTGCGCCGCCCGATCTGGTCGCGCAGCAGCCGGTTGTAGAGGATGTTGGCCACGGCGGGGCGCGGCGCCGGCTTGCGGAGCATCATCACGAACCCCGTGACCAGCGCCGCTCCTCCCACGAGCCCCAGCTCGCGCTTCGAGCTCGAGCCGAGGCTCGAGCTCTCGAGGCCGAGCGTGCCGACGAGCGCGCCGCCGGTATAAAGGAAAGCAAGCCCCACCGGACGCCAGCTTTGCGGCGGAATCTCGGTTTCGGGGAGGAACTGGTAGCCCGGCAGACTCGTGACGGACGGCACCGTGTCCACACGGCCATGACTCACGCGGATCGGCTGCGACGCGGAAAACGTGTTCTGACCCAGGCGCGCGTCGACCACGACGGTGTAGGTGCCCGCCGGCACGGGGTCTCCCCCCGCGAGGCGCGCCGGCCAGCGCAAGTTCACCTGCCCGTTCCACGCGCCCGAGTCGATCACGACGGTTCCCCCGGTGCCGATGGCGCGCGCGACCACGCGGGCGGGCTGCGTGACCGTGAACCGCACGGGCACGGCCCCCTGCCCACCCACGAAACTGACGCTGTCGACCCGCAACTGGCGCACCAGCAGCACCTGACGCAACGCCACGTCGAACGCGCTGTACGCCTTGGGCGACACGCGGTTGGGGTCGAGCTGTCGCTCGGGGTCGATGAGCACCACCTGCTTGAAGGCGTCCACGGCCTTGAGGATCGAGTCCATGGCGCCGTAGGTGAATCCCAGCAGCTCGTACACCCGGGCGCGCTCGGCACCGGTGAGTCGCTCGCGCAGCGCGGCCCGCGCGAGCGTCAGCACCTGGCGATACTCCAGGTTGTCGTACGCCTGCTGCGCCCGCCGCACGGTGGCGTTCTGTGCCACCTGTGCGGCTCCCAGCGCCGGGACGGCCAGAGCCGCGAAGGACACCACTGCGCCAAGGTAGCGGGCCATGGGACTCACTCCGGCAACAGGGTGTAGCGCTTGCGGACCGTGTTACTCGCGTCGACCTGCACGGTCTCGCTGACCGTCTTGAACCCGGCGTGCTCGATGCGGACCGTGTGGCGGCCGGGCTTGACGACGTATTCGACCAGCGGCGTCTGGCCGGCATCGACGCCATCGATGTACACCTCGCCGAACGGGTCCGCGGCGATGGTGAGGAAGCCCTGCGCTGCCGGCACGGGCGCGGCCGGCCGGGGCTTGGCATGTGGGGCCGGGCTCGATGGCGCCGGCACGCGCACCGTGTCCTGAATGCGCACCGTGTCGACCGCGGCCGGGGGTACTGCTCCCCGCCCCCCGCGCCCTCGGTCTCGCATCATCAAGTATCCCCCCACGCCGACCGCCCCGACCACCACGAGTCCGATCCACGCGGCGACGCGCGATTTTCCGGGAGCGCCGGGCGGAGCGGCCTTGCCCCGGGGCGCGCCCGCAAGCGCCGTCGTGGGCGCGTCGGTGATCTGGGTCGGCGCGTCGGCCGTGGCGTGCGGACGCGGCCGCAGGGTGCCGTGCCCCTTCCCCTTCCCGGGCGACGCGACCGGCTGCTCCGGCCAGACGGCGGTGGCGAAGTCTTCCATCGTCGGAAACCGCAAGTCCGGGTCCTTGGATAGGGCGCGCGAGATCGCGGCCGTGAGGCCGCCGGGGATGCCGGGACGCCTCGCACTGGCGAGCGGTGGCTCCTCGTAGATGTGCTTGTAGATGATGCTATGGACGGAATCGCCGCCGAACGGCAGCTCGGCCGTGATCATGCGGAAGCCGACCACGCCGAGCGAGTACTGGTCGGCGCGGCCGTCCACGGGCGCCCCCTTTCCCTGCTCGGGCGCCATGTAGTGCGGCGTGCCGATGATCATGCCGGTGGCGGTGAACCCGGTCGCCGCCTGCAGCGCCTTGGAGATGCCGAAGTCGGTGAGCATCACGCGGCCGTCGTGGTCGAACATGATGTTCGCGGGCTTGACGTCGCGGTGCACGACGCCGCGCTGGTGGGCGTGCCCCAGGGCGCAGGCGGCTTCCCACAGAATCCGCTGGACGTCGGGGACCGGGAGCGGCTCTTTCTTTTCGAGCAGGTCCTCGAGCGAGGTGCCCTGGATATACTTCATCACGAAGTAGTTGAGCCCGCCCTCGCTCTCGACCCGATAGATGGGGATGATGTTCGGGTGGTCGAGCTTGGCGGCGGTCTTCGCCTCCTGCTGGAAGCGGCGCACCACCTGGTCGTCCTGGGCGACGTCGGGCGGCAACACCTTGATCGCGACCTCGCGCTCGAGCGTGACGTCGTGCGCCAGGAACACGGCGCCCATGCCGCCCTTCCCCAACAAGCGCTCGATCCGGTACTTGCCCTCGACGACACGCCCGAGCCGCTCGGCCATCAGGTCGACGCTGCTGGTGCTCGCGCCCGTGCCCGCGCCGGAGATGTCCGCGCCGCACGACGAGCAGAACCGGCTGTTCTCCGGGATCGGCGTGTGGCAGCGGAAGCACTCGAGCACCCCGTTGGTCATCTGTGACTCGGCACGCGCAACGCTGGCACTGATGCACGCGCGGGCGATCGGCGTTTGGTACGGAGACGGGAAGTCGAGCCGGATGAAGCGGCGGGCGGCGACGGAAAGGCCGTGTTGCAGAACCCTCCGCCCAGGATGGGGACGGTGCCGACACAGACCTCGTAGTTCGTCGTCGTGCCGGCGAAGTCCAGCACCACGAGGTAGTAGTCTCCGGTGGCCAGCGACGGTCTCAGGTCCACGTCCGAGCCGGCGGCCGTATCGGCCGCCAGGACCTGGACGACGGTGTCCCCGGCCTGTGGGATCTTCGCGACGTAGAGGTCCAGGTCCTTCAGCGAATCCGGGTGCACCCCTGGGAAGGCGTGCAACCGGAGCTGTGCGGTCGTCCCGAGCCCCCCCGACGTGTAGTGGAATCTGATCCAGTCGATGTCATGCGGGTTCTCGATCGTCAACGTGTCACGGAACGGCGCAACGACGGTGCCCCGCAAGTCCGCGGCATTGCAGGAATTGTCGTCCTCGTGCGCATCCGGCGGCAGCTCGCTCGCGTACGCATCCAACACGGTGAGCCCGTAGCGGGCGGACTGGCCGTAGATCGCGATGGCATCGAGCCCCGGCGGCTGGACACCCTTGAACGCGACGATGGTCGAGTCTCCGTTCGCTTCCGACGGCGAGAAGCCCCGACCGTGGCACGCGTGCGAGCTCGGCCCGTCGGTCCACGCGTCCGACCCGATCACGTACTGCTTCGTCGCTCCGTCCCAGGCAAGCGAGTCGGCGATGAACGTCTGGAACGTCCCCGGCACCGAAGGCGCCGTGAGGATGATGGTCAAGGGACGCGCCGTCGATTGCGTCAGCCGGTACCAGTCCGCTCCGAACGTCTCTCCGCGCTTGAGCGGCTCGAAGAACAGGGCGGGGTTGAACACCAGGAGCGTCGGAGCCTGGGTGGGGAACGGCCCGGTCAGGTCCAGGTCGAAATCGTGGGGCGTCGTGTCGTTCGGCTCGAATACGTCCCGTTTGACGATGTGCGTCGTGTCGTGGCTGAACGTGAGGACGCCGTTGCCGATGAAGAGGATCGAGTCCGACTCTGCGGGGGGCGGCACCCAGAACTCGCTCCGCCCGTAGCCGACGCTGTCGCGGAACGTCGAGAAGGGGTAGGGAAACAGGAACTGAACGCCCTTCATGCTCGCCACGAGAACGTCATCCGCGCCCGGGCCGTAGGCGGTGATGCGCCCACCATAGCGCACGCTGGCCGGAACGACGCTGTCGATCTCGAGCGGCGCGGTCACCCGCAGCGTGTCCACACCGGGCAACGCAGCCTTGTCGAAGTTGGCCGCAGCGGCACGGATGGTGACGACGCCCGACTTGACCCCGGTGATGTGTCCGGCGTCGTCGACAGTCGCGACCTTCGGATCGCTCGACGACCACGTGAACACGACGTTGGGGATGAGCGCGGAGTCGCCCGGCGCGCGGATTTGCCATGCGGTGGCCGCAGCGCTGGTGTCGTTCCCGCGAATCAGGATCTTGAGCGGTGTCACGCTGACGTGCACCGACGCGTCGTGCTCGGTGGGATAGACGCACATGGCGACCGTTGCACTGATGAACAACAGCGTCAGGGCGACAAGACTGCGACTGCGTCGCATGCACTCCAGTCCGGCGGAGTTGGGAGTCAATGTAACAACCGCCGGGCGGGATACCCAAGTGATCCAGGGCACCTAGAGCCGCCCCCGGCGTTTCAGCTCGAGGTACCGCGCCACGACCGCCTCGGCGGCCCGCTGGGGCGCGACGTCGAGCACCAGCACCCCCGCGCGCCGCATGTGTCCCAGCGCCTCCTCCCGGGCCCGCAGCAGCTCCTCGGCCGCCGCCTTGCGAAACGCGTCGTGCGCCGCGACCGGCCGGAGCGCCGCGACCTGCTCGACTTCCGGATTCTTGAGCGTGACGGCGAGGGGCAGGTGGCGCGGCCGCAGGCTGGCGACGTTCGCGACCAGGGCGTCCGATGCGAAGCGGTCGATCACGTCGGTGAACAGCACGGTGAGCGCGCGCTTGCGGTTGCGCGCGGCGAGGTAGCGAAACGCCCCCGGGTAGTCGGGCTCGACGAGCGTCGGCTGGATCACCGCGAGCACGTCGAGCACGCGCTTCAGCGCCGCCCGGCCGCGTTGCGGCGCGACGAAATGCTGCACGCCGTCCGCGAACGCCATCACGCCGACGTTGTCGTCGTGCTGGGTCGCCGCGTACGCCAGCTCGAGCGCCGCCCGGACCACGTAGTCGAGCCGCGACAGGCCGGCGATCTCCGCGGTGAGCAGCCGGCCCGTGTCGAGCACCAGCAGCACCTGCTGGCGTCGCTCCGCCTCGTACTGCCGCGTGATCACCTTGCCGCGGCGGGCCGTAGCCTTCCAGTCGATGTGCCGGAGATCGTCGCCCGGCACCCAGTCGCGCAGCGACTCGAACAGACGGCCCTCGCCCAGCTGGCGGAGCGGGGTCATGCCTTGCTCGCGACGCCGCTGCGCCCGCGCCACCGACGCCTGGAGGCGTGCGATGACGAGAGGGGGATACACGGCTGCGTCCCACGGCAGGTCGATCCGGTCGCGCCGCGCTCCCAGTCCGAGCGGACCGATCGAGTCCACCGCGAACCCACCCCCCCGCTCGCGGCCGCGCCGCGCCGGCCGCACGGTGACGCGGTCGCGCGCGGTGCCGAGTGGCGGCACGCCAATGCGGCGCGACGGCTGCGAGCCCCCCAGCACGTCGGGCCGCAGCTCGCGCACCCGCAGGCGGGCGAGGCGCCGGGTGCCATTCACCCAGCGGTAGGAGACGTGGGCCTCGCGGCCCACCGAAAACGCCGGGGGCGCGTCGCGCGACACGCCCAGCCCGGCGCTGCCCGGGCGAGCGGCGAGCACGGCGTCCAGCCACACCAGCGCGACGAGCACCAGGTCGGCGGCGAGCATGGCGTCGAGGCTCGCGAGCCCGGCGAGCGCGCAGCCGGCGGCGCACCAGAGGCCGCGGGGGGTCCAGAGCACGCCCGCGCGCGTGCCGACGAAGTACCAGATCCCCCAGAACCCCGTGACGGTCGCGAGGTACGCGAGCCACGCCAGCGGCGTCACGCCGTCGGCACCTCCGTCTTGTCGAGGATCGCCTTCAGCGCCGCGTCCGGCGTGACACCCTCGAGCTCGAGCTCCGGCGCGACGCTCACGCGATGGCGCAGCACGGCGGAGGCGAGCCGCTTCACATCGTCGGGGATCACGTAATCGCGCCCGTCCAGCAGCGCCGCCGCCCGCGCCGCCTTGAGCAGCGCCACACCGGCCCGGGGGCTCGCGCCCAGCGTGAACGACGCGGCCTCTCGCGTGGCCCGGACGACGCCCGCGATGTAGGCGGTGATCTGCGACGCGACGCGCACGCCCTCGACCGCGGCGCGCAACCGCTCGAGGCCGGTCGCGTCGGTCACCTGGCTCACGCCGTACGTCGCCGGCCGGTCCGCCTCGAAGCCCTGAACGGTGCGCTCGAGAACGCCCCGCTCGGCGTCCAAGTCGGGGTAGCCCACCAGCACCTTGGCCATGAAGCGGTCGAGCTCGGCCTCGGGCAGGGGGTAGGTCCCTTCGAATTCGACGGGGTTCTGCGTCGCGAACACGGTGAACGTGGCGGACAGCGGGTGCCCCACACCGTCGACGGTCACGGTGCGCTCCTGCATCGCCTCGAGCAGGGCGGCCTGCGTCTTCGCGGGCGCCCGGTTGATCTCGTCCGCCAGCACCAGATCGGCGAAGATCGGACCCGGTCGGAAGGTGAACTCCCGCGCGCCGGTGAGCAGCGTGACGCCGGTGATGTCGGCGGGCATCAGGTCGGGAGTGAAC
>Ga0209154_1002541_pt1 | contig 10155 bp, 8 predicted proteins | sample GraSoiAngelo_121_FD_185878 | JGI IMG/M metagenome (GOLD analysis project Ga0209154, IMG submission 185878) | Grasslands soil microbial communities from the Angelo Coastal Reserve, California, USA - 14_0919_12_20cm (SPAdes) (version 2) | ecosystem: Environmental > Terrestrial > Soil > Grasslands ... | reverse complement strand
CGCGCCACGCTCGAGAACTGGAGCGACGCGCGGTGCAAGGAGATCCCCGGCTATCTCGGCGCGGTGCGCAAAGGCAGCTTCCTTGCCGTCGTGGCGCGCGACGAGTGGGCCGCGATCAAGGCGGCGGGCGCGATCGAGGCGGGGTGGTCGACCTGGGAAGGTCTCCCCGACAAGGCAACGCTCTGGGATCACGTACGCGCCACCAGGGTGGCGAAGGACGAGGTATTGCAGAATGCAGGCGACAGCGCCGCCGCGCTTCGCGCCGCGCCGAAGGTGCTCAAGGCGACCTACGACTTCCCGGTGCATACGCACGGCTCGATCGGGCCGTCGTGCGCGCTCGCGGAGTTCAGGGACGGCAAGCTCACGGTGTGGAGCGCCTCGCAGGCGACGCACCTGCTGCGCAAGCAGCTCTCGCGGATGCTCGACATGTCGGAGCTGAATATCCGCTGCCTCTATGTCGAGGGCTCGGGCTGCTACGGCCGCAACGGCCACGAGGATGCTGCCGCTGACGCGGCGCTGATCGCGAGGGAGGTCGGAGGGCCGGTGCGCGTGCAGTGGAGCCGAGCCGACGAGCACGGCTGGGACCCGAAGGGGCCGCCGACGCTGCTCGACTACCGCGGCGCGCTCGACGCGAACGGCAACGTGACTGCCTGGGAGTCCGAGGCTTTCATCCCCGAGCGGCCGGGGACGATCGCGGTGACGCTCGTTGCGGCTGATCTCGCCAACCTGCCGAAGGAGGCGTCGCACCCCGGAAACATTCACCAGGGGCTGGCGATTCCATACGCCCTGCCGAACATCAAGGCGAGCGCGCATTGGCTCGCCGAGACGCCGTTCAGGCCGTCGTGGATCCGCACCCCGGGCCGGATGCAGAACAGCTTCGGCAACGAGTGCTTCCTCGACGAGCTCGCGGCGGCCGCCGGCGCCGATCCGTTTGGCTTCCGCGTGCGCAATCTGAAAGATCCGCGCGGCTTGGAATTGATGGAGAGGCTGCGCAAGCTCGCCGGGTGGACGCCGCGCACCGCGCCTACCGGCGGTGCAGGCGAGATCGCGAAGGGACGCGGAGTGTCGTATGTCAAGTACGAGCTCGTGCGCACGTACGTCGGCGCCGTGGCCGATGTCGAGGTGAACCGGAGCACGGGCAAGGTCCGCGTCGAGCGCTTCTTCGTGGCGCATGACTGCGGCCAGATCATCAACCCCGACGGGCTGCGCAACCAGATCGACGGCAACATCATTCAGACCGTGAGCCGCACGCTGATCGAGGACCTGCAGTGGAACCGGTCCACCGTGACAAGCCTCGACTGGCAAAGCTATCCCATCTTGCGGTTCCCTGAAGTGCCCGAGATCGTCATCGATCTGATCGATCGGCCGAAGGAACGGCCGTGGGGCGCCGGCGAGCCGACTGCGGCGGTTGTGCCCTCGGCGATTGCCAACGCGGTGTACGACGCGGTCGGCGTGCGGCTTCGCTCGGTGCCGTTCACGCCGGAAAGAGTGCGCGCGGCGCTCAGCGCATAAGAGCTATTTGCGTCGCGCGTGGGCGACGGCGCAATCAGTTGCCCATCAATGGTTTGCCGTAAAGCGGGGCGCCAGCCGTCGCCGCGCGGTGACGTTCGATGCTTCACGCGCCGTGCGCAACTGCCTCAGGCGCATGGATATTTCGACGCTGGCACGGCGCTTGCACGCGGTAGCAAGTCTGCGTTTTTCTGAATCTCGCTCGCGAGGCGATCGCCGAAAAGGCGGTGGCTGTGACGGGCCCGGGCGCCTTCGTGCGCGCTCCAAAGATCAACAACCGATGGAGAGCACTCGAAATGCACAAGAGCATGCAGCCGCAAAGCTTCCTGGTGGGCATCCGCCAGATCTTCGTTCACGGCGCCATTACGCTGCTCGCGATCGTGATCGCTTTTTCCCTGCCGGCGGTGGCGCGCTACATCCTGTACGTATGGTGGCCGCGGGTGGAGACCGACACCAGCCTGCTGCTGGTGACCGAGAGCTGCCTTGCTTCGGCCCTGGTGCTGCTGCTCAATCTCGGCAAGGTGGCCTGGGACAACCGGAACAAGGTGGCGATGGCGAGGCTGACGGCGCTCGTCTACGCGCGCAACGCCCGCAACGACTGGCTGTCGCGCCTGCGCGAGCGCGCGCTGGTGAAGAGCCTCCCCGCCGCGCGCGACGCCTGCGTCCTCACGCTCACCGGTCACAGCACGTTCGTCGACGAGAGAAGTCCGGTGCGCGAGGTCCTCAGATCGGCCTACGAGATCCGCGTGATGCTGGTCAACCCGATCGGCGAAGGCGTGCGCCGACGCGTCGAATCGCTGCCGCCGGAGGTCACGGTGCTGTCGTTCCACGGCGAGATCGAGGCCAGCATCGCGTACCTCGCGGAGTTGCGCAAGCTCGGCAAGAAAGTCACGCTGAAGTTCTACGACGAGGAGCCGTTCTGGAAGATCATCGTCCTCGGCGACCACGTCTGGGTGCAGCACTGCCACCGCGGCTGCGAGCTCAACCAGCAGGCGGAGTACGTGTTTGCGCTGCAGCATCGCGATCCTCGCCGAGGCCTGTTCGTCCCTTTCTACACCTACTTCCTTGAGCGCTGGGACGAGGCCCGCCACCCCGAGTACGACTTCGAGAGCAACCAGCTCGTGTACCGCGACGCCGCCGGCAACGAGACCGGGCGTGCGCCGCTGGGCGTGCCGATCGCCGGGGCTCCGAGGCATAGTTCGATCGGGACTCCGGCGCGTCATGGACTCACAACATTCGACGGTTACAATCAGGCGCGCCTTCGCGGCAATCCGTGAAGGGCAGACCCTCCATGCGTAACAGTCGGCGCCGGTTCCTGAAGCTTCTCGTGACTACGGGGGCGGCGGGCGGCCTGCCCGTTGCGGGTTGGGCCTTTACAGACACCGAGCGAGCCCCGCCGCTACGGGGCGAAGTGCTGGAGCTGACCGCCACAGAGGCCTTGTCGGCAATGGCTGCCGGAGATCTCCGGGCCGAGACCTACGCTGCCATCCTCCTCGGGCGCGCCCGCTCGCTCAAGAATCTCAACGTGCTGATCTCCCAGGATCCCGAGCAAGTCCTGGAAGCGGCCCGAGCCGCCGACAAGGCGCGTGCCCATGGGCACCTGCTAGGTCCTCTGCATGGATTGCCGCTGCTTATCAAGGACAACATCAACAGCGCAACGCTGCCCACCACGGCTGGAACGCCGAGCCTCATCGGCAACCGCCCGCGCGCGAACGCGCACGTCCTCGACGCCCTGCTTAGCGCCGGCGGCATTCTCTTCGGCAAGGCCAACATGCACGAGTTGGCGTTCGGCATCACCAGTAACAATGGCGCGTTCGGGCCAGTGCGCAATCCGTACGACCCGTCCAAGATCCCGGGCGGCAGCAGCGGCGGCAACGCAGCCGGAGTCGCGGCGCGCTTCGCGCCCGCCGGGGTCGGCACCGACACCGGCGGATCATCGCGCATCCCGGCCGCCTTGTGCGGCATCGTCGGCTTCCGACCCACCATTGGACGCTATCCGGGGACGGGGACTCTCGCCGGGGTCAGGGAAGTCGTTCCCATCGCGCACACGCGCGATACCCCAGGGCCGCTCGCGCGTTGCGTCGCCGATGTCGCCTTGCTCGACGCCGTGATCACCGGAGAAGCGCTCGCGCTCCCGCGCGCAGAGCTGCGCGGGTTGCGGCTAGGAGTGGCCCGGCGCAGCTTCTTCGCGGACCTTGATCCCGGGCTCGAAGAGCTCGTCGATGAGGCACTGCGTCGGCTTCAGGAGAGCGGCGCGGTCCTGGTCGAGGTCGACATCGCGAACCTCGAGAACCTCACCGCCGGCATCGGCTTCCCCGTGGCCTTGTTCGAGGCGGGCACCGATCTTCCCGTCTATCTCGAGGCGAACCGCACCGGCGTCACCCTGAAGGAGCTGGTCGGCGCCATCGCGAGCCCGGACGTCAAGACCATCTTCGAGCAATCCGTCATCGGACCGGCGGCCATCCCGGAGTCCGTCTACCGGGAGGCGATCGAGGTGTTGCGCCCGCAGCTCCAGGCGGCCTACCAGCGAACCTTCGACGAGCACGCGCTCGACGCGCTGGTGTTCCCGACCACGCCGCTGCCGGCGCGGCCCATCGGCCAGGACCAGACCGTGGCGCTCAACGGCCGGCAAGTCTCCACGCTCCTCACCTACATCCGCCACACCGACCCCGACTCCAACGCCGGCATTCCCGGGGTGAGCGTGCCGATCGGACTGACCGACGAGGGCCTGCCGGTCGGCCTCGAACTCGACGCGCCTGCGGGAAGCGACCGGCGATTGCTCGCCATCGCGCGGGCAGTGGAAGGAGTCTTCGGATTCCTGCCCGCGCCCAGGCCGGACCACAGGCCTGGCCCGCATCGCCCCGCACGCGATCGCTAGGTCCTACTTCGCCAGTACCCGCATCGCCCGCTCGAGGCCTTCGAGCGTGGTCGGATACATCCGGCCGTTCATCAGCTCCTTGATGATCGCGATCGACTGGCGGTAGGACCAGATCTCCTCGGGCTCGGGATTGAGCCAGACGCACTTGGAGTACACGTCGCTCACGCGCTTGATCCACGCCGCGCCCGGCTCCTCGTTGAAGTACTCGATCGAGCCTCCCGGCTGCAGGATCTCGTAGGGGCTCATGGTGGCGTCGCCGACGAAGATCACCTTGTAGTCGTGGCCGTACTTGTGCAGCAGGTCCCAGGTTCGGGTGCGCTCGGAGTGCCGGCGCCGGTTGTCCTTCCAGACGAAGTCGTAAAGGCAGTTGTGGAAGTAGAAGAACTCGAGGTGCTTGAACTCGGTCTTGGCAGCCGAGAACAGCTCTTCGGCGAGCTTGATGTGATCGTCCATCGTGCCGCCGATGTCCATCAGCATCAGCACCTTGATCGCGTTGCGGCGCTCCGGCCGCATATGGATGTCGAGATAAGCCTTTCTTGCAGTGCTTTGAATCGTGTTTTCCAGGTCGAACTCCTCCGGCGCGCCTTCACGGGCGAACTTCCTCAACCTCCTCAAGGCGACTTTTATGTTCCTCGTGCCGAGCTCGACCGAGTCGTCGAGATTGCGGTACTCGCGCTGGTCCCAGACCTTCACCGCGCTGCGGTTGCGCGAGCGCTCCTGGCCGATGCGCACGCCCTCGGGGTTGTAGCCGTAGGCGCCGAAAGGCGAGGTGCCGGCGGTGCCGATCCATTTCGCGCCGCCCTGATGCCTGCCTTTCTGCTCTTGCAGCCGACGCTTCAAGGTCTCCATCAGCTTCTCCCAGCCGCCGAGCGCTTCGATCTGCTTCTTCTCCTCTTCGCTCAGCGTCAGCTCCACCTGTTTGAGGAGCCACTCGAGCGGCACCTGCGTCTCGATTCCCGGGATCGTCTCCACGCCCTGCCAGAATTCGGCGAAAGCGCGGTCGAACTTGTCGAAGTTCGCCTCGTCCTTCACCAGCGCGGTGCGCGAGAGGTAATAGAACTCGTCGACCGATTGCCCGATGACCTTCTTGTCCATCGCCTCGAGCAGGGTCAGGTACTCCTTGATGGAGACCGGCAGCTTGTGGCCCTTCAGCTTGAAGAAAAACTCGATCAGCACGCTTTCGCAGGATAATACGTTTTACGGGCATCAGGCGTTCATCCGCAGGGATGAGTCGTCGCAGCCCCTGGCGCGGCTACTCCTTGAAGCCGATCGCGGCGACGATCTTGCTCCACTTTGCCTGCTCGGCGGCGAGGAACGCGGCGTAGTCCTGCGGCGTGCCAGGCGACGCAACCCCGCTCACCCTGGCGAACTGCTCAATGACCGCTGGCGAGCGCAGCGCCGTCATCGCGGCAGCGTGGATGCGCTTGCGGATGTCTGCGGGCGTGGCGGCGGGGACGAGGAGGCCGTACCAGTTGTCGGACGTGACGTTGGCATAGCCCATCTCGGCCGTGGTCGGCACCTCGGGCAGCGACTGCGCACGCTTCGCGCTCGTGACGGCGAGCGCCTTCAGCTTGCCGGCGCGGATGTGGCCCAGCAGCACCGGCACGTCGAAGACGCCCATTTGTACTTGCCCGCCCAGGAGATCGCTTACCGCCGGCGCGGCGCCTTTGTACGGCACGTGCACCAGGTCGACCTTCGCCTCGGCCTTGAGCAGCTCGCCGGCGAGATGCGTGATGCTGCCGCCGCCGGCCGAGCCGAAGTTCACTCTCCCGGGATTGGCTTTCGCATGCGCGATCAATTCAGGAAGAGTCTTCACCGGTAACGACGGGTGCACCGCGAGCACCTCGGGCACGCGAACGACCAGAGTGATGAGGGCGAGGTCCTTCTTCACGTCGTACGGGAGCTTGGTGAACGAGAAAGGCGCGATCGACAGCGTCGAGGCGCTGTTGAAGCCGAGCGTGTAGCCGTCGGGAGCGGATTTCAGCGCGCGGTCGACGCCCAGCACGCCGCCGACGCCGCCGATGTTCTCGATGATCACCGGCTGGCCGAGCGGCGCGTGCATGCCCTGCGCGAGGCCGCGGGCGAAGATGTCGGCCGGCCCTCCTGGCGGGAAGGGCACGATCATGCGCACCGGCTTGGAGGGATACGACTGGGCCGCCGCCATGCCCGGCACAAGCGCCGCAATGGCAAGCCATAGCAGCCTCCTCACAAAACCGCCCTTAATCGCAGCGCGCAGTCATGCCGCCGTCCACGACGATCTCGGTCCCGGTAATGAAGCGCGCCTCGTCCGAGGCGAGAAACAGCGCCGCGTTCGCGGTGTCGCGCCCGTCGCCCGCGAAGCCCAGTGGAATGCGTTTCAAGCGGGAATCCAGGAGTGCTTCCACGTTGCCGCCTGCGCGCTGGTTCGCCAGCCGCGCCTCGACCATCGGCGTATGCAGCTGCCCGGGAACCACGGTGTTCACGCGGATGCCCTTGGAGGCGTACTGCACGGCGACCACGCGCGAGAGCTGGATCACCGCGGCCTTGGTCGCGGCGTAGGCCACCTGCGACGCGCCGGTCCAGCGCAACCCGGAGGTCGAGGCCAGATTGATGATCACTCCGCCGGCCTGGCGTTCCATCACCGGCAGGACGTGCTTGCAGGCAAGGAACACGCTCTTCAGGTTGTGGTCCACCTGCGCATCCCAGACCTGCTCGCTCATCTCGACCGGTCCGCCGGGCGCCGAGCCGCCGACGTTGTTGACCAGGATGTCGACGCGCCCCCATTCATCGAGGCAGGACTGCACCATCGCCTTGACCGAAAGGCCGTCGGTCACGTCGCACAGATGCGTTCTCACTGCAGCTTTTTCCGTGGTCTCGCGCAGGCTCGCCGCATCGCGGTCCACGGCAAAAACCTTCGCGCCTTCCTCGGCGAAGCGCACGGCCGTGGCGCGGCCGTTGCCCCAGCCCGGGCCGACCGAGCCGGCGCCGGTGACGATGGCCACCTTGCCTTGCAGCCGCTTCACTTGGTGAAGCCGTAGAAGCGCTGCGGATTGTCGACGAGGAGCGCCTGCCGCTGGGCTTCGGAGGGCGCGATCTCGGCCAGCAGATCGACGAGAACGCCGTCGTCGGGAATCGCGGCCAGGTTGGGATGCGGCCAGTCGGTGCCCCAGAGCGTGCGGTCGCCGAACTCCTGCACCAGCTTGCGTGCAAAGGGAACGGCATCGGCGTACGGCGTGCCCTGGCGAGAAGCCCGCTCGACGCCGCTCACCTTGACCCAGAAGCGCTTGTCTTCCAGGAGCGCAAGCAGGTGCCTGAACTCCGGCTGATCCAGGCCGCGGGAGGCGTCGATCCGCCCCATGTGATCGATCACCACCGGCACCGGCGAGAGCTTGAGCGCCGGCGTCATAGCGGCGATGAGGGAGCTTTCCGTGTGCAGCTGCAGATGCCAGCCGATGCTTGCCATCCGCGCCGCGAGCTTTATGACGTCGGCGATCGGCACGGCAGCGCCGAGATGCTGCACGTAATTAAACCGCACGCCGCGAAAGCCCTGCTCGTGCAGGCGCTTCATTTCGGCGACCTCGATGCTGGGCGGCAGCAGCGCGACGCCGCGGTAGCTCCCCGGTTTTGCGGCGATCAGGTCCGCGGCCGCCGCGTTGTCAAAGCCATGCGCGCCCGACTGCACCACCACGCCGCGCTCGATGAGAAGGAAGTCGTGCAGATCGAACAGTTTTTCCTTGGGCGCGTCGGCCGGCGTGTAGGTGCGGTTCTCGGCGAACGGGAACTGCGCCTGCGGCCCGAAGACGTGAAAGTGCGCATCGCAGGCGCCGTCGGGCAGCCTGAGCTTGGGCTCGGTCGGGTTCGGGTTGTAGGACAGTTGGGGCTCGGCCATGATGCGGATTCATTGTATGGTTAAAACGCTGGTTTTACTGCTCGCGCTGGCACCTGCCCTCGCCTGGGCGCAGGGCTATCCCCACAAGCCGGTTCGCATGGTGGTCGGCTTTCCGCCGGGCGGCGGAACCGACGTCGTCGCGCGCATCCTCGCGCCCAAACTTTCCGAATTGCTCGGCCAGCCGGTGGTGATCGAAAACCGCCCCGGGGCCACCGGCACCATGGCCGCGGCGCTGGTGGCGAAGTCGCCGCCGGACGGCTACACGATCATGATGGGACACGTATCGGTGAACGCGATCGCACCGAGCCTGTTCGCGAATCTGCAGTACGACGTGATCAGGGACTTCGTCCCGGTGGCGCTCGCTGCCTCGGTGCCGCACTTCGTGGTGGTGCATCCGTCCGTCGCAGCCACGTCTCTCAAGGAGCTGATCGCGTATCTGAAGGCGCAGGGGAACAAGCTCACCTTTCCTTCGGCCGGAAACGGCAGCATGCCGCACCTTGCCGGGGAGATCTTCAAGAGCCTCGCCGGAGTGGAACTGGTTCACGTCCCGTACAAGGGAAGCGGCCAGTCGATGCAGGATCTGCTTGGCGGGCAGCACGTCGTCGCGTTCGACACGATGCCGGCTTCGGCGCCGTATGTACGCGCGGGCAAGCTGCGCGCGCTCGCCGTCACCAGCGCGCGCCGCCTGCGGGCGTTTCCGGATATTCCGACCGCCGAAGAAGCGGGGCTGCCCGGGTACCGGATCACGACCTGGTACGGCGTGTTCGCGCCCGCCGGCACGCCTGCCGAGATCGTCAACCGGCTGCACGCCGACGCCATGAAGGCCATGCAATCGCCGCCGACACGCTCGCAGCTCGAGGGCATCGGCGCAGATGGCACTGTGTCGCGCTCGCCCGAGGAGTTTGCGGCGCTGGTGCGCGCGGAGACGGCGCGCTACGCCAAGATAGTCAAAAGCATCGGCCTGAGGATCGACTGAACCGCGTCACCTCGTGCCCTAGCCCTTCGCGCGGGTCATGAAAACCAGGCGCTCGAACAGATGCACGTCCTGCTCGTTCTTGAGCAGCGCGCCGTGCAGCGGCGGAATGATCGTTTTGCGGTCCTTCGAGCGCAGCGCGTCCGGCGGAATGTCCTCGGCGAGCAGCAGCTTCAGCCAGTCGAGCAGCTCGGAGGTGGAGGGCTTTTTCTTCAGGCCCGGAACTTCGCGCACTTCGAAGAAGACTTCCATCGCCTCGCGCAGCAGCGACTTCTTCAGCACCGGGAAATGCACCGCGACGATTCTCTCCATCGTCTCCTTGTCGGGGAAGCGGATGTAGTGGAAGAAGCAGCGCCGCAGGAACGCGTCCGGCAGCTCCTTCTCGTTGTTCGAGGTGATGAACACGATCGGCCGGTGCTTTGCCTTCACCAGCTCGCGCGTCTCGTAGACGTAGAACTCCATGCGGTCGAGCTCGCGCAGCAGGTCGTTGGGAAACTCGATGTCGGCCTTGTCGATCTCGTCGATCAGCAGCACGACCGGCGAATCCGCGCTGAAGGCCTGCCACAGCATGCCTTTGACGATGTAGTTGTGGATGTCGTGCACGCGCTCGTCGCCGAGCTGCGAGTCGCGCAGCCGGCTCACCGCGTCGTACTCGTAGAGGCCCTGCTGCGCCTTGGTGGTCGACTTGATGTGCCATTCGAGGATTGGCACGCCGAGCGACCTCGCGACCTCGAGCGCGAGCATCGTCTTGCCCGTGCCGGGCTCGCCCTTCACCAGCAGCGGCCGCTGCAGCGTGATCGCCGCGTTGACCGCGAGCGTCAGGTCATCCGTGGAAACGTACGACGGCGAGCCCTTGAAGCGCATGGAAAGAATGTCCCCGCAAAAGGGACATTCTAGAATCGGATGAAGATCACGCGCCAGGAACTG
>Ga0209154_1002536_pt1 | contig 10169 bp, 8 predicted proteins | sample GraSoiAngelo_121_FD_185878 | JGI IMG/M metagenome (GOLD analysis project Ga0209154, IMG submission 185878) | Grasslands soil microbial communities from the Angelo Coastal Reserve, California, USA - 14_0919_12_20cm (SPAdes) (version 2) | ecosystem: Environmental > Terrestrial > Soil > Grasslands ... | reverse complement strand
GCGGATGTGCGATCAAAAGTAGCACCCGGTGCCAAGTTAATCCAGGTCGGTGGCTCTGGGCTTTCGGGGCCGTTCATTCGCCGGCCGGTGATGACCGTGCTGTTGACGTTGTCGGTCATCGTCGCTGGGATAGCCACTTACAACAAACTGGCGGTCAACGATCTGCCCGCGGTTGATTATCCGGTTATCCAGGTCACCTGCTCATATCCGGGCGCGAACCCGACGACAATGGCGAACAACATCGCCACGCCGCTGGAGAAACAGTTCCTGCAAATACCAGGCCTCGATATCATCACGAGCGCGAGCACGCAGGGAAATACCTCGTTCACCCTTCAATTCAATCTCAGCAAAAGTATCGTTGACGCGGCCACAGACGTGCAGGCCGCGATCCAGCGCGCAACCGGGAAATTGCCGGTCGATTTGCCTAGCCCGCCGACATTCACAAAAACAAATCCGAACGATCAGGCGATTTATTTGCTCGGTTTGCTCTCCGACACGCTGACTGATGGCGATCTCTACAAATATGCGTCCACGGCCGTGGCGCAGCGCATTGCCATCCTGCCTGGTGTATCGCAGGTAAACATCTACGGCGTTCAAAGCGCAATTCGCATCAAAGCCGATCCCGCTGCGCTCGCTTCGCGAGGTCTGACCATGGACGACCTCTCGCGCGCGATCCAAGCCGGAACGGTTTATTCCGGTGCCGGACAATTGGACGGTGCGCACCGCACGTTCGTCCTCCAACCCAACGGCCAGATTGACCAGGCGGGAGGATATCGCAATCTCATTGTTGCACGGAACAAAGATGGTTCGCCGGTTTATTTGCGCGACGTGGCCGAGGTTCGCCAAAGCGTACAGGACGAGCGTCTCTCTCGCACCTTTTGGATGCGCGGTTTTAACCCGCCAGGCTCGGTCGTCGTGTTAGCAGTCTCCCGACAGGCAGGAGCAAATGCGGTTGAGGTTGCGAATTCGGTCAAGGCGCTCTTCCCTGAGTTGCACGCGAGCCTGCCCGGATCGATCACACTCGTTCCGGTATTCGACCGATCACAGAGCATCGTTAATTCGGTTGCGGATGTGAAATTCACGCTTGTGATCGCATTCATGCTCGTTGTGATGGTGATCTATGTTTTCCTCGGACGCGTCACAGACACGCTGATTCCCGTGGTTGCGCTGCCGCTCTCACTCCTCGTCACCTTCACGGTGATGTACATGCTTAACTTTTCCGTCAACAATCTGACGTTGATGGCGCTCACTCTCGCCATCGGCTTCCTTGTTGATGATGCGATTGTCTTTTTGGAAAATGTCGTGCGACGCGCCGAGCACGGCGAATCGATTGTAAAGGCGGCTTATAACACCGCGGGCGAAATTTCCTTCACCATTTTGTCGATGACGTTGTCGCTCGCTGCCGTTTTCATTCCGCTCGTGTTTCTACCCGGTTTGCTTGGACGGATTTTCCGCGAATTTTCCGCCACGATCATGATCGCCATTCTCGCTTCGGGAGTTGTTTCGTTAACGCTCACTCCGCTGATGTGTGCGCGCATTCTTGGCGAACGCAAAGCCGGACACAAACGCGCACGCATGGAGAAATGGACGGGCGATTTCATCAAGCGCGTGATCGCGGCCTACGGCAGGGCGCTCGACAAATTTCTCGATCGTGCCTGGCTGACCGTTCCGATCCTCCTCGGGTGCATTCTCGGGCTCTGGTTTTTCTTCACGCATTTGCCGTTTACATTACTCCCGCCAGGCGACAGCGGTTTTGTGAGAGGCGTCTTCATCGCGCAGGAAGGCTCTTCACCCGCGCAGATGCATGCATATCAGCAACAGGTCAATCAGAAGCTGAAGGATGATCCAAACATTGCGCAGTTTTTCACGCTCGCCGGTTTCGCGGCTCGCACATCATCGTCGCAGGGACTGATTTTTGGCTTTCTCAAACCAAGAAGTCAACGCCTGCCAATCGAGCAATGCATTCCGCAATTACAGAAATCGATTAGTTCCATTCCGGGCATTACCGCCATCTTGCAACCCAATCCAGTGCTGCAAATCAATGTCGGTGTAACTAATCAGACCCAGGGCCAATATGCCTACACGCTGAGCGGCATTGTACCCGATGAAGTTTACACCGCCGCCGACCAGTTGCTGAACAAGCTGCGCCAGTTCAAGGGTTTTGCGACAGTGCGCTCCGATTACTATAACAATACTCCGAATCTCACCGTCGATATCGACCGTGAGCGCGCTGCCACTTATGGCGTTTCCACATCCGCGGTGGAGAGTTTGTTGCGCACGGCTTACTCGCAGAACTACGTCTATTTGATCAAACAGCCCGAAGATCAATATCAGGTTATTCTGGAAGTGCAGGATAACGAGCGCGCGCAGCCGGCCGATCTCGACAATCTTTATGTGCACAGCAACAGCGGTGGTACAACCGGCGCGAGTGGAGCAGGCGGCGGGGGAATTACCACGACTACTGGTACGGCGGCCAATCTCGTGCCGCTCCGCGCCGTAACATCGACAAAGCAAATCGTTGGTCAACAGGCGGTCAATCACCTTAATCAATTCACCAGCGTGACCATCAACTTCAACCTGCTGCCAAACGTCGCGATTGGTGACGCGACCAAATTTATCGAGGACAGTTTTGCCCAAGTGCAGAGCCAATTTCCGACTGTGCAAGCCACATTCCAGGGTGAAGCGCTTGTCTTTCGTCAGTTATTCCAATCGCTACCGCTGCTGCTCCTCGCCGCGATCTTCGTTATGTATGTGATCCTCGGAATTCTCTACGAGAGCTACGTTCATCCGATTACGGTGTTGTTTCCAGCGATCGTGCCGGCGGTCGTTGGTGGGTTATGTACCCTCTGGATTTTTGGATCGACACTGTCGCTCTACAGCGTCATCGGCTTGTTTCTTCTGCTCGGCATCGTCAAGAAGAACGGAATCCTGGTGGTCGATTTCGCGCTGAAACGGATCGATGAAGGACTGAGCCTGCGGGAGGCAATTCACGAAGCCAGCCTGGAGCGCTTTCGCCCGATCATGATGACCACCTTCGCCGCCCTGATGGGCGCTCTGCCGCTGGCGATCGGTTTCGGGTCAGACGCCTCATCGCGACGCCCGCTCGGTCTTGTTATTGTCGGGGGGTTGATTTTCTCCCAGATGATCACGCTCTTCGTCACGCCGGTCATTTATCTCTGGCTCGAGTGGTTCCAGGAACACGTCCTCGACAAAGTGCCCTTCCTGCGCAGCGCGCACACCCATCATGAAGGCGAAACCGAGCCGCACCCCAGCGGGACTGGCGATGGCGAACTCGAACCGGCCGGCGTGCACTGAGCGAAGCGTCGGTCGCAAGGAATCGTGAATGGCAATCCGTAAAACTGAATGCACCTCGACGGCTCGAAAATCGAATATCGAGATCCGAAACAAATCCGAATTAACAAAATCCAAAACGCCAGAGATCGCATGAGATTTCGATCCGTCTGAGGCGGATCGAGTTTTCGAGCTTCGAATTTGTTTCGGATTTCGGATTTTTGAACTGGCATCGTAATTAGATCGACATATGCGCGCGATGATTCTCGAAAGGCCACGGCAGCCGCTTCGCTCGCGTGACGCGCCAAAGCCGAAGCTAGGCGCGGGACAATTGCTCGTTCGTGTTGCCACTTGTGCCGTTTGCCGCACCGACCTTCACGTTGTCGATGGTGAGCTGCCGGATCCCAAACTGCCGCTCATCCCCGGGCATCAAATCGTTGGACGCATCGAACAAATCGGCGAGGGCGTCGAGGGATTTTCTGCCGGTGACCGCGTCGGCATTCCTTGGCTCGGCTGGACGGACGGGGAATGCGCTTATTGTCGATCCAATCGCGAAAACCTTTGCGACCGCGCGAAGTTTACCGGCTACACCATCGATGGGGGTTACGCCGAGTTCACCGTTGGGGACGCGCGATTTTGTTTTCATCTGCCCGAACTCTACAACGATGTCGAGGCAGCGCCGTTGCTTTGCGCCGGTTTGCTTGGCTATCGCTCACTGCGCAAAGCTGGCGACGCGCGCCGCCTCGGCATTTACGGCTTCGGCAATGCCGCCCATTTGGTCGGGCAGATTGCGCTTTATCAGGGCCGGGAGCTTTTCGTTTTCACGCGACCGGGCGACAAAGCTGGTCAGGAATCTGCGCGCCGTCTCGGCGCGGTCTGGGCCGGCGGCTCCGATGAAATGCCGCCGGAAAAACTGGACGCCGCAATTATCTTCGCCCCGGTGGGTGCACTCGTGCCGGCGGCTCTGTGCACCCTCGCCAAAGGCGGCATCGTTGTTTGCGGCGGCATTCACATGAGCGACATCCCCTCGTTTCCATATGCTGATCTTTGGGGCGAACGCGTAATTTGTTCGGTCGCAAATCTGACGCGCCATGACGGCGAAGAATTTCTCGAGATCGCGCCGCGCGTTCCGGTGAAAACACAAACGGAAACTTTTCCGCTCGCAGAAGCCAACACCGCTCTGGAAAAATTTCGCTCCGGTCAACTCAAAGGCACCGCCGTCCTCGTGGTCGACACTGATCTTTGACCTCTCGCTTCTGACTTCTAACTATGAACGCGCAATTCTCTTCTGAAATATCGGACTCCGGAGAATTTCAACGCCAGGAAGATGCTTTCCGCAAATGGATTTCGAGTGATGGATCGACATCTTACCCGGACGCGGCCGGCCGTTATCATCTTTATGTCTCGCTCGCTTGTCCGTGGGCAAGTCGGACCGTCATCTTCCGAAAGTTGAAAGGACTCGAGAACGCAGTCGGCATCGCCGTTGTCGATCCAATTCGTGACGAGCGCGGCTGGGCCTTTCGTGATGGACCCGGTCACAGCATCGATCCGATCAACGGTTTTAAATTTCTCAGTGAAGCCTATGCTGCGACCGATCCGAACTTCGATGGCCGCGTCACCGTGCCGGTGCTGTGGGACAAAGAAACGAAAAAAATCGTCAACAATTGTGAGGACGACATCTGCCGCATGTTCAACGACGCCTTCAACGCGGTCGCGCGAAATGAAGACGTCGATCTTTTTCCGAAAGAGATCGAGGCCGAGCACGCGAAGCTTTGCGATTTTCTCTACGACAACGTTAACAACGGCGTTTACAAAGCTGGCTTCGCCACGCGCCAGCGACCTTACGAAATTTCTTGCAAGAAAGTTTTTGAAGCGCTCGACGAGTTGGAGAAACGCTTATCGAAAAGCCGTTACTTGTTCGACAATCGCATCGTCGAAGCCGACTGGCGCCTTTTCTGCACACTTGTGCGGTTCGACGTCGTCTATCACGGCCACTTCAAGTGCAACATCTGCCGCATCATCGATTACCCGAACCTGCAAGCTTACTTGATGGATCTCTATCAGCAGCCGGGCATTGCCGAGACCGTCAACTTTGATCACATCAAGCGCCACTACTACATGACGCACGAAGAAATTAATCCGACCCGCATCGTCCCCGTCGGCCCTGCGCTCGACCTCATGCAACCGCACGGACGCGAGAAGCGCTTAAGCTGATGAGGAACTTTCGTCAACGTGTCGGTCGTGAAGCCATCGATTTTTCTTGCCGTCAGATCGGCGCGTTCGGAAGGGGTTCGACCGCGATTTTGGTCGGTTTGAAGCGTGCCAAGCGCGCGGCCACATCCGCCAGCTCCGCCTGTTTCTTTGGCGTGAGGACGTTGTCCGCTTTCATGTCGTGCAAATCTTGGCCGGGATTTCCGAAATGATACGTGCCAAGCACCATCACCTGCGCCGGCGCGCTGCTCGCCGGAGTTTGAGCGAGAGAGATTAAAACCAGGGTGCTTAGCCAGAGTAAAGAGGCGATTTGGATTTTCGTACGAATGTTCAATTGGTTTCTGATGAGATGCCGGCAGCGTTTCTTTCGGATTCAATTTTCTTAAAGCGAACAATGGAGCAAGAAATTCTCGCCGGCGACGCGCCTACCCGCTACAGTCATTGGAGCGTTAGAATCGACAGTGGACGAAGGGCGAATCCCGATGCAATTTTCCGCGCAGCGGGTTCATAATGGGTGACGATCCAACAAAAACATTGTCCAAGCCGGGTAAAAGCTTGCGTATTTTGGTTGTCGAGGATCACGGGGACACGCTCCAGGTCTTGTCCCGCCTCCTCAGTCATTTCGGCCACGAGATTTCGGTGGCCGATTGCACACAGAGCGCGCTGGAGATTGTCCAGTCGCAGGAGTTCGACGTCGTCTTGTGCGACATTGGCCTGCCCGACGGGAGCGGCTACGACGTGATCTCTCAGGCCAAACAAAAACAACCCGTCAAAGGCGTAGCCCTTACTGGATTTGACAAGGACGAAGATATCAGGCGAAGCAGAGAAGCCGGCTTCGATTTCCATCTCACCAAACCCGTAGACTTCCACGAGCTGCGCACTGTTCTCGGCCAGATCGCTCCCTAACGGAGTGCTCATTGCACGACTGCCGTGGCCGCCGAGGTCTGATCTGAATTTGCAGCGGGGAATCGATCAATGAATTTCTGGAGGGATTGGAATTCACGGGATTAAGATCAGGTTGCGAGGGGTCCGAAAAACAATTTCATTTTTTGCAGTTTTTGCTTGCAATGTAGATCGCATTCTGCCAAAACACCGATCCTTGGGCAGGGGAAAACCATGAATAGGACGATAAAAACAAAATATTTGCATTTTTGTGCATTTTTTGCTTGCAATGCAGATCGCTTTCTGCCAAAACACCGATCCTAGAGGGAAAACTATGAATAGGACAATGAAAACAATTCTCGCACTCCTGGCAGGCGGCCTCCTTTTGTGCCAGCAAACACAGGCAGCTCCCATCAGCGGAGCCATCGAATTCGGTGGAAGCGCCATCGCTTCAGGCCTCAGCGGTCCGCCGTGCACGATCCACTTTCTCGATCCGTGGCACTCGCTGGCGGGAGTTGGTACCTACGCCGTTGTTCCCTTTAACACGCCCGCCACGTTCAATGACTTCACCTTCATCGGCGACGGCATCGCGGCTATGCTAACTGCTCCCGACATGCCAGCATGGACGTTTACGATCGGTAACACGACCTACTCCTTTGACCTTCTTGCCTTGACAGAGGGGCACGTGCTCCCGGGTTCGATGGCAATCAGCGGAACCGGTATCGCCCATATTACGGGCTTCGACCCTACGCCCGCTACGTTCGCACTCCAAGGCGCCGGGACCAATTTTAACTTCACACTGTCAAGCTCCACGACAGCAACGATACCCGAAGGCAGCACGACGGTTTTGCTCGTCCTCGGATTGGTGCTGGTTGGGATCGTGACGTTGCGTCAAAAACTGGCGGCGTAATTAGGCCGGCTCTCTCTCGTAAGCGGCATTGTTGGTCAGCACTCGAGATAGCGCAGCACCGTTGTCGAGCCGAATCGGGTCCTAAAAGGTGCTCATGGCGCGACCGCGGTGGCCGCTCGTCTGATTTGAATTTGCAGCCCCCCGAAAGCTTTCGGGGTTGCCGCTTCCAGAATCAAATCGCAAATCGCCGTCGAATTCTGTTTTGAAATCGTAAATCGTAAATCTAAAATCGAAAATGTTATCGTCCCCGCAGTTCAACGGTTTTTTCGTCGGGTGCGCTAAGAAACTGAACTTTCCAGCCCAACATGGGTCGAAGCATTCATGAAGGTGAAAAAAAGTAGAATCTTGACGGTCGGCTTTGCACTTGTCGTGGGCGTAGTGACCACAGTCCAGGCACAGCCGAGTGAGGCTCGACTGATGAAGGAAACGAAGGTGACGAAGAGTCAGGCAGAAAAGACCGCACTCACGAAAGTTCCTAACGGAGTAATCAAGAGCGCCGAGCTCGAAAAGGAGCATGGGCTTTTAATTTGGTCGTTCGACATCGCGAAACCAGGCACGAAGAACATTACGGAGGTCCAAGTCGACGCGAAAACCGGCAAGATCGCATCGGTCCAAATCGAAACTCCAAAGGATCAAGCGAGTGAAGCCGCCGCCGACAAGAGATAATTACACCTGTACAAATCGCAGGGCTTGAAATCGAAATTCTGCTCGACTGAAATCTGACCTCTGAAATCTAGCCGCTCGATTTTCTTCTTCAGCCTTTCTACGTTGCCCTTTCCACCCTGTCCCCGTAGTTCAACGGATAGAACGGAGGTTTCCTAAACCTTAAATGCGGGTTCGATTCCCGCCGGGGATAGATGGTGTGACGCCGTGTGGTTGAGACCCTTTCCGGACAACAATGCATTGTCGCTTCGATTGATTTGCTTTCTCCCGGGTCGGGAAGAGCAAAAGGGTCGCGTCTAAACGTTGTAGATTTATTTGCCCGCGTCGGTAGTCGCTGATGCTCCGTCAAGCGACATAACAATCTGCGGAATTCGCGTAATCCGCGGTTAAGTTTTGCTTGACTTGCCCATTTGAACCATGGAATAAATTCAATTGGGTATCGAGCAGATTCGATAATGAAGACCACGAAAAAGAAAGTCCCGACTTGGAGCGGCGAGAAACACGCCAAGAGCGTAGTTCGAGAGCACGCTCGTCACGCGTACGGATCTAAATCGACCGCGGTACTGTCGCCGAAGGCGAAAAGCTTTGCGCCAGCGGACGTGATTCAACGTGTCGCGAAGGGACTTCCCTTCAGTGAACTCGAGATGTTGAGAAGCGAAATCGATGAACCGCTGGACTCGCTCGCGCGACGGCTCTCGATCTCGCGATCGACCTTACAGCGTCGGCGGACCGAGCATCGGCTTTCGCCCCAAGAATCGGACCGCGTCGTGCGCTTTTGGCGACTTCTTCAACACGCGACAAAGGTTTTTGGTGATGTCGCGCGCGCGCGGCAATGGCTGAAATTTCCGCAGCGCGGACTCGGCGCGGCTGTGCCGCTCGATTACGCGAGCACCGAAGTGGGCGCGCGCGAAGTCGAAAATCTTCTGGGGCGAATCGATTACGGCGTTTACTCCTGATGCCATCGGGCTGGCGAATCGTTCGCGGTGCACGCATCAAGACCGCCTTCACGGGTGAAGGCAGCCGGGTTTACGGAGGGAGGTGGAACTCGCGCGGGACTGCCGTGGTTTACGTGAGCCAACACGAATCTCTCGCAGCGCTCGAGCTCTTCGTTCACACCATGCCAGTATCTCCAATCGAGCGATACTTCTCCTTCCGGCTCGAGTGGAACGACAATTTCACGGAGTACTTTCCGGTCAAGAAACTTCCGCCCGACTGGAACGCGGAACCGCCGACGAGCGCGAGCATGCGCATCGGCGATGAATGGGCGCGGCGGGCCAGCTCCGTTGCGTTAGCGTTGCCTAGTTTGCTCAGCACGAGCGAGCTGAATTTTTTGCTCAACCCGAACCATCCGGACTTCAAAAGAATCAAAATAAACGGGCCGATAGAATATCATTTCGATCCACGAATGGCTCGGCGCTGATTCCTGGGACTGTAGCGGCGGTCTATGACCGTCGCACTTTCGGCACCAACTGCGTTACTTCTGAGTCTTTACGCCGAGCTCTTTAACGAGGAAGGCCCAGCGGTCGGCGGTTTCTTGGATGATTTTTGTGGTCGGTTTGCCGGCGCCGTGACCAGCTTTGGTTTCGATCCGAATCAACACGGGTTTGTCACAACCTTGCGCAGCTTGCAGTCTCGCGGTGAACTTGAAACTGTGGGCGGGCACGACGCGATCATCGTGATCGGCGGTCGTGATCAACGTCGGCGGATAACAACAACCTTTGACGATGTGATGCAACGGCGAGTAAGCGTATAGAAACGGAAAGTCGTCTTTGTTCTCGGAGCTGCCGTAATCGGAAGTCCACGCCCAGCCGATGGTAAATTTTTGGAAATGCAGCATGTCCATCACGCCCACCGCGGGTAGCGTAGCGCCGTAAAGATCGGGCCTTTGTGTCATGCATGCGCCGACCAGCAAGCCGCCATTGCTCCCGCCGCCGATTGCGAGTTTCGATGTCGATGTAAATTTATTGTCGATTAAGTACTCGGCCGCGGCGATAAAATCGTCGAACACGTTTTGTTTCACATGCAGCATTCCGGCTTCGTGCCATTTCTCGCCGTACTCGCCGCCACCGCGCAGATTCGCCAGCGCGAAGACGCCGCCCATTTCCATCCAAACGAGATTGGCCGGACTGAATGAAGGCGTCTCGGAAATATCGAACCCGCCATAACCATAAAGGTAAGTCGGGTTCTGCTCGTCACGTTTCATTCCTTTTTT
>Ga0209154_1002532_pt1 | contig 10174 bp, 12 predicted proteins | sample GraSoiAngelo_121_FD_185878 | JGI IMG/M metagenome (GOLD analysis project Ga0209154, IMG submission 185878) | Grasslands soil microbial communities from the Angelo Coastal Reserve, California, USA - 14_0919_12_20cm (SPAdes) (version 2) | ecosystem: Environmental > Terrestrial > Soil > Grasslands ... | reverse complement strand
AGTTGGGCAAGCCAAATTCTACTGGCAGACCTTCCCATACGCCGGACGGTATCCTCCCTCTCGGGCCTTTTTTTGTGTCATGTATTCGCCCTGCTTTGTGCTTCCGTACCACCGAGTCCCCGGACAGTGGTACACGCCGGAGTTTGTGTTGACCCAGACTTTTGCGTCTGGATTCCCCGCTTGCTGCGCGGGCGCCGTTTTCTCCTCGGCTGAAGGTGAGGAAGCAGGAGCCGTCGTTTGCCCTGACTGGCAGTCCGAACCACACGCCTTCCCGTATGCAGGCCGATTCCCATCCTGGATCGCCGCACATTCACCTACGTATTTCCCGTGCTTCGTACTCCCGTACCAGCGAGTGCCGGGGCAGTGGTAGACGCGGCTGCTGGTGTTGACCCATACTTTTACTTCTTTCCTTTCGGATTGTGACTGGGCCACGCACGCCGATGAAGGAGGCAGGTACGTTCCCGAAGTCGACAGGAACAGGCCCACCAGCGAGACCATCACAAACAAATGCAGACGCTTCATGGTTTTTCTCCTTCAGGTTACTGGGAGCGTGTCCCTACAGGGGATAACCATCGCCAGGTCCTGATCTCTCTCCGTGCTATTCCCACGGAGTAGAAGTAATCCATTTGGACATTAGGGCAATCGCACGCTTGGCAGATATTTCCGGGACGACCTCCGCATGAAGAATCTCGTCGGTTCCGCGTGATGTTAGAGTAAGCGTGTAAATGCCCTTTTTTACGTTTTCGCTGAGCACAACATCAGCATCGTCTTGTCTTGATACGTCACGAAGAAAGACGTGACACTCATTTGGTTTGCTTCTATTTGCTTCTATGATGGCTTGCAAAAGGGAGTCCGATGACGAATAGATCGAGACGATGACTTCAGCTTCTTTTAAAGCCTTTGAATCTCGTTCCGCTGTGTTTCTCTTCTTTTCTTGTTCTACCTGGGCGGTCACTTCCGCAGCTATCGCATCCCTCTCCACCTTAACCCGTGCGAGAAAATGTGCAACCAATCGATTGACGTCATTCTCTTCGTCGACGAGTTTTCGTTCCTCTGAATAAAGGACACTATTATCATCAGCATCAAAAACGGAAAGAGAAATCTTCTCATCACCGATTAAGAAAACGTCTTTATGGAATTTTATGATGATATCGGGATTGACGGTGACTTGACGGAAACTCTTCAGTAATCCTGATAGATAAATATAGGAGAAAGGGACTGCATCGGAGTCGAATCTGCGGTGCTTATTGAAGACGACGTCAGACTGCACGAGGACAGACCGAGCCGAGGCGAGCAACCGATTGTTTTGAGCAATTGCAGGACAGGGGCCTAAGATCGCCAGGATCATCGTGGCACGGATCGCATTCCTCCCTCGGAACATCCAACTCGCTCGCGCTGGAGCCGCCGTCTTTTTCATAGGCTGGCCCTCCGATTAAAAGGTTCTATCACCCTGTTTTTCAAGCGTGGCGTTTACTGTCACGGTTGCTCCTGCACTCACCGTCATCGTTCTTTCCCAAGTCTTGAAGCCTGACTTCTCCAGCTTGATCTTGTGCTCGCCTGCTGCAAGTCTCAATGATGAAGGCGTGCTGCCCATGAACTTCTCGTCTACTGTGATCTCTGCCCCATCGGGCGTTGATTTGAGATCAACTGTCGAGAGTGCGGGGTCCGCCGCACTTCCATTTTGCGCGGCTGTTGCGCTGGCTGTCGGCTGACCGGGTGCTGCACCTGCTTCAGGAGTGGCTGTCATTTGGGAAACAAATCTCTTCGGGTCGAGTGGAATATCCCCGTTGATGTAAGCAGTAATTTCAGTGCCCTTTGGAATCGTGATGTCCTTACCATGCATGAAAAGAAAGAGAGGAGCGGCAGGGAAAAATACTATGGCGGTTCCCACAATCGCACCCGTCATTGCTCCAGTATGTCCACCACCCTTTGCCTCTTTGACTGCTCGCAAGGGCGCTTTTTCTCCGTCTGCAAGACGCACATCGTCAATGTTTACGTTCAATTTGCCGCCGCGAGCCATTCGACGTTTGTGCTCTGCTTCTGTTATTGTCGCCAGAGCAAGTCCACCACGCGGAACCACTATCACGTCCTTTACTTTGACATCTTCGAGCACTTCGAAATCCACTCGGTCACCCGTGGTCGCATCCGCAGAAGACAGATTTCTAGTGAGTCGAAGTTTAATTGGAGTGCCGTCCTCTAAGCCGAACGCAAGCGGCTGCTTGAGTGGCGGAGCCTCTGGCTTTTGAACAGGCTGCTGATCCTTAGCGTCCTGTTTTGATTGCGCAGCAGACTGCAAAATGTTCGAAAAGAGCAGTAATGCGGAAAGAACGAATGAGCAAGCCACTCTCATGGGCTGGGCCTCCGTTCGTAGTCTGTTGCGAGGATTAACTGCAACCACAATCTACCCAAAGTAGAAGGGTGTCAAGGACTAACGTACCGCGAGGTTCTACTGGCAAACCTTCCCATATGCTGGACGGTATCCTCCGTCTCGGGCCTTCTTTTGCGTCATGTATTCACCCTGCTTTGTGCTTCCGTACCAACGAGTGCCGGGGCAGTGGTAGGGGCCCCGCTGGCCGTGTTCACCCACACCTTGACTTCTTTCTTTTGGGTCTTCGCTTGTGCTGCCTGCGCTACCGGACTATTCAAGTGTCTTGCTGGCACCGCACACGCAAGTATTCCAAGGAGAACGATAACTGCGAGCGTTGCACGCCGCATATTCCACACCTCCGGGTCAGACTTTCTACGCGATTACCTGCCGAATCCCACGCGAGACTTGGACGCGGGCAACAGGAAGCAATCATAGTCGAATCGGTAACTGCCACAAAGTAAGGTCATCGGCTGATCTGCAGCAAAACGTTTTTACGGTGATAGTCGAGGAATTGACGCTGACCTTCGGTGAAATTCCCGACGTTAAGTGAGCCGTTCGTCTCGACACCCATCTTCTGCAACGAAGGCCTGTGAGCAACGGGCGAGATGATGAGATCGCCCGAATCCTCAAACCCAATGAATCCCCGGTCGAATAAATGGTCAATGCTGGGAGTCAACAGCAAGCCATTTTCTCCGTTCAATCGTTCTTCATTGGTGGAATCCCGCCACGGTTTGCAATGGCTGGCCAGCAGATGACTCAGACTTTCAACTCCCGTGATTCGACAGTGCGTTTCGATCTCCATCACGCGTTGCTTGAAAAGACCTTGACCCCGCCGTGCTCGGACGATTGCTTCTCGATCTGTTTCATTTACCGATTCATCCCTCTCGACTTGTTCTTCGAGCCTTCGTTCCCAAACGTCGAGATCATCGCCCGTCACAATCCTATTATTTTTAACAACAGCATCAGCCGCAGTGCCCGTAAGCAAAAGTTGGGCCTCTTCTCCGATCAAGCCGCTCAGGACCTCAGCGAAATTCTGAGAAAGTTCCGTCAGATAGATTGACTGGATACCATTTCCGTTAGCTTGCAGAGGTGAGTAGCGTTGAGGCAAAACTGTTCTCAAAACTCCCATGTGATCTTTTGGACGGATTTTGTTGAGGAGAGGAACAAACGACACGGTCACGCGCCATCCGATGTTCTCCCAGTTTCGCCCTGCAGAGCCAAATTCCGTCGGCTTCGGGCACTCCCAACAGTTGGACTTGGCAATGCCGATAGCCGCGATTCTGGTGTCGACAAATGAAAAGATCAAATCGCCGGGAGCAACTTCTCGCATCGACTCGTAGAACGGATTACGTCCACCGTTGGTGTTGTGTTTGGGAGACCAAAGATAGCCACCTGCAAGCTCTTGGCGGAATGTTTGATTTTGGTTGACCCACCAATATCGCATTCCGACTCCAGCGTCCGAGATCACCCTGGGAACTCAGTCTTTGGTTCCTGGACCGACCAATAGGTTCGTCACAATGGGCCAAACCCTGGAATGACATTTCCACTCACTCGGGTATCCAAGCGAAGTTCTCCCACTCGCTCCGTGGTTCGCTGAATTCTCCTTTCTCGCAGTCGAACTTGGTTCCTTTCCGCCGAACCATGAGACGGCCTTCAATGCGCGTAGGAGTTATGCTGGTGATTTCGATGGAGGTCTCGTCGGTCACACGATTTGTGAAAGTCCGGGCATAACGCGTGTATTCACAAACGCAACTGTTCCGCGTAGTGCCACTGAAAATGTCGCCCTTCTTTTGTAGGTCGGACAGGATGAAACACCCCGCATTTTTCTTCGCCTCTGACATCACCGTTTCGACATATATCCTGTCGCCGTCACGTCGCAGAACTTTGGTTGTGCCTGACAGTAGGGACTTCCAACGGGGAGGGAAAGAATCAGACTTGAATACGTCGGAACCGCCGCTGCTCAATTTCACACGCAATTCATCCAAAGACATAGCGGCACCGGGAGAATCAACTAGTCCGCGCAGATAGTTGATGGGGACCGCAAAATTCAGGTTCTCGCCGCCTCGGATTTTGAACGTCACAATGCCGATCACTTCAGCTTGGCGATTGACCAGCGGACCACCACTGTTGCCGGGATTGACTGCCGCGTCTGTCTGCAATACCTTGAATCCGCCACCTGTAGGGTCGTCGCGCAACGAACTGACGACACCAGTTGTGACCGTACCTTGCAATCCGAGCGGACTGCCGACAGCCAGGACAGGCTCTCCAACCTGCACGTTGTTTGAATTGCCCAACGCCATCGTCGGCAGGTCAAACCCAGGAATCTTTATGATTGCGATGTCTTTCCGTGTGTCGAAAGCCAAAACTGAGAACGAATCAAATTTCTCCCCGGAGGCGAGTTGAACGCCGCCGTTCTTAAGACTCTCAACAACATGCAAGTTCGTTGCGATCTTTCCATCGCTCGAAATGATGAATCCGGTTCCGAGAATCTCGCCAGAACCCGCCGTTCCTTTAATCAGCACTACCGCGGGTGAGATTTTCTTGGTGATTTGAGCCGAATCAAACGGCTGCGAGGCTGCTTGCGGACGCGCTTGCACTTGAGTTGTCGCCGTGAGTAGGACCGTTGTTAGTAGCAACCGTACGAGGCGATGCATAGCACCTCCTGTCCATTCCGATTGTCGTTACATTAGCACGTACTAACGACAAGAAAGTCGCCTCCTTGGCCTATTTGTTTTAATGATTACTATATTATGCCCTCTCAAACTTTTTGCGTGCAGCTTTCTTGGATGGCCGCAATCGCAGAGCATTTCATCGGGCACATCCGGGATTTCATACAAGCCCGTTCCCGATCCCTTAGAGAAGAACCGGAACGGAAGGCTCACGGATTACACCAGAGCGCTACGCCCATCCCCGTGTGCAACCCGGCGAAACGGCAACTGTTTGCGGAAACGTGGTCAGCACGCCGCATGCAGCCTCAACAAAAGGGCAGCCGACGTTCCTCAACTCGGATAAGCCGTACCCGAATCAAGTGTTCACGATTCGTGTTCCGGGGAAGCAACCGGAGCAAGTTTGTCAGGCCGGAGGTCGATTACAAAGAAAAGCAAGTCTGCGTCAGCGGGAAGATCGCAGAGTATCGGGGAGTACCTGAGATTGTTGCGGATGATCCGAAGCAAATAACAATCGGTCAGTGAAATAGATGGTCGGCGCTGATTTTCTTTGTGTTAAGACCCCTCACACTATCACTACTTGATGCGCCTCACGAGGACAGTTTCGGTCTCATCTTCAACCTTCATCCGGCAGCCCGCACTTGTCTGATAGATTGTGACGTCGGGTCGATACGCATAAAAGTACGTGTAGTCATACCCGGCCTGCTGCCAGATTTGACCATTATCTAGTTTGAAGATCGTGTCTCCGTCCCACCCCTCGATCTCGCCCGAAATCGTGCTCTCTATTACTGGCGAACAGGAGGACCGCACAAGCGGAGTTTCCGAAAGTGTCTCTTCTTTCTGGATAGCTGCTCGCAGTATCTTAAGTGTATAACGCTTTAGCCAATTATTAAGGGCTTGCCTCTGGGCTAAAGTAAGAGTTGTTATGCCGGAGTCTCGGATCTCCTGAGAAGTCATGACCTGTTCAATTTTGATTTGTTGTGCTGGACCATTCGCTGAGACACGGATGGCAAGCAAGACCATACAAGCAAATAACATCAGTTTTCTCATGAAAGGTTCACCTCCGTCGTTACTTCTTTTGTGGTCGATCATGCCCCATGCCTAGGCCGTTGGTCGATGGAGGTATGATAGGACATGTATAAGTCTCACAGCATAAAAGATTTAGGCACTGTTACTGTAGGTGTAACCGCAGTGAGCTGTTAAAGCCCCTGAGTCGCCTTTTTGTTCAAGTCCTCCTCCTACTGTGTGCCGAGTAATTTCCGCAACTTTGCTTTCCTGGTTTCTTGCGCAGGATACGTCGATTTCTCTTCAATCCACTTCAACAGCTTCGGCACATCGACTATGTGTCGGGTAGGCTCCTGGTGAATTTCAACCTCGACTCGCTTTATTGTCTCGTTCGTATCGGATTCCCACCCCACATCTTGCAAGCGGTTCAATCCGCGAAGGACGGCCTCGTACAACGATTCTGCGTAAACTTCGACGCTGTGTTCGGTATGTGGCTGTCCTTCAACCGGACAATGCACCTGCTGATGGACATGATGAACTCGAAAGTTGAGATTAGGTAGGAGAATCGGGAGAAACCAGCTTACTTTTTCTTGTCCCACAAGTCCATGAACAGTTTGACTGTTGCCGGGGCCACGATTTGGGACTTGTGTCCAACAAGCAGTATTGTAAATGTGTGAGCGAACGCGACAACAAGCAGCTTTCGGGACGCGAAGCAAATGTCAGATTTCAGATTCTGGATGTCGCAAAGCAACTGGTTGCGGGGCAACTTGGCGTAATAGCAGCAGCGCGGCAATTGAGTCCATTACGTCATGAGGCAGAGCCGCAAGTTGCGGAGGTGCTTTTAACGTTCGCTGGAATCGACTCTGAAACCGATGCGCTTCCAATCGGTAAAGTGCGGGAGGCTTGGAATCCAGAAGCTGCTAACGTTTATCAAGCACGACGGTGAAGCCCCAGCGTATTTGGCAAACTTGGCTTCATTTTACGGCTGTTCAGATTATTTTTTTCGGGCTACGATACCACGTATGAAATTGCTACTTTCTGGCGCACTATTGCTTTTGTTGCTTCCTGTTTCTGGCCAAGAAACCTCATCCCCAGGACAAGGCGCTCCAAAGGTGTTTCCGGGACCGGATTTCGTACTCCGCGACAAAGACCTAAAACCACAAAAAAGTGGGATGGTATTAGGTCCCCCGCAAAGTGATGGCAAGGGAGGAACAAAAGGCTCGTTTGCCATATATGGAGGAGGATTGCAGATTGAGGTAAGCAGTTTGTCTTTTAGTGGTGACGCCAAGTTGCTGGCCGTCGGAAGCACGCCGGGGAGTGTTGATTTGTGGGACGTGGAAAATCACAAGAAGTTCCGGACTTTTGAGGGCGGTTCCTCGGTCAGTTTAACCATGGACGGACGACTACTCGCGAAAGATGGCAATGGCATCGAAATCTATGACCTGGCCTCGGGGCAAGTGATCCGGAAGATAGAAAGGCCCACGAAGAAGACGGATAACACAATCCAGAGGCTTGAAGTTGATCCAACCGCGACCTTCCTTGATGTGACTGCGAATGGCGAAGACGATCTGGTCTATGACGTATCTTCGGGGAAGCAGTTGGCTACTCTCACGGATACTAAGCACGCAAGTTTTTCAAGGGACGGGGCATTGTTGATCGGAGGCAATTCCAAGCACTTGATTGTCTGGCGCACCAAGGATTGGAGCAAGGTTAGCGACTTTCCGAACAGCCACGGTTATGTAACAGCAATAGCAACGTTTCCTGAGAAGGATTTGGTCGTGGTCGGAAGTTCGGAGATGGCTCGACTCTTAAGACTCATTTCCGGAGAGGAACTCGCAAGAGTAGGGACTGGGTTCACCCATTTCGCGGCTTTCAATGAGAGCGGGACACTCATCTTTACCTATACCAGCGAAGGTTTTAGCGTATGGGATTCCTCTGGAAAGCGATACTGCTCCAAGCCGCACATAGGAAACGGCACCACGGCGATTAGCCCGGATGGCCGCTGGCTGGCGGGAGGAATAGTACACGGAGCGAACTCGATAAACGTTTGGAATCTGCAAACTGCTTTGGCAGCTTGCGGTGTTGCGCCCGATAAGAAGAGCCAGTGATTCAACGGTTTCGCGAGCTTTCGTTGCTGTTTCTTTCTCATCTGGTCGTTATCCTGCATCGCGCTTTGCGGCTAAGGCCCGTCGCCTAACGTGCGGCGATAAAGATTCTAGCCGGTAGAGTAACCAGCAGCGGTAAACGGATTGACAGGAAGATGTCTGCCGCCGCAAGGGCGAAGATTGGGAAGGCAACAAAAGAGCGGTGGGCAAAGCTTAGAGCAGCGAAGAGGGGTAAGCAGTGAGGAGCAGTGAGAGCAGTGAGACTCTTCTTGGATTTGCGGAGGGAGAAGAAGTAAAATATCACGCCACTGAGGGCCTCCGCCCACCATTTTGACCGCTTGGAGGTTCCTTAGAATCGCGCCGTCATGGATACCGCGAAAGATTGGCTACTCACGAGGCGTTATCGGTGCCCAAGCTGCGGCAAGCGCTATGCCGTCGCGGAATGGAAGCAGAATCCAAAATGCAGGCAGTGTGGAGTCGCGCTTCGCGCCGATGATGATGAAAATGCCTCACCGGGATCGTCCCCAGCAGCCCGAACCCAGAATAACCGACAAAGCTAACCGAGCCAGCGTGAGCGCGTAAAGCAGTTCAGGAAATCGAAATAAGGGCGCGGCGAGCGCCGTTCGTTCATGCAAATATTCCCCATGGCGTTTCATGCGATTCCTGTGTGCCTGATAGACTGCCAAGCATGGCCGAGCAGCGGAAAACAGTTTTCATCTCTTGCGGACAGTACACCGAGGAAGAACGAGAGTTGGGGAAACGTATATCCGATCTCGTTACGAGTAGTACCGCTTTCGAGGGGTATTTCGCCCAAGATCAAACAACTCTAGAAACCCTTTCCGAAAATATCCTTCGCCGCTTATACGAATCTGTCGGCCTCATCGTGATAATGCACCATCGGGGAAAGATTGAGGGCCGCAACGTAATTCGTGCATCCGTCTGGATCGAGCAGGAAATCGCAATGGCGACGCTGATGCAACAAATACTCGGTCGGCCCTTGCACGTTGCGCTTTTCATTCAGCACGGAATCGCCATCGAAGGTATTCGTCAACAAATCCAATTGAATTCCATCGAGTTTACGAACAACGACGAAGTTATCGCTCGGCTTCGGGAGATTCTGCCTAAGTGGAAGGAGCCGCTATACATTGGAGATGAGGAGCGCCAGAAGATTGCCGCCTCCGTCATGCTCTCAATCAAAACAGACAACGGACACCACCGTAACTACACGGTTCAAATAGAGAATCATTCAAAGTTCGATGTCGAAGTCAAGTGCATCACCTTGTGGAATGAAAAACAGAAAGTTAGCAAGCCTTCATTTCCGCCTGAAAATGTTCGCTGGTCCGTTCCGGCGCACAGAACTGTCCCCATTCAATTTGACGCTCAAGAAGATGTGGCACAGCGATTGTGGCAACTCGCCGGATACCCAGAAGATATTGAACGCTGGACGGCAAAGAAAGTTGGCTTTGCCCGACAGTTCGAGATTGAAGTCCGTGTTGAGCTTCGATGCGAGATATTGGGCATAGAAAGAGACTTCGAGGAAACACGAACAGTTCAGGTGGACTTCAGAAATCGACAAATCACCGGCGTGTAGGTCTCTGAGGTGTTCTTTCACACCAACGTCTCTTGGATTCTTGTCGTCTCGCAGCCCTGGCAAACTTCGAATGCCGTTGCCGATCCGCCTCTGTCCAATCCAAAAACTCAACCTGAGCAACAGCCTCGGGGCGCAGCCAAACGCATTCCTTCATTTTCTCAGCGGTCAATTCCGTCGCCCCAACGAGATTTGTGCGTGTCCGGCAGATTGACGAAGGGCGTCGCGGGCGAGACCAGATGACGAATTTTCTCGAAGACCTGCCGGGCGCGACGCCGGGACAAAGCCATTGCGCGCACGAGCCACGTAGACCAAATCTACCGGGGTTGAAATTGTGGACTTTCATGTTTTCATGAAAATGTGAAAACTGTACTTGACAACAGCCCGGCCCCACCTATAATCTGTTCATGGCTCTTGAAGTGGGATTCAAAGATGAGTCCCT
>Ga0209154_1002531_pt1 | contig 10174 bp, 11 predicted proteins | sample GraSoiAngelo_121_FD_185878 | JGI IMG/M metagenome (GOLD analysis project Ga0209154, IMG submission 185878) | Grasslands soil microbial communities from the Angelo Coastal Reserve, California, USA - 14_0919_12_20cm (SPAdes) (version 2) | ecosystem: Environmental > Terrestrial > Soil > Grasslands ... | reverse complement strand
GGAAACAAAGAAAAGAGCAAAGATTTAACACAGAGGGCACAGAGGACGCAGAGAAGAAAAAGCAGATTCCTCGCTCCGCAAGAACCGACCGGAGCGCAGAAAACGCGCTGCGCTCGGAATGACAATGTGGGGTAGATCATGAAGTATTACTTGGTCGCAGAACTTGAGATAACGGACCAAAGCTGGGTCGCGGATTACATCAAGAATGTGACCGGGATGGTGGAGCGGCACGGCGGCCGGTACCTGGCTCGCACGCCAAAAGTGGAGAGAATCGAAGGCGAGCGAAAGGCCGCAGAGATTTTTGTGATCGTCGAATGGCCTTCCAAGGAAAGCGCGGTGGCCTTTTATGAGAGTGAAGAGTACCGGCCCTACCGACAAAAGCGCATCGCCGGAGCCAGAAATGAGTTTTTTCTGGTAGCGGGCGAGGATATCGCTAAGGCGGCCCAGACTGCCGGGTAGCGTTGGCTCCTGGCATGGCTTCAAAAAACTACCGAGCTAAACGCACGAAGGGAAAGAGAGAAGCCTCACCCCTGAAGGGGTGAGCTACAGTTAACCTCGTACGATGGCTTCCGAACGATTGCAGAAAATCATGGCGGCGAGCGGCATTGCGTCACGGCGCAAGGCGGAGGAGATCATTGCGGCAGGGCGGGTGACGCTCAACGGAAAGGTAGTGGTGGAGCAGGGCACGAAGGCCGATCCGGAACGCGACGTGATTTGCCTGGACGGAAAGCCGCTGAAGGGCCGCGAGCGGCTGCTGTATTTCCTGCTGAACAAGCCGAAGGGTTATGTGACGACGGTCAGCGATCCTGAGGGGCGGCCGACAGTGATGGAGTTGATAAAAAATTGCCCGGAGCGCGTGTATCCGGTGGGTCGGCTGGACTACACAAGCGAAGGGTTGCTGCTGATGACCAACGACGGCGCGCTGGCGCAGAAACTGATGAAAGCCGGGTCGCATGTGCCGAAGACTTATCTGGTGAAAATCAGCGGGAAGCCGGACGAGCGGACGATTGAGCGTTTGCGAGCAGGAGTCACGATTGAGCTGGAAGATGGCGAGCGCGTGAAGACTTCGCCGGCCAAAATTCGGCTGGTGGAAGACGGCGCAAATCCCTGGTACGAAGTGGTTCTAATTGAAGGGCGGAATCGGCAGATACGAAGAATGTTTCAGCGCGCGGGGTTTCTGGTGGAGAAAATAAAGCGTGTGCAATTGGGGCCGCTGGTATTGGATGTGGCGCCGGGAAAATTTCGCGCGCTAACCGTGCGAGAAGTGGCGAAATTGAAGAGTCTGTGAGAGTACGAGAATAGCCACCTCAGGTGAACCACGGATTGGCGGCAAAACATTTGGGGAAGTAGACTAGAGGGGATGACGCGAACGATTGAAGACCTCATACCGGATTACCTGCGCGGGCTGCCCGTCTACGTTCCGGGAAAACCGATTGAAGAAGTGGAGCGCGAGCTGAAGATTCATGCGGTGAAGCTCGCTTCGAATGAGAACCCGCTGGGGCCCTCGCCAAAGGGGATTGCGGCCGCGAAGGCGGTGCTGGCGGATGCGAACCGATATCCCGATGGCGGGACACACACGCTGCGGCAAACGCTGGCAGAACGGCACGGAGTTTCGGCGGATGAAATTTTCATCGGGCTGGGATCGAGCGAGCTGATTGACCTGGCGGCGCGCGTTCTGCTGCGCGCGGGATTGCAGGGGCTGACGTCGGAAGGAACGTACGCGCCGTTTTCCGTGGCGATTCGCGCGAGCGGCGCGGAACTGGTGCGGGCGCCGCAGCGGGAGTTTGCGTTTGACTTGAAGGCCATGGCGAAGGCCATCACCCCGAAAACGGGCGTAATTTATCTGGCGAATCCGAACAATCCCACGGGCAGCGCGTTTGGGAGCGAAGAGTTCGAGGAATTTCTTACGGCGGTTCCGGACGGCGTGCTGGTGGTGCTCGATGAGGCGTACATCCACTACGCGGTGAGCATGGCTTTGCGGGATTCCGTGGAAGCGTATTGCCAGAGAAAAAATCTGCTGATCCTGCGGACGTTTTCGAAAGTGTATGGATTAGCGGGATTGCGCATTGGCTACGCCATCGGGCGGCCCGAGCTGCTCGCGGCAATGAATAAATTGCGGACGCCGTTTAATACGTCGGGGGTGGCGCACGCGGTGCATCGATACGAATGCCGCGGAGCGGAAGCGGCTAAGCGAGGGATTGTCGAAGCTGGGATTCCGGCCAGTACGGAGCGAAGCCAATTTTGTGTTTATGACCGTGGGGCCGGACGCGAAGGCGCTGAGCGACGACTTGCTGCAAATGGGCGTGATCGTGCGGCCGCTGGGATGGATGGGCTTTCCGGAAGCGATTCGCATATCGGTAGGGACGGCGGAAGAAAATGACCAGTGCTTGTCGGCCATGGCGCAGGTGATTCTGAAACGCGCGGGCAAAGGTGAACTCGCCGCGCGATGAAAGTGATGCTTCAGCAGGTAAAGGAAATAGAGGAAGTAAATGAGGTAAAGGAAAAACGGGCGGCCGCGCTATGAGGGTACTCATTCCTGATGGAGCGGAGACCAACCGGCATCGCGACGGCGACGCAATCACAAAAATCTTGGAAGAGAGCAAGACGATTGCCGTGGTCGGACTGTCTTCGAATCCGATGCGGCCGAGCCACGGCGTGACCGAGTACATGCAGGGCGCGGGCTACCGGATTATTCCGGTGAACCCGAACGAGACGGAAGTGCTGGGGGAGAAGAGCTACGCGCGGTTGGAAGATGTGCCGGAGAAGATTGACATCGTGAACGTGTTCCGGCGTGCGGAGGAAGTGCCTCCTGTGGTAGAAAGTGCGATTCGCATCGGCGCCAAAGCGGTTTGGATGCAACTGGGGGTCGAGAACGAAGAGGCGGCGGCGAAGGCGCGAGCCGCAGGGTTGGTGGTGATTGAGGATGCGTGCATTTTGGTGGAGCATCGGAGGAGAGCTGGCGAACTAAAACGGTAGGGAAGTGACCATTCGCGTTTATGGCCGGCCCGCGCGGATTTTTGCGCGGCGTTTTTATTTTTGGGAGAAAAGAGAAAGACTAAGAGAAAGATTTAACACAGAGAGCACAGAGAAGAGGCCAAGAGAGATTCCTCGCTTCGCTCGGAATGACGGAATGCCCCAACGTCAGCGTGGGAGGGGGAAGACGAGGAGGTTGCGCTTGCCGGGGATGATGACGGCGATAGAGCGGCCGTCGGGGGAGAGGGCGAAATCGCGGAAGCTGAGGCCGTGAAGGATGGGAATGGGCGTCGGCTGCGCGACGGGAATTTCATGATTTGTGGGAACCGGCGCAAGCGGCGGAAGGTCGATCCACACGAGATCGCCGGATTTTCTTTCCAGAGCACGCTTCAGGATGATGCGCGATTCGTCAGGCGACCAGCGAAAGACGCCGAAGCCAATACGAAGACGGGCAGCGCGATTGGGCGCAGTGAGATCGCGAACTTCGAGAACTTCCTTGTCAATGAAATAGGCCACTTTTTTCCCGCTGGGAGATACGTTGAGGCCGCCTTCGTAGTTCTCGAGCGTGGCAAGCTCTTTGTCGTTATCGGTGAAAAGATCGAGGCGCTGGAGGCGGGGCGGGCCGTTCATGGCGCGATCTTGCTCGATACCCACGATGGAAATCGTTCCTGGAATGGGCGAGACATCGCGGAAAGTGCGGCCATCGTGAGGAGACTTGACGGGGCCGATATCAAGGCGCGTGGACTTCAAGGAGAAAAGCTGGCGGGGCTTCACGGTTTCGGAGAGAGCGGCGATGGTAGCGTTGTCGGGAAGAAAGAAAGGATCGGCGGCGTCCAGGATGACGTTCTCGCCTTTGTTGATGCGGGTTTCCCGGCCGGAGTCATCGTAGACCATGGTCTGGAAAGAGTCTTCCGTCTTGCCGCTGTCATCGAGGACCGTGGTGGTGAAAAGCTCCGCGAGGACGAAATGGCCGTTGGGAGACCAGCGGAACCCATCGACCAGATAGCTGAAGACCTGCGTGCCGCGCGTATATTTCTGTCCTTCGAGGAGACGGCGGCGTTTGCCGCCGAGGTCCTGGATCCAGATGTCGTCGTGCTCGAGCGCGTCGTAGACTTTTGTTTTCACCCGGCGATAGACGGAATAAACGATGCGGCCGTCAGGAGCGTAGGCGAAGGCAGTGATGTCTTCGTCGATGGATTGGAGCGGCTTGTCGAGGTTTTGGGCGCGGGCGGCAGGCAGAGAGCAGCAGCCGGCGACGAGACAGAACAGTGAGCAGCATTGGCGAAGCCACCGGAAGCGGCTGCGAGCGCTGGGGCAAGTCATGGTTTCGGATGCGGACCAGTATATTCCGAGCAACAAGGTTTTTGTGTGGGCGTGAATTCCATAAACTCGACGCGGGTGTCGTCGGGATCGTAGAGATTGAGCTGCCATTTGCCGTCGCGGCCTATTTTGGGTTGCTCGGTCAGCTTAACGCCGTTGTCCGTTAGTTTCTTCTGCATCGCATGAATGTCCGTTGTGCCGATAGCAATGTGATTCATGATTCCACGAAGTCGTTGATCAGCATCCGGCGCGACATTTACCATGAATTCGATCCAGTCCACTCCATCAGGAACCTGCATTGAAACCCAGTCGGTTTGGTCGTCTTTCATGCCGCCGCGCCAGTATGGGCGGAAGCCTAGGATGTCTTTGTAGAAGTGCTCCACATCGGCGCGGTTGTGAACAATGAAGCCAGCATGGATAATTTCACCTTCATAGCCGCCGCGGGATTGTATAGCTGTAACCTTGGGGTCCTTGAGCACGCCATCGGTTTCGAAGAAACTGATCTTATGACCTTCTGGATCGGTGACAGACAGGTACTTGACTCCCGGTCCCGCCAGATTGCCCACGTCAATTTTCTTCACGACCAAATAGCGGCGTAGAGCCGTTACATTGTCTGTCCAGAATGTGATTTCCTTTAATAGGTTTGATGGCGCGGACGGATGCAAAGGGGCCAGCAGGATGGATTGAAACCTGTTTAGGGAGATGTTGAGGTTTAGAGGCTGCTTGCAGTTAGGGCAATGCTTGGGAATTTGGTCGAAGACCATATTGTAGAAGGCACGGGCGTCATCGACGCTGCTCACGTAAATCGTGACGCTTTCGATGCCCAGAATATGAGGGCGCTGCGGGCTCTCCTGCGCAACGGCGGAGCTGCAGAGAAGAACCGCAACGAGCAAGCCGAGGATTCGATTCATAGCGTCTCCCTAAGACGAGCCAGTCGAGCGGGATTTTAGCTTACGAATTTCGTCGAGGCGCTGGCGGAGGCGCTGCTCGAAGCCCTCGTCAGTAGGTTTGTAGTAGGTGCGGCCAGCGAGATTGTCGGGGAGGCAGGTCATGTCCGTGACTTTGTCTTCGAAATTGTGGGCGTACTTGTAGCCTTTGCCGTAGCCGATGTTTTTCATCAGGCCGGTGACGGCGTTGCGGATGTGGAGAGGCACAGGTTCGGCTTCGGTTTTGTGGACGTCCTCGATAACCTCGCCGTAGGCCGTGTAGACGGCGTTGGATTTGGGCGCGAGCGAGAGATACACGGCGGCTTGCGCGAGAGCGAGATGGCCTTCGGGCGCGCCGAGAAAATCGAAGGCGTCTTTCGCGGCGAGCGTGACGGCGAGAGCGCCGGGTTCGGCCAGGCCGATGTCTTCGCTGGCCATGCGCACCATGCGGCGCGCGAGATAGAGGGGATCTTCGCCGGATTCGATCATCCGCGCGAGCCAGTAGAGCGCGGCGTCGGGATCGGAATTGCGCACGGATTTGTGGAGCGCGGAGATGAGGTTGTAGTGCTCTTCGCCGGATTTGTCGTAACGCAGAAGTTTTCGTTGGAGCACGTCTTCGAGTAGCTCCGTGGTGATGACGCGCACGTCTTTTTCATTGGGCTGCGCGCCGCGGACGGCCAGCTCGAGCGTGTTGTATCCGGCACGGGCGTCGCCATTGGCAAACGAGGCGATGCGAAAGAGGATGTCGTCAGACGATTCCGCAGCTTCGTTGCCCAAGCCGTGTTCTTTGTCCTTGAGGGCGCGGCGGAGAAGCTCGACGATTTGCGGCGTAGTGAGCGGCTCGAGGACGTAGACCTTGGTGCGCGAGAGCAGCGGCGAGATCACCTCGAAGGAAGGATTTTCGGTGGTCGCGCCGATGAAGATGATGTGGCCGGCTTCGACGTGGGGGAGAAAGGCGTCCTGCTGGGCTTTGTTGAAGCGATGAACCTCGTCGACAAAGACGATGGTGCGGTGGCCGGAGCGGGATTTGTGCTCGGCGACGGCCATCACTTCCTTGATTTCCTTGATGCCGGCAAGGACCGCGCTGAAGGAAACGAATTCGGAACGCGTCAGCCGAGCGATGAGGCGGGCTAGCGTGGTTTTTCCGCAGCCAGGCGGGCCCCAGAAGAGCATGGAGCCAAGATTGTCGCCTTCGATTTGAACGCGGAGAGGCTTGCCCGGGCCGAGAAGTTTTTCCTGGCCGATGAATTCGTCGAGGGTGCGCGGGCGCATGCGCTCGGCGAGTGGCTGGTTGGCGGCGGGCACGTCAGGCTCGGCGGATAGCGGGAGTTTGGAGAAGAGGCTCACGGTTTTTCTGGCGACCGCAGGGTGGCCGACATTTTCGATGACTGCGAAGGAGCAGACGGTTGGATGCCCGCTGGGACTGCGGAGTTTCTCTGCCGCGCGGCTTCGTAAAAAACGACTGCGGCGGCGGCGGCGGCGTTCAGTGATTCGATGCCGCCAGCCATAGGAATCCGAATGCGTGCATCGGCTCCGCGCTCGACTTCTTCGGGAAGGCCGGCGCCCTCGTTGCCGACGAGAAGCGCCACGGGCTGGCACCAATCGACTTCCCACGGCGCGAGCAGCGGCTGCTCACCGTTGCGCGGCTCATGAACGCTGGAGGCGAGCGTGCGAACGCCTGCGACCTTGAGCTGCGCGAGCAAGATTGCAAGCGATATGCCTGCGAGAATAGGGAGATGCAGAGCGGCACCAGCCGAGGCGCGCAGGGCTTTCGGCGAGAACGGATTCGCAGTACCGCTGATGCCGGAGGCGGCAGTAGCGGCACCGGTCACGCCAAAGGCGGCAGCGGTGCGCAGAATCGTTCCCACATTGCCGGGATCCTGAACGCCGGCGAGGACCACGAGCAGAGGAGCGCAGGCGGAACCCGGAGCGCGCCCGAGGTCATCGAATGATGTTTCCCGAGGATGCACCAGCGCGGCGACTCCTTGCGGGTGTTCGGTATCGGCAAGGCCCTCGAACAGGCGATCCGTGGTGCGGAGGACAGGAAAAGCCATTTCCGGCCTGTTGATAAAGGAGGAGAGGCGTTCGTGATGGCGTTCGCCGGATTCGCTGAAGAGCACAGCCTGAATGCGGCAGCCGGAACGCAGGGCCTCTTCGACGAGACGGACACCCTCAACGCCGACGAAGCCGCTTTCCGTAGGCAGACCGCCGCGGAGAGCCATGCGGAACTCCTTGAGCCAGCGATTGTCGCGGCTGGTCAAGAGCGCGGGCTCACCGGTGGGGCGAGCGCTTCGTGCGACTTTGCTTGGCGCAGCCATTACCGTGGAGCGTAGCAAATTTTCGCTGTGGGAAGCCAATTCCGGGCCGCAACGGCGTCCGTTCAGAGATGTCACGTCGAAACTGACTCAACGACAAGCTCTTATTGCGCGTGTAGAGGGGGTATGGTAGCGTCGCGCAAATAAGGGCAGCACCGGCGGGGCGCTGCAGGGTGGCGTCACGACTTCGCCAAAGGCCAAAAATTTGCCAGCTGAACTGCTGCGCGTCAATGCACAATCTCCAGAACCGGACCTGCTGCGATATGCAGCAGATTTTATTGCCCGCGGAAGTGTGATTGCTATTCCCACAGACACTTTCTACGGCCTGGCGGCCGATCCCTTCAATCTGGCTGCAGTCGACGAAATTTACCGCGTGAAGGGACGCCCGGAGACGAGGGCACTACCTATCCTCGTGAACTCAATTGAGCAAGCCGTTCTGCTCGCGCGCGAGGCACCGCGGAAATTTGTGCGGCTCGCGCAGGCGTTTTGGCCAGGCGGCTTGACGCTCGTAGTGAACGCTGCCCAGCGTATTCCTCTGAAAGTGACTGCGGGCACGGGGCGCATCGCGTTGCGCTGGCCCAATAGCACGGTGGTGCGCCGCTTGATCGACGAATTCGATGGCCCTGTGACGGGAACGAGCGCGAATATTTCCGGCTTTCCGTCATGTTCGAATGCGGAGCAAGTGATGAAACAGCTTGGGCCTCGCGTACCGCTGGTGCTGGACACCGGCGAAACCGGCGGCACCCTCCCATCGACCATCGTGGAACTGAACGGCGACACTTGGCGAATCGGCCGCGAAGGGGCCATTCCCTTGATGGAGATCGCCAAAGCGTTGGAATAAACCCACGTTAAAGCCGGACCGCCAGCGCTGAGGCAGATTCGGCTTCATCTCGCACGGGCCTCTGGACCAGGAGACGCGAAACGCCGCAAAATAGCTTCTCACGAAATGTATTGCCTGCCGTCTAACCGCGCAGCATCCACAAGGCACCCAAATGAAAAAATTCGCCGCCGGTTTCTTTGCCGGAGCAATGGTGCTGGTTATTGGAACCCTCGGTTATCTGCGGCTGGGCTTGCTCGACGTGCGGTCGGACGCCCCTGTGCCGGATATTACAGCACGCTTGTTGTACTCCGGCATCCACGCTTCCGTTCGGCGCACTGCGCCAAAAACCCAGAATCCCTTGCCGCGGACCGACGAAACGCTGATTGCCGGCGGGAAACTCTATCTGAACGATTGCGTCGGATGCCACGGGGAACCGGACAAACCGCCAAGCGATTTTGGCGCGACTTTCTATCCGCCAGCGCCACAATTTCCTCGCGTCGGAACAAAATATTCGGAAGCGGAAGTGTTGTGGGTTGCGAAGCATGGAATTCGCAGAACGGGCATGGCAGCGCAGGGTTCGACGTACTCGGACTCGCAGCTTTGGTCACTCGCCGAGTTCATCGGCCATCTCCCTAATCTGCCGCCACATGTAGCGGAAGGGATTCAACAAAACGCGGCCAAGTAGCATGGCGTGAGGAGAGTTTGCAGCGTGAAAAACTTTGCCATCGGATTCGTTGCCGCTGTCGCCGTTCTGTCCTTCGGTTGTATGGCATATTTCGCTCTTGGTTTTTCACAAACGCGGGCCGATGCAAAGCCTTCAGCTTTGGAAACCGCGATTCTGCAATCAGCGGTTCGCGCCTCTGTCCGGCGAGCCGCTGCGGACATTCCCATCCCGCCGACGGCAGATGACGATACTTTGGTAGCTGGTGGAAGGCTCTACGTGGCAGGCTGCGAAGGCTGTCACGGTAAACTGGATGGGCCATATCGCGAGGATCAGGAACTTTTTCCCCCAACGCCTAAATTGCCCCATGCCGGAACGCAATACGCAGAGCCCGAACTCTACTGGATCGTTAAACATGGGATTCGCATGACGGGCATGTCGGCGTATGGACCGTTCTATTCGGAAAAGCAGTTGTGGTCGTTGGCCGCATTTCTGCGTCGAATCAACCATTTGCCTCCGGGCATGATCGAGAAAATCCGGGCGAAAAAACCTAGCTAATGCTAAGCATACCGAAGCGTGACTAGCGCGGCGGGGCGTAAGAAATTTTACCGAGAATCGCGGGCCCGCGCGCACCGGTTGCTGACGGAAGGTTCGCGGGGCGCTGGTGAAACGTCTCGTACGCGAGAAGGGCAAAGGCGAATGCCTCCTTGGCGTCTTCGGGAACACCAAGTCGGGAAGAGGGCAGAACTTCGATGCCGGGAAGCGCGGCGGAGAGTTGCGCAAGGATCAGCGGATTGAGCGCGCCACCGCCAGAAATGATGAGCTGGTCAATTTTCGTTTTGCGCAGAACGAAACGATTCAGGGCGTCAACGACCGAGAGCGCGGTGAAAATGGTCACGGCCCGAATGAGGTCGTTCGGTTTGGCGCGATGGCGCCGGCTGAACGCGAGGACTTTCTTCACATAGGCGTGGCCGTAGTATTCGCGGCCCGTGGATTTGGGCGGCGCGATTTTCAAGTACGGATCGCGCAAGAGTTCGTTAAGGAGCGCTGGATTGCTGCGGCCCTTCGCGGCGAGTTGCGCGTTTTTGTCAAAGCGCTGGTGGCCGCGCGTGAAGTGCGAAACCAGGGCGTCGATGAGCATGTTCGCTGGCCCCGTGTC
>Ga0209154_1002529_pt1 | contig 10183 bp, 6 predicted proteins | sample GraSoiAngelo_121_FD_185878 | JGI IMG/M metagenome (GOLD analysis project Ga0209154, IMG submission 185878) | Grasslands soil microbial communities from the Angelo Coastal Reserve, California, USA - 14_0919_12_20cm (SPAdes) (version 2) | ecosystem: Environmental > Terrestrial > Soil > Grasslands ... | reverse complement strand
TCACAAACGACAAGGACACACCGCACCAGATCGACATCAGCTCCCTAGTCGAGAGCGAATACCCGCCATACCCCGTTAGGTTCCTTGGCAGAGTGTATGTAGCAAAACTATCCAGTGACGGATTCCTATTCAGAACTGACATCGATCGAGAAGCCAGCAGTGAACAAGCCCAGCAAGCGCTCGAACGACTAGCTGGCACCGACGTTATTTTCCACGGTTATCCAGAGACTCTCAGAATCGCCCACATATTCAGCACCTTCACGGCCAACGAAATTCTCGCAGTCCAAAGATTCGTGGCATCCAACCACCACATAACGCTACAGTCCCGTCCCAGCCTACGACGATCGCTCTTCGGACCCTTCGGCACAAGCAGGTACGTGGCCTAGCCATGCGAATCTACCGAAAGGAGGGCGATCAGGTCCAACTGATCGCCTTCCCCGACGAGCATGTCCAGCGAGGGGACTATCTGCTGATTGAAGATCCTGCATTGGCCAAAGGATTGCTCGTCCAGATCATCGACTTGCAATACGCGAACGTCCCAGGAATCCTAGAAGATATACTCCGCGACGTCATGACAGACGGCGAACTCTCTGGAGAGGACATGGACCCTCTCAACATCTCCAGTGAAGTAGATGCTTTGAAAGACACGCGGCTCGCGGTCTGCAAGATCAGAGGAACAATCACAGGTGAAAAGGACCTTTCACCCACCACATCATGGCTTCCGTCAAGAACTTCGTCTCGCATACGGGCCTATCCGATCAACCGTCTAATCATGAATGGTGGAAAGAGGCCACTGACGGTCGGCCACAACGACGGCGACCCTGTCCAAATCGACGCGGGAGGACTTGACGGCGGCCTAAACATCATCACCGGCCGCAAAGGAACGGGTAAGTCCCACCTCGCAAAACTTCTGCTCCTATCAATGGCCGGACTTGGAGCACCCTGTATCGTCCTAGATGTGAACGGCGAATACGTCAACCTCCACAAATCCAAGGACGGACGCCTATCCACATCTAGACTCACGGTTATCGCACCACGAAACGGGATCAACTTCGCCCTCGCCAAGCTTGGGCTTCGGACAATGGCAGGGGTCCTAAGCAACGCTCTGGATCTTCCAGCAACCTCCTCGAAGGTGTTCAGCACTATCTGGCGGGACCTAGAATCAAAAGGCGACCTGACCCTGCCCAATCTGATTCAGACCGTTCAGTCATGGAGCTGCCACGAGAGCGTCAGAGAAGCGCTCGTCTCAAGACTCCAGGTATTGTTGGAATCTGGACTCTTCTACGATGAGACCAACCCTCTGACTGAGGAGAAGATCCTCCACGCCATCGACGGCGGAGGAATCCTCGTTGTCAACCTGAAGAACCAGAGCCACACTGTCCGACGAATAATCGTCGAGATCTTCTTGGGTGAACTGACAAAGATTCTGTCTTCGAACTGGCTGCGAGCCGCCTTCCTCTTCGCCGAAGAAGCCCACCTCTACCTCAGGGACACATACTGGGACGACATTATCACGAGGATGCGCCATATCGGCCTCTTCACGACCTTCATCACAAACCAGCCCGACACAGTCCAAGAAACCATCTACCGACAAGCCGACAACGTGTTCATCTTCAACTTCACCAACGAGCATGACATCGAAACGATCGGGAAAGTAGCAAAGTCAGACAGTGAGACAATTCGCTCTCTAATCAGAGGAACACCAGCGCGACGATGCCTACTTCTCGGAAATGTTGTCCATGACTTGCCCTTGATGGTCGACATAGAGGCTCTAGATGTTAGAACGATGGGAGAGACAAGGCTGTTCTTCTCGTAGCGACAGTAAGCCAGCTACTGTCCCGTCATCATATTCCAAGTGACGGTTGTAGAATAAGCAGGTTTCGTCTGGATAGAAGCCAGCGCTATTGTTAGAGATTTCAAGTGTCCGTACCCTACTACAGCAACTACCTGACCAGCGCTGGAATACATGATATCTCGAATTCTAGCCACCATGAACTCCTCCCGGACATCGAGCAGAATCTTACTCAATTCAGGATAGCGCAGGCGAAACAGCCGAAGCTGCTCCTCCAAATTCTCCGTAAGCTTCGACAAGTTGAACCCGCCAAACGGTAAGAGCGCGATACTAACCAAGGAATCTACCCCCAGCCTCACCTTTTCCCGTAAGGGAAGCTTCCGCAGAGAACCGACCGTCATTCCAATTGGGAGATCTACAAAAGCCACCCTAGCCCCAACCGCCCTAGCGGCCTCAACCGCTCGGAGCATCTCCTGCCCCGGCGGCGAACCAGTCATCTCCCCCGCAAACCTCTCCAAGAGCATCATCGCCAGAAACGATCCTCCACCCCGGCGGCCTGAGGACCTACCCGGATTCTCAAGCGCCATAAGCCTCCCCTCATCGAGCTCCAAAGCCACCACCTCCGGCTTTATCCGCAGAATCGTTTCCTGCGCAAAGCGGGCGCTCTTAGGGTCCACGTGAATCGTCCCAATCAGACTTAGACGATCACCCACTTTCTCAATGGCCGACGAGTCTGCAACCGTCCCCGATTTCTTCTTCTTCAATCCCTATAAGGCGGTCAATCTACCTTTCCATACGTTCCAGTTATCCAGGCACGGCGAGGTCCCAAGAAGTGAGCGAGATCGACAAGCTCGACGACGAACGACAACAGCTGAGAATCGAACAATCAAAGAGCCTCGACCAGCTTAACGAAACCAAGAACAAACTCCAGAAGGTCAGGGACGAACTACAGAATCTACGCAAGACCCGGGACGGTCTGAACGACACCGTCCGAGCGCTCAAGCAAACTCGGGACAGGCTCCGAGACACGTCGCGCGAGAAACTCGCAACTCTTCGAGAACTTCTCAAGAAAATGAGTGACCGACCCCATGCTTCAATCGCCGAGAAGGAGCTAGCAGCGTTGGAATGGCAGGTCCAAACCTCACCGCTTGAGAAGGACGACGAGAAACGCCTGATGACGAAAATTAGGAGCTTAGAGATCCGCGTAACGGGCTACCACAAGGTCCTCAAGCTTAGAGATGATATCAAGAAACAACGAGAAGAAGCCGACCAGATGCATGCCCGAATCCAGGAATTGGCTGCGGAAAGCCAGAAGCATCACGCGGACATCGTCCAACTGTCCGAAGCCTTCCAAACACTTAGACTCAGACGTGAAGAACAGCAGAAGACACTCGACGACCTCAAACGGAGAACAGCCGAGACAAATCAGAAATTCCTACAACTGAGAAATACCTTGACAGATGATGAGCGGAGAGAGCAGCGTCAGAAGGGAGAAGCACTCAAAGAAGCTCTAAAGGACACGGCTCAGAAGAAGCTCGTTAAAGGCGGAAAGCTGACGCTACAAGAACTCAGGGTACTCTACGAAGGTCCAGAAGAATGAAGCGTCCCATTGCCATAATCGGCGGCTCAGGAGTAAAATCCATCCTCAAAGGAAACCAGAAGATCCTCGGAACACCCTATGGACCAACTCCTAACCTTACAATCGGCGACGTAGATTCTAGACCCGCGGTCTTCCTACCGCGACATGGAGAAAATCACTCCAGCCCACCACACAAGGTGAACTATCGAGCAAACATTTGGGGACTGAAGAGCCTCGGAGTTGAACGCATTATCGCAACAAACGCTGTCGGTGCGATCGACCAGCAACTCTCACCCGGCGAAATCGTGATCCCCTCCGACTTGATTGATGTGACAAAGTCTCGGGTTGGAACCTTCTACGAAAGCTCACCAGTCACCCACATCGATGTCTCCCAGCCCTACTGCCCCAGGGTCCGAGAAGTCTTAGCCGCCTCGACCGCGGCAACTGGCAGAAGCTCTCCCAAAGACGTGGTTATGGCGTGTACGGAGGGACCCCGTTACGAGACCCCCGCGGAGATCAGGATGCTAAGGACAATGGGATGCGGAATAGTCGGAATGACCGGAGCCCCCGAAGCCTTCCTCGCCCGCGAGCTCGAGATGTGTTATGCTTCGATCAGCTTCGTATCCAATATGGCCGCGGGGCTTCAGAGAACGTTATCAGCAAGAGAAGTAGAAGAGAAGGGCCACGAGACCAGCCAAGTGCTCAACAAGATACTAACTGGAGCGATAGCAAAAATACCCGAGTCTAGGAAAGACTGTCCCTGCGGGACCGCACTCGCGCACGCTCAACTGAAGAGAGAGGAAATCCAGGAAATCGCCTAATGATAAACAGCCTTCTCAGAATTGCTGGGGTCTACAAAACCTACGAAAAGTACCTGATCCAGCAGATAAAGTACGGCCCCATGCCACAGCACATTGGAATAATCCTAGACGGCAACCGAAGATGGGCGACAGAGAAGGCCCTCAACTCAACCGACGGACACTGGGCAGGTGCGAAGGTCGGCGAAGAAGTTCTTGACTGGTGTTTAGAATATGGAATCAAGACTCTGACGCTCTACACGTTTTCCACCGAGAATTTCTCAAGACCCAGCGAAGAGGTAAACTCGATCCTCAAGATCGTCGAAGAGGAAACCAAGAAACTGGGAAGGGACAGCAGACTGCACTCCCAGAAAGTACGAGTCAAAGCAATCGGCAGGACTGACCTGTTGCCTGAGAGTCTTCAAGACGTTTTCAAACGCCTCGAAGACGAGACGAGCATGTACGATCAGCACTTCCTAAATCTCGCCATCGCATACACGGGAAGGGCAGAAATCGTTGACGCAACGAAGAAAATAGTGGAAGACGTACACCAAGGCAATCTCTCTCCGCAGCAGATTGACGAGGACACTTTTCACAAATATCTCTACACCGCACATCTACCAAATCCGAACCCTGATCTCGTCATACGCACCTCAGGCGAAGAGCGCCTTAGCGGATTCCTGCTATGGCAGTCAGCATACAGCGAACTCGTGTTCGAAGACGTTTACTGGCCCGAGTTCCGGAAAATCGATTTCCTCCGAGCAATACGCCTCTATCAGAGGCGCCACCGAAGGTTCGGCCGCTGAAATACTTCTTTAGTTATCACTAACGCGAGTATTCCGTAGTTCACCTGAGGAATCAGGCGAATGTCCAGGACTTCACAAAGGAACGATGTTGGCGTCCCTGCTAAGCGACCGAACTATCGCGTGAGGGTCTCCGTGGCCGGGGTAATTGTTGCCGCTATTGCTGCAACGATTATGGTTCTGACTCCAATCGCAACGACTAGCTCCTGGCAATATTGGGTCTCCATAACGGCGATTGCAGTTTCGATTTGGATGTTCTTTCAACTCGAACCTCTTCCTGCCCAGGGGAGGAAACGTCCCGAGTCCTATGGAAGGAGGCGTGGCAGTAATTTCGTGTTAGTTCTAGGGGTTAGTTTGCTCGCATTCGTGGCCATCGGTCGTGTAAATCAACCATTAAGCGATGCGCTGGTCTTCTCATTCTTGCCTGGGTTGATTATCGGAGGAATAGGATTCGGCGCTTGGACCTATTTAATCAAGGGAACAAACAGTTTCTGTCCCACATGTGACGAATACTCTTGGTTCCGTCCAGTACATGGTATGTTGTTTTGCATAAACTGCGGTACAGATTTGCAGACTTTCCCGATTTCGCTTGGTCCAGAATTGCACTGGAACAATTCGGAGCCCGTTCCAAGCCCGCGGATCGTGAGATCAAGGCCGACGATTCGGCTTGGGCTCAAACCACCGAAGTGTAAGACATGTAGAACACCTATGCAACTAACCAATGTCGGCGCCTTCGGCGGTAAATCACGAGTAGTAGCCGTATCATTCTTCGACATGCCATGTTTTGTTTGTACTCAATGCCATGCCAAGAGATATCCAGGAAGAGATTTCGGAATGTATCTGCTCGAAGAGATTCTAGCGGGCTTGCCGGGAATTGAAACTGAGGGGAGATTCCGATCGAAAATGGTATGCCCGAACTGCAAGAATCCAGTTGACATAGTCGAGAAAAGTGGTACCTTCGGACTTCAAATCCAACTTGATGGTTTGAACTCATTTCTCGTTGACGCGTCGACGCCCTCTACCATATGCCCAACTTGCCAACATCTACTTGCGCTCTTGACTCGAGATATGCAATCTATGGTGGCAGACGCCGTCCTAGCTGCATTCAAATCTATTGATCTCTCGCGATGATAAGTCAGTTTACAACTCTAGGAGACGAACTTATCTAATCAGGCACCGATACTCGCGAAGCCTGGGCCTTGGTCTATATCAAGAGAATCGACATCCGAGGCTTCAAGACCTTCAACAAGAAGGTCTCAGTCAACCTCGACCGAGGCTTCACAGTATTCACCGGCCCCAACGGCTCGGGAAAATCCAACATCCTAGACGCGCTAAAATTCTCACTCGGCGAGCTCAGCCCCCGCGAGCTTAGAGGCGGAAGCCTCTCAGACCTAGTTCACAAGTCCGGCACCGGGGACGCTCGAGCCGCCTACGTAGCCGTCCAGTTCGACAACTCCGACCGAAAGATACCCGTAGACTCGGACCTTGTCACCGTGTCACGGGAGTTTTCCAAGGGCGGGGAGGGGATCTATCGAATGAACGGTCGCCGCCTTTCGAGAAAACAAGTACAGGACATTCTCAGCTCCGGTGACATCCAAGTAACCGGCTTCAACCTCATCGCTCAACACTCAATCACCCGTCTCGCAGAGATTAGCACAGAAGAGCGAAGACGGATTCTGGAAGACCTTATTGGACTGGGGGTCTTCGAAACCAAGAAGACCGAAGCAAAGGTCCAGCTCTCCGAAGCCGATCTTAACTTGAGGGTGGCAGCAGGCAAGGTCGAAGACGTAAGAAACAGAATAGAACGGCTCGAACGAGAACGAAATGACATTCTTCGTTCCAAGCTTCTTGAGAAAGAGATTGGCAACCAGCAGGCGCGAATCTACTCCTCACAAATAGTCGCTCTCGAAAACAAGCGCACCAGTGCCTCCCTAGAGCTTGAAGTTGAGCAGAAGAGCCTCGAAACCCTAAGGCATCAGAGGGACGAACTTACCAGCCAAAGGTCCAAGGTTGAGGCGGAAAGACGCCACTTTGAAGAGCTCACCGTCACCCAAGGCAATCAAGAACTCTTCGACGTTGAGAGGAAGATCGCAGAGGCCAGTAATGGAGTGGTTAGAGCAAAAGCAGAAGCCGAAGCAGCCAAGAACATTCTCAATACCCGAACGAAGCAGATCGAATCGCTTCAAAACCAGGGAGAACAAATCCAGAACAATTTCAAAGAACTCCCGACTGCCATAAGAAACCTGACTGCTCAGAAGGCCAACATAGAGGCAAGATTTGGGGAAGCCAACGCGAAAGCCGAGAAGCTCAACACTGCTCTGCAAAACGCCCGAGATGGCCTAACAGCCGACGCAAAGAAACAGGAGTCACTCGATGCCGAAATCGCTGCACTAGAAAAGGAACTGTCAACGTTCATCGCAACAAGCAAAGGCAGCTCCGCCAAGCTAGACCTAACTGCGAGTCATCTGCAGACGCTCGAGGCTCGCCATCAAGAATTCTCCAACTTAGCCGAGGAATTGAAGAAAAGAATTCGAGAGATGGAGAAGCTCGGGAAAGAGGAAGAGAAGAGACTGCAGGATATTGAAGAGAAGGCGAAAGAGTACACGGAACTCAAGGATCAGCGGCACAAAGAGATTGACGAAGCCCTCGATGTTGCAAAGAGGGCACGGGTGACAGTCACCGAGTTCAATACCCAGCGAAATATTGCTGATACTCTTCAGGCAGAAGAGAAGGCGCTCCAGAAGCTTGAGGAGATGGCGGAAGAAGGAGCGCTCAAAGGAGTCCTCGGACGACTACAGGAGCTGATCAAGTACAGTGATGAGTACAGCAAAGCGATCGAAGCAGCGAGCGCGGGCTGGATGAGAGCCCTCGTGGTGAAGGACCTAGGAGTCGCCATCAAATGCGTCGAGAGTCTAAAGCGGACCAAACTGGGTCGAGCCAAGATAATTCCACTCGATGACCTAGAAGTTCCTCCAGGAAACGATGACTATGAACAGACTCCAGGAATAGTGGGTCCGCTCTCGAGCGTCATCAAATCCGAGAAAGGATTAGCCTCGGCAGTCGAATTCGTCTTCGGTGATACAATGCTCGCAACCAATCAGCGAGCGGCCTTCCTGAGCGCAGCGAAGGGTCTGAGATGCGTCGTGACAAGCGGGGACCTCTACGAGCCGGGCGGAGGGCTCGAAAGCGGCTACTATCGGGCACCCTTCGATGCTTCTACTCTTATCCCGAGGTCCAACGTCCTTGAGGGTCTTGAGCGAACTGTCAAGTCCCTAGAATCCATCGTTCAGCGATCTCGATCCGAACTTGATCGGTTAGAATCGGAGATTGTCAAACTTAGAGAAGACAGGGTTTCCACCAGCAAGACGCGGGAAGCACTCACACGCGATGTCGACATGGCTCAGAGGAGCCTCGAAAGGACCCGTTTGTCGCTGCAACAGACGAAGAAGAGGATCGATAGTCTCCAGAACTCGATGCAGCGTGAACAGGAACTACTAGAGGAAATAGCCCAGAAGCAAGGCGAGATAAAACGACGCCTCTCGATGCGCGAGGAAGAGCTAGCCAAGCTGAAGATCGAACAGAGACGGACCGCAATCATGGCGATGGAACGCGAACGAGATCAAGCGGTCGCAGAAGCAGAGGCGCTGCTGCGCGAGAAGCTAGCCTTGGACAGCAAGGTTGCCTCTACCCAGTCCACACTTGACACTCTCAAGCCTGGCTACGACCAGGTACGGATTCAACTGAGAGCCCTTGAGACTGAAATCAGACGAGAGGAATCAAGAGTCGAGGTGGCGAACAAGAAATCCGAAGAGCTACGACAAGAAATGAGTAAGCTTACCGAAGAAAAAGCTCGACTAGTAGACGCCCTTGCATCAGTCGGTCAGGAGAGGAGAAAGTACGAAGATAGATTCTCTGAGATAGAAAAGTCCCTTTCGCAACTAATCGATAGAATGGACCCGCTCAACTCCAACGTCTCGGAGTTGAAGGCAGGCCTCAGAGAGCTAGAGACGCAGCTGACAATGCTGACTGCACAGTTGCGAAATCTCGGCTTTGAGAAGCCTCTGGAAACCACGCCAGAAGCTATCGAGGATGCTACGAAAATCAAGGCGGGTCTCGAGAAGGAGCTAGCTGAGATAGGCTTGGTTAATCAGCTGGCGGTCCAGCATTATGAAGAGATCAAGGACGGATACAAGCACCTCTCAGTTCGAATAGGAGATCTTGAAAGGGAGAAGCTGGCAATTCTAGATTTCATGAATGAACTGGAGAAAAGGAAACTCGACACTTTCATGGGCGCCTTCACTAAGGTGAATGATACTTTCCACCAAATCTTTTCCGACATCACGAACGGCGGGAATGGAAGGATGGCGCTAGATAGTCCCGACAATCCATTCGAGGGAGGGCTAGATGTATTCCTTCAATTCCCCGGAAAGACCGAACTCACGATTGGAGCCGCAAGTGGCGGAGAAAAATCGGTCTCAACAGTCTGCTATCTACTTGCTCTGCAACAGATCCATCCGATGCCTTTCTACATCATGGACGAAATTGATGCCCACCTAGATGTTCTGAACGCGAAGAGGCTGGCAACATTAGTCAAGTCCAAGAGCATAGATTCCCAGTTCGTCGTGATCTCTCTGAAAGACACTACGATCTCTCGTGCGGACAGAGTCTTCGGAGTCTACATTGACCAGGGACAGAGCCAGGTGATCTCCCTACCGAACAAGAGCGGAGTCAAAGATTGACGACGGAACAGGATACCTACTGGCTCAAAAGCCCGTACACTGTACTCTTTGACTTGCTCCACTTGCATCGTGTCAAGCCATGGGATGTGAACCTGTCCCAGCTTCTGACGGGTCTGATGAAGGAGATGAAAGGTCGAGGATTCATAGACTTCTCAGTCTCAGGAACAGCACTACTATCCTCTGCAGTCCTTCTGCGGATGAAATCGGAACTCGTCCTGAAGATGGAGGAACCACCGCGGCCTCCACCTGAAAAACCCACGGACTATGTGCCTCCCCCCTTGGCGTTCCCGATCAGATTCCAGTCCACAACAACCTCCCTAGACGAAGTTCTCAAGGGAATACTTGACGTTCTCAGGGCCGAGAGGCTGCTGCCGTCTGAGACTGCTCAGCTGGTGTCCCGTACGCCTGCCGTGTTTGAACAGGCGGACGATTGGCTTGTGAAGATTGAAGACGAGATCAACGCTTTCTACAGC
>Ga0209154_1002527_pt1 | contig 10183 bp, 9 predicted proteins | sample GraSoiAngelo_121_FD_185878 | JGI IMG/M metagenome (GOLD analysis project Ga0209154, IMG submission 185878) | Grasslands soil microbial communities from the Angelo Coastal Reserve, California, USA - 14_0919_12_20cm (SPAdes) (version 2) | ecosystem: Environmental > Terrestrial > Soil > Grasslands ... | reverse complement strand
CGCAGCTCCGCCCAGTATTTCCACGTGTCCGAGCCCGAACCGAGCGTGTTCTCGCGCCAGTGGCCCTTGAGCATCGGGCCGGCCGGCACGTAGATCGCCGGCAGGTTCATGCTGGTTGCGCCCATCACCAGGGCGGGCGTGGTCTTGTCGCAGCCGCCCATCAGCACTGCGCCGTCGGCGGGATAGGAGCGCAGCAGCTCCTCGCACTCCATCGCCAGGAAATTGCGGTACATCATGGTGGTGGGCTTCTGCATGGGCTCGGCGAGCGACATCGCCGGCATTTCGACCGGAAAGCCGCCTGCCTGCCACACGCCGCGCTTCACCTCCTCGGCGCGCTGCCGGAAATGGGTGTGGCAGGGATTGATGTCCGACCAGGTGTTGATGATGGCGATGACCGGCTTGCCGGCGTAGTCGCTGCGGTCGTAGCCCATCTGCGCGGTGCGCGAGCGATGGCCGAATGCGCGCAAATCGCGCGCGCCGTACCAGCGGTAGCTGCGCAGCTCCTCGGGTTTTTTCCTAATCAAACCTTTCCCCCGATGCTTTGACCACGCGCGCCCAGCGCGCCTGCTCCGTGCGCAGCCATTGGCCGAGGCTCTCCGGCGTGCCGGTGCGCACGTCGGTGCCCTGTTTCGCAAAACGCTCCTTCATCTCCGCCGAATTGAGCGCCTTGATCAATGCCGAGTTCAGCTTCGTCACGCTCGCGCGCGGCATGCCGGCGGGTCCGACCACGCCCTGGAACGAGCCCGTCTCGAAGCCGGGCAGGCCCTGCTCGGCGACGGTGGGCGTGTCGGGCGCCGATGCAACGCGCTGCGCGCTCGAGACCGCCAGCGCCTTGAGCTTGCCGCCCTGCACCGAGGGCCAGGTGGCGAGCATGCCGTTGAAAAGCACGTCGGCCTGGCCCGCGACGACTGCGGTGACCGCGTCGGACCCGCCCTTGTACGGAATGTAGGTCCACCGGATGCCGGTGCGCTGTGCAAATTCGATGCCCGCAAGCTGCGGCGCGCCACCGATGCCCGAGATCGCGAAATTGAGCTTGCCGGGCTGGGCTTTCGCCATGTCGACGAGCTCCTTCACGCTGCTCACGCGCACCGACGGGTGCACCGCGAGCACGTGCGGCGAATACGAGACCATCACCACCGGTGAGAAATCCTTCGACGGATCGAACGGCAGCTTGGGATAGACGCTCGCGCTGATCACCAGGCCGCCAAGGTCGGTGACAAGCAGCGTGTAACCGTCAGGGGTGCTCTTGGCCACGAAATCCGCTCCGACATTGCCGTTCGCGCCCGGCTTGTTCTCGACGATCACCGGCTGGCCCCAGGCTTCGTTTAGCTTCGGCGCGATCTGTCTGGCGACGATGTCGGAAGTGCCGCCCGCCGCGTAGGGCACGATGAGGCGGATAGGTCTGGACGGATAGGGCTGTGCCTGTGCCGGGAGCGCGGCGTGCACAGCAGCAATCAGCGTTAGCGCGAACGCGCATTTCATGGCGACGACTCCGCTCGAAGGGGTCGCGGATATATACCACGACGCGACGTAGCGCATCGCCTCGCCAAACAAGTAAACTCGCTGCCTCGCTAGGGAGAAGGCGATGCGGCGTTGGATCATTTGGGCTGCGGCCATCGCCGCGGCCGCGGCGGGTGCCATCGCGTCCGCGCGAAGCTGTCCTGCGACGCCGATTCGTATCGTTATCGCTTCGACGTGGTGGCCGGCGCGCCGGAAGAATTCGGGCGTTTCATGAAAAACGAAGTCGAGCGATGGACGCTCGTGGTCGAGCGCGGCGGCATCAAACCGGACTGAGCGGCGATGGCTGACACGCTCGTGTTCCACGCCGGTCCCCTGACTCGCGCCATCGAGGCGATCGTGGCCGCGGGCGGCAGCGAGCCGCGCGAGGCGAAACTGGTCGCCGATAATCTCGTTGGCGCGAACCTCACCGGGCACGACTCTCATGGCGTGGGCATGATCCCGCGCTACATCGACGCGCTCATCGAGGGTGGTCTCGAGCCAAACCGCCATCCGGCCGCGACGCTCGATGCCGGCGCACTGCTCGCACTCGACGGCAGGAAGGGATACGGCCAGGCGATCGGCCTTGACGCGATGCGCATGGCGATCGAGCGCGCCAGGCAGCACGGATCCTGCGTGATGGCACTGCGCAATACGCATCATCTGGGCCGCATCGGACACTGGGCGGAGCTCGCGGTGCACGAAGGGCTGGTGTCGATTCACTTCGTCAATGTGATTTCTCATGCGCGCGTCGCGCCCTACGGCGGGCGCGATGCGCGTTTCGGCACCAATCCCTGCTGCATCGGCGTGCCGCTGCCGGGTGAGCCGCCGTTCATCCTCGATTACGCCACAAGCGCCGTGGCCCAGGGAAAACTGCGTGTCGCGCACAACAAGCGCGAGAAGGTGCCCGCGGGGCGCCTGATCGACAATCAGGGCAACCCGACCGACGATCCGCGTTATGCGGTCGTGCCGCCTTTTGGCGCGATGTTGCCCTTCGGCGAGCACAAGGGCTACGGCATGGCCCTCGCGTGCGAGCTGCTCGGCGGCGCGCTGAGCGGCGGCGGCACCTGGCACTATGAAGAAAGCAGCCAACAGCGCGTGCTGAACGGCATGCTCGCGATCGTCATCGATCCCGCGCGCCTCGGCACCGCTGCCGCCTTCGAGCGCGAAGCGCGGCTGTTCCTCGACTGGTTGCGCCAGGGCCGGCCCGCGCCCGGATTCGACAAAGTACGCATCGCCGGCGATCCCGAGCGCGAGATGCGGCGCAAGCGCTTACGCGATGGGATCCCGGTGGACACGAACACCTGGGAGGAAATCCAGGCCGCCGGCGTCAAGCTCAAGCTCGCACGCGAAACCGTGCAGCGGCTCGCCGAGGGGCGATGATCAGGGCGGGCGCGACCCTTGCGTGGATGCGGGTCTGGGGACGCGCCGCCCTTTTGGCGCTTGCGGTAGCCGCGGCCGGGTTGTCGCGCGCGAGCTACACCCCGCACGCCCGCAGCGTCACGCTGCAGCAGATTTACTTCACGGCCTGGCAGGTGTTGATCCGGTTCACGCTATTCGCGGCGCTGCTTGGCGTGGTGGTGGTGCAGATCACTCTCAGCGTGGCGCGCGACTTCGGCCTTGCTGACTACGCGCTCGAATTGGCATTGCGAGTCCTGGTGCTGGAGGTGATTCCGCTGCTGACCGCGTTGTTCGTCGCGCTGCGCTCGGGGGCGGCGATCAACACCGAAGTCGCGCTGATGCAGATGTCGGGCGAGCTCGACGACATGCGCGCCAAAGGCCTGGATCCTCTTGAACGCGAATTTCTGCCAAGGATGCTGGCGACGGCGATATCGGTGGCAGCGCTCACCGTTCTTGGCTGCGGCCTCGTGCTCGTGACTGCCTATCTCGCGATGTACGGCTTCTCCCCCTGGGGCTTCGACGAGTACTCGCGCACGATCGCTCGAGTATTCGATCCCCCCGCGCTGGCCGGCTTCGCACTCAAGTGCCTCGCGTTCGGCCTGGCGGTCGCCGTAATCCCGGTCGCGGCGGGCACGGAGGCGACGCGCCAAATGCGTTCCGCACCGGTGGCGGTGATGGGCGGGATGGTGCGCCTGTTCTTCGCGCTCGGGCTCATCGAGGTGCTCGCGCTCGCTGTAAAGTACGTTTAGATTGATCGTTGTCCTTGGGCGTCCAGGTAAGTCTCAGCTACGCCCTGAATTCTGCAGTTTCCCTATGAATATGCGTTTCAGGGCGTCCCGACGCGTCCCATTGAATCCTGTCGCGATTGACGGTATCGTTGACGGTATCGGGCCGACGCATGGCTCAAATACCGTCAAGCGAGGGCGGCATGGCGAAGAAAAATGCACCGGATTTGAGGTTCAGGAAGGCAAAGGCGAAAGACAAGCCATACAAGATTGCTGATCGCGACGGGCTCTATCTCTTCGTCACACCACACGAGGCGAAGTCCTGGCGCTTCGACTACCGCCTCGCGAGCGTGCGTAGGACGCTCACTATCGGGCGGTTCCCAGAAGTGGGGCTCACGGCTGCCCGGGACGCCGTGAGTGCGGCCAGAGCGCTCGTAGCGCAGGGAATCAGCCCATCAAGGGCGAAGCAGGAAAAGAAGGCAGCGGCTGAGCTCGACCGAAAGAACACCCTGAAGGCTCGGGCCGAGGATTGGTACGCGGCCAAGGCTCCTACCAGGTCCAAGAGTTGGCGCCGAAACGCTCGGCGATGGCTGGATGGCGACATCTACCCGACGATTGGCGATAAGCCCATCCGGAACGTCACAGCGGGCGATATCGAGGATCTGGTGAAGGCGACCGCCAAGAAGCGCGGTGCCAAGACGGCGTTCTACGCCCGGCTGCTGTTGGCCGACGTGTTCAGGAAACAGCCGCGGTCTCTGAACCTCGGGAATCCGGCTCGCGACGTCGGTAACTTTCTCGAGATTCCCAAGGGCGAACCGATGGGAAAGCCGCTGCCGATGAGGCAGATCCCGGAGCTACTAAAAGCTGTGAATAGCTACACCGGCCGCGAGCAAACCAAGTACGCAATCCGGCTGCTGCTGCATACCTTCACGAGGAAGCATGAACTGGTTGAAGCGCCGTGGGCTGAGTTTGATCTGGATCGTGCAGAATGGACCATCGCGTCCGAACGCATGAAGATGGAGAGACCGCACATCGTTCCGCTCAGCCGGCAGGCGGTGAAATGCCTGCGCGAGCTTCTCAAGTTAGCAAATGGGTCTGACTACGTGTTTCCCAGCGCCAATGACACCATGTCCCCCATGAGCGGCAGCACGTTAAACCATGCCCTGGTAGACATGGGTTTCCAGCACTTCACGCCGCACAGCGCGCGGTCGACTGCTAGCACAGAGCTAAATAAGCAAGGCTGGGCTGCAGAGGCGATCGAGCTTCAACTTGCACATATTGAGCGAAATAAAACTCGGGCGAGCTACAACTACGCCGATAAGATGGACGAGCGACGCAAGATGATGCAGCACTGGTCTGACTTCCTCGACGGCTGGCAATACAGCGTCTTCTGCGATTCCGTACCGACGTTGGCTCGCTACGCAGGATCTCGTGCTGCGCCAGCACCATGTGAAGATCGAAGTGCGCATCGCGGGCGCAGGCCATAGACAGAAAAGCGTCGTAGCCAATAGGCGCAAGAGCCCGGCCACGCGGTCCAGTGCCAGGCCCAATACCAACTCCCGGGCCAGCGCCGCATCGCCGCCGCCCGAGCCGGCTGTCGATGCGCTTTACACACGGCGGTCTATCGGCAGCCTCTAACTAGGTAACATCTTAAAAGATAATAACTATTCTAGCCTGGCACGCGTCCTGCCTATTATCGCAGAGCAGGGCGCAGCTTAATGCTTCCGCCGTATCTCTGGCTGCAATTGATACGCACACCAATGAGCGCAAAGAGGGGGTATACGGATATGAAAAGCCTACTTGCCAAAAGCCGGATAGGAATGAGCACCGGTCTGGTTATGGCTTTAATGGGAGCCTGGAACGTCGCAAGTGCTGCAGTCATCAATTTTGACGTTGATACCAACAACGCCGCAATAGCCAATGGGACAGTTATCAACACCACCTACACCACCCTAGGCGTAACACTGTCGAGCATTCGGACATGCCCAACGTGTACGACCGCCCCAACGCCCGGGCAGGATGCATTTGCAGACCGAGCCGGGGTTCCTCACTCGTCGCCGAATGTGTTTGGAATTGCGGCAGACATGTTCGTCTTTGATTCCAGATGGGGGGCGGGAGTAGCAAAATTTGCGACCCCACAGCAAGACGTCGGGATCTATGCTGCTGCCGTGCCCTTTGTAGAAAACCTCGGGCAGCCCGAAAAAGCGAAGCCCTTCTTGACTGCCTATGACAGCCTGGGCAACTTTCTCGGCGCTGCTGCGCTGTATGGCCCGAATGAAGGCGACAGCAACTACGGCACATACCAAAAGTTAGTTGTGCACACATCCATCGCAGACATCGCAGAAGTGCATTTCTCATCGCAGCAGCCAAGCCAGTTCGCGGGACCAAACAGTATCGTGTACGGCATCTTCGACGACCTGGCCTTTGGCACTGACGTCTCGCTCAGTTCTAGCTCGTGGAATGCGCTGGCAAATTTCACGGGACCGGGCGCCTCAGCTGGCCCGGATAGTAATAGTAGTGTTCCCGAACCTGGGTCCCTTCTCCTCATCGGCGCTGCCCTGATGAGTCTTGTGGGGTTTAGGAAGAAGACTAGCAAATAGGTAAAACGCCTCGACCATGCCTTGCCGGCGCCGCAAATGGAAGGAAACGCCATGCGGCCTCTCAGCCGAGTCCGGAAATCACAAGAACGAGCGTCAAAGGATGAGACGGCAGCGGCCGGAAGCCGTATTTCCGGTAGAACGCCGCCGCGTGAGCGTCCTTGGCATCGACGAAGAGCGCATGCACGCCCACATGCTCAAGAACCAGCTTTGCACGGCTGATCGCATCCATCAGTAGATGCTCCCCTAAGCCCTGCCCCTGCACCGACCGATCCACTGCCAACCGGCCTAGCCTAATGGCCGGCACGCGGCGCGGCAGCCTCTTGGCGAGATCCTCGGGCAGCTCGTCCGCGACGACCTCGCAGACTGTCAGCGCGTAAAACCCAGGGATGCGCGAAGGCGCTTCGTGTGTGACGGCAACAAAGGTCCTTGAGATACCGCGTCGCTGGTGCTGCTGCGCCGTCTGGCGCAGCCAAGCGTCAAGCTGCGCGCTTCCGCTCTCGAACGCGCGCCGGTCGTGGCGCCCAGCTAAAGGTTGAATGCTCAGCATCGAGCGTCCTCTTCTTGTAAGACTGGAACGCCTTGCGAAGCCTTGCACTAGGCGCCGGCGGCTTTTCCAGCAAATTTAGTAAGAACGCCGCATCGACGCTGGACAGATGGATCACCCTATCGCGCTCAATCACTCGCCGCGCCTCCGTAAGCGCAGCCTGCACGACAAACTGATTCAAAGTTGCCCCCAGCAGCTTAGCCGCCTGCTCGAGGGTGTCCTGTATGTCTTGCGGCACCCTGGCCGTAATCCGGCCTCGTTCTTGATTCGTTTGCGTCATGGCGTTTGGCAGTGGCTTGTCGTGGCTTGGGAGTTTGGGGTCGTGTGAAGAGTTTAGGTGCGTATCTTAGCATGCTGGTGTCAAATTGTCACCACAATTAGACCAAGGTTGAATCTGAAGTTCATAGCAGTCTGGGACCAGGGCGCCTACTCGCCTTTGCGTCTTGCGATCTGCTCGACCGAGAAACGCTTCTTCTTCACGACAAGATCCCCCTTCGATTAGGGTTAATCTTGCCGGAAAACTCTCGTTCAATTCGGACCCAATTTACGGGGAGCCCACACGATAATCGGCACTAGAGCGAGCGGGCTCCGAACGCCGGTAATGCGCGGTAGAGTCGTACTCGGTACGAAGGCGCCCTAGCCTTCCTATAACAGCGCTGCTTGACGGTATGAGAGGGGGGAGATTCAAAAGTCTATTTATGATTCAGTCTGTTAAGTCCTATGCGGCTATAAAGTACGTCTAGATGGAACGCGAACCCGGGTTCACGGCGCTGCCGAAAAACTTGCAGTTCAGGGTCGGGCTGCTGCTTGGCCTCACGCTGATGGTGGCCGTCGGCTTCGTGGTTTATGTGCTCTACGCGCGCGGCGTGTTCGAGGCGAGGCAGCGCCTGACGCTGGTGGCCGACAACGCCGAAGGCGTGAGCATCGGCATGGACCTGACGTTCTCCGGCTTCCCCATCGGGCGCGTGAACCGCATGGAGCTGGACGAGGACGGGCGCGCGCGCATCGACATCGACGTGCCGCGCAAGGACGCCCGCTGGCTGCGCACCAGCAGCGTCTTCACCATCGAACGCGGAGTCGTGGGCAGCGCCAGGATCCGCGCCTACACGGGAAACCTGCAGGATCCGCCGCTTGCGGACGGCGCGGTGCGTCCCGTGCTGCGCGGTGACGCATCCGAGGAGATCCCGCGCATGGTCGCAACGCTGCGCACCATGCTGGAAAACGTCGAACAAATGACCGCGGCCGGCGGCAGCCTGCAAACGAGCCTCGCCAACCTGCAAGCCGTGACCGAGCGCCTCGCGGGGCGCCAGGGGGCCCTCGCCGCGGTGCTCGGCGGCGACGAGCAGGCGCAAAAGGTGACCACCGCGATCGACCGCGCCAACGCCTTGCTTGCTTCGCTCAGCGCGCTAGCGCAGCGCTTCGACGGCGTGCTCGGCAAGACCGATCAGCGGGTATTCGGCGAGGGCGGCGTGATGGATTCGACGCAGCGCGCGCTCGCCCAGGCGAACGGCATTCTCGGCGATCTGCGCGAGACCCTGAAGAAGGCAGATCAGGTGCTTGCCGATGCGCAGCAGGTGGGCGCGAACGCCAAGGCCGCAACCACGGACCTTGCCACGCTGCGCGCGGAGGTCGACGCCAGCCTGCGCAAGGTGAGCGGCCTGATCGACGAGATCAATCGCAAGTGGCCCTTCGAGCGCAGCACCGAGATCAAGCTGCCGTGAAGCGCCTCGCGCTGCTCTCGCTGGTGCTCGCCGGGTGTGCCGGCGGCCCGCTGCCCCCCGATTGGCAGATGAACGCGCGCCAGGCGCTCGAATCGTTCAAGAGCAATTACCTCGCGGGCGACACGCGCTCGGCGGAGACCGAGTTCGTGCGCGCCAAGTCGGAGCTGGCGCGCACCGGCCGCGGCGATCTGCTTGCGCGCGCGGAGCTGACGCGCTGCGCGGTGCGCACCGCGAGCCTGGAGTTCGATGACTGCGCGGCATTCGAGGCCCTGCGAAGCGAGGCGGGCAGCGAGGAGACCGGATACGCCGAGTACCTGTCTGGCCGGGCGCAGCGTGCCGCGAGCGACGATGCGCTCTCGCGTCTGGTCGGGTTGGGCGTGCAGTTCAAGACCGGTGCGATCAGTCCAGAGGGCATCACCCAGGCGGTCGAGATCGCCTCTGCGCAGGGCTGGCGGCGGCCGCTTCTTGCCTGGCTCGGCGTGCAGGCGAAGCGCGCCGAGGACGCCGGCGACAGCGAAACGGCGGCGCGCATCCGGCGGCGCATCGAGCTTATCTCCGGCTAGCTCGTTATAAAATTGGCCGCTGGAGGAGTTCCCCATGGCTAGCAAGAGCCGGCATCCGCAGCCGAAGATCGTGCGTCCGGACGACATCGATGCGGGGCACCGCTGGGACCGGCCGCTGCAGGCGCCGGGCCGCACGCAGGTCGATTTCGAGGAGCGCGTCGATTTCCGCAGGCTGCACGGCTATCGCCTCGCGCGCGTGCGCGCCGCGCTCGCCAACTCCGGTCTGGGCGCGCTGCTCTCGTTCGACCAGCACAATATCCGCTACACCACCAGCACGGTGATCGGCGAGTGGGCGCGCGACAAGCTCACGCGCTATTCGCTGCTCACTGGAAACGGCGAGCCGTACATCTGGGATTTCGGCAGTGCGGCGCGCCACCACAAGCTGTACGCGCCGTGGCTGCACGCCGACCATTGCCGCGCCGGATTGCTCGGCCTGCGGGGCGCGACCGGAGCCGATCTGACGCTGTTTCGCGACGCGGCGAAGGAGATCAAGTCGATCCTCGACGCCGAAGGCGTCGGCGACATGCCGGTGGGCGTCGACGTGGTGGAGCCGCCGATGCTGTTCGCGCTGCAGGGCGCCGGCGTCGAGGTGCGCGACGGCCAGCAGGTGATGCTGGAGGCGCGCGAGGTGAAGAACATCGACGAGCTGACGCTGCTTAACATGGCGGCGGCAATGGTCGACGGCGTGTACCAGGAGATCGCCGAAGCGCTCAAGCCGGGCGTGATGGAATCGCAGATCGTTGCGCTCGCGACCAAGCGGCTCTACGAGATGGGCTCGGACTGCGTCGAGGCGATCAACTCGATTTCCGGCGAGCGCTGCTCGCCGCACCCGCACAACTTCACCGATCGCCTGATCCGGCCGGGCGACCAGGCGTTTTTCGACGTCATCCAGTCGTTCATGGGCTACCGCACCTGCTACTACCGTACGTTCAACGTGGGGCGCGCGAGCGCAGCGCAACGCTCCGCGTACAAGAAGGCACGAGAATGGATGGACCGCGCCATCGAGCTGCTCAAGCCGCGGATGATGAGCGACAAGATCGCGCGCGCCTTCCCCGAGGCGAAGGAGATCGGCTTCGCGAGCGAGATGGATGCTTTCGGCCTGAACTTCTGCCACGGCCTTGGCCTCGGGCTG
>Ga0209154_1002524_pt1 | contig 10193 bp, 6 predicted proteins | sample GraSoiAngelo_121_FD_185878 | JGI IMG/M metagenome (GOLD analysis project Ga0209154, IMG submission 185878) | Grasslands soil microbial communities from the Angelo Coastal Reserve, California, USA - 14_0919_12_20cm (SPAdes) (version 2) | ecosystem: Environmental > Terrestrial > Soil > Grasslands ... | reverse complement strand
CCCATAGGTATTTCTTCGAATTTTTGGATGGTTCATCGATCCGAAAAATCGCATTCACCTTCCAGGCGCGCCGTATTATCTGGCAGCCGCTTTTCTTTTTACTGCGATGCTGATGTCGACACGCATCAAGCAAACGCCACTCGACCCACAAGCCGCCGCGTCGCCGAGCGTACCCTTGGTGCCACCGGAAGTCACCGCGACTGGCGCTGCGCCGATTACTCAGGCGGAAGAAAACATTTGAGTGCGCACGGCGTGTCAGCGATTAAGTGAGTGTGAGAGCAGGTGCGCGTTGCCTGATCGTTGCGATTACGATCTGTTCCTGGTTTTCGATCTCGAATCATTGCGCATTCGCAGCGATGGCGACGAAAAGCGATTCGACGCAAGCCGCCTGCCCATTTCATTCCAAGCCCGAAAAGCAAAAGAAACAATCGTCGCAGGTGCAGTGCTGCAAAATCCTGCGAGCTGTTGCTCCAACTATCGCCAAGAGTTGGGCGCGAAGTGACAGCGTTTTTTCCGATATCGATTTTCGCTTCGAGTATCACAGGCTGCTCGCAAATTTCCGCGATGCGCCCGCACCGCTGTTGCTCGATACGGGGCCGCCCGGCGCGCATTCCTTTGCTGAGCTGATCTTGCAGCGGAGCCTTCTCGCGCACGCCCCGCCCTTTCTTGCCTAACTCGCAATCCGCGGTCGCGGATTTTTGACTGTAGCGGCAGCCGTGCCGCCTGCATTGCACATCCCGCCGCAGCCGACACGGCTGCCACTACAGAAACATACAAGCGACATGCAGAAACGGATTTTGATTTCAATCTGCGCGATTGCGCTCGCCATGTGCGCAACTGCGCAGGTAGCGGCGATTGACCCATTCGACTATCGCTCAGGGCAGGCTCTCAATCGTCCGGGACACGAGCACCCAGCTTCGCAAGACTATGGCGCGGAAAACAAGCAAGAGAAAAAACAGAAATACACGTGCCCGATGCATCCGGAAGTCGTGACGGATCACCCCGGCAACTGTCCCAAATGCGGGATGAAACTCGTGCCTCTCAAAAAAGACGAACGTTCAACTCCGAAGAATCGCGAGCAGGCGCCCAAGGTCCAACGCTCAACGTCGAGCTCAGACTACATGATGCACGATGGAACCGAGATGGCCATGTCGCATCATGACCACGGCGCCCACGAGATGCACATGGAAATGTCGATGCATTCGTCCATCGACCTCGCCGATCCAATGAGCCGCGAGGGGTCAGGCACAAGCTGGCTGCCGGATTCATCTCCCATGTATGGCAAGATGTTCATGTTCGACAACGACATGCTGATGCTGCATGGAGCGATTTTCCCGCGTTACACCAACGTGAGCACACGACGCGGCGACGACCGTATCGATGCGCCCAACTGGATTATGGGCATGTATTCGCATCCGCTCGGCGATAACACGCAGATCGGCGCGCGCTTGATGATGAGCCTCGATCCCCTCACCGAAGGCGGTCGCGGTTATCCGCTCCTATTTCAAACCGGCGAATCCTGGCACGATGAGCCTCTGCACGATCGGCAACATCCGCACGATCTCTTCGACGAAGTCTCAATAAGCCTGTCGCAAAAATTCGATCACGACTTCAGCTCCTACATCTATTTCGGTTACCCGGGCGAACCGGCGCTTGGACCGCCCACATTCATGCACCGCCCATCAGCGATGGATGATCCTGACGCACCGCTAGGTCATCACTGGCAGGATTCAACGCACGTTACATTCGGCGTCGCAACAGCGGGTCTGGTTTGGTCCCGCTTCGGCGGGATGAAGATTGAAGGCAGCATCTTCACTGGGCGGGAGCCGGATGAAGACCGTTACGATTTCGATCAACCGGAGTTCGATTCGTACAGCGGCCGCATTTCCTGGAACCCGACACGAAATCTGGCGCTGCAAGTTTCGTACGGTTACATCAAAAGCCCAGAACAACTCGAGCCGGACCTGAAACGGCATCGCACAACGGCGTCAGTTATTTACAACCTCCCGCTTGGACATGATAGCAACTGGTCAAACACATTCGTTTGGGGCCAAAACCACGACACAGGCGAAGGCAAAACGCAATCTTTCCTGGTTGAATCCGATTATCAGCGCGGGCGCAACACCGTTTATCTGCGTTGGGAACGCGTGGAAAAATCCGGACACGAGTTGGTTCTCAAGCCACCGGATGAATCAGGCATCTTTCCGGTGAGCGGTTACACGATCGGTTACGTCCGCGATTTATCGCACGGAAACGGAATCGACATCGGTCTCGGCACGCAATTCACAATCAATAATCGCCCCGATACTCTCGACCGCTATTATAGCGACGACCTCGGCTACGCGTTTGAATTTTTCCTACGCATCCGTCCATCCCTGCACGGTCACGGCGCACACGAGCACGCGGAACACGTCGCCGGAACGCAAAAATGATGATAGGGCGAGACCGCCGTGCGCGCCGAGTTCACTCGTTAGGCGCATTTCCCAGCGCTACTGGGTTTGGCGCGGATGGAACGCGCCAAATCCCATGATCCATCACAGCTCGAATTTTGTGCCAACGGCTCACTGTCCTCTTACGACGATGGTGCCGCTGATGGTACCGCTGCTCTCGCCGGTCGCCAGATTCACGCATCGGTCCAGGTTGAGGCTGCCTCTAGCACCAGCGTACCGGCCCGTTCCGCCAACAATGGTCCCCCTTGACACAACGTGAAGATCGCCGTTGGCGCATGAACCAGGAGCATTCGAAAGAAACCACGTTAGAATGCTGTCACCGTTGGCGTCTATCAAACGACTTCCCGCGATGTCCCCGGGTGGCATACCCAGGAAAGCGAAGGCCACTGTGCCCGAGGCAAACAGTGTGAATTGACCAAGCTGCGTGTCGGTTGACGTGACGCTCCCATTGACATAAAACCCTTCCGCTGGATCGGGGAAAGGCGTGTCACTTTCGCTCCCTGCGATAGTACCATTAATTCGTATCACTCCCGCTTCCACCGCGGAGCTGGCGAGCGCCACGGTCAGGAAGATTGCTGTCATTAGGCTGATTCTTTTGATCTCTTTTTTCATAAACTAATTTTCTTTCTTGTTTTGGCCTTCCGTGATTCCTCGTCGTGAGAAACTCATTTCCGGCCGTGTACCCGAGTACTCCGTAGGATTTGGCTGTTCGTTACTCAGAAAGTTGTATGGGCCGCTGTGCTGTAGAGGCAGCCGTGTCGGCTGCGAAAGCGAAAGTTATCCAAGAGTGCAGGCGGCACGCCTGCTGCTACAGACATTATCTCGGCGCTAAGGAGGCGACGATTTTTTCGAAGCACGGCTCGCCGCGTAACGGATCCCAGAATGGCGTCAGTTTTAAGTCGCCATAGGTAACAACAGACCCGCTACCGGGGTAATGAGCGGCAGTGGCGAGTTGTTCGCAGGCGAGATCTTTTTCACCGACCCACGCCGCAATCATCGCAAAATATTCGATCACGTGGAGACCATTGATTGAGTCCTTTTCCACGGGAAGAAGCTCGACCGCGCGTCGCCCTTCGTGCAAGGCCTCCTCCTTGCGCCCGAGGGCGGCATCGATTACTCCGAGAATGCACCATGCCGGGCCGTAATCTGGTTGAGCCACGACGCTTTTCTCCTGCTCCGTGCGCGCAGCATTAAAAGCCAATTGAGCGTGCTGCTCGTCGTTTGTCATGCGCGCGATAACGCCTTCCACAAAAGGACGCGTGAAAAGAACCGCATCCGTGCCTAACGAAATTTCGTCGGACGCGAGCAAGGCGTCTTTAGCAGCAGCCGGATCACGTTCGGCCAGTGCGCAAGTCAGCCAAAAAGGGACGATCTTCGGAATGGCAGCCGGATTTGCCGCCCGGATCTCATCGATCAATTGATGGAACGGTCTGGTATCAGCTTTCCAATTCAGTTCCACGCTTGCGCGCCACGCTTTTGCCTCAACATCATTTGGCTCGATAGCCAACATGCGATCTAACGTCGATTTTTGCTCAGCATAACGCCGGAGCGCTGCGTAACTATCTGCGATGTTGTCGAGCGTGTTGACATTGCGCGGGTCGAGCTCAAGTGCCCGCTCGAAGCTTCTTATGGACTCTTCCCAGCGCCCTTGACGCCTTTGGATGAAACCCGTTACTCGAAATACCCGCGGATGATTGGGCAGCGTCTGGCGAGCAACTTCCAGTTCAGCCAGAGCGCCCGCGTAATCGAGGTATCCATTATAAAGATGTTGTGCCCGCGCAAGGTGTGCCTCGCCGGCATTTGGACGGATGCGGAATGCCTTCTGAATGGCCGCTTCTGCTGACGCCAAGCGCGCACGAGTACGGCCGATGTTAAAGAAGTAAAGCTGGTCATGAGCCAAGGCGAGCGCGCAATAGGCTTCGAAAAACGACGGATCGCGCGCCACAGCGCCGTTCAGCAGATCGATTGCCTGCTGCCCCGAATCAGCGCCGCCCCCACGGAATGTTGGTGTTAAGCCAATGGCACGCGAATAGAGCTCGAAAGCGACGAGATCGGTCGTTGGTTTGCGTTCAATCGCCAGTTTCTCGGCAGGCGAGATTTTGGCGTGGAGTTGACCGGCAATTTTCTGTGCAATTTCGCTCTGAATTGCGAACAGATCATTGAAATCGCCGTCGTATTGCTCCACCCACACATGAGTGTCAGTGTGCGTGTCGATCAACTGCGCATTCATGTGAAACCGTGTCCCGATCCTACGGACGCTGCCCTCCAGAAGATGCGATACGCGCAGATCATTTCCGATCTGTCGCACATTTCGTTTCTCGCGATATTCCATCACACTGCTCCGACTGATTACTTTCAGATCGGCGATCCGCGCCAGCTTGGTCAGAATGTCGTCCTGAACACCGTCGACGAAGGCGGCAGCGTTTTCTCTCTGCTCGCTTAGATTTTCAAATGGCAGAACGGCGATTCCGGTTGCTAGCGGTTGCCGGATAAATTCGCTTTTCCAGACAATCCATCCCGCAGCTGCCGCCAATGCGATCAGGGACGCTGCTAAAAGCGCGCTGCTTGGATTGCGTCGCACCCATTTCTTTCCTCGTGCGAAAATGCCAGTGTGCCGCGCTTGAATTGGTTCATGCTTTAGCCAACGTTCGAGATCTTCGGCCAGCGCGAGAGCGGACGTGTACCGGCGCTTTGGATCTTTCTCTAGGCACTTGAGACAGATTGTGCTGAGATCACGATCTATTTTCGGATTTAAGAGGCGCGGTTGCCGCGGCTCCGTATCTAATAGTAGCTTGATAGTCTCGTAGGTCGCTCCACCGGCAAACGGCGGTTGACCCGTTAGCAATTGGTAAAGTACTGCGCCAAGTCCATAAACATCTGTAGCGCTGCTAACGGCTGCGTTGTTCCCGAGGGCTTGTTCTGGCGCCATGTAACTGGGCGTGCCAAGCACGTCCAGGGTCTGCGTGACACTGCTTTCAGATTCGACCAAGCGAGCTAGTCCAAAATCGGTCAGATGCGGTTCGCCTTTCGCATCCAGCAAAATGTTTCCCGGTTTGATGTCGCGATGGAGAATTCCATGTTCATGCGCGTAATGAACGGTGCGTGCCACCTTTGCGATTAGTTCTGCGCCGCGTCGAGGTGGCATCGGCTCGCGCCTAGCCACTTCGTCGAGTTGACCGCCTTCGACGAATTTCATACTGAAGTAGCACGAGCCATCGCGCTCGCCGACCTCGTGGATTGGAACGATACCGGGATGCTCCAAACGCGCGGCGGCTTCGGCTTCAAGGCGAAAGCGCCTCAGATGCACTTTGCTCGCCCACTGACCAAGACTGATGACTTTCAGCGCGACTATGCGGTTAAGACTTTTCTGTCGCGCGCGAAATACTACGCCCTGACCACCGCGACCGACCTCTTCCAGCAATTCGTAATCGCCGAGTTCGCCGAGCATCTCTGCGACGCGCTCGCTCTTCGTAGCACGTTCTGGTTTATCGAACTGGTCGGGGCCATCCGCCTTCGGCGAGGCTTCGGCCGACGAGTCGCCCCCGGCTACAAGCTTCGAAGGCATCGCCAGCGCTGTCTTCAAGACGCATCTGGGGCAAAGCCCCTCAGGGGCGTCGGCAAGAATTCTGGCGCCGCACTTCCGGCAAATTCTGATTACCCTGATCATTGTTGGAGTCGGTCCCGCGGTCTCCTTCTGTACTCCGTAAAATTCAGGCATGCGTTACGCCTCGAGCACGGCTATGAGATGGCGCAGCTCATCCTCAATATCGCCGGGTGTCGCAACCGTGTCGGCGATCTCCTCTCGCAATAACGATTGATAGCGTTGCCGAAATCGGTAAAACGCCTGCCGCACCGCATTCTCGGTCATCCCCAAGAGCGCTGCGATCTCCGCCTGTGATGGCGAGCCCGGTTCGTCCGGTAGTAATTCCTTTAATGCATCAAACAATGCAGCGTTACCTGCCGCGGCGTATTCGTCCTTTAATCGGCTGAGCACGCGCTCCAGCACCGTCAATGCCCACCGGCGTTCGTAAATCATTTCGGCGGTCATCGGGTCCGAAGGTTCCATGTCGATTCGCTCGTCAGCGCGCAATTCCTCCAGCGGGATCAGCCGCTGTCCTTTCCCACGTTTGATCGCCATCGCGCGACGCTGCTCATCGGCGACGAAATATTTCAGTGCTCCAAGCAGAAAAGAACGAAGTCGTCCTTTTTCCTTGCGGAGGGCACTGAATTTTCTGCGCTCCAACAGCTGCGCAAAAAACCCCTGGGTAATGTCCTCTGCCTCCTCTGGCGGAATACCCTGTCGCCGCAGAAATGCAAAAATGGGCCGCCAGTACGTGCGGCAAAGTTTTTCCAGAGCCTCTTGTGCCGCGGGCGATTCACCTTGCGCCTCCAGCACGACGCTCCAATGCGTGGTCGTAAATGCGACCGGACCATGATGAGCATTTCCGCCGATCGGGCTCAGTGACGTCACCTGATCATCAGCAGGCACGCTGCCATCCAAATGAAAACCCGCGCCAAAATCAAGCCTGCATTGCGTCAGCTAGCGCTCGCCTTTCACTGCGCACACGAACGCTTCATGCGTGCTTGTCGCTGCAATAGAAAAATAAGCGCGACCAATCACAAATCAGTTATTACGTCCCTCTGACAGTGCTCTTGTCATCGAGGGCGACCTGCGTGAAAATTAACGCCCCGTGGCTCTGCGACTGCCGAAACAAGATTACCAGGACATCGAGCGGCTCATTGAGTTGGATTTTGTGCGCGCGACGGAAGCCGCAGCACTAAATTCACTCCGCTGGCTCGGACGCGGCGACAAAGAAGCGGCCGACGCGGCTGCCTGCGACGCCATGCGCGGCATGTTCGACCTGATGAATATCTGTGGCGAAGTCGTCATTGGTGAAGGCATCAAGGACGAAGCGCCTGGCATTTTCAAAGGCGAACAACTCGGCACCTGGATTCCCGGTTCGCCACAGTTTGATATCGCCATCGATCCAATCGACGGAACAACCAACATTTCCAAAGGTGCACCGAACTCGATCAGTTGCATCGCGGCAGCCAGTCCGGAGGAAGGAGTAAAGGTGGCGCTGCGCGATGTGCCATCGTTTTACATGTCGAAGCTGGCTTACGGGCCGCGCGTTATCGATTACATGAAAAAGCGCGGCGATTCGCTTCACGTGGAGATGCCGATCCCGGAGATGCTGGCAATCGTTGCACGCGCGGTGGACAAACGCGTCCAGGACGTGGCGGTGATGATGCTCGACAGACCACGGCATAAGGAAATCGTCGAACAAATTCGTGGGGCAGGCGCGTCGTTGCGGATGATCGGCGACGGCGACATCGCCGCCGCCATCGCGCCGTCGCTGCCCGAATCCGACGTCGATCTTTACATGGGCATCGGCGGTTCTCCCGAAGCGGTGCTGGCGGCAGCTGGGATCAAGTGTCTCGGTGGCGATATGCAATGCAAGATGTGGCCGCGCGATGAAAAGGAACGAAAGAACTTGATCGACGCCGGTTACAAGAAAGATCTGGACCGCGTCTTTTCAGCCGACGATCTGGCTAACGGCCAGAACATCCTCTTCTGTGCGACCGGGATCAGCGACAGCGCGTTGCTGCGCGGCGTGCGGGCTCACGGCGGCGTCACAGCCGTTACGCATTCGATCCTCATGCGCGCCAAGAGCAAGACTGTGCGTTTCATTCGAGCAAGGCACAATTTACAAACCAAAACGATCCGGCTCCGATCCGATAATCGCGAACACTTGATCTAAGATTTCGGCTGTATTCCGAATTTGGTCAGCTCCGCGACGGTTTTTTCCATCGGCAGACCGACAACGTTTGTGAATGAGCCGTCGATTTTTACGATGATTTCGGCGCCGCTCCCCTGCGCGGCATAAGCGCCGGCTTTGTCTAGCGGACTCACTTTCGCAAGATAGTTCTCGATGGTTGCCTCACTCAGCCGGCGAAAACGAACGCGCGAGACGTCGTGAAAAACCGCCGATCTTCCCGATGTCTGTTGATAAATTGCAACAGCAGAACAAACTTCGTGAGTTCGTCCGCTTAGCCTCCGGAGCATCTGGGAAGCCTCACTCAAGTCCGTCGGTTTACCGATAATTTGATTCTCCAGTGCGACCAGCGTGTCGGCCGCCAGGACGACAGCGTCGGGCCGCGCCTGCGCGATAGACATTCCTTTTCGAATGGCGTTCCAGAGCGTTAGTTCGCGCAATGTGAGAGCGGCATCGAACTTTTCTGCAACGCGTGGCTTGGCGATTTCAAAATGAAATCCACCCTCCGAAAGCAATGCAGCGCGCCTGGGCGAAGAGGATGCCAGCACTAGTGAAGGCACGACATAATAACCGTAGAGGCAATCGTCCTGGCTGCAAGAGTCGGGATGCTTTCGGGCACTCGTGGGCCTGCTACAGAACCATGCGAACCACGATCAGCGCAAAATAGAATCGGCAGGATAAATCACGCCATTCTTGATAACAGCGTCGATATCGGAAGCGTGCGCGATGTCGTCAACCGGATTCGAATTGAGAATGATAAGATCAGCGAAATAGCCGTTTTCAATCTTGCCGATATGCGCGCCAACGTCGCCGCCGAAAAGTTTCGCCGCGTTTGCAGTTGTGCATTGAAGAATCTGCATTGGCGTCAGTCCGGCTTCTTTCATCAACTGAAATTCACGGAAAAGCGCAGGGCCATGAATTGTGCCGATGTTTCCTGCGTCTGTTCCCGCTGCAATCGTGATGCCTGCATCTTGCAGTCTTTTCAAATTCGGTAGCGCGATATCGTAGGTTTTTTTGATGCGATCCAATGTTTCATCCGGTTTAGCTAAAGCGGTCTTGATTCGGTCAGGTAATTTATCCTGCGGAATCTTGGTGACATCGAGCGACGCGATCACTTCCGGATTGCCCCACGTTTTCTCCTCCGGCGTGAGATTCAACTGATGCGAAAACGTCCGGCCATACCGCTCAAATACAACAAGCGTCGGACACAAAATCGTATGTCGCTCTTTCAGTAGCTTCACAAACGCGTCATCGGCTGGCTTGTCGGTCACACTGTGGACGAGCACATCCGCGCCTTCTTCCACTGCTGCCCGCGCCGTTTCCAATTCCGTGGCGTGCACTGCGACACGAATCTTGTGCATATGACTTTCTTCAATCGTCGCGCGCACGATTGGCCGGAAACTTTCGACCGGGTGGTCCTTGTCGACGATGTACCAAATCTTGACCAGGTCGGGTTTTTGTTCGGCCAGTTTACGCACGAACTGCCGCGCTTGATCTGGCGTATCGATTTTGACGATCGGCGGATCGCCAAGATCGAGTTTTTCGCGTGAGACGCTGGAGATCAACGGGCCGGCCACCGCCACACGCGGCGCTTTCTGCGTCTGATCCGCAGTCTTGCGGACCTCGAAATTCCAAAATGGTCCGCCAACATCAACCACGCTGGTAATGCCGCAGCGCAGATAGCGCGCGAAAACATCGTTCAAGTGACTCTTCACCCACGCGACTTCGTCCTTGTAGGAGCGAACGCTATTCAGATCGGCGCCATCCGGTCGCGTGAACAGATCGCCAGATTGAAAGAAATGAATGTGAGTGTCGACGTAACCCGGCAAAATGAACTTGCCGGCGCAATCGATCTGTTTCCCGAGCGACGCCGCGTGTTGCTTGCCGATTGCAACGCGTTCGATCTTGTCGCCGTCAATTACCACTGTCGCGTTCGGCAATACTTTGCCGTCAGCCGGGTTGATCA
>Ga0209154_1002521_pt1 | contig 10209 bp, 10 predicted proteins | sample GraSoiAngelo_121_FD_185878 | JGI IMG/M metagenome (GOLD analysis project Ga0209154, IMG submission 185878) | Grasslands soil microbial communities from the Angelo Coastal Reserve, California, USA - 14_0919_12_20cm (SPAdes) (version 2) | ecosystem: Environmental > Terrestrial > Soil > Grasslands ... | reverse complement strand
GACCTCGGGCGGGGCTGTTCCGTTCCCGGCCGGCGGCTCGACAATCACGCGCATCCCGACGCCGGTGTCCCCTTTCGCCGCCTCCACGGTCCCGAGGAAGGCGGTCCGTCCCTTGTCCACGATGAGAAGGTCGTCTGCGAGCATCTCCGCCTCGTCGAGGTAGTGCGTCGTCAAGAGGATCGTCGCGCCTTTCCGCGTGAGTTCCCTCAACATGTGCCAGACCGAACGCCGACCGAGCGGATCGAGGCCGATCGTCGGCTCGTCGAGGAACAGGACCTCCGGGTCCGCGACCAGCGCCATCGCGATGATCAGCCGCTGGCGGAGGCCGCCCGACAAGTCCGAGGCGAGCTTGTCGCGATGTTCCCAAAGTCCCAGATCGTCCATGACCTTGCGGGTCCGTTCGCGCGCCTCCGCTCGCGAGCGGCCGCGGATCAGGCAGAAGTAAAGGATGTGATCGTACGGCGACAGGAGCATCTGCGGCCTGGCCTCTTGCGGGACGACCGCGATGTGCGGACGGATCGCCTTCGGATCCTGCAGCACGTCGTGGCCGAGGACGAACGCCCGGCCGACCGTCGGCTTCAGTTGTGTGGCGAGAATTCGTAGGAGCGTCGTCTTCCCCGCGCCGTTGCGGCCGAGCAAACAGAAGATCTCGCCCTTTTGGATCGAGAAGGAGACGCCCTCGAGGGCCTTCGTCCCGCCGGGGTAGGTTTTCCCAAGGTCCTCGACGCGGACGACCTCCATGAAGCGCGCCCAAATCGACCGGGCTACTTGAGGGTTCCGCGCACGTCGAGGCGTCAAGTCCTGCCACCGAGGAAACAAGCCCCTCCTCGGGGGAGATGCGCCCAATGCGATTCGAGTCAATGCCTCGGGATACTCGAGGCTTTCGCGGTACGTTCCAAAAGCTTATTCTTCCACCGGATTTCCGGACTCCGTGGAACGGACCTCCTTCGACATCGTCGTCGTCGGTGGAGGCGCAGCGGGTCTTCGCGCCGCCATTGCGGCCGCGGAATCGGATCCGGAGTTGACGATCGCCCTCGTGTCGAAGGTCTATCCGATGCGGAGCCACACGGTGTCCGCGGAGGGCGGGACCGCGGCCGTGCTACGCGATTACGACTCCTTCGAACTCCACGCGCTCGACACGATCAAGGGATCCGACTTCCTCGCCGACCAGGACGCGGTCGAGTTCTTCGTGGCCCGGTGCCCGGAGGAAATCATCCGCCTCGAGCATTGGGGCTGCCCGTGGTCCCGCGACGAGGACGGGCGCGTGAGCCAACGCGCGTTCGGAGGCATGTCCGTCAAACGGACCGTGTACGCCGCGGACAAGGTCGGCTTCCATATCCTCCACACGCTCTTCCAGACGTCGATGAAGTACGACCGCATCCATCGGTTCGACGAGTACTTCGTCACGAGCCTCATCGTCGACGGTGGTGCGTGTACCGGCGTCGTCGCCATGAACCTGCGCGGCGGGACGATGGTCGCGATCCAGGGCAAGGCCACGATCCTCGCGACGGGCGGCTGCGGTCGCGTGTACGAATTCACGACGAACGGCTTCATCAAGACGGGAGACGGGATGGCGCTCGCCTACCGGGCGGGCGTCCCGCTGAAGGACATGGAGATGGTCCAGTTCCATCCGACGTGCCTCCCGGGCACCGGCATCCTGATCACGGAGGCCGCCCGCGGCGAGGGCGGGTACCTCGTCAACAAGGAGGGCGAACGCTACATGCAGCGCTACCTGCCCGGCAAAATGGAGCTCGGGCCACGGGACATCCTCTCCCGCGCGATGGTCCAGGAGATGAAGGCGGGTCGGGCGTTCGAAGGACCATATGGCCTGTACCTGGGACTCGACCTGCGGCATCTCGGCGCGAAGAAGATCAACGAACGGATCCCGATGGTCCGCGAGCTCGTGGAGAAATACATGGGACTCGACCCAATCCACGAACTCATCCCGGTGCGGCCGGGGCAGCACTACATCATGGGCGGCGTGTCGACGAATGGGAAGGGCGAGACGACGTTGCCCGGCCTGTACGCCGTCGGAGAGACCGCCTGCGTCTCGATCAACGGCGCGAACCGGCTCGGCTCGAACAGCCTGAGCGAATGCCTGGTCTTCGGCGCCGCGTGCGGGATCGCCGCGGCCGCCTTCGCGAAAAAGAAGGCGAGCTACCCGCGGGGGGCCGCCGCGAGGGAGGCCCTGAAGAAAGAGGAGGCCCGCGTGTTCGACGGCCTCCTGGGCCGGGAGCGCGCGAAGGAGACCGTCGCGGGTCTGCGGGTCGAGATGCAGCAGCTCATGGAGCGCGATGTCGGGATCTTTCGCGAGGAATCCGCCCTGGTCGACGCCTGCGGCATGCTGGGTAAGATGCGGGACCGATTCGCCGCGGTGGGGCTCGCGGACAAGGATCGTGTCTTCAATACGGAACTGACGGCCGTCCTCGAGCTGGATTTCATGCTCGACGTTGCGTTGGCGATCGCGCACAGCGCGCGGAATCGCCGCGAGTCCCGGGGCGCGCACAGCCGCACGGACTTTCCGCAGCGGGACGATGCGAACTACCTGAAGCACACGCTCGCATTCCGCACGGACGGACCTCCGCGGATCGACTACGTGCCCGTGACGGTCACGAAGTGGGAACCGGTGGAGAGGAAGTACTGATGGCCGCATCGGACGTCGTCTTTCGTGTCAAGCGGTACCGGCCAGAATCCGGCGGTCGGCCCACGTTCCAGGAATACACGATCCCGTACCGCAGCGATATGGTGGTCCTGGACGGCCTGAATTACATCAAGGATCACATCGACCCGACCCTCACGTTCCGCTGGTCGTGCCGCATGGGCATCTGCGGATCCTGCGGCGCGGACGTGAACGGCCAGCCCCGGCTCACGTGCGGCACGTACGTCCGCGACGTCCACAGGGGCGCGGTGACCGTCGAACCCCTGTCCAATTTCCCGATCCTCAAAGACCTGGTCGTGGACTTCGACGATTTCCTGAGGAAGCTCGCTTCCGTGACGCCGTACATCGTCCGGAAGGACTGGGGGGACCTCAGGAAGGAGTACGTTCAATATCCGGAGGACGTGGAGGCCTACCGGCAACAGAGCCTGTGCATCAACTGCATGCTCTGCTACGCGGCCTGTCCCGTCTTCGGGTCGAGTCCGGAGTTCGTCGGGCCCGCGGCGTCGGCCCTCGCCCTCCGATACAACCGCGACACGCGGGACGAGGGAGCGGACGCGCGCCTCGCGCGGTTGAACACGAAGGCGGGCGTCTGGGAATGCACCTTCGTGGGCGAGTGCTCCGTCGTCTGCCCGAAGGACGTGGATCCGGCCGCGGCGATTCAGACCCTGAAATTCCTGGCGACGATGCGACACATGCGCCGGCTCCTGATGCCCGGCTCTTCGTCGCGGTGATGCGATGACCGGCCGAGAGTACGCCTGGAAGCGCCGCCCGGGCTGGTGGCTTCGGAACCGGCGATACCTGATGTTCCAGCTGCGGGAAGCGGGCGGCGTCGTCTGCGCCCTGTACGGCCTCGTCCTCCTGAACATGCTCGTCCAACTTCGAGCCGGTGAGTCCGCGTATGCGGCCTTCCTGAACCTGTTGCGGACGCCGCCGGTCCTCTACCTGAACATCGTCCTCTTCGCCCTCGTGGTGTGGCACGCGCTCACTTGGTTCATGCTGATCGGGAAGGCCCAGCCGATCCAGTTCACGCGACAACCGCTTCCATGGAAGGTCGTCTTCGGAATCAACGTGCTCCTGTGGCTCGGAGTCTCTGGCGCCGTCGTCTATTTGATCTTCGGAGGGATCTGACATCGCTGAGGAAATTGGATCCGCCCAGGAATCGCTCGCTTGGAATCCGGGCCGCGACACCGTCAATGCGGACGCTGAGGCGCCTGCGGAGGTGCTCCTCGAACCGGTCTTCTGGAGCCTCTTCTCCCTGGGCGGCTTCATCACCGCGTTCCTGTTCCCGGTGACCCTCTTCTTGCTGTTCTTCGCCGCTCCGTTCCATCTGTGGCCCACGGATCCGGCGGTTTACTCGACGTTCGTCGGACACTGGAAGGAGCCGCTCGTCCGATTGTTCTTCTTCGTCCTGATCGGCGGATCCCTGTTCCACGGGACGCACCGGCTGAAGTTCATGCTCATGGATGCCGGCTTCAAAGGCCGTTCGGCGGAGGCGTTCCTCGACATCATCTTGAACGGCGTCGCGATCTTCGGGAGCTTGGGCGCGCTTTTTTACGCGGTGCGCGGCTGGCTTTTCTAGCCCTCGTCGGTCTCTTCGCGCCCCGTTTCTTGGCGGGCCGTTTCTTCGCCGCCCGCTTCTTTGGACGGGCCTTCTTCGGCGGCGCCTTCGCCACGGGTTTTCTCGCGGTCGTCTTCGGCGCGGGAGCGGCCTCCGATGGCGGGACGAGCTTGTAGACGAAGTCCTTTTCCCGCACGCGGTCGCGTACTTTCATCCCGACTTCCTGGCCCTGCGCGGCGTTCGACACGGCCCCATGTTCGATCTGCAGCGAGTCCACGGGCTGCTCGAGGTTCGTCGTGGGCCCTTGGATCTGCACGGTGTCTCCCACCGCGAGGGATCCGTCGGTGAGCTTGATCGCCGCGACCCCGATGTGGCCGAAGAAGTGGAAGACCTCGCCGACCTTCTTCCGTTCCATCGACCGCACATGGGTTGCACGCGATAAAAATGTTCCCGGTTGGGCCGCCATTTGCGAGCACCGGGGACCGCGAACGAAAAGTCTTAAGTGCAAACACGAAATATGGCGGCCGCGGAAGGGGGGAATGTCCTTCTATGGTGATGCCTCTTAATGTGTTAGAAAAATCCATCAACAAGCGCGTTCAGTTGCTCCTCAAGGACAACCGGATCCTCGAAGGGAAGCTCGTCGGATATGACGACTACATGAACATGGTCCTCGAGGACACGGAAGAGACGAAGGAAGACAACGTGCGCCGCGTCGGGACCGTCGTCCTCCGGGGAAACAACGTCGTCACGATCGTCCCGAAGTGAAACCCGAAGCCAGAAAATACATAACCGCGGCCCTTCATCGGAGAGCGGATGCAGCTCGTGGTCATCGCGGGAGGCTTCGGCAAGAGGCTGCGCCCCCTCACGCTGACCCGACCGAAAGCCTTGATCCCTCTCGTGGACCGGCCTCTCGTTCTCCACATCCTCGACTCCCTCCCGCCCTCGTGCGACGAGGCGATCATCGCCGTGAATTACCTGTTCGAACAGGTGCGCGACTTCTTCCGGGAACACGAATCCCGGATCGCGGTCCGCGTCGTCGACGAGCCGACTCCGCTCGGGACCGGCGGCGCCCTGAAGAACGTGGAACGTTACCTCCGCGGTCCGTTCGCGGTGTACAACGGCGACATCGTCGACACGATCGACTTCGACCGCCTCGTGCAGACCCACCGCAAAGCCGGAGGCATCGGGACGATCGCGGTGTGGCCCGTGGACGATCCCTCCGCCTTCGGCGCCGTCGAAATCGTGAAAGGCCGGATCACGCGGTTCGTCGAGAAGCCGGCGAGGGGCGAGACCGCGAGCCATCTGGTGAATGCCGGGCGCTACGTGTTCGAGCCCGGGGTGTTCGACTTCATCGAGCGAGGCCGACCCGTCTCCATGGAGCGCGAGGTCTTCCCCGGGCTGATCGCGCAAGGCCTCACACCCTACCGGTTCGAGGGCTGGTGGTCGGACGCCGGGACGTTGGCGAATTACCTCAATGCTCAACACCTCCTCCTCGCCGCCGGTCGCGCCAAGATCGCGACGGAGGCCGACGTCACCGCGGGGAGTCTGCGGCCTCCTGTCTACGTGGGCGCAGGGTCCTTCGTCGAAGGTCGACTCGGTCCTGACGTGGTCCTCGGCAAGTCCTGCAAGGTCGGTCGCGCGTCCGTCGTGAACGCGACGCTCCTCGAGGGCGTGAGCGTGGACGACAAAGTCGAGATCGCGTCCTCGATCATCGGGGCCGGGGCCGCGATTGGCGAGGGCGCACGCGTGCGGGACAGCATCCTGGAGGACGGCGTGCAAGTTCCTCCCCATGCGGAGGTCCTCGACGACCGGGTGGCGGCATGACCCGCCTCTTCGGCACGAACGGCATCCGCGGCGTCGTCGGCGAGGCGATGAACGCGGACCTCGCGGTCAAGGTCGGCCGCGCGATCGGGACGTTCTTCGAGGGTGGCCCGGTGGGACTCGCCCGGGACCCGAGGTTGAGCGGTCCGATGCTCGCGCGGGCCGCGGCCTCCGGCCTCATGTCGGCGGGCTGCGACGTGATCGACCTGGGCATGGTGCCCACGCCGTGCGCCCAGTACTTTGTCGCCAAGTCCGGGCATCTGAAAGGGGCCATCGTCGTCACGGCCTCGCACAATCCGCGGGAGTTCAACGGCCTCAAGGCGATCGACGCCCGCGGGATGGAGATGCGACGGGAGGACGAGGAATCGATCGAGGCGATCTTCTTCGAGGGCCGATTCCACGCCGCGGCCTGGTCCGACGTCGGCTCGAGCCGGGCGGACGATACGGCCATCCCTCGGTACATGGAGGCGATTGAGGCGAAGGTGGACGCCGAGGCGATCCGCAAGCGGAATCCGATGGTCGTCGTCGATCCGGGAAACGGGGCCGGGTGCGTCGTGACTCCGTACCTTCTGCGCTCCCTCGGATGTCGCGTCCTGACTCTCAACGCCCAACCGGACGGCGCCTTTCCGGGACGGTTGCCGGAGCCCACACCCGACCATCTCGGAGACTTGATGCGGGTCGTGTCGGAGGTCCATGCAGACCTCGGGATCGCGCACGACGGAGACGCGGACCGCGCCACGTTCGTGGATGACAAAGGTGCGTTCGTCGTCGGAGACAAGGCGCTCGCGCTCCTCGCTCGGGCCGCCGTGAAGGGCCGCGGGGGGATCGTCGTGACGCCGGTGAGCACGTCGAGCGTCCTCGAGGAGGTCGTCCGCGCCTCGGGAGGGAAGGTGATACGCACCCGCGTCGGCTCGCCGATCGTCGCTCGCGCGATGTTCGAGTCCGGCGCTGCCTTCGGTGGGGAGGAAAACGGCGGCGTCATTTTCCCGGACCACCAGTTTTGCCGCGACGGGGCCATGTCGGCGGCCAAGATGCTCGAGCTCATCGCCCACGAGGGCAAGTCGCTGTCCGCGCTCGTCGCGGCGCTCCCGCAATACCATATCAAGAAGGCGAACGTCGACGTCCCGGTCGAACGCCGGGAGGCCATCCTCGCCGCGATCGTCGAGCTCGCGAAGGGGCGAAAGGTGGACTCCACCGACGGAGTGAAAATTCTGGAAACGGACGGCACGGTCCTCGTCCGTCCTTCGGGGACGGAGCCGATCTTCCGCGTCTACGCGGAGGCGAAGACGCCCGATCGCGCGGACGCGCTCTCCGAGGAAGGCGTCTCCCTGATCAAGAAGGCCCTAGGCCACCGGTAGCGGGCCCGCGGCGAGCAGGATCAGGTACGCCAGGATGCCGCCGGAGACCGTCGAGATCAGGTTGTTCGTCTTCTTGTTCACGATCCCGCGGCGCTCCAGCGTCGCACCGATGACGCTGTCGATCTGGCATCCGAGGAATCCGATGCCCAACGGGAGCATCAGGTACACCAGCGACAAGGGCATCGTGGGTCGGAGCCCGTAGAGGCCGGCCAGGTACGACAGGACGAACCATCCCACGACCGACGTGTACACGGCCGCCCCGAGGGCGCACAGAGTCCCGAGCAGGGAGACGCCGCCGTCCGTCCCCGGAGGGACCGGTTTCCCGTTCGTGATGAGGTACGTGTGCCGGGAGAGGACGCCGATCTCGCTCGCGAGGGTGTCGGACCCGGCCACGGAGAGGGCCGACAGGAAGACGACGCCGCTGATCACCCGCGGGAAGCCCGGCGGTTGGACCAGGGACAGGACCGCGACGGCCATCAGCGCCACGCCGTTCGCGAGCACGTTCGTGGATCGGCGCTCCCCGCGGATCCCTTCCTGCACGCCCATCGCCTCCTTCAGAGCGAACCGGTACCGCGTCGCGAGGAAGCTGGAGAGGAGGAAGAAGAGGAGGAGGAACAGCCACGTCACGTCGCCAAAGATTCCGATCACCATGCCGACGACGAAGGCCGCGAGACTCCCGTCCCATGTCAGCACGTTCCGATAGTAGGCGAGGGCGCTCAGGACCCCCGTCAGGAACACACTGATGAGCACGGAGGACACGAAATCCAGCGGCACTGGCGCGGGCAAAGTGGGTGCCCGTTAAAGCCTTTCCCTCCCGGTTCGCCCTAGCCGAACCAGGCGTCCAAAGACCTCTGTTTTTGTTCCGACCGCGAAGCTCCGAACTTCGCCAATGCCGCGTCGATCCGCTCCCGCGAGAAGTCGAATTCGTCGCACAACATTGTCCGGACGCCGGCCGGGTCGGGATCACGGAATGCGATCTCCACCTGGTCGAGGACGTTCGGGAAGAGGAAGATCTTGCGGACCTCGTCCTTCGACTCGATGTCGACGCCGAGCTCCGACAGGGCACCTTCCAGGGTCTCATGTTTCTTGATCAAGGCGAGCGCCTTCTTCGGACCGATGCCTCGCACGCCTTCATTGAAGTCGGTGCCGATCAAGAGGCCCATGTCGACGAGTTGTTCGCGCGAGATCCCCAAGTTCGCGAGGGTCGCCTCGAGGGAGATCTCCTCCGGGTGGACCTCCACGAAGACCTCCTTTCGTGGCAGTTTCCGCCGGCCGCTAATGGCGAGGTTCTTCACGAGTCGAGGGGAACCGAACAGGAGAGCGTCGAAGTCCTGCGACGCGGCCGCGTGCGCGGTCCCGCTTCGGGCCATTGCGCTCGCCTGGGCCTCGCCCTCCCCCGGCGCCTGCACAGCGGGGACCCCGAGGAGTTCCAACAAGCGCTTCGATTGATCGATCATCTCGCCCGTGAGTCGGGACGTCTGCATGGCCTTCGTCCGCGCCGTCGCGAGGTCTCCGATTTCGACGGCTTCCCGCCACTCCCGCTCCGCCCTCCGTTTGATCTCTCCGCGGGACCGGATCGTCCGCGCCTTGAGCCGCGGCGGCTCTCCGTCGAAGACGAAGACGGGCTTGATGCCAGCCTCGACGAAGTTCGACAGGCGGTAGATGAGTCCGGACAAGTGCGACGTCACCCGACCTTGGCGGTCCATGAGGGGCGTGCCGTTCGGCTGCCGGATGATCGCGAGGAACTGGTACAGGGTGTTGAAGGCGTCGATCGCCAGGATCTTTCCCGAGAAATCCTCGAGTTTGCGGGGTTCGAGGACGACGATATCCGAGAGGTTGATCCCCATCGGCCGTCAGAAGGGGTGCAGTACTCAAGTCCCTTTCGACCGCGGCCGCGCGCCAGGTGTACTCTGGCCCTTGCGGGTCGCGCGTGTCCACAGGGAGTTCAGGTTCCGCTCGGATACCGAGGGATTGACTCTCGGACGAACGCAAACGAATCGTTACTTTATCACATCCCTCGCCAATATCCCCCGTGGGAGGGTGCGGCGTGACAGAGTCTTCGGGTGAGGGGGAGCGATCGGCGGTCGCGAGTGAAGGTCACCTGGGTTTGGCATCGTGGGGAGGATACCGCGACCGTGTCCCGAGGTCCGGCCCATGGGTCTCGCGACGCCGGCCGATGCTTCCAGCGATCCTCGTCATCGCTTCGCTGATTGCCGGGATTCCACTGATCGCGCGTTCCGCGTCCGCGGACGGTTTCATCCAGGACCTCGGATCGCTCGATTCGTTCAGCCACGCACGCGCGGTCAACGAGCTGGGCCAAATCGTGGGCGAGAGCACAAACGACGACTTCCGGAACCCTCATGCGACCCTCTGGGAGAACGGGACGATGACCGACCTGGGCAGCCTCGGCGGCGGGACCGCCTTCGCGAATGATGTGAACGAGGCCGGCCAGATCGTCGGGGGCACCGCGGATGCGTCGGGTTACCAGCGAGCCTTCCTCTGGGAGAATGGCGTCATGACGGATCTCGGCGTGCAACCGGATGGGTCCGCCTTGGCGATCAACGACAACGGCCAGATCGTCGGCACGATGAACGGAGAGCGCCAAGGATTCCTCTGGGACCACGGGACGATCACGGACCTCGGGACCCTCGGCGGCCCACCTGTGTATGCGAGTGGAATCAACAACGCGGGACAAATCGTCGGGTGGAGCGGAGACACGTCCGGCAGCGCGTTCCGCCCGTGGTTGTGGGAAAACGGGACCTTGACCGACCTTGGGACTCCGGTGGGATTCACGTGGGGGGCCGCCTACGACA
>Ga0209154_1002517_pt1 | contig 10214 bp, 11 predicted proteins | sample GraSoiAngelo_121_FD_185878 | JGI IMG/M metagenome (GOLD analysis project Ga0209154, IMG submission 185878) | Grasslands soil microbial communities from the Angelo Coastal Reserve, California, USA - 14_0919_12_20cm (SPAdes) (version 2) | ecosystem: Environmental > Terrestrial > Soil > Grasslands ... | reverse complement strand
CATGCTGTTCTTGGACTTCGAGAAGCCGCGGCGCCTGAGGGTCAATGGCCAGGCGGCCCTGCGCTTCGACGACGCGCTCATGTCCTCTTTTCCCGGGTCCCAAGGCATCGTTCGGGTGCAGGCCGAGCGCATCTTTGCGAACTGCCCGCGCTATATCCACCGGATGAAACTGGTCGAGCTGTCGGTGTACGTGCCGGCCGCCGGGCACGAGCCGCCGGTTCCGGCCTGGAAACGCAACCCCGCGTTCAGGGACGCCCTGCCCCGGCACGATTGACAAGGTCCGGCCAAATGCTTCAAGCTTGATCTATTCAGGCTTTGAGCAACCCGCCCTGTCGCCGCCCGCCGCCCGCACTGACCGCGAGACCATCGCCCGCTCGGACGACCACCGCGCGCTGCGCATCTGGCTGCGGCTGCTGACCTGCACCCAATTGATCGAGCGGCGCGTGCGTTCGCGCCTGCGCGAGCGTTTCGCCACCACGCTGCCGCGCTTCGACCTGATGGCGCAGCTCGAGCGCCATCGCGAGGGCCTCAAGATGAACGAGCTCTCGCGCCTGCTGATGGTGACCGGCGGCAACGTCACCGCCATCGTCGACCAGCTGGAGAAGGAGGGACTCGTCGAGCGGCTGGACGAGCCCGCGGACCGGCGCGCCTTCCGCATCCGGCTCACCCGGGCCGGGGAGCGCAGCTTCGGCGAGATGGCGCGCGCGCACGAGCAGTGGGTGGTGGAACTTCTCGCCGGCCTCTCGCGCCGCGAGCACGAGGAGCTGCTCAAGCTCCTCGCCAAGGTGAAGCAGCACGCCGTCGAGGTGACCTCATGATCCAGCCCCGGCATTTCCTCTGGCGCGTCGAAGGCAAGGTCGGCGTCGTCACCCTGAACCGCCCGGAGCGCAAGAATCCTCTGACTTTTGAGTCGTACGCCGAACTGAGAGATCTTTTTCTTCAGCTGAAAGAAGAACAAGACATCAAGGTCATCGTTTTCACAGGCGCCGGCGGCAATTTCTGCTCCGGCGGCGACGTGCACGAAATCATCGGGCCGCTCACCAAGATGCAGACGCCGCAGCTCCTTGAGTTCACGCGCATGACGGGCGATCTGATCAAGGCGATGCGCCATTGCCCGCAGCCGGTGATCTCGTCCATCGACGGCGTGTGCGCCGGGGCGGGCGCGCTCATCGCGCTTTTTTCCGACCTGCGCTACGCCGCGCCGAGCGCCAAGGTGGCGTTCCTCTTCGTTCGCGTCGGCCTCGCCGGCTGCGACATGGGTGCCTGCGCGATGCTGCCGCGCGTGATCGGCCAGGGACGCGCCGCCGAGCTGCTCTACACCGGCCGCTCGATGAGCGCCGAGGAGGGCCTCGCCTGGGGCTTCTTCAACCGCGTTGCCGATCCGGCGCTGCCGGCGGCGCTCGAGGTCGCGGCCGAGCTCGCCTCCGGCCCGACCTTCGCGCATGCCATGACGAAGAAGATGCTGCACCAGGAATGGAACGTCAGTCTCGACGCGGCGATCGAGATGGAGGCGCAGGCGCAGGCGATCTGCATGCAGACGCGGGACTTCCGGCGCGCTTACGAGGCCTTCGACGCCAAGCGCAAACCCGCGTTCGAAGGCGACTGATGGAGCGCTTTGCCCACTACGACTGGCCGTTCTTCGAGCCGCGGCATGCGCAGCTGGCGCGCGAGGCCGACGCATGGTGTGCCGAGAACCTCGGCTACGCCCACGGCGCTGATGCCGACTCGATCTGCAGGAGACTGGTCCAGGATCTCGGCTGCGCCGGATTTCTGGCGCGCTGCGTCGGGGAGAACCTCGACGTGCGCTCGATCGCGCTGCTGCGCGAGGTGTTCGCCTATCACGCCGCGCTCGCCGACTTTGCCTTCGTCATGCAGGGCCTGGGGAGCGGACCGATCGCGCTCGCCGGAGCCGCGGGCCTCAAGGAGAAGTACCTTGCGCCGGCGGCGAGCGGCGAGGCGATCGCCGCGTTCGCGCTCTCTGAGCCCGACGCCGGCTCCGACGTGCAGGCGATGTCGACCACCGCGCGCCGCGCGGGCGGCGGCTGGACGCTGAACGGCACGAAGACTTGGATCTCGAACGGCGGCATTGCCCACTTCTACGTCGTGTTCGCGAAGGCCGACGAGGGCATCACGGCGTTCGTGGTCGACGCCGCGGACCTCGATGCGAGCGAGCGCATCGAGATCGTGGCGCCTCACCCAATGGCCACCGTGCGCCTCAGGAATTCGAAAGCCGCGCTGCTCGGCGAGCCCGGCCAGGGCTTCAAGCTGGCGATGCGCAATCTCGACGTTTTCAGAACCACAGTGGCCGCGGCGGCGCTTGGATTCTCGCGCCGCGCTCTTGACGAAGCACTGGCGCGCGCCCGTGAGCGCAAGATGTTCGGACAGGCGCTGGCGGACTTCCAGATGACGCAGGCCAAGCTCGCCGACATGGCGACCCGCATCGATGCCGGCGCGCTGCTTGCATACAGAGCCGGCTGGAAGAAGGACGTAAAAGGAGAACGGGTGACGCGTGAAGCGGCGACGGCCAAGATGTTCGCCACCGAAGCCGCGCAGCAGGTGATCGACGATGCCGTGCAGATTTGCGGCGGCCTCGGCGTCATGCGGGGGCACCCCGTGGAACGGCTGTACCGGGAAGTCCGGGCGCTGCGCATCTATGAAGGCGCGACCGAGGTGCAGAAGCTCATCATCGCGAGGGAATTGCTGAAGTCGTGAGCTACAGCGCGCACGCCGATACGTTCGCGCGCGACAACCTGCCGCCGCGCGAGCAGTGGCCCGAGTTTCTGTTCGAGCTGCCGGAGCTGAAGTACCCGGGCCGGATGAACTGCGCGACCGAGCTGCTCGACAAGCCGGTGACGCGCGGACACGGCCATCGCATTGCGCTGCGCTCGCCCGATGGCGAGTGCACTTACACGCAGCTCTTCACGCAGGCCAATCGCCTCGCTAACGTGCTGGTGTACGAAATGGGCCTTGAGCCGGGCAACCGGGTGCTGTTGCACGGGCCGAACAACTCGACGATGGCGGCAGCCTGGTTCGGGGTGATGAAGGCGGGCGGCATCTGCGTCGCGACGATGCCGCTGTTGCGCGCGAAGGAGCTGACCGACATCATCAGCAAGGCGCAGATCACCCACGCCCTGTGCGACAAGCGCCTCGACGCCGAGCTGAAAGCGGCGCTGCCGCAATGCCCCACGCTGCAGACCGTGCGCTACTGGTACGACGACGGGCCGGATTCGCTCGATAAGCTGGCGCTGCAGCAGCCGCTGTGGTTCACCAACGCCGCCACCGCCGCGGACGATGTCGCGCTGGTCGCCTTCACCTCCGGCACCACCGGCAAGCCGAAGGGGACGATGCATTTCCATCGCGACGTAATCGCCATGTGCGACTGCTTTCCGCGCTCGATGCTGCAGGTGAACAAGGACGACATCTTCTGCGGCACGCCACCGCTTGCGTTCACCTTCGGGCTCGGCGGGATGCTGTGCTTTCCGATGCGCTACGGCGCTTCGACGGTCCTCGTTGAGAAGCATACGCCGCAGACGCTTCTCGAGACGATCCAGAACTTCAAGGCGAGCGTCTGTTTCACCACGCCGCTCATGTACCGCGCAATGGCCGCCATGGCTGGAGGCTTTGATATTTCTTCCCTGAAGAAGTGCGTGTCGGCCGGCGAGGCGTTGCCGGATGCGACGCGCCAGCTCTTCAGGCAGGCGACCGGCATCGAGATCATCGACGGCATCGGCTCGACCGAGATGATCCACATCTTCATCTCGCACACGCCGGAAACGGCGCGCCGCGGCGCGACCGGCTACGCCGTGCCTGGCTATCAGGCCACGGTGCTGGACGACGAAGGAAAAGCCTGCCCTCCCGGGGCGGTCGGCAGGCTAGCCGTCAAAGGGCCCACCGGATGCCGCTACCTCGCCGACGAGCGCCAGCAGAACTACGTGCACAACGGCTGGAACCTGACCGGCGATGCCTACCTGATGGACGAGCAGGGCTACTTCTTCTACCAAGCGCGCACCGACGACATGATCATCTCCGCCGGCTACAACATCGCCGGACCCGAAGTGGAGGGTGCCCTGCTGGCGCATCCGGCCGTGGCGGAATGCGGCGTCGTCGGCTCACCCGACGCTGAGCGCGGCACCGTCGTCAAGGCATTCGTCGTGCTCAAGCCCGGCTACCCGCGCGGCCGGGACACCGTGCGCCGGCTGCAGGATCACGTGAAAAACAGCATCGCGCCGTACAAGTATCCGCGCGTGGTGGAGTTTGTCGACGCCTTGCCGCGCACCGAGACCGGCAAGCTGCAGCGCTTCAAGCTGAGGAAATGACGATGCGGATCCTGCAACCGCCGGGCTGGGCGAAGCCGAAGGGCTTTTCCAACGGGATTTCCTGCAAAGGCCGGCTGGTTTTCATCGGCGGCCAGATCGGCTGGAGCGGCCGGGGCGAATGGATCGATCAATCGTTTGCCGGGCAATTCCGTCAGGCGCTGAAAAATATCCTGGAAATCCTGGCGCAGGCCGGCGGCAAGCCCGAGCACCTCGTGCGGCTGACCTGGTACGTGCTCGACCGGACGGAATATCTGGCGTCGCTGAAGGAGCTGGGCGCCGCGTACCGCGAGCTGATGGGCCGGCATTACCCGACGATGGCCGTGGTGCAGGTGAGCGGCCTGGTGGAAGACGCCGCGCGCCTGGAAATCGAGGCCACAGCCGTGATCCCCGAGGAGGCAGCATGAAAGTCAGCATCATCGGCGGTGGGCCCGGCGGCCTGTACTTCGCGCTCCTCGCGAAGAAAGCCTGGCCGCGCTGGGAGATCACGCTCTACGAGCGCAACCGGCCCGACGACACCTTCGGCTTCGGCGTGGTGTTCTCCGACCAGACGCTCGACACGTTCAAGGCCTACGATCTCGTCACCTACGAGCGCATCCGCCGGCGCTTCGCCTACTGGGGCGACGTCGACGTGGTCTACAAGGGGCAGGTGATGCGCTCGGGCGGCAACGGCTTCTGCGGCTGCTCGCGCGTGGCGCTGCTCAACATCCTGCAGGACCGCGCGCGCGATCTCGGCGTGCAGATGCGCTTCCAGCGCGAGGTCGAGGACCTCGACGAGTTTGCGGACTCCGACCTGGTCGTGGTCGCCGATGGCATCAACTCCAGGATCCGCGAAAAGCACAAGGACCATTTCCAGCCGAGCGTCGACCTGCGACCCAACAAGTTCACCTGGCTCGGCTCGACGCGCCCGCTGGACGCCTTCAAGTACTTCTTCCGCGAGACGCCGGAGGGCATCATCCTCGCGCACTGCTACCAGTACGAGGCCGAGCGTTCCACCTGGGTGATCGAGACCGACGAGGCGACCTGGCGCAACTTCGGCTTCGACAGCAAGAGCGAGGCCGAGATGCTGCCGGTGCTCGAGCGCGTCTTCGCCGCGGAGCTCGACGGCCATCCGCTGATCCTGAACCGCTCGCTGTGGCGCAACTTCCCGAACATCGTCAACAGGACCTGGGTGCTCACCGAGGGGGAAATGAGTGCCGTGCTGATCGGCGACGCCAAGGCGACGGCGCATTTTTCCATCGGCTCCGGGACGAAATTGGCGATGGAAGATGCCATCGCGCTGTTTGAATGCTTCAAGAAAGAAGGGGAAATTAAAAAGGCGCTCTCCGTCTACGACACCGCGCGGCGCGAAGAGGTGGAGAAAACCCAGCATGCCGCCAACGTTTCACTGGCATGGTTCGAGCACATGAAGCGCTACTGGGGCATGGATCCGCAGCAGTTCGCCTTCGGCGTGATGTCGCGCTCCAAGCAGATCACCTGGGAGAACCTCGAGCTGCGCGACCCGGCCTTCGTGCGCGAGGTCCACCGGTGGTTTGCAGGAAAAGTAAAAGACCAGGGGTTCGAGATCGACCTCGAGAATCCACCGCTGCCGATGTTCACGCCGTTCAGGCTGCGCGACCTGGTGATAGAGAACAGGGTGGTGGTGTCGCCGATGGACCAGTATTCGGCGGTGGACGGCGTGCCCGGCGACTGGCATTTCGTGCACCTTGGCAGCCGTGCGATCGGCGGTGCCGGCCTGCTCTACATCGAGATGACCTGCCCGTCGCCCGAGGCGCGCATCTCCCCGGGAGATGCCGGCCTGTGGAACGTGACGCAGCGCGACGCCTTCAAGCGCATCGTCGATTTCTGCCATGCCCACTCGAAGGCGAAGCTCTGCATGCAGCTGGGCCATTCGGGGCGCAAGGGCTCGACGCAGCTCGGCTGGGAGCGAATGGATCATCCGCTCGAGCAGGGGAACTGGCCCGTCATGTCCGCTTCGCCGATTCCCTACTACGAAGGCATTTCTCAGATCCCGCGCGAAATGACGCGCGCCGACATGCACAAGGTGGTTGCCGATTTTCAAAGATCGACAAAATACGCGGATGAAGCGGGATTCGACCTGCTCGAGCTCCATATGGCGCACGGCTATCTGCTGGCGAGCTTCATCTCGCCGTTGACGAATAAAAGGACTGATGCGTACGGCGGCCCGATCGAGAACCGCATGCGCTTTCCGCTCGAGGTGTGGCGCGCCTGCCGAAAAATCTGGCCTGAGCAAAAGCCGATGTCGGTGCGCATCTCGGCAACCGACTGGGCGCCGGGGGGCCTGTCGGGCGAAGACCTGATCGCGCTCACGCGCATGCTGAAGGAAGCCGGCTGCGACATGATCGACTGCTCGAGCGGCCAGACCGTGCCGCACCAGAAGCCGGTGTACGGCCGCATGTACCAGGCGCCCTATTCCGACTGGGTGAGGAACGAGGTGGGCATCGCCACCATGACCGTCGGCGCGGTCACGACGCCGGACCAGGTCAATACGCTGCTCGCCTCCGGCAAGGCGGATCTCGTCGCGCTCGCCCGGGCGCATCTCGCCAACCCTTATTTCACGCTGCAGGCCTCGGCCTGGTACCAGCAAATGAACCAGTTCTGGCCGCCGCAGTACCTCTCGGGCCGCGACCAGGCCTTCCGCCTCGCCGCACGCGAGCGCGCCGAGCTGACCGATCTGCGCCTGCGCGCCCGCCCCGACAGCCACGAGGTCAAGGAAGCCGGGGTGAAAAGAGCCGCGTGATCACGCTCTGGGAACTGCAGGGTCAAGGCGGCCGGCGTTACAGCATGTTTTCGTGGCGCACGCGCATGGCGCTCAAGCATAAGCGGCTCGATTTCACCACCCAGCCCGTTTGCCTCTCAGACAAGGCCGTGATTGCCTTTTCTGGCGGCAAGACGGTGCCGATCCTCCGCGACGGCGAAACCGTCGTGCGCGACTCCTGGAAGATCGCCGAGCACCTCGAGGAGCGCTACCGCCAGGCGCCGACGCTCTTTGGCGGCGACATCGGCCACGGCGTGTCGCAGGCCTTCAACGTGTGGGCGGACCGCGCGCTATTGCCGGCGATGCTGGCGGTGATCGCCGCCGATATCCATGAGCGCGTCGATCCTGCCGACAAGGAGTATTTTCGTTCGTCGATTGAGAAAGCCCTGAAAAAATCTCTCGAGCAGTCCAGAGCAGATCGCGACGAGGCGCTCAGGCGGCTCGGCCGCACGCTCGAGCCGATGCAGGCACTGCTCAAGCGCCAGCCGTACGTGTGCGGCCTCGCCCCGGCCTATGCCGACTACATCCTGTTCTCGGTGTTGCAGTGGGCACGCGTGATGAGTCCGCACGAAGTGCTGGGGCCGGAGGACCCGCTTTGCGCATGGCGCGAGCGGCTGCTGGATCTGTTCGACGGCTTTGCGCGCAACGTGCCCACCGCATGAAGCGCCGCTGCGCCTGGGCGCGCAATGCGCTCGCCATCGCCTACCACGACAAGGAGTGGGGCGTGCCGGTGAGGAACGACCGCAAGCTCTTCGAGCTCCTCATCCTGGAAGGCGCGCAGGCCGGGCTTTCATGGGATACGATCCTCGCGAAGCGCGCGAATTACCGGCGCGCATTTCACTGCTTTGATGCTGCAAAAATCGCTCTCTATGGCGCGAGGGAGCGCAAGCGGTTGCTCGCGGATTCAGGCATCGTGCGCAATCGGGCGAAGATCGATGCCGCCGTCAGCAACGCGCGCTGCTTTCTTGCCGTGAAGAAGGAATACGGCAGCTTCTCAAAGTACGTTTGGCAATTCGCCCGCCGGGGCGCCGACGAGCTGTCAAACGACCTCAGGAAGCGCGGCTTCAAGTTCGTCGGATCGACTATCATGTATGCGTTCATGCAGGCCGTGGGCATGGTGAACGACCACGAGCGCGCCTGCTTCCGGCGACGTGAAATCGATGCGAAAAATTAGCCTGCTTGCGATTCTGCTGGCCGCTCTTCCGGCTGCCGCGTACGACGTCAACGGCGTGGCGCTCGGCGCGCACGAGAACGAGGTGAAGAAGAGGTTTCCGAGCATCCACTGCCAGGAGCTGCAGTGGAAAAGCCTGGCGGCGGAGCGGCGCTGCGACGACTCCAAGGTGGCGTTCGGCGGGGCGGAGGTGCGCATCACCTTCTACCTGAAGAGGAACGCGGTGCAGGCTTTCGACTTGCGCTTCGACCCCAAGGACATCGACCGCATTGCCGCGTTCGCCAAGTTGCGCTACGGCGCGCCGGCCTCGGAGACGCGCGACAACATCGAGACCGCCGGCAAGGCCGCGCGCCAGATCTACAAGCTGCTGTGGGAAAAGGGCGACGAGCACGCCGTGCTCGTCGCGCAGCCGGACAAGAGGCGCGGCACGCTCAGCGCGTCGCGCGGCAATTTCGACGAGGAGATCTACCGGGTGCGGTAGCGCTCAGGCGGCTTTTTTCAGCACCGCGACCGCTCTCGCCGCATCGTCCGCGCTGTCGAGCGCGATATAGGTCATGAACTTCGTGCCGATCGCGATCGCGCTCAGGCCGCGGAAGCTGATTGCAGCATTGCCCAGCGCACGGGCGATCTTCGCGCCCAGCCCCGGCTTGTCGCCGCCTTCGATCCTCACCCAGTGGATCGTGTCCGTCTTCGCGAGGCCGGCTTCCTGCGCCGCCCGGGTCGCCTTCGCGCCCTTGACCGGGTTGACGAACAGGATCCCGCTGCCGGGCTGCTCGGGCGTGCGGCGCGCGAACACGAGCTCCAGGTCGGCGCCCGCCCTGGCGAGCGCTTCGAGCTTGTCGGCGGCGCCACCCGCGCGGTCTACGAGCATTGCGGACCAGACTTCGGCTTTCGTTACCTTGAGCGCCATGGTGTTCCTCCTCTCTGGAATGCAGCCCGCTAATCTACCCCCTGCGGCCGGCTGCGGCTAGCCTTAGCGCAGGTAGCAGCCGTCGGTGATGTCGATCACCGCGCCGTTCAGGACGACCGGCGCGTCGAGGGCGAGCCAGCGGATGGCCTCGGCGATTTCTTCCGGCCGCCCGGTGCGCCGGGTGTAGGCATTCCTCATGAGCTGCTCGATGCGCTCGGGCTGTGCTCCCCTGAGCAGCTCGGTTTCCACCGGCCCCGGCGCCACCGCGTTTACCTGGATGCCGTGCGGGCCCAGATAGGATGCAAAACTGCGGGTGAAGCTGACGACCCCGGCCTTCGTCACGCCGTACCAGAGGTCGGTGTGCGCCGTGAAGGCGGCGACCGACGCCACACTGACGATGCGGCCGCTCTTCCTCTCGATCATTTGCTTCGAGGCGGCGCGGATCAGCTCCACCGGCGCTTCGAGGTTGACGCGCAGGATGCGCCGGCGCGCTTCGTCGGTGTAGCGCTCGATGGAGACTGCGGTCTGCACGCCGGCATTGTTGACGAGCACGTCGATGGTGCCGAGCGATTCGACGAGCGCCGGGATGCCTTGCAGGTCTTCAAGATCATAGGTGAGGCCGCTCGACCCCCGAGGAAACTCCCGGTCGAGAGCGACGACGCGTAGCCCGGCGGCCGACAGCGCCTTCGCGGTCGCGAGGCCGATCCCCCGGCCGGCGCCGGTGACCAGCGCGGTCTTCAACCGAGCCCGGGCATCGAGAAACCGTTTGCCTTGAGCTCGCTGATCAAGTCCTTTTCTTGAACGGAGTTCAACTCGATCAGCGGCGGGCGCAGGGTCTTCCACTGCGGGTCGTTGCCGAAATGCGCCACGGTCGCCTTCAGCGCTGCAATCATCGGCTGCTTCTGCACGATCTTGCGCGTCGCGGTGATCGCGGCCTGCAGGCGCTCGGCGTCCGGCGAGCGCCAGTTGCGGTAGAGCTTGTCGATCGCCCCGGGGTTGATGTTTCCCGTAGCGGTGATGCAGCCCTTGCCGCCGTGGCGC
>Ga0209154_1002515_pt1 | contig 10215 bp, 7 predicted proteins | sample GraSoiAngelo_121_FD_185878 | JGI IMG/M metagenome (GOLD analysis project Ga0209154, IMG submission 185878) | Grasslands soil microbial communities from the Angelo Coastal Reserve, California, USA - 14_0919_12_20cm (SPAdes) (version 2) | ecosystem: Environmental > Terrestrial > Soil > Grasslands ... | reverse complement strand
TGGGAATTCGAAAAAGGCAGCCGCGAACTCAGGGTCCGGGTCGAGGGTCAATTCGTCCTCAATGGCACCACCCCGATGCTGAATGCAGCGGTCGCCGGATTGGGCCTGGCCTATGTACCGGAGGACCTGGTGCAGCCCTACGTGGGAAAAGGCGTTCTCGAGCGCGTACTCGAGGATTGGTGCCCCCCGTATAGCGGATACCACCTCTATTACCCAAGCCGCCGCCAGTCCTCGCCGGCGTTTGCCCTACTGGTCGATGCGCTACGCTATCGGGGCTGACACAGCAGCGACCAGGCTGCCGCGGGACCGCCCGAGCGGCCTTCGAGAGTTGCCCACATTGGCAGGGAGGCGGCCTTGCACTCTGCATAGGATTCTGTATGATGGACATCATATGCAGCGAAGCGCCCCCAGAGCCAAGGAAGTCACGCACGAACGTATCGTCGAGGCCGCCGCACGCGCCATCCGGCGCAGTGGCTACCATGGCACCAGCGTCGCCGACATCATGAAGGAGGCTGGCCTCACGCACGGCGGCTTCTACGCCCACTTCGCTTCGCGCGAGGCGATGCTCGCCGAGGCGGCGGACCGCGCCGGTGCCGAGGCCGTCGCCGCAGCGGCGCGCGTCGCGGCCACCGCTCCGCCGGAGCAGGCGTTGCAGCGGCTGCTGCACGCCTACCTCTCGAAGGAGCACGTAAAAAGCGTGGAAATGGGCTGTCCGGTTGCGGCCCTCGGTTCGGAGATGCCGCGTCAGGCCCCCGAGGTGCGGCGCGCGGCCACGCGCCGCATCAAGGAGATGATCGATGTCGTTGCTCGCCAGTCGCCCGACTGGGGGCAACCGGGCGCGCACGAACACGCGCTAGTTACCGTAATCACGATGGTCGGCGCATTGCTGCTGGCGCGCGCCGTCGACGACCCCAAGCTTTCCGACGCGCTGCTGAAGGCGGCGCTGAAGCAGCTTGCTGCCGCTGGCACGTGAGTGCACTTGCACACGTGCGGGCTCTTCTTCGAGCGCAAATATGATGCGTCTCATATACTGGCCATGCGCGATGAACGACGCCACCCAGATCGCGTGGCCCCTGCTCCGTCATCGCCGCAACCGAATTCGCGACGCCCACTGAAAGGCATTCCCATGAAACTCAACAAATCCATCGCGCTCGTTACGGGCGCCTCGTCAGGCATCGGCAAAGCGACGGCCGAGCGCCTCGCGACCGCTGGCTACAAGGTCTACGGCACCAGCAGACGCGGAGCGCAAACGGGCCAGCGATCGTTTGGGATGCTGCCCCTCGACGTGACCAGCGATGATTCAGTCGAGGCGGCTGTAAACGAGTTAATGCGATTGGAAGGTCGAGTCGACCTGCTCGTGAACAACGCCGGCTTTGGTGTCGCCCCCGCCGGAGCGGAAGAGAGCTCGATCGAACAGGCCCGGTCGATCTTCGAGACGAACTTCTTCGGGATCGTCCGGATGACGCGCGCCGTCGTGCCTTACATGCGAAAGCAGGGGGGTGGTCGCATCATCAACATCGGCTCGGTGCTGGGTTTCTTGCCCATGCCGTACGGGGCACTCTATGCCGCGACCAAGCACGCGATCGAAGGTTATTCCGAGTCGCTCGACCATGAGCTACGCACCAGGGGCATCCGGGTCTTGGTCATCGAGCCCGCATACACGAAGACGCCGTTCGACGCGAACTTCCTGGAACCCGACGCCAAGCTCGATGAGTATCGCGAGGTTCGTGCGGCCGTGAACAAGAGGGTGAAGGAAGTGATGGCAACTGCGGAACAGCCGGGTGTCGTGGCTGAGGTCGTGCTGAGAGCTGCCAGTGTGGCTCGCCCCAAACTCCGCTACACAGCCGGCGGGCTCGCGAGCCGCCTGCGATTGCTACGCAGATTTGCGCCCGCTGGCCTGGTGGACGCCGGGATTCGAAGAGATCTGCGCCTCGACGCGGTACCGGTAGCGAAAACATCGTGAAAGCATTCATCGTCGATCACTATGGAAAAAAGGACGGCGCACGGATCGGCGAAATGCCAGACCCGGAGCTGCGGCAGGATGACGTGTTGAGCCAACGGAGATCAGTTACGCGAGATCGGTCGCCTCATCGATTCTGGGATTATTCGGCCAGTCGTGGATCGGGTCTTTCCATTCGACTCGACCAACGAGGCTATGGCTTACCTCGAAAGAGGACATGCAAAAGGCAAGGTTGCCGTGAGGGTGAGATAAAAAACTCCCTTGCTTCAATCGAAGCCGAGCGCCAACAGCCAGTGTCCCTCGCGGGCGTCGGCGACAGCCGCGAGGGGCATCGGCAGGGGCTCTGCGCTCAGTGAGCGTCGAAGAACGACGTGACCGCCATGAGACAGAACGGCGGTACGAGCGTGGCGTGGTAGATCTCACGGACGGCAGCGGCGCCACCGTCAGTGGCACCATGTACGATCGCATCGAGAGCGATCAGGTCCTTCGCCGCGCGAAACGCGTCCTTGATATCCGCGTACGGACCGCCGCTGGAATCGACGTCCAGAACGGTTACCCGGCCGCTTGGCGTATTCGTTGCCCAGTATTGCTGGATCAACTGCGTATTGAGAAAGAACACGGAGGGATCCGCGTTGCCGCCGCATAGCAGCACGGGCGCGGTCGGCGACCAGTTCCTGAGATCATTGCTCTTCAAAGCCTGCCGAAGCGTGTTTGCCGGACTCGCTGGCGGTACGCCGGTCGTCTTGATCGGGAAGCCGCCGTCAGGCGCGGACTGCGCATCGCGCAGGTAGCTCAGACGATAGGCGTTGCTCACCAGATGGTCTGCGCCGAATCCCATTGCAAACACGGGTGCGAGGTCTGCGGGCTTGGTCGCGGGCGTCATGGAAGCGAACTCAGGCGCCGGCGGCATGCTGTCGAAGAGGGCGTGGCTCGGCAGCAGTCCTTGTGAGATGAGGGTGTTGGCGTCTGTCGTGCTGAGGGCATCGATTGCGGATGCGTACTTGGGCTCCAAGATGTCGGTTGGAGTGGTGTAGAGATTACCGTACGCGTGCTGGTAGCTCGATGCCAGCATGATGAAGTTCACGGTCGAACCGTCGTCGACCTGGCCCATGAAGACGGCGTCTCCGAAGGCGGACATAGCATAGGGACCCGACATCGGTGCCGAGGCCGTGACCGCGATACCCGCCGCCTGCAACGCGCGGTGAGTGGCCATGGCCACGTGGCCTCCCTGCGAGTAGCCGGTCACGAACAGTTTGTGATTGTCCGCAACGTTCAAGGCTGACAACGCGCTGTGTGCGGCAGTCAACGCATCCATCATGTCCTTGGACTGTTGATCCGCGTCGAGATACGGATGGTAGTCCAGGCTGGAGGTGTCATAACCGGCGTAGTTCGGAGCGACGACGATGTAGCCTCGAGCCGGACCGACAATTGCGAGCGCCAGGCCTTCCTCGTTGCTCTGGCTTGTCAGGTCGGCAATGTTGAACGACTTGAGGGTCCGCTTCCCATGGGCGTACAGCGCAATCGGTCGCGGGCCCTGGCATCTCGGATGGGAGCCCGTGGGTATCATCAGTGCCGCGGAAGCGGTGGTGGCCTCACCCCGGGCGCCGACGGTGTCGTACTCGAGATGGTAGGTATCGACGGAGCAGGTCGGCGAGAAGACGAGCTTTATCAGCTCCCGGCCCAGCTGGCCGCCGCTCAGCCTGGAGAGCAGATCAGAGACCGAAAACGAGCCGAGCTTGGTCGGTGGGCTGTTGAGGAGCTGCCCGCGGGCGGCGGGGAGCGGCTGGAGTGGCGACACGCCTTCGGTGCTGCCGCCGCAGCCTGGGGCGAGCAGCGACACGCCAAGGACCAGTGGCACAAAACGTTGTTCCCGAAACATCGCGTCCTCCCTCCGTGCGGATTAGCCGAACGCAATCCTGCCAAAAAACCCGCTGCGAAGTCTCACTGTCAACAGAAGGAGACAGGTGTGTCGATGAGCTGCTCGAACCGGACAACTCAACCGCTTCCTGCCACTCGGGCATATTGCCCGGTTGGACGAACTCGTAGAGCACCCACGCCGTTTTCGATGAGGCCAAGTTCCAGATCGCGGCGAAGAGCCCGCCGACGGTCTGTTCTCCTGCGCCTCGAGTCGTACCCCTCAGCACCGCGAGGGGGCGAGACTCAAACCAGCTCGAGATCATTCTGAACGCCTACCACGCGGCCGGACTACTTCCGAGGTGCACCGCCGGTCGATCCCATTGCATGCCTACCTCGCCAACCGTGATTGGACCGCGGAGTCGGCGAGCAGGCCCGAATTCAGTCTGTTCCAGCTCATCGCGCCAATCGGGCTCATCTGCGCGCACCATTTCACCGATTGCATCGTGGCGAGGTCCATCGACCAAGAGCGCGGCGGTACGGGCGAGTGACAGCCTCGCCGCATAACCGCAGGAAGCTGTCAGGCGTTCAGTCAGTCCGCAAATGGCGGCTGCAGCCATCAGGTACCCGGTCGCGTGATCCAGCGCCTGAACGGGCAGCGGTGTGGGGCGGGGTCGTGCTAACCGGCGCATTCCTTCATCAGCTATGCCCGCACTCATCTGAACCAGGCTGTCGAATCCGCGCCGGTTGCGCCACGGCCCCGACCAAGCGTAGGCATTGAGAGAGACATCGACAAGCCCTGGGCGCAGCTCCCTTCTGCGATCTGCGCCGATGCCCAGTGCCTCCAGCGCATCGGCGCGGTAGCCATGAACCAGTACATCGGTTTCTCTCAGCAGCCGCTCGAGTGTTGCGTGGTCCGATGGAGTGCGCAGATCCAGACGAGCACAGCGCTTGCCAATGGTGACGTCGGGCACGACGGCGGGTTCGTCCCACTCCGGCGGGTCGATACGCAGTACATCCGCACCGAAGGCGGCCAGAAATCGGGTGGCTACTGGACCGGCCAGCACGCGCGTCAAATCGAGCACCCGGAGTCCCTGCAATGGCCGTGAGGAATTGGGTCGCCACGATGAAGCGCTTTGATCTGAACTGCGCTGTATGTGAACAAGCGGCTCAGCCATCGCTGCCGAGCCTTGCGGATGACTGCGCCACTCTTGCAACGAGCGCATCGCTGCCGCGCAGCCACCAGCCAGCACCACGGCATCTTCCAGCGCGTCGGCTCTCCAACCCGCTACTGAACGAGCCACGGCTACGCACTCAGGTGTTACGCTGAGCACCGCGAGTGCAGCGGCGCGGTGATGCGGCGCGTTGGTGTGCAGGCGAATCCATCCGTCAGCGGCCTCATAGTCGCCTGCGATCGGATCCCGTGGCGCTGGCAGTGCCCAACCCACCGGCTGAATGGACCATCCGTACCATAGGCTAGCCAACCTTCGATCGACCGTGACCTGATGGGAACGCCCGCCGTGAGCGCGCAGCAGGTCGCTGACCGCAAGACCTGCCGCGCCAACCGCGGCCGCGGCGAACTCCGCAACGGCAAACACGGATGGCAAAGCGCCAGCGCCGACAAACTCCACGCGTGATGGCATGTCGGGTGTCCCGCGAAGGCTCGCCCACATTGAAGACAGAAAGTGCTGTGATGTATCCGCGGGCACCAGATCGGAGCTCCCTGACGCCGCGAGGATAACGCATGCTGGTTCAAGGCTTTCCCGCGCGGATGCGCGGGAAAGACAGGCTGCGGGACAGGCTACTCCACATTTCAGAAAACGCTTCAGAAGCTCTTCTTCATCGTCAGCGCCACCTCGGTCGGGCGGCCGGGCGAGCCGATGATGGCTCCCTGACCTGCGCCGGTGAGGTCGAACTTCCCGAAGAAGTAGTACTTGTTGAAGAGATTCGTGACTTCGAACGTAGCCTGGAGGTCCTTCTTCGCGTTGGCCCAGGTCAGGTGGAAGTTGGCTACCGTGTAGCCCTGGTTCTGCCCGTAAATGGCCGACGCCGAGCCCGGCGCGGCCGCGAGATCGGCGCCCACCGAGGGACCGGTGTAGCTGACGTCGAAGCGCGGCGTGAGAGATCCCGCGGTACCGAGGGGGGTCTGATACTGGATGCCGGCGTGATAGAGCTCCTTGGTGAAGCCGATCGGCGTCGAAGCGAGGCGACCAATCACCGCCGGATCGCTCGAGCAGGGACCATTGGCGAGACCGACCACCTCCGGGTTCACGCAATCCCAGTCCCACTTGAGGTACGACCCCGCCGCGTCGAGCTCGAGGCCCGCGATGGGTGTGGCCTGGACCTCGGCCTCGATACCCTTGACCTTCGCATTGCCGGCGTTCTGGGGCAGCGCGCAGGGCCCGGGACCGCCGAACTGCGGGCAGCTCAGCAGCACGAGCTGCGCATCCTTGAAGTCGTTGTAAAAGACGGCGGTATTGAAGCGCAGCGTGCGGTTGAGCAGATCGGTCTTGAGTCCCAGTTCGTACGACGTCAACTTCTCCGGGCCGAACCCGATCGCCTGCGCGGCGTTGAACGGACGCGGGCTGTCACCGCCCGCCTTATAGCCCGTGCCGACGGACAAGTAAGCCATCACGGCCGGATTGAAGCGGTAGTCGGCGCTAAAGTGCCAGTCGGGCCGGCTGCCGTCGAAGACGGCTTCGTGGCCCGTGAGCGTGTGGGTCGGGTCGAGGAACGGATTGATCGTCGTGCCGTCGAGATTCAACCGGTAGTAGGTATAGCTCTTGAAGTCCTTCGTGTAGCGCATGCCGCCAGTCAGGCTGAGCGCGTCGGTGACATCGAAGAACAGCGTACCGAAGAGCGCCTTGGAATTGGTGTGCACCGGGTCATTGCCGATGAACTGCAGCGGGAAGAGCGGCAGCGGTCCGCCCGGCGTGGGAATAGCCACGTAGCGGATGTCCTGCAGCGTGTAGTAGGTGGTCTTCTCGTCGGAGTAATATGCCCCGGTGGTGAAGCGCACGCTCTTGCTCAAATCCACACTCAGCCGCAGCTCCTCGCTCCAGAACCAGTCCGTGAGGATGTTGTTGCCGAACTGGGTGCGCGCCGGCGACAGATCGCCGTCGATGCTGAACTCGTTCCTCCAGTTGCGATAGCCGGTGATCGACGCCACTCTCACCGCGTCCGTGATGCCGATACCGATGTTGAGCGCGCCGTCGTAGCTCGACAGGTTGTTCAACTGTGAGCCGGACGTCGCGGGCACCGGGAATCCCTGCAGCGGCGGAATGGCGCCCGCCACCCAGGAGGCAGCTTCCTGCCCCGTGGTGGTGTAGCTGCACCACTTGCCGCAGATGAAGCGCGAGTCGAAGGGGAGCCCATTGACCGTCGCCACGTTGGGATTAGGATTGTTGCCGTACAGCAGCACCTCCCCGCCGTTGTTGTGCCGGTCCCGCTCATAGTCGACGCTCAGCATGATGTCGAGCTCGTCCGACGGGTTGTAGCGCAGGAGGCCACGCACACCGGTGTAGCCGACGTCGCCGAGCGAATACTCCTTGCACTTGAGGCCCGCGGTGTAGGACGGCACGCCGCTCCCGGGATGCGTGCAGCCGTAGTCGTAAGCGTCGACATAGCCGTCCTGGCTCGCGTAGGTGCCGGACAGCCGGCCCGTGAAATGGTCGGCCAGCTTGAAGTCGGAGCTGGCGCGCAGGTTGATGCGGTTGCCGCTGCCGTAGGTGACCGTCACATAGCCGCCGCCCTCGCCCGTCGGCTTGCGCGTCACGAAGCGGACGGCGCCGCCCTCGGAGTTGCGCCCGTAGAGCGTACCCTGCGGTCCGCGCAGGACTTCGACGCGCTCGACATCGAGCAGGTCGAGATTTGCGCCGGTCAGGCGTGGATAGTAGACATCGTCGACGTAGAGCCCCACGCCGGGCTCGAAAGCCGGATCGAAATCCGCCTGGCCGAAGCCACGGATGTAGGCGACGACCGATTCGCCGAAGGCGGCCGACTGGGGACGCAGGTACACGCTCGGCGCGTCGTTCAGGATATCCGAGAGCTTGGTCGCGCCCTGCGCCTCGATCTGCTGCGGCGTGAGCGCCGTGATCGCGATCGGCGTGTCCTGCAGTTTCTCCTCGCGGTACTGCGCGGTCACGACGACCTCGGCAAGCTGTGTGGACGGCTCTGGCGGTTGTGCGTTCTGCGCCACAGCGAAGCCGCTGCTCAATGTACCAAGCGCCACAAAGCCGCTCAGCCCAAACCGCAAGGTGGAAATCAGGCGCGGAAACCCCTCCATCTCACGTCCCCCCTCGATGACTGGCGACCCGCTAGTTACCGGAGCGTCCCTTTATTTTTTGTAAGTAGAACAAACAAATTTGCCGTTTGCAAGACATCGTCGCCGGAGGAAAGCGTCTGTGGTCCCCATGCAACGGCCGACGGCCGCAAGGATCCGGGGACCGGTTTGCGCTGGACGACGACGGATCCGGTGGGTTCACCGCCTGCCAAGTTCGAGGCAACCGCCATCGACGTGCAGATCCACGCCGTTGATGAAGCTCGCCTCCTCGGAGGCGAGGAATAAAACAGCTCGCGCCACTTCGTCCGGCTCGCCCATACGTTTCATCGGTACGGCCCCGCCCAGGGTGGAACGCACCGCTGCGATCTGTGCAGGGCTCGCCCCACGCTTGAAAATCTCCGTCTCCGTGGGGCCCGGCGAGACCACGTTGACGCGGATCCGTCGCGGCAGCAGCTCCACGGCCAGAATGCGCGCCACCGCGCGCAAGCCGGCCTTGGCGGCCGCGTAGACCACATTCCCAGGCAGGGCCAGAACCGCGCCGATCGAGCCTGTGATGACGATGCTGCCGCCGTCGCGAAGATGGGGCAGCGCGGCCTGCAGGGCGAAGAAAGCACCCCTCAGGTTGACGCCGTGCACGCTGTCCCAGAACTCTTCCGTGACCTCGTGCACGGCAGCAAAGCCGCCGACCCCGGCATTCACGAACAGCACGTCGATGCTGCCCAGCTGCTCGGCGATGCGGGCGAGTGCCGCCCGGGTGGCGGCCACCGAGCTCATGTCGGAGCGCACCGCAAGCATGCCGCTCGCCCCGGCGAGCTCTGCGAGCGTCGCTTCGTTTCGACCCGTGATCGCCACGCGAGCCCCTTCGGCCTGGAATGCCCTCGCCGCAGCAAGGCCGATGCCGCTATTGCCGCCGAGCACGACCACACTCTTGCCCGAAAAGCGCATGGGGTCAGAACATGCCGTTGTCATTGGCCGACTTCTCGGGCACCGGCTGGGCCACGTCCCAGTGCTCTAAGATCTTGCAGTGCTCGACGCGCAGGATGTCGACGACCGCAAGCCCGCGATCGCCGGCCGTGAATGTCGCCTGCGAGTGCACGACCACCAGATTACCGTCCGCGATGATTCGCTTGATCGAATAGGTCGCGTCCGGATGGGTGCGGAAGAAGGGTTCGAGGAAAGCGATCGCCGCGTCGCGCCCCGTCGCGGCGAGCGGATTGTGCTGAATGTAGCCCGGCTCCACCCAGGTCTCGAATGCCGCGCGCACCTGCTTCTGGACGTAGAACTCATTGATGAATCGGGTGACAACCTCCTTGGGCTTCAGGCGGCACTCGGCCGCATGGGCAAGCCCGGTGACCAGGCTCAGCGTCGCAGCCAGCAGGATGACGGACAGGCGCATGCGAGTCTCCCACGTACTATTGCCTTTTGTAGGCGGCACATACAAATATCGCGCACCAGGAGGCAGACTTCCATGGCGCAGCTACCCGGGCGCGCGTGCGCCGCCGAACGGCCCGCCGGCTCATGTCGGGCGGAGAAAGCACATGAGCGACATTGGCGCGCTGACAGCCCGAATCGAAAAGCTCGAGCACGAGCTTGCGATCGAGCGGGATATCCACCAGGTCCGCCGCGTTCAGTACACGTACGGCTACTTTATCGACAAGTCGCAGTACAACGAGGTGGTCGACCTGTTCGCTGACGACGGTGAGGTGTGGTTTCTCGGCGGAATCTACCGGGGCAAGGCCGGCGTGCGCCGCCTGTACGTCGAGCGCTTCCAGAAGCAGTTCACCCAGGGGCACAACGGCCCGCGCTACGGCTGGCTGCTCGATCACCCGCAGCTGCAAATGGTCATCGACGTCGCACCGGACCGCCGCACGGCCCAGGCACGCGGCCGCTCGCTGATGCAGGCCGGCCTGCACCACACGGCCGAGGGCAATCCGCGCGCCTGGTGGGAGGGTGGCATCTACGAGAACGACTACGTGCGCGAGAACGATGTATGGAAGATCAGGGCGCTGCGTTATTTCCCCTTCTGGCACGGCAGCTTCGCCGAGGGTTGGCCTAAGACCCCGATCGATTTTATCCCCATGGCCAAGGCGCGTTATCCGCACGATCCTATCGGACCGGA
>Ga0209154_1002510_pt1 | contig 10227 bp, 8 predicted proteins | sample GraSoiAngelo_121_FD_185878 | JGI IMG/M metagenome (GOLD analysis project Ga0209154, IMG submission 185878) | Grasslands soil microbial communities from the Angelo Coastal Reserve, California, USA - 14_0919_12_20cm (SPAdes) (version 2) | ecosystem: Environmental > Terrestrial > Soil > Grasslands ... | reverse complement strand
CGCGTGGTGGACCTTGGCCGTCCCGGACGACGGACTCATGGTCCGGCAGGTGAGCGACTCGACCGCCATCATGGGGCAGAAAGGTTTCTCCAGCTCCGAGGAACCGAACGCCACCCGTCGGCCGCGACTCCAGCTCGCATACACGACCCCGAGCTCCCACGGCCGGCTCGTGTCCGCGCCCATCGCCGCCGGCGGACTTGCGGATTGGACAGGCCTCTGGTGGAACGCGACGGTTCCCGCGGGTACGAACGTCACGATCCGTTTCCGGACCGGCGACTCGGTCCCGGTCGACGCCACCTGGAGTCCCTGGAGTGCGCCGCTCCCGACCTTCGGGACGCCCATCGCGGTTCCGCCGACGCACTACCTCCAGTACGTGCTCGACCTCTTCACCCCGTCGGCCACGTCGCCGAGCGTGCAGGACGTGACCGCGACGTATTCGAGGTATGCGGTCTCCGGGTCCGTCATGACGGAGGATTTTGAACCGGATCTGCTTCAGGGGTGGGGCCGACTCACGATCAACGGGACGACCCCGATGGGCACCGTCATCTCGTCGGCGTACTCCCAAGACAACGGCACATCCTGGCTCCCCGTGTCCAGTGGCGAGGATCTCTCGGCCTCCCTCGCCCGGGGCATCCGCCTTCAGATCATCCTCGCGACGAACGACACGCTCGTGACACCCCGAGTGGAAAGCGTCACCCTCCGCTACCGCATCGTCTCGAGTGGCCTCGTGAATCCTGCGGTTCCTTGGGGGCTCGCCGTCTTTGCGCTCCTCACACTGATCGTCCTGCTCCGGCTGCGAACCTCCTTTGCGGCGACGGGTCTGTTGCTCATCCACGCGGACGGCCGGGTCGTGGGGAACGCGGGAGCCGATGGACCGCGGGACGAGGTGGCCACGTCTGCCATGCTGACCCTCGTACACCAGTTCGTCCGGGACTCCTTCCAAGGGCCTCAGGGCACCGGCGGAGAGCTCAAGAGCTTCCAGGTCGACGACAAGGAAGTGACGATCGCGAAAGGCCTGTTCCTGTACCTGGCGGTCGTCGGGAAGGGCACGAAGCCGCGGGCGCTCCCTTCGCGGCTCGTCCGGTTCCTCGCGGGGCTCGAGACGGCCTACGGTCCCCGGCTCGAAAAGTGGGACGGCCTGCGCTCGAGCACGGGAAATTTGGATGCGGACCTCGCCTGGTTTCTGCGGAAGGGATACCGCCTGCCAACGCTGGGTCGCGCGGTCCGTTACCACGCCTGATTCCCTTCGGGAAACCCTTATCGCCCGGGTCGGCGGCTGACAGCCGAATGGCGCGGCGTTCCAAGGGCGGCGGACGGCCCCAGGCGGACCTCACCATCAAGATCACGTTGGCGGGCAACCCCGGCGTCGGCAAGACATCCCTCACCCGCCGGTTCGTGTCGGACACGTTCGAAGAGAGGTACATCTCGACCCTCGGGACCAAGATCAGCTCGAAGGAGTTCGCCGTGGACGATCCCGGGCGGCCCGGGTCGTCCGTGACCGTCGGCGCCGCGATCTGGGACATCATGGGGAACCACCAGTTCCGGGAGCTCCTCAAGGATGCATTCTTCATGAACGCGGCCGGGGTCCTCCTCGTGTGCGACGTGAACCAACCGGAGACGCTCTACGACCTCCCGCAATGGTACGAGGCCGTCGCATCCGTCGCGGGACCCAACGTCACGGTCGTGGTCCTCGCCAACAAATCGGACCAGCGAGGGCCCAAGACGATCCCGTCGAGCGAAATCGAAGTCCTGTGCCATGAGTTTCGCTGGCCTTGGTTCGAGACGAGCGCCAAGACCGGGGCCAATGTGGAGGTCGCCTTCCGCCGGGTCGCGGCCGACCACCTTCGAACTCTGACCCGTCCCACGGATGCGGCGACGCCCGTGGCCTGAGCCCTTCACGTCGCGGTTCCATTTCGCAGACCCCTCCCCTCAACCTTCATAAACCGCGCTCTTTATCGGCCGGCCCTTGAAAATCGGGTTTCGGATCAAAGGGCGGGCGGACCGCAAGGCCGCGATGGCCTTCATATACGTCACGATCATCCTGGACACCCTCGCTCTCGGGATCACGATCCCCGTCCTCCCGCATCTGATCACGAACTTCGTCGGGGATAAGGCCGAGACCGCCGCGATCTACGGGCTCCTCGTGACGATCTGGGGCCTCATGCAGTTCCTCTTCTCGCCGCTCATCGGCGTGCTCTCGGATCGCTTCGGCCGCCGCCCCGTCCTGATCCTGTCCGGGTTCGGACTCGGACTCGACTACATCATCATGGCGCTGGCGCAGAGCTTGCCGTGGTTCTTTGTCGGGCGCATCTTGTCCGGGATCATGTCCTCCAGTTTCGCGACCGCCGCGGCCTACGTGGCCGATGTGACGCCGGTCGAGCGGCGCGCCGGCGCGTTCGGGATGGTCGGAGCCGCGTGGGGCATCGGCTTCATCGCGGGTCCGGCCATCGGAGGCGTCCTGGGTACCTTCGGCATTCGCATTCCGTTCTGGGGCGCCGCGGCGTTCTCCCTCGCCAGCGCAAGCTACGGGCTGTTCGTCCTCCCGGAGTCGCTTTCAAAGGAGCACCGGCAACGCCTCGCTTGGCGTCGTGCGAATCCCGTTGGATCCCTCACCTTGCTCCGCTCTCATCCGACTCTCTTCGGCCTTGCGGCCGTGACGTTCGTCCAGTTCATGGCGTTCCAGGTCCTGCCGACCGTATTCGTCCTGTACGCATTCGATCGCTTCGCGTGGCGGGAGTTCCAGGTCGGCCTTTCCCTCGCGCTTGTGGGCGCTCTGAACATCACGGTCCAAGGAGGGCTTGTGAGACGGTTCATCACGCGATTCGGCGAGCGCAAAGCGTTGCTGACGGGCCTGCTCTTCGGGTCGGCCGCGATGGTCGTCTGGGGTCTCGCCCCGAACGACATCGTCCTGCTGCTCGCCGCCTTCGTCTTCGCACCGATCGGATTTGTGGCGCCCGCCTTGCAGAGCCTGATGACCCGTCGCGTCGGCCCGTCAGAACAGGGGCAGCTGCAAGGTGCGAACGCGAGCATCGCGGGTCTCACGGGAGCCATTGGTCCGATCTTCTTCGGGCTCGTGTACTCGCTGGCCATCGGATACCGCGCCCAGTTCGACCTGCTCGGTCTCCCGTTTCTCGTCGCGGCGGTCCTCATGCTCGGTGCTGTGGGTGTCGCGGTCCGCGTCACGCGCCTCTCTTCCACGGTCGCTGATCGCGGCTTGCCCGTCGTGCTTCCAGACGGTAGTCCTCCCACATCGGTGATCTCACTCAGCGAATCCAATGGACCGGTCCATCCCCGATAGCTCAATCAGAAATTGACGCGGTGATCGCAAAGATCCGCACATGGAGGACGAGCTTTCGGACCTAGTGCCTGATGCACTCAGGAGTCGAAGCGAAGGTCGCTTGGAAACGACCCGGATCACGCGTGGCGCAGGACGTACTCTCGGATCGATGTCTTCGCGAGGGAGTAGAGGCTGAGTCGGTTGCGTTTGCAGAAGGCGCGCAGTGACGCGAACTCTTTCTGGCCAAACACGGTGACGATCCGATTCAAAGCGTATCTCCTCCGTACTCCAAGATACGTTCAGAGTAGATTAACGTATGTCAATTAACGCATGCGATGAACACTAGTGGATATTGCCTATGAGTGACGCACTATTATATAGTTGGTCCCAGGCCCGCCTCGAGGCGCTCCGGATGCGACACGACCCCTCCCCACGACGACTCTGCGCGCGGGGTCGGATCGCCTACCTCGCCTGGCCACCCCCTGGGATCAAGGATGGCGCTGCACATATTCCCGGATTGCGGCCTTCGCCAAGGCATAGAGACTCAGTCGGTTGCGCTTGCAATAGAGCCGTATCGTCGCAAATTCCTTCTTACCAAACACGGTGACAACCCGATGCAAAGAAACACCGCGAGGGCCCCGGATAAATTCGAAATACATGAATCTATCTGGCACAATTTTTCCCGGCGAGACAGGTCGCTAGGCAATAGTGCTGATTGGACATTGACCAGACACTATTATATAGCCACTATGTCCTGTCGGCGGACGCGAGGATGGGAATTGACCCCTAATTCTCCGGAGGACCAGGCATTGGTCGTCCGGTCTCAACGTAAGGCGTGGACGGCAGAACTGGAACTTCTTCTCCGGGATCCGCAGGTACAGAAGTTCACGGAACTCCAGGAGAAAATCGATGAGGCGGATGCGTTCATCATGGAGAGGAACGCGAAGCCCTCGGTGAACCGATCGGCCCCCTTCGACCCATATGATGCATATGATGCCTTCGAGTTCGCCTGGGACCTCACGGGACAAGAGGTCTCGAGTCTCGAGGTGTCGAAGCTTGCCCATGGCCGGTTTCCGGACTTGTCGAACGAGGGCCGGCGTCTCATGATCCACTACCTGATCGATAACGGAGTCGCGGAAGTGGCCAGAAAGACGGCCTCGGGACAACCGACTTGGTACCGATTCGGGTCACCCAGAGGGATGGGGAATGTCGGAAAACGGATTGGGCTGGGGATACCGGACAACGAATTGTCCGCGCTTAAGACGGAAGACCTGGAGGACCTCGCCGTGCGAGCGGCGCCGGTCTCAGCGAGGTAATTGTCTCGAAGCGCCCGAGTCTATCCTAGCCGCCCCTCACCGAGCTACGATCCAAGGGGGATTTATCGCCGACTGAGCCATCCAGTCGGAGTCGTATGGCTCGCGGGAGGAAAGTATCCAGGGATTTGATCGTTCAGGCCTTGACCGAGGCCCTCGAACCCCTTTCGTACGTCCACGCGTTCTGGGAAGCCGGAGCCGCCGCGTTCAATCGAATCGACGAATGGTCCGACATCGACCTGTACATCGTCGTCGACGATGACACGGTGCCAACGACCTTCCAAGTCGTCGAACAAGCCCTGACCCGTTTGTCTCCGATCCAGTTGACCCACGAGGTGACTTGGCCTCCCGCCTCGGGGATCTCCCAGAAGTTCTACCGCCTCGACAAGACAAGTGAATTCTTGCTCGTCGACCTCGCGGTGCTGACGGTCTCCGCCCCGGACAAGTTCCTCGTGCGAGAGGTCCACGGCGAGGCCGTCTTCCTGTTCAATAAGGATGACTCGATCAAAATCCCCCCACTCGATCGCGAGGCGTTCGTTCGGGGCCTCCTCGATCATCGAAGGCGCCTCCGCGAACGGATGGAGTTGTTCGGTCCTTTCGTCGAGAAGGAGCTCCTGAGAGGCAACAAGCTCGAGGCCCTCGAGTTCTACCGAGCCCTTGTCATCCCGTCCCTCGTCGGAGCCCTCCGAATGCGGTACGGCCCGCGGCACTACGACTTCCGCATGCGCTACGTGTATCGGGAGATGCCTCCCGATGTCGTCCGTCGACTCGAAGGCCTGGCCTTCGTCACAGACCCGGAGGATCTTGCGACGAAGTATCGCCAAGCCCGCGCGTGGTTCGACAAAGCGATCGAGGAGGTCGACGAGCCGCAGATCCGACGGGACGTCGCGGGAATCTCGAAATGATTAAGGTCCGGTGACCGCCTCCCCACGGGCATGCGCCTCGAGGACCGACAGTGGGCGGGCCTGTTCCTCCTCGCCGGGACCACGCAGTTCGCGATCGGCATGATCATCGCCGAAGCGGTGGATCCGAGTTACAGCGTCTCGACGAACTACATTAGCGACCTCGGGGTCCGAGCCGGGGCGCCGGTCTTCAACACGTCGATCATCCTGCTCGGCATCACCATCCTCGCAACGTCTTGGTTCATCTTCCGCGAATTCAAGGATCGATTCCTCATGATCGCGGTCCTCCTCGCGGGAGTCGGAGCCGTCGGGGTCGGCGTCTTCACGGAGGCCTTTGGCTTCCTCCACACCATCGTCTCGTTCATCACGTTCCTCTTCGCGGGCCTGTCCGCCATTCTCGCGTTCCGAATCCTTCCTCCCCCGTTCTCCTACGTGTCGGTCCTGCTCGGAGTCGGCTCGCTCGCCGCCCTCGGCCTGTACGCTTCGAAGAACTTCCTGGGTCTCGGGAACGGTGGGATGGAGCGGATGGTCGCCTACCCAGTCCTGACATGGGGCATCGGCTTCGGCGGCTACCTGCTCGGGATGTCGCACTCCCAGAGAGCACCTGCCGCGACCTGACGTCGGAAGGCGATGACCGGCTCCCTCGGTTAGGCAGTATCGTCGCAGATAATGGCCGCAGAAGGAATTAAGGGCGCCACAGCCACCGAGGGCGGCGTGGTCGAACTCCCGCATCCGCTTCGACGAACCGTCGAGCATGTGTATCTCACTGACTCGGGGGGCACCCCCCTCGTCCATCTGTCTCGCACTCTCCCTTCTGACAAAGACCCCGATCTCGTCGCGTCCATGTTCACTGCGATCCAGAACTTCATGGACGACTCGTTCCACAGCATGGGCATCGGGGACGTCCGGAGCATCGAGATGGGAGACCGGCACCACGTCGCCTTCGGCCGCGGCCACGCGTTACTGTTCTACGTCGTCTATCGCGGCCGAGAGTCGAACCACCTCGAACAACGGGTGATCCACTTCGTGCACGATGTGGAAAACCGCTTTGCATCAGTCTTGCGGGATTGGAACGGGGACATGGATCGGATCGTCCCGATCCGCGACTACCTCGCGCGGGAATGGAGCCTGAGTCCCCGGGAAGTCCGAGTCGCAGCCCTCGTCGGTTACCAGGTGCGAGCGGGACGGGATTAGCGGCCCGTCCCTTCGAGGCAGTTTCTCAGGATCCCACGCCTGGCTACCCGGGGCGGGCCAACGCCCTCGGTACGTACGTGCTCAGGGTGCAATACGGCTTGAAACCGAGTTTTCGATGGAAACCGAGCCGATAGTCGGGGACATGCGTGACTCCGACTCGATACCCCGCCGCCCTGGCCACCCGGAGGGGGACGAGCGTCATCGCGGCGCCGATGCCTTGCTTCCGGAATTCTGGGACCACGGTCACGTAGACGCCCGCGACGCCGGCGCCGAAGAACAGGGAGGACGAGGCGACCGGTTCTCCCTGCCATCGCCCCAGGTAGTTTCGAACGAGGGGGTTCGGTCCGAAACCCACGCTCCGGAAGTAGTCGAACAGCCCGCGGATCGCGGCCTCCGGCATTTCGTATCCCGCCGCGAAGGCGGTAAGCCAGACCCGCAACGTGTCCTCGTCCCGGACCGGTTCAATGGAAAGCTCTGGCGGCGGGGACAGGTGGCCGAGGAGGACTTCGAGGTCGATCGCCATGCCGCTCAATTCCCCCGCATGATCGAGTCCACAACTCTCGAGGTACGTCCCGAGATTCCGCGGCTCCGTGGACGGACCGACCCACCACATCACCGGGATCCGTTCCGATAGGAAATCGGACAAGACGGCATCAATCGCCGCCCGGGGGTCCTCCTCCGGGATGTGAGCCCGGAAGATCCCATTGAGCAGTTCATGCGGGAGGCCGGTCTTCACGCGCAGCATGTCGGGACCCGAATCGACCTTTGCCCCCGGCATCCGCCCGTAGGAGCCGTAGAACTCACACAGGTTCGATTCGATCGCGACCACGACGTCGCGAGAGAGCGTTGCCTGGATTCGGCCGATGGGCTCGCCTCGTTCGCCCCGACCCACCTCGGGATATTTAGGTCTCAGGTGTACAAGTGGTGCATAGTGGTCGCGAACGGCCTCCGGTATCAGAGAGGTTTTTCGCTCCCGAAATACGTCCGCGCCCCTTCGATGAGATGGTAGAACCCCGACCCGTCAGGTGCCTCCGTGGCCCGTTTCCAATCGTCCAAGACCTCGCGGATCCGGCGGTGGACCATCGTCGTGTGCGGGTTCAGAGCCTGGATGTCCCGGAGGAGGGAAGGCGGGTCCCCGAGGAGACCCGCGGCCGCGGAGGAGAGGCGCGAGAACGTGGTCCCCGCGGACCGCTTCAGCCCCGCGAGATCGAACGGGCTCTGCGCCACACACCGAGCGAAGGTGAGCAGGCACAGATGCGTGAGGCCGAGCAGGAACGCCATGAATTCGTCGTGGTGATCCAGTGAGACGTCGACGAAGGACGCACCGCTCGCTCGGAACAATTCCTTCGCCTCGACGACCGCGACCCCGTTCCCGCAATCGCTGAACGTGATGTTCCCGCTCGACAGGGGCCAGAGGCTCGGGCCGAAGACCGGGTGCACGCTCGCGACCCGAAGACCTGCGTGGCCCATCGCCCGCAGTTCCCTCTCGATCGGCGCCTTCAGACTGGCCACGTCGAAGATGAGGGCCCTCGGCTTGATCGCGGCGATCCGGTTCAGGATGTCCGCGCACACGGACATCGGGACGGAGACGGCCACGACGTTGGCCGCCAGGACTCCCTTCGCGAGGTCGGGCTCGAACGGGAAATCCTCGAGCGGGCCGGCGATGTCGTTCACGACGACATCGTACCCGCGGGATCGGAAGTAACGGCAAAGCCAGCGGCCCATCTGGCCCGCGCCCCCGACCACGAGGATCTTCTGCTTCGCCGACTTCGGAAGGCGGACGAGGTCCTGGACGTGCACGCTCTCGTCGATCAAGAGCCGCGCCAGGCCCTCGGCAAAGGAGAGGCTGATCCCCCTCGTCGCACCTTCGGTCAGGAGCCGCGTGAATACGCGATCCTCCGTGTCCTCGGCGACGACGGGGCGGCCATCCAGCTTCTTCTCCACACCGAGCTGCTCCGCCAGGTGCAGTCGCTTGGCCACGTGGGCCACAATCTCCCGATCGACGTCCGCAATCTCTTCGCGCAACCGCGCGATCTCTGCATCGCTCACAAGAATCCCCCGAGGAACATGAAATCCAGGACGCCGAAACAGGGCGCCTGGGACTTCACCCGAGCGCCTCCTTGGCGGCCCGCCGCATCGGTTCGACGGGCGGCGCCCGCCCGGTCCACAGCTCGAACGATTGGGCGGCCTGATGCAAGAGCATCTCGAGGCCGGACGTCGTAGGCTTCCCGAGCCGCCGGGCTGCCTCGAGGAGCGGAGTGGTTGGCGGGTTGTAAACCAAGTCGTACACGTGCGCGACTTTGGGGAGAATCGATGCCGGGACCGGGAGACCGGGGCCCGCTTCTCGAGTCCCGAGGGGCGTCGCGTTCACCAGGAGGTCCCAGGGTCCGCCGCGTGCGAGCGAGTCCAGGGGAATCGCCTCGACCGACTCGTCGAACGAATCCGCCAGGACGTCCGCCCGGCGCGTGGTCCGATTCGTGACCTGCACCTTCGCTCCCTCGCGGACCAAGACATCGACGACGGCCTTCGCCGCTCCACCCGCCCCGACGACCAGGACCCGACGATCCCCCACGCGAAGACCGAGCGAGCGGAGGGAGAGTCGGAACCCGAAGACGTCCGTGTTGTGTCCTTTCGTCCAGCCGTCCCCGATGACGACCGTGTTCACGGCCCCGAGACGCTTCGCGTCCCCGTCGAGTTCGTCGAGCTTCTCGACGATCACCTCCTTGTGCGGGCTTGTGACGTTGAATCCGCGGACGTGGTCACGCTCGGCGGCCTCCAGCAGGGAATCGAGCGACTCCGCGTCGCAGTCGAACGGCAGGTAGACTCCCGGAACATCGAGCGCGCTCAGCGCGGCTTCGTGGATCGCGGGCGACAGGGAATGGCCGAGGGGATGGCCGACCAGGCCCAGGACCATCGGCTCCCGACCGCGGAGGCGCGTGGCGGCCGCGAGGGAGAGCTGACCGGGAGGAGCCGACCGTCCCCAGGACGCGTATTGGAGCTCCTGGCCGGCATCTTCGGCAAGGGCCCGCGTGATCATCCCGCCGATTCCAGTCCCGATGAGGACGAACTGCCTCTTCCCCTTCGACTGAGCGCGCGCGAGGTCGATGAGCTGGATCGCGGAATCGAGGTCCTCCGCGGGAGCGGCCACCTTCGCGACATCGCCGATCGCCGCGCAAGCCTCCAACGCATCCTGGACTCGACCCGGATCCGTGACCGTGGCGAACTCGTGCGAAGCCACAATCGTCGGTCGATGCCGCTTCGCCAGCCGCCGGAGGTCCTCGATGCGTTCCCCGTCCGCCTCCTGTTCGACGTCGACGTACGCGAAACGCTGAGCGATGATTTCGTTCAACAGAGAGGGACGCCGCTCCTTTCGCAGGCCGCGATCGCCTCCTTGGGCCTCCGATCGAAGCGTGCCGATCGCCTTCGAGCCGACCGCCGACGCGAGATTCCGGATCGTCACGGGATCGAGGTTCCGAACGAGGTCGAGCCGGAGTTCCGCGAGGTCGGCCCCTTTCGAAAGAGCGGCGCGGGCTTCGCGTTC
>Ga0209154_1002508_pt1 | contig 10230 bp, 1 predicted proteins | sample GraSoiAngelo_121_FD_185878 | JGI IMG/M metagenome (GOLD analysis project Ga0209154, IMG submission 185878) | Grasslands soil microbial communities from the Angelo Coastal Reserve, California, USA - 14_0919_12_20cm (SPAdes) (version 2) | ecosystem: Environmental > Terrestrial > Soil > Grasslands ... | reverse complement strand
TGCTAGCTTCGTATCCCATGTCGGTGATTTCACGATCAGTGCTACGTCTCCCTCCATCACTCAGGGTGCGTCGGCAACCTCGACCATTACTCTTACGAGTACGTTCAACTTTGTTGGTTCTGTTGCTCTCTCTGATACTCCTCTTCCTTCCGGTTTGACCTGTAACGCGTTCACCGTAACGCCTGTATCTCTTACCGCTAACGGTACTGGTACGTCATCGTTGTCCTGTACTTCCTCGACTGCGAATACTTTCTCTGTGACTATCACTGGTGCTGGTTCGCCTGGCACTGCTTCTCACTCGACCTCTGCCGTGTTCACTTTCACTGTTGGCGCTGACTTTGCGATTACAGCCTCCTCGCCTGCTGATTTCAATACGGGTGCGACCGGTAGCTCGACGATCACGATTACTCCGTCGGGAGGTTTCACTGGTGCTGTTAGTCTTACCACGGTTGTCTCTCCGTCGACTGGTCTTGCCGCTAATTGTCCTGCCAGTCTAACGGTGGTCTCGGGCGCTGTTACTGGTACGTGTGCTCCGTCTTCTTCGACTCCTGGAACCTACCTGGTAACTGTAACTGGTACGGGTGGTGGTCATACTCACAGTGCAACTTTCATCTCTCACGTCGGCGACTTCACTGTCAGCGCCACCAGCCCTGTGAGCTTCAACTCAGGCACTTCCGGCGCGTCGACAATGGTAACGCTCACCAGCACGTTCAACTTCGTCGGCTCTGTCTCTCTCACTGCCTCTTCGACTCCATCCGGTCTCACGGTCAGCTGTCCGACGACACCCATTGCTTTGGCAGCTAACGGCACTCAGACTGCGATGTGCAGCCTCAGCTCAGCGACCTCGGGAGTTTACAGTGTGACTATCACGGGTTCCGGTTCTCCTGGCACGGCCTCGCACAAGGTTACGGTCACTGTTCACGTCGGTGACTTCCAGGTTTCGGCCCCCAGCTCTGTAACATTCACTACCGGGACTCTCTCGTCGATTCCGGTCACTCTGACAAGTGTTCAGAACTTCATCGGGTCCGTGACTCTCAGCTCGACAGTTAGCCCGTCGTCTGGTCTGACGGTCACCTGTCCAACAACACCGTTCAATCTGACGGCCAACGGGACGATCTCGACTTCGTGCTCGTTGAGCTCAACGGCCCCCAACACGTACACCGTGATGATTACTGGAACGAGTGGATCGTTGGCTCACACTGCAACTGTTACCGTGAACGTAACGGTTACTAGTGCGCAGTTGAGGAGCGCTGTCACGGATGCCAGTGGCTGCAGCTTCGCCAGCCCGTTCCGCCTGATATTCATACAGAACAACACCAACGTACACCTTGTACCAGTGTATGAGCTGGTGACGAGCAACCCAGGCCAGTTCGGCTACAATGTCTTCTTCAACGGCACGGCGGGAACACCGGTCACGCTGGTGGTATCCATTCCGTACCCATTCGTGACCAACGGCGCAAACCCAATCCAGGTCTTCTCAAACTTCGGCGTTCAGTCAGGCTGCTTCACGCCCATGAACAACATCAGTAGCGGCTTCACGTTTAGCGCATCCACGATATCTCTCACGGATTACAGTACGCAAGCGATGGGCTCGAGTGTAATGGTAACGATCTCGGGCAATGTCCCCTCCTCTGGCATGGTCTATGTAACATTCCATCTACAGTACGGGTTCAAGGGCTCGGTATTCGGGAAGAGCAACTTTGACGCGACCAATTCGACCACCGGCCAGATCGTGATCCCCAACGGGGCTTCGTACACCTTCTCGGTCAGCGCCGGTTCTCTAACGAACAGCCAGATTGTGACGAGTCAGAATACTTTCAAGCAGGACCCGGGGATTGCGGGGATCCTCACTGACCAGTTCGGAAACCCGATTGCGGGAGCTACGGTGTCGCTCTACGACTCGCAAGGAAGCCTGCTCTCGATCACTTTCACCGACAAGGACGGGTACTTCTCCTTCGCGTTCAACCTGGCCCACAAGACAACATTTACCCTTCAGGTCTCCCTGTCTAATGGAACCACTATCACGCAGACGGTGACGGTGAAGCCCAATCACGTCGCCATCCTCGACATCACAGCGACGATTTGATCCACTGGGTCTTAGCGGACCCAGCCCCTCAACTTTTCTTTACTCCCTTCCTCTAGAGTCCTTCTAGCTGTCAATCTGGACTCTTACGCAAGTTTTGGAGTGAGTTTCTCGATGGCAGAGATGTCAGAATCGATCCTCAGGTTATCGGGAACGTCGTTGTCCCTACTATTCCCCATGGGACGGATAGGAAAATCGTCTAAGAAGGATTGGCCTAGGGGGGGTCCAAAGTATCGAGCCGATCGTTATTTCTCTGTCTAAGCCGGACCCTCGGTTATCTGCAAGAAGAACTCTCGACAACTATTGTTCTCTCGTAACTTTTCCTTTCCGTAACTATTCTTTTCTGCTAACTATTATGTGACCCCCCGGGGTGGTCGATTTTCCCACGCCCCGCCCTTCACGAAAACGTCCAGATCTCCCAGTGTCGAGCTGCTATGAAAGGGCTTGCCCATCTCTACAGAGGGGGTGCCCTAGCTTGTAACTTTCGGGATTATCTGGATGTGGCGATCGGAGTGCCGTCTACTTGGCCAGAGGAAGGCGTCCTCCGCCTGTTCCATTACCTGAGGTGACAGAGGGTTGCACAATTATCGATGCGGTTACGGCGGTGCTGTTCAGCCAGCTGTTGTAGACCTTGAAGGTCAGACTGTCCTGACCCCCGTAGTTCGGGTTAGGCGTGTAGGTAACCTGGGCAGAGCTTGGTCCAGTTAACGTCATCGGCCCGAGGACTCCGTGAGTTGGACTTGAGACTATATAGAAGGTCAAGGCTAGTCCTTGTGGATCGCTTCCCGTCAGCGTAATGGTCACTGACTTGTTTTCAGCCGTAAGAACGTTCTGCGCGTTAGCCTGTGGTGCCATGATAGTGAAAAGGGTTCCAATCTTGAAGAGCACGTCATAGTTGCCCCCTGTGTCATCCTGCCACGTAACGTAGACGCTGACATTTGTCGCGGCCAGCGCTGGGTTAAGCGAGAAGCCGGAGTTGGAGCTGAGGTTGATCGGGCTTCCAAAGCTAAGTCCTCCGTCGGTGCTGGAGGCTAGTAATACGTCTTCGACCCCTGGAGTAGTGTCTGCCCAGACTACGTAAACATCCGTGTTCATCATGGCCAACTGGGCACCGTAGGCGGCTCCCGCATCGTTACTCAAGTTGACGACTGGCGTAAATGTAGATCCATTGTTGCTGCTGGATCTGAAGAATACCTGGGAGTTGCCAAGGGTAGAGTCTCTCCACGACAGGCAAACACCGCTCCCTGAAGCGGCCAGTTGCGGTTCGATGGATCCACCGGGATTGTTGCTCAGATTGGCTGCTGGCTGGCTGAGTGATGGGGTAAAGCTTGTTCCACCGTTTGTGCTCGCCCTGAACAGTATGTCATAGTTTCCCGGAGTATTATCCGGCCATGCCACGTACACGTTCGTGCCCGACACTGCTATGGCGGGATTGAAAGACTCTCCAGCATTATTGCTCAAGTTAACTGTGCTAGCGAAGCTTGCCCCGCTAGTGGTGCTTAGAGCGAAGAATACCTCGTCGTTTCCCGGTGTGTTGTCCCGCCATACAACGTATACGTTGTTTCCTGACGCGGCCACCTGCGGGCTGAGGGCGGAGCCAGCGTCGTTGCTCAGGTTGATGGCGGTAAACGAGGCTCCACCGTTGTTGCTCCACGCGAAGTACACCTGCGGGTTCTTGGTGCCGGCTTGCTGCCAGACCACGTAGACGTTGTTACCCGATGCTGCCAGTTGTGGAATCGTCGAGTCCAGCCTTACACTGAAGAGGTTTATGATGGGTCCGAAGCTAGCTCCATTATTCAAGCTAGCTCGGAAGAGTATGTTGAAGTTGCTTGTCGAGTTGTCCTGCCAGACAGTGTAGACGCTGTTTCCTGACGCGGCTATCTGCGGGTTCTGTGACCATCCCGTTCCAGGGCTAAGGTTGATCACGGGTCCGAAACTGGTTCCATTATGGTTGCCGGCCCTGAAGAAAGTATTTGGCCTTCCAGGAGAATCATCCTGCCATACTACGTACTGGTAGCCGGCTGATGCGGCTATTTGAGGATAAGATGAGGTTCCCGGGTCGCTGCTGAGGTTGATCGTGGTGCTGAAGGAAGGCGCGGAGGCGAACACTAGGGTTGTGGTACCTGGAATACTCAAGATCAGAAGAGCGGTAAACGAAAGGTAAGCTATCAGTCTGAAGTGTCTGCGGGTTCCACCTCCTCTGGGATATCCTGCAGTACAGCGAGCTCTGCTATGTTTCCTGTATGGCCTCTCATTCATTCTCCACTTCCTCGTCTGTTCTGAAACAAGTCTCCTCTGTGGATCGGCGGATGGCAGAGCAAGGTGCGGTCCAAACGCGAGGGGGTAGGGGGTCAACTAGCTCTGCCTGCCCCGAGCCTCCTCATATAACATTCGGCCGTGAAGCGGTTGTTCGAGATAGAAACTCTTCTCTGCAGCAGTCTGGGTCTTGCCACAGATTGAGCCGGCAATATTTGCCGTAACCCTTTTTTAAGTAGTTCCACTTGCGGTTACACTCGGTCGTTACAACTGAGTAAGACTGGTAGAAACTTTGGGCTGCCTATTGCAGCGGTTGTCCTGGTTACTGCGTTGATCGTAGTATTGGCATTATCTTCATTGGCCTTTCCACCGGCGCACGCGTCCACGACTCCAACAGTCTTTGTAGCCCCTGCCAGCCATGCCGTGGTTGCAAACGGTGTGCATGTCAATTTTTGGATCAACGTATCGAGTATGCCCAATTTCAACGGCTTTAACATGCTGGTCAAGGTCAATGCGGCCCAGCTTACCGTCACGAGTATTTCTACAAACCACATTATCTTCGCGACCCCGAGTGAGGATATCAACTGTGTCAACGCCGGGGCCGGCATAACCGCTGGTAACCCAGGGAATATCGGATGCGTGACTGGTCTGGATGGCCCTGGTATAGCTCATGAGGAGGTTTTCTGTCTCGGCTGTTTCGCCTCGGGCAACGGTCTGCTTTTCAACATCACATTCACAGAAGGCATTACCGGGGCGACTGGGTCTGTCATTGACGTCTACAATGACGTGATTGACACTCCTCCGATCACCGCCCCACACATTACGGTAGACGGTACTTACGGTACACCTGCCACAGGCGATTTTACTATTTCCGCGTCGCCATTTTCACAGCCTATTCCTCAGGGGCACACCGGGACGGCAACTATCAGCTTGCATAGTTTGAACTCGTTTGCGGGAACTCTGGCCCTGAACACCGCATCGATTGCTGCAGGGCTTCCTGTTACCGCTAACGCTACAAGTGTTGCGTTGACCGCTGGCGCGACAAAATTTGTGGGGCTAACGATCTCGCCTACGTCGTTGAATGCTGGCGGAGCCTATAACCTAATTTTCAACGCGAGCGGAGGTACGCCAAACCTCATTCACGCGATCAATCTCAACATAACCGTGCTTGTGCCTGACTTCGGCATCGTTGCGAGTCCGGCTTCGTTGGTGAATCCGTTAGGCTCGTCTAACTCTACAACTCTTACTCTTGCGAGTATTAACACGTTCACTGCGAAGGTAACTCTCTCCTTCACTGTGATTCCGAGTCTGGCGAATGGTCCTACGATAACGTTGAGCAACGGGACTTCGACCGGAAGCACCGTCGTAGTTACGGTGCCATCAGGCGGCACCGTCACGGCCACCTTGACTGTCTCTTCGACTGCCGCCACGGCGGTCAACGCTTATTCTATCAGGGTGACAGGGACTGGTGGTGGACTCTCTCGTTCGACCAGCGTTTCCGTCAGCGTTGTTCCTTTCTCTATATCAGCTAGTCCTCTTTCTCTGAGCTTGACCAGTAGTTCGGGTTCGTTTGCGACGTCTACTCTTACTATTACGAGTCTTGCTACATCTCACATCGACGTGACTCTTTCTTCCTCGGTCTCGCCTTCAACAACCCACCCGCTCGCCATTAGGTTCGCGAATGCTACCACTCCATCTCCTGGCGTTCCGACGCTGATGGAGGGTGTTGCGGCTGGTGGGACGAGTTCTCTTACTTTGAACGTGACGGTGTCATGTTCTGGCACTCCGTCCATCTGCACCGCTGTGAGTACCTACACTGTGAAGGTGACCGGTACCATTGGTACAGCATCTAGATTCGTCAATGTGGCCACTATTGTCACGGCGGCTTCCGCTTCGGATTTTACTGTTTCAGCGACGAGTCCGGTGAACTTTAACACTGGAACGACAGGCGCGTCCACAACTGTGACCGTTACTGCTGTGGGGTCGTTTAGCGGTGCGGTCACGCTTGCTCCCTCAGCTACCCCATCTACAGGCTTGACTGTTACTTGCCCGCCTAGCGTTACTCTTCCTCCCTCACCAGCAACAGCGTCGTGCACTTTCACTTCTACAACACCTGGCGTGTACCGTGTTACTATCACTGGTAGTGGTGGTGGTCATACTCACGCCGCTGCTGTGACTGTTCATGTTGGCGACTTTTCGATCGGTGCCACCTCGCCAAGTGGCACTGCGGGATCATCGATCTCCTCCACCGTTACTCTGACAAGTACCCAGAACTTTGTCGGTTCTGTTGCTCTCTCTGATACTCCTCTTCCTGCCGGTTTGACCTGCAACCCGTTCACCGCGACACCCGTGTCGCTTACTGCGAACGGAACGGGAACCTCCAGTCTCTCCTGTACTTCGCCGACTGCTGGCTCGTTCATCGTGAACATTGGTGGTTTAGCCACTACGGGTACCGCGTCTCACTCTATTAGTGCCACGTTCACCTTCGGGCCTAGTGCAGACTTTACGATCACAGCCAGCTCGCCCGCTGATTTCAATACTGGTGCGACTGGGAGCTCAACGATCACGATTACTCCGTCAGGAGGTTTCACCGGTGCAGTTAGTCTTACCACGGTTGTTTCACCTTCTACTGGTCTTGCCGCTAATTGTCCTACGAGTCTTACGGTGGTCTCGGGCGCTGTTACCGGTACGTGTGCTCCATCTTCTTCGACTCCTGGAACCTACCTGGTTACCGTAACCGGTACGGGTGGTGGTCATACTCACAGTGCGAGCTTTGTCTCCCACGTGGGCGGCTTTACAATTTCTGTTGGTAGCCCTGTGAACTTTAACTCTGGTGCTACCGGATCTTCCATCTCGGTCTCGCTAACCAGCACGTTCAATTTCGCGGGTACCATTGGTCTCACTCCGATCGTGAGTCCGGTAGGTTTGACTGTGACGTGTCCTGCTCCGGTTAGTATTACCGCGAACGCTACTGTCGCCGCCTCATGCACCATGAGTTCTACTACGGCAGGCACATATGGTGTAAGCATAACGGGTGCTGGTTCGCCTGGTACAGCTTCTCACTCTGCCGCTTCAACAGTCCATGTAGGCAACTTTACTATCAGCGTTGGTAGCCCTGTGAACTTCAACTCCGGTGCTACTGGCTCTGCGATATCCGTCTCTCTGACCAGTACGTTCAACTTCGCTGGCACTGTTACTCTAACTCCTGTCACGAGTCCAGCAACAGGACTAACCGTAACTTGCCCTGCTCCTGTGAGCATTACTGCGAACGCTACGGTTGCGGCGTCCTGCACCCTGTCATCCACTACTGCTGGAACCTATGGTGTTACCATTACTGGTGCTGGTTCGCCTGGAACTGCATCTCACTCCGCTGTTGCAACGGTTCATGTTGGTGATTTCACGATTAGTGCTACGTCTCCTAGTGGTGCTGCGGGGTCGTCGATCAGCTCGACCATTACCCTTACTAGTACGTTCAACTTTGTCGGTTCTGTTGCTCTCTCTGATACTCCTCTTCCTTCCGGTTTGACCTGTAACGCGTTCACCGTGACTCCTGTGTCGCTTGCCGCTAACGGTACTGGTACGTCATCGTTGTCCTGTTCTTCGCCTACTACTGGCACCTTCTCTGTGACTGTCGCTGGTGCTGGTTCGCCTGGCACCGCGTCTCACTCGACCCCTGCCGTGTTCACCTTCACTGTTGGCGCTGACTTTGCGATTACGGCTTCATCGCCTGCTGACTTTAACACTGGTGCGACCGGTAGCTCAACTATCACTATCACTCCGATCGGAGGTTTCACTGGTGCTGTTAGTCTTACCACGGTTGTCTCTCCGTCGACTGGTCTTGCCGCTAATTGTCCGACCAGTTTGACAGTGGTCTCGGGCGCTGTTACCGGGACATGTGCTCCATCTTCTACAACACCTGGAACCTATCTTGTCACTATCACCGGTACGGGTGGTGGTCATACTCACAGTGCAACTTTCATCTCTCACGTTGGTAACTTTACTATCAGCGTGGGTAGTCCTGTCAACTTCAACTCTGGAGCCACTGGCTCTGCTATCTCTGTCTCTCTGACCAGTACGTTCAATTTCGCTGGTACGGTTACTCTAACCCCTGTCACGAGTCCGGCTACTGGTTTGACTGTGACTTGTCCTGCTCCTGTTAGCATTACTGCGAACGCTACAGTCGCCGCCTCTTGCACTCTGTCATCCACGACAGCTGGAACATATGGTGTAACCATTACAGGTGCAGGTTCGCCTGGTACAGCTTCTCACTCTGCTGCTTCAACAGTCCACGTTGGCAACTTTACTATCAGCGTTGGTAGCCCTGTGAACTTCAACTCCGGTGCTACTGGCTCTGCGATATCCGTCTCTCTGACCAGTACGTTCAACTTCGCTGGCACTGTTACTCTAACTCCTGTCACGAGTCCGGCTACTGGTTTGACTGTGACTTGTCCTGCTCCTGTTAGCATTACTGCGAACGCTACAGTCGCCGCCTCTTGCACTCTGTCATCCACGACAGCTGGAACATATGGTGTAACGATAACTGGTGCTGGTTCGCCTGGTTCCGCGTCTCACTCTGCTGTCTCAACAGTCCATGTTGGTGATTTCACGATTAGTGCTACGTCTCCTAGTGGTGCTGCGGGTTCGTCGATAACGTCGACCATTACCCTTACTAGTACGTTCAACTTTGTCGGTTCTGTTGCTCTCTCTGATACTCCTCTTCCTTCCGGTTTGACCTGTAACGCGTTTACCGTGACTCCTGTGTCGCTTGCCGCTAACGGTACTGGTACGTCATCGTTGTCCTGCACTTCACCTACCGCGGGTACCTTTTCCGTAACTATTGCTGGTGCTGGTTCGCCTGGCACCGCGTCTCACTCGACTTCTGTCGTGTTCACTTTCACTGTTGGTGCTGACTTTTCGATTGCGGCTTCGTCGCCTGCTGATTTCAATACTGGTGCGACTGGCAGTTCGACGATTACCATCACTCCGTCGGGAGGTTTCACTGGTGCTGTTAGTCTTACCACGGTTGTCTCTCCGTCGACTGGTCTTGCCGCGAATTGTCCTGCCAGTCTAACGGTCGTCTCTGGCGCCGTTACCGGTACGTGTGCTCCTTCCTCTTCGACTCCTGGAACCTATCTGGTCACTATCACCGGCACGGGTGGCGGTCATACTCACAGTGCAACTTTCATCTCTCACGTAGGCGACTTTTCCATCTCTGCCGGTAGCCCTGTCAACTTCAACTCTGGTGCTACTGGCTCGGCAATATCCGTAAGTTTGACTAGTACGTTCAATTTCGCTGGCACGGTTACTCTGACCGCGGTTACCAGTCCGGCTACTGGTTTGACAGTCACATGTCCTGCTCCTGTTAGTATTGCCGCGAACGCTACTGTCGCCGCCTCGTGTACTTTGGCCTCTGCGAATGCCGGAACGTACGGTGTAACTATTACTGGTGCGGGTTCGCCTGGTTCTGCTTCTCACTCTGCTGCGTCAACAGTCCATGTCGGTGACTTTACGATTAGTGCTACGTCTCCAAGCGGTGCTGTGGGCTCGTCGATCAGCTCGACGGTTACTCTGACGAGTACGTTCAACTTTGTTGGTACGGTTGCTCTCGGTGATACTGTTCCTGCGGGTCTTACATGCCAGTCGTTTAGTCCCTCCGCCGCAGTCTCTCTAGCAACAAATGGTACGGGAACCGCTAATCTCTCTTGCACTTCGACTACCGCTAACGCCTTCAATGTGAACATCAACGGTGTTGGTTCTCCTGGTACTGAGTCTCACTCGACCACGGCCACATTCACATTCAGCGGAGTAGTAGACTTCACCATCGGCGTCTCTTCCCCAGCTGATTTCAACACTGGAGCAACAGGCAGCTCAACGATTACGATTACTCCATT
>Ga0209154_1002503_pt1 | contig 10240 bp, 9 predicted proteins | sample GraSoiAngelo_121_FD_185878 | JGI IMG/M metagenome (GOLD analysis project Ga0209154, IMG submission 185878) | Grasslands soil microbial communities from the Angelo Coastal Reserve, California, USA - 14_0919_12_20cm (SPAdes) (version 2) | ecosystem: Environmental > Terrestrial > Soil > Grasslands ... | reverse complement strand
TCCCGGAGTTCGTCCATAGTCAGGGTGCACACGATCGTTCCGGACGTCGCCCGATAGGTTTCCATCCGATCGAGCTTAGAGCGTCATCGTGGCTTGAAGAGTTTTCTTGCCCGGATCTGGATGAATGCCGGGAACAGCGACTCGAGGTGCTCGTCGCTTCCAGGTGTCGCCTCGAGGTCGAAATCGCCGGGTGAGGTCTCCCACAGGCCGTCGATGACCATGCCCGCCGACGCGATCCCATTGACCAGCGTCTCGACCCTATGCCCGAACTCGATCGTCGGCGCGACCACGCTGATCCGGCCAAACTGCCACGTTACGTCCCCATCATCGGTGTAGGGCATCGCCTGGTCGTCGAAATAGGACGTCCGCGGCTGCCAGCCGGCGCCCGTGTACCGGCCATACAGGCGAAGCGTGGTGGGATGCATCGTCGACGTTACGTACGTGCCGCCGGGTTTCAGGATCCGACCGACTTCACGGAACACCTTGTCTACGTCGCGGACGAAGACGAGCGAGTGACACTGCCAGACGATGTCGAATGATTCAGCGCCAAAACGGGAGAGATCCGACATGTCGACTCGGGCGGTCCGGATCGACATGCCCTTTTTCCTGGCCAGGTCGCGAGCCGTCCGCAGTTGAATCGCCGAGATGTCGGCCAGATACGTGTCCGCGCCGAGCAGCGCGAAAACGGCGGCGTCCCAGCCTCCGCCGGCCGCTAGGGCCAATACGCGGGCGCCCTTCAGGCGCACGCCGTCCAGACGTCCATCTGGATCGAGAAAGCGCCTGAGCGCGGCGGGGGACTTAGGTGGCCGCCCTTGGGGCCTGGTGTAGGGGATTCCCGCCCGGGCGAGACGATCCCACATCTTCCTGTTGTGTTCCGCGACGGATCGGCTGCCCAACGTTGTGCCATTGAAACACGAGCGCCGGGGCTCCACAGAACCCCGGCGCGACTCGATTACTACGATCGAAGAAAGAGAGTTACTTCTTCTTCGCTGACTTCTTCGCCGTCTTCTTGGTGGCCTTCTTGGCCGCCTTCTTCTTTGCAGGCATGTTATTTACCTCCTTCTCTAGTGATAGGACCCTTCGGTCTCCGTGTTGTGAATGTCGTGGTCGAACGTCATCGACGGGCTCTCCGTACGCGCTACCTCCAATCGACTCTACAGGCATCGCCGCGGAGCATGAATGACGAGAACCCCGAGACGTCAGCGATGGTCCGATATGGATCGTTCTCTCGCGTCGGGTCCATAGCCACTGTGGTGGCTGGCACGAGCAACATGACCATACGGGTTGTTGTAATACTCGAATGAGGGCACTCACGTCAAGCGCAAAGTGAAATTTCTTTCAGCGACCTCATCGCAAAAATGGTTGCGACGCATCGCAACGCATGCACCTGATGCCTTCTCTCAATGACATGTGCGGTCGCATGTTGATAGAAGTGCCGAGGGTGTGATCACGATTGGAAACAGTGTCTCGTCTGCTAGCGTCAGCTTCTCAATACATGAGTGAGCCGGCTGCATGAGCGGAGCGCTGATCCTCATCGTCGAAGACAACGAGGCCAATCAGCTGCTGGCGCGTGCGGTGCTCGAGATGGCAGGCTATCGAGTCGACGTTGCTGGTGCGGCGCCCGAGGCATTGAAGCGGTTGAGCGCTCGCACTCCAGATCTGATCTTGATGGACCTTCAGCTACCCGGGCAGGACGGCCTGTCGTTCACGCGGCAGCTCAAGGCCAACCCGAAAACCGCAGGGATACCGATCGTGGCCCTGACCGCGCACGCGATGAAGGGCGATCGCGAGGATGCTTTGGCGGCCGGGTGCGCGGGATACATCGCCAAGCCGATCGACACCCGCACGTTCGGCGAGACGGTGCGTCAGTTCATTCCGCCTCGGTAACGGGTCGCCTCAAGGGCTGGCAGGTCTCAGGTTCGTCACTCCCTTTCATTCGGACTCGTCTACCGCGATGAGATGTGACGTCTCCGGCGGCGGGTCGGAAAGGGAGTTGGCCTGCTCCTCGTAGTCACGGTCGGTGCCGGTGATGCGGTAGCGGTGTTGCCGCAGGTGCTCGTCCCACGAGGGCACCACGAACTCTTCCACGAAACGGTGCGCGACCTCGCCATCCCGAAAGAGGCCCCACTGGGTGGCGCCGGTGCGCAGGCGGGAGAGGCGGAGCTGATTCATGGCATCGAGGAATGCGTGCTCTTTCTCGGACGCGATTGTGTAAACGGTCTCGACCAGGACTGGTCCGGCGTCCGGCCTGGCGTCGAAGACGAGTGCCGGCTCGGGCCAGAACGCCTGGGCTCGGCGGTCCATCGCGGCCGTCTCGGTCAGCGGCCACAGGCGAATCGTCGCGAGCCCGCCAAGCAGTACGACGGCCGCGACGAAGAAGGTGATCGTCACACCAAGAGGCTCGGCGACGACGCCCCAGAGCAGCGAGCCGATGGCCTGCGCGCCAAACAGGACCATCTGGTAGACGGACATGCCGCGGCCGCGCACCCACGCCGGCAGGAAGAGTTGGAGCTCGGCGTTGACGTCGGAGAGAAAGGCGATCCAGGCAGCACCCGCGGACAGCAGCACGATCACCGCGAGGACCGTGTTCGGTACGACGACCAGCAGCGGGAGAGCGACTGCGTAGACGGCGCTGGCCGCGGCGATCAACGAGTTGGCCGAAACGCGGGCGCGGAAGCGGGGCAGCAGCAGCGCACCGCCGATGGCGCCGCCGCCTAGCGAGCCGAGGAGTAGCCCATAACCTTCAGCGCCGAGGTGCAGCCGCTGCGTGGCAACGAGCGGCAGGAGCGCCCAGAGCACGCTTGCCGGGATCAGAAATAGGGTTGCCCGCAGCAGGATCCTCTGCACGACCGGCGCGTAGAGAACATATCGGCCGCCCGCCCTGATGGCGGACAGGAATCGCTCGGGGAGCTCAGGGCCGGTACCGGACGGATGCCGCCACGCCGCGACCACGACCGCGAAGAACACATAGGTCAACGCGTTAAGGCCGAAAACGGCGGTGACACCGATCCTCGCGATCAGCAGGCCCGCCAGCGCCGGACCGATCAAGCGAGCCAGGTTGATGCTGATCGATCCGAGAGACGACGCCGCCCGGAGTTGATTGCGGGGCACCAGGTCCGGGACCAGCGACTGGTACGCCGGGTTGGTGAAAACGGACGAGCAGCCGATCGCGAAGGTGAAGACGAGGAGCAGGGCAGGCGGCATCTGGCCGGCGAACGTCAGCGCGGTCAGCGCCAGGCCGATGCAGGCCATGATCACCTGGACCGCGATCAACAGGCGGCGGCGGTCGAACACATCGGCCAGCGCGCCTCCGACGAGGCCGAAAAGAACATCGGGCAGATAGTCCGCGGTCTGGACCAGGGCGACGAGGATCGTCGCGTGCGGCAGGTGCACGAGCAGCCATTGCGCGCCGACGGTCTGCATCCAGGTGCCCACGTTGCTCACCAGCACGGCGATCCACATGGCGCGGAACACGCCGATCCGGAGCGGGGCCCAGGTGGAAATCGACCCGCCGGGCTCGCCGCCGCTCACGCGTCTGTTGCGATTTCGATCGACGTCTCGAGGGCGGCGCGGTCCCAGCGGCCGAGCTCGGCGGCGGCTTCGTACGTGCTCTGGAAGAAGCTGAGCAGCACCTCGTCCGGATCTTCCGCAGTCCGAACGGTGGTGTACGGAAGCAGAAACTCGCGCAAGCCACGGTCGTAGTAGGCGGCGCCTGGTCGGACCTCCCACTCCTCGAAGCCCTGGGGTACGGGATAGGCGTACGCGTAGAACGAGCCTTCGACGCCCGCGCCGGGCCAGAATCCGCAGCTGCTCACTTCGTGGCTGTACGCGAGCTGCATAACCCAGTCGGCGCAGTTGGGCACCCCGCCCGGATGCGGAGGAGCGACACGGCCCGAGAAACGTGTCACGGCCAGGTCGAAGCCACCCCAGAAGAAGTGCACTGGGCTCACCTTGCCTGTGAAGCCGGCGCGGAATCGAGACATCACGCGATGCACATTGGTCAAGGCAAGCCAGAAGCTCTGTGCCGCGTTCGCGTCGTACGAGTGGTGCACGTCATCCTTCGCAAACGGGATCGCGTCCGGGATCTCAACCGGCTTGGCCAGCATCTTGACGTGGACCCCGAGACTGTCTAGAGCGCTCGTCGTCTCGGCGTAGAAATCGGCAACCGATCGCGGCCTCAGCGCGACCTGGCGCGCCTCACCGGTGGACGTGCGCATGTGGAGGCGGTGGTCGACGAAATCGAACTCGATCTCCATGTCCACACCTGCCGCATGCATCAGGGACGTGGTCAGGCCACGCGTGGAGACATAGAGCGGCACCTGCCACCAGTGATTGACCATCGGCTCGAGTGCGAGGCGGACCTTGCCGACGACCTGGGTCCAGAGATGCAGCGTGTCGCGGGTTTCCACCCACTCCGCAAGCGCGAGCTCGGGCCACCCCCGAGCGACCGCAGCGCCGGCCTGCTTTTGGCGGGCCATCTCCGCACGTTAGCGCAACACCCGGAGCCTGGCGGTCGTGGCCCAGACAGTGGTGGGCCGGGAGGGATTTGAACCCCCACAGCTTTCGCGGGTGGTTTACAGCCACTTGAGCTCGCCAATGCCCAGCCGACCCACTTACGGAGAGGTAATGGTACCCAACCCCGATAATCCCCCCCGTGGCGCGAGGCTATGCGAGATATGTCCTCGCCGTCATGGTCGGAATCAACTTCCTCAACTACATGGACCGCTGGGTCGCCTCGGCCGCGGCGACGTCGATCGAGAAGGAGTTCCACCTCACTAACTCCCAATTCGGCCTGATCGGCACCGCGTTCCTCCTCGTCTATGCCGTCGCCGCCCTGCCTTTCGGCTACTGGGGCGACCGCGGGGTCCGCAAGACCGTCATCGGTGTCGGTGTCACCATCTGGAGCCTCGCCACATTGTTCACCGGATTCGCGCGCAGCTACTTCCAGCTCTTCCTCAGCCGCGCCATCGTCGGAGTCGGCGAGGCGAGCTACTACCCGGCAGGTACATCGCTGATGTCGGACTACTTCCCGAAGGAGCTCCGCAGCCGCGTGATGTCGGTGTGGAACGCCGGCAGCACGATCGGGATCGCAGTCGGCTTCGCGGGAGGCGGGCTCATCGCGGAGAAATTCGGCTGGCGCACCGCCTTCTACTTCGCCGCCGTTCCCGGACTGCTCTTCGCGCTGCTCGCTTTCGGATTCAAGGAACCGCTGCGCGGCCTAGCGGAAAAGCAAGGACCGGTGGTCGTGCAGACCCGGGACGTAAACCTGCGCCGGTTCCTGGATCTATGGCGGATTCCGACACTTCGCGCCACTATCCTCGCCCAGACCCTCCTCTATTTCGTGCTCGCCTCGAACGCATTCTGGCTGCCGACCGTCCTCCAGCGGCGCTTCGACATGTCCGAGAGCGGTGCCGGCTTGCTGTCCGGGGTGGTGATCGTGGTCGGCGGCCTGATTGGCACGCTCGCCGGCGGCTGGTTGGCGGACCGACGCGCAGTGAAAACCCCAACAGCGCACCTCGAGGTGGGCATCGCGGGATTCATCGTCGGCGCGGTGCTCATCACGATCGCCCTGCTGAGTCCGATGAGCATCGGTCCGATCCCCATCTTCGTCCCCGTCTTCCTGGCCACGGTGGTGTGCCTGTATCTGTACGCGGGCCCCTTCACCGCCTTGTCTCAGAACGTCGTGTCGCCCGGTCTACGAGCGAGCGCCGTCACCATGACCCTGCTCGTGGCCCACGTCTTCGGCGATTCGCATTCCACCTACGACGTCGGTCAGATCTCCGACTGGCTGGGCGGCAACCTCCAGGCGGCGTTGCTGATCACGAGCCCGACGCTCCTCATCCTCGCCGCGATCGCCGCCGCCACGGGACTGAGAACGGTTAAAAAGGACACCGAGGCGATGGAGACAGAGTGGGCCATGCGGCCCACGGAACCGGTCCTTAGTAGATAAACCCGACCAGTTTCGCGCCTAGCTGTCCCGGCTTGATGGTGCGCTCGTCGATCACGTCAAACGCGACCCAGTTCATCTCGGACACCATCCACGAACCGTCCGGATTCACCGCTTCGACATAGGCGACGTGTCCGGCCCAGCTCTCCCAGGTCACCATGATCGAGCCCACCTTCGTACCAGTAACCCGCGTCGCCCGTCCACGTGACGTTGCGCTTGGTCGCCACGTAGTACGTGCACCAACCGACGGGGAACTTGTTGTTCACGTACGGGCCGAGGCAGCATCCCACGACGTGGACCATGTAATTCGACGGCGAGCCGCCGTGCAGGATCTGGTAGATCGCGGGAGGCGGTGGGAACGCTCCGCCGACGCCACCGGGAAGGACGAGGGTCATGCCGGGGGTCAGCTGCGTGGAACGCAGCCGGTTGAAGTCGATTATCACCTGCGGGTCGACCTGGTACTTCGCGCCCAGGCCCTCGACGGTATCCGAAGCCTTGGTCTTGACCACTATTCCGTGGACCGGCGGGATGACGATCTGGTCGCCCGTCGCCACGGAGTCGGTCGATATCAGGTTGGTGTTCGACCAGCGGATCTCGGCCACCGACACGTGGTACTTGGAGGCGATCGCGCTCAGGTTCTCGCCCGCCGCGACGGAGTACACAAACGCCTGGTGGCTTTGCGGGGCAGACGTCGGGATCGCTACCGGCTTGATGATCGTGCTGTAGCGGCCCATCGACACATCGCCGACATCGCCACCCTCGCCGACCACGACCGCCTCAGCGTTCACCGGGCCCAACCGAGCCGTCAGGGTGGTCGGAAAGTGGCGATCCATCGCCGCGTAGCTCGACATCGCTACCGCAATTCCGAGCACGACGGCATGGGTCAGGTAACGATTAATTCGCAATGCCTACCCCTAAGTTTTGTGAATCCGCCCTGGCGGAGGGAAGATCCCCAGAAGACCCAGCCACCCTAACAGACCTTTGTCGGGCCGGTCAACCCCGAGCGGCTACTGATCGGAAGCCGTGCGGGCACCATCCGGCCATCGAGTCCGAACTCGATTCGAATTCGAGGACCTGGCCGCACCAGCGCCCGTCTCCGAACAACAGTTCGCCTACCGAGCCGCTGCCTGACTTGTCCGAGTAGCCGATTCATCAACAACGCTAAACGCAGGCCGGCGCCGGTCCTTGCATATATAAGGACGGGGCGCAAAGGGCGCCTAGGGGCCGCCCCGGACGTAGATCGTCTGGCCGGAGACGAAGCTCGAGTCCTGGCTGCACAGGAACGAGATCACGCTCGCAATGTCCTCCGGCTGACCGATCCGGCGCAGCGGGATCTGGGAGGCCGCGCCAACCTTGAACGTCTCGAAGTCGACGCCCATCCGCTCAGCGGTTGCGCGCGTCATCCTCGTTTCGACGAAACCGGGCGCGACCGTGTTGACGTTGATGTTGAACGGTCCCAGCTCGATCGCCAGCGTGCGGGCCATGCCCTGCAGGCCCGCCTTGGCCGTCGAGTAGTTGGTCTGGCCCCTGTTGCCGAGCGCCGAGGTCGAGGATAGGAAGACCATCTTGCCGTACTTCTGCTCGACCATCGGCTTCTGAGCGGCTCGCGCGCACAGGAACGTCCCCTTCAGGTGCGTGTCGATCACGGAGTCCCAGTCGTCGTCGCTCATCTTGAACAGCATGTTGTCGCGGATGATGCCGGCGCAGCAGACCAGCACGTCGAGCCGGCCGAGCTCGCTGACTGCCTGCCCGACCATCGCCTTCACCTGCTCGCGACTGGTTACGTCACACGCCACCGCCACACCTTTGATGGGCCCGGCGACCTCCTCGGCAGGTGCCAGGTCCATATCCGAAACGACCACCCGCGCGCCTTCCTGAGCGAAGCGCGAGGCGGTCGCGGCCCCGATGCCGCGCGCACCGCCGGTCACGAGCACAACCCGATCTTTGAACTTCATCTCGTCTCTGTATCGAAAGCAGCCCCGCCATCCTTACGCGGGTCAGAGGCCCCGGACAGAAAGCCATCGCGCTCGGCCACGATCAGCTGCGGCCTCGCGAAGTAGGAGTCGTAGCTCAACGTGCGCCTGTTGACCGCATAGCCCGCGCGCTCCAACCCCTCGCAGACGACGCGCGGGATCCGCGCCTCCGCCTGGACGACGTCGCCCTGAAAGTCGACTCGCGGCGCGCTCACCGCCTCGACCGGTGACATCTCGTGGTCGATCACGTTCACCAGCACCTGGAGGACACCGGTCACGATCTTGGTCCCGCCCGGCGCGCCGACGCACACACGCAGCCGGTGGCCGTCGAAAACCATCGTCGGAGTCATCATCGTCACCCGAGTCTTGCCGGGGCGCAAGGAGTTCGGGCGCCCAGGGCGCGGGTCGAAACAGTTCATGTAGTCGTTGTAGCCGAACCCGAGACCCGGGGTGACGACGCCGCTGGCTGAACCGAGTGTGTGCGTCAACGAAACCGCGTTGCCCCCGTCGTCGACCACGCACACATGCGTGGTGTCGGGGCGGTCGTGCGTTGGGCCACCGGCCGTCACCACCTCGCGCGCCGCGGCAGCGTACTGCTTGTCGGCCAGCGCGCCGATCGGGACCTCGACGAAACGCGGGTCGGCGACGTGTAGCTCGCGGTCGGCCACCGCCCATGCCATCGCCTCGACCAGGAGGCGTGCCGACTCAGTGCTCGGCCACCCGTGCGCGCGGAGGTCGTAACCCTCGAGGAAGTTGAGCATCTGGAGCAGGGTCAGGCCGCCGGCCGGCGGTCCAGCCGCAGCCACCTGCAAATCCCTGTAACTCCCTCGAATCGGCTCGGTCACGTTGACCTGGTACCCGGCGAGGTCATCTTTGGTGACGAAGCCACCATTTCCTGCGAAGTCCGCGGCGATCGCGTCAGCTATCTCCCCGCGATAGAAAACGTCCGGCCCCTCGCTGGCGAGCCGCTCGAGAGTCCGGGCGAGGTCAGCCTGCACCATGACCTCGCCAATCTCATACAGGCGGCCGTCATGCGTGTAGATCGCCTTCGCCTCCGGCGTGGCTTGGATTCGCTTGGCGTTGGGCACGACGTCCGGTCCGTAGTCGGTCGTCCAGTAACCGTGCATATAGCCCGTGACCGGAAAGCCTTGGCGGGCGAGCGGGATTGCGGGCTCGATGGCCTCTTCCCAGGAGATGGTGCCGAACCGGGTGAGCGCCTCGTGGAGGCCCGCGACTGTTCCTGGCACCGCGACGGATTGGTACCCGACGTCGTTGACCCAGCCGTCGAGCACATAGCCGTAGCGGTCCGCGGCCTCGCGGATGAAGATGCGCTCCCATTGGTCTTCGCGGACGCGTGACCCGGCGGTGCCGTAGAACTCAAACAGAGCGTCGCCCGCCTGCGGGCTGTGGACCAGCATCACCCCGCAGCCGCCGATCCCGCACATCTGTGGGTCGATGACACCCTGCACGAACGCACACGTCACCGCGGCATCCACGGCATTCCCGCCCCGCCGCATGACATCGAGCCCGATTTCGGCCGCCCGGGGCTGGGGGCAGACGATGATCGCCACGTTCGTAAGTTTGATGAATTCGCGAGCCTGCCGAATCTTAAGAATTCAGCCACTAAATCCTTAAGCGAGCGCCTCGCCTGCAAGAGGCGTCAATTCATTCCGTTTTAAGAACCAGGTGGAACACAGTGCAGCGATGAAATCGCCCTCCTCCACGCATGCGCGTTCGCGCGGGCAATCGCTGGTTGAAGCGGCGATCACGCTGCCAATCGTGCTCCTGCTCTCACTCGGCGTGTCCGACCTCGGCCGAGCCTTTTTCTACCGGGAGGCGGTGACCAACTCGGTGCGCCAGGCACTTCGCATCGCCGTCTCGTCGTACCAGCACGGCACGGCTGACAACGTGTGTGGAGGCACGAGCGGCGGTCCGCTCGCCGTGACTGTGACATCAGCAATCCCGCCCTCCGGCGGACAGATCGTGACCATCGCCAACCAGGCGTCACTCGAGAGCTCGAAGGACGGAACGCCGTCCGGCTCGGTGCTCGCCGGCTCGACCCTCAGCGTCACTTTTCACTGCCTCAACGGCGCCGCGATCACCAACGCGACAAGCAGCAATGGCGCTCCAAACACCACAGGCTCGGACTCGATCACGGCCAGCATTACCAAACCCATGTCGGTGATCACGCCGCTTTTGTGGCCGATCGTCGGCTCGTCCTTCCCGATCAAGGTCACGTCTTCCATGAGGACCGAGTACTGATGTCGAAGAACAAAGGACAGGCGCTGGTCGAGTTCGCGCTGGTCTTTCCGCTCCTCTT
>Ga0209154_1002501_pt1 | contig 10243 bp, 14 predicted proteins | sample GraSoiAngelo_121_FD_185878 | JGI IMG/M metagenome (GOLD analysis project Ga0209154, IMG submission 185878) | Grasslands soil microbial communities from the Angelo Coastal Reserve, California, USA - 14_0919_12_20cm (SPAdes) (version 2) | ecosystem: Environmental > Terrestrial > Soil > Grasslands ... | reverse complement strand
AGTAATTCCTCGCTCGTCATGTCCTTCGGGTGCTTCTTCTTTTTCGCCATGGTGATCCTATGACTCCAAACATGAATCTCTGCCAGCTAATTGACCAGTTCGGCAACGATGACGCCTGCCGACAATCGCTCGAACATCTGCGCTGGCCTGATGGCCCTGCCTGCCCTGCGTGCGGCAGTAATGCAACCAAGATCGCCAATCGCTTTCAATATGACTGCGATGCCTGCCACTATCAATTCTCCGTCATGGCTGGCACGATCTTCCACGATTCGCACTTGCCTCTGTGGAAGTGGTATCTGTGCACGTACCTGCTCTGTGAGAGCCGCAAAGGGATGTCTGCTAATCAATTGAAGCGCACCTTGGGAGTCAGCTACAAAACCGCTTGGTATCTCTGCCACAGAATCAGAGCCGCAATGAAAGAAGCGGAAGGCCACAAGCTGACTGGCACAGTAGAAATTGATGAAACATATATCGGCGGCAAGACTACGAATCAGGAACGGTGGAAGAAGAAAACGCCAGTAATTGGTATCCGTGAGCGCGGCGGGCACTTGCACTTTATCGCCAGTCACAATCTGAATCAGGCAAAGCTGTATGACATCATTGCTCGGAATGTGGACAAGACCGTTGACGTGATTATGACCGACGATTCCTCTCTCTACAATTCCATTGAGATGACGCAGTACAGAGGCAAGCACAAGAGTGTCAATCACAGCAAAAAGGAATATGTGCGCGGCGACGTTTTCACGAACACCGTGGAGTCTGCCTTCAGTTTGCTGAAACGCGGCATTGTGGGAACGTGGCATAAAGTCAGCGTTAAACATCTTCCAGCCTACCTACAAGAGATGACGTGGCGTTTCAATAATCGCAAGAACCCTTACCTGTTTCGCGATACGATCCTGAAGCTGATTGCATCCGGCAACCTCGAATACAAGGAACTAACTAGGGCCGCTTAATTCCTCCGGTCATCACTCGATCGCCCCGTTGCAACTAGATACTTGAGAAACTCATGGCCGCGAATCGTGAGCTGAAAATCGCGTGGCAACATCGGGGTCATTGTACTCCACCTTTTGCGTGAAGTATATAATCCATTAAAAGGACAGCCGTCGCCCAGTAATACATGTTCCGAGCGCCGGAGCGGAGAAGCTATGGCATGATTTGTGCGCTAGAACTGAAGAGCAAATCGAGTGGTTTGAAAAGCCTCGGTCCCGGTTAACCCCGGTTCCCGGGCTTTTCCTGTCTCTCCGGAATTTGACCTCACCGCACACATGCGATGGAAAGCCCGGATTAATCGAATGCGTTGGACCTCAGCAGAACCCCGCTCGACAGCCGTACTGCTGGCAATAGTCACTGGCTTCTACAGTATGTACTGTATCGAACCTAAAGAAACTTTTGGGTATTCTGCTTCCCTCCCCGATGTCGCCCGATCCGCCGACAACCGTTCTCTGTATAGACGACGAAGACGACCAGCTACTGCTTCGCAAGCTTTTATTGGAACAGGCGGGTTACCGTGTTCTCACGGCAAAATCGGGGGAAGAGGGGATTCGTTTGTTTCAGACCGAGCACATTGACCTCGTAATTGTGGACTACTGGATGTCCGGGATGAACGGTGTGGTGGTAGCACGCGCATTGAAAGACCTGTGCAGCAAAATACCGGTCATCATGCTTTCAGGCTATGCAGAACTTCCAGACGAGGCTTTGGGTGCAGCCGACGCGTGGCTAATCAAGTCCCACATTGAGCCGCAAGAGCTACTGGCCGTGGTAAAGGAGCTGCTGCAAAGAGACTAGCAACCCGTTGGCCTACCTCGGGGGGCCGGATGCAGCGTTGAGTATATCGCCAACGCAAGGGTCAGAATTTGTTCCAATAACGTCCGAGATCTTGAGCGGCTAAGTGCTTCAACCCTAAGGAATAGCAATTATGATTCCGGCAGCTTAAAAACACCTGTTTTTCGAGCGACCCACTTGCATATTTGACCGCGGGTGTATGCTTATAGCGCTGGTGTTATAACCCTCCTCCAGCGCGGTGTAGTCTATGTCGCGCCCTGATAGTAAGCCCACTAGAATTTGGCAAGAGATCGCAGCTGAAGCGGGTAAAGAAACAGACCCGATAAAACTAGCGGCTCTCACCGAGGAACTCGATCGCGCACTTGCCGAACGCGAGGCAAGGATTCGGATCGCCATTCGTTCAGCCGAACAGCCAGCCAAACGCAAAGCTAGCTAAAGTTAAGCAACAGGTGCTACCTGATTCGTTACCGCTGTTCCAAAACCCTGCTAAAAGGCCTCCGCTAAATTGCTGTGCCGCAACGACGGACTGCGCTGGATTTGGAGCGTTCCAAATCAAATGTTTTGGAACAGAATAGGCCCGCTGGTTGGCGGGCCCATTTTCTCCTGGAGGGTTCCCTCTCTCGATAGGAATGCTCCTCCACGGGCAGGAGAGAGGGCGAAAGCATATCAAGCCGATGCTGTCAAACAAGTGGTCTTTTGTGTCGGGCAGGATGTGGTCTTTTTTCTGAAGGGGCCGGCGACGCGGCAATTGGGGTTCAATGTGTGCTTGACAGAGGAAGTATCTCCAGCGGACACTGTTGCGCGCTGGACTAACCCCAAGCCGAGCCGGCACCTGATTTCAAGTCCCACGAAATCCTAAGCCTTGGAGGGCGCCATGAATCGCGCCGGACCCGTAGTTTTTAAGTTAGTTCTGCTGACTGTGCCCCTAGTCTCCGTGTTTTTTATCATGCCCTCCGCTATGAGCATCGGGCATCAGGTTGCGCCCCCCGCGAGGATGCAGCTATTTTCATACAAGATTTCCTCTTCTGCTCTGGGGGAATCTTCCTTCCTCGAACCCAGCTTAAACCTGATTGACGGTCCCCATCGTATGTTTCTACCCTCGTGGGCGGTTTCGGTCCCTGAAAGCTGGCCCGCGGATTCTACATTTCCTCCGCGGGCCGCCGGGCGCCCGAGGAAGCCAGCCCTCATGAAAGGTTTTGACTCGCAGATCTGTGCGAGGCGCCACAGGATCCACCGGAAATCCGCAAAAAGGAGGTTGGTATGAACCTTGGAATTTCACGGCATTGGTGTGCAGTGATGGCCACCTTACTGCTGGTGGTTTCCTGCAGTTGGCCTGCGTTTGGAGTGAGTACAAGCGTTACCGGCCAAGCGAGAGCAATGCAAATGACCATGAACGGAATTACCACCATGATGTCGGATACGGGGACGCTCGCGGGGGTAAATGATTCTCGGGATGGATCGTCGTTGTGGGTCGGCATTCCGTCTTTAGTCAGCGGGGAAAATCTTAGCGCCTCCACCCTCAGCTGGTCGGATCAGGTTGATTCCGAGGCCTCACTTGCAAGACTACATCTGACGGCACGCGGGGCGGCCATCTCGGCCGACTTTGTTATGGCTCGGGCATCGTCAGTATTGGGTGGCACCGGAAGCGGCGATTCACTTTTCACGAATCTTTCGATCAACGGAGGATCGGTTTCGGTCACCGGTGAGCCGAATCAGACGATCACGGTTTCCGGCGGCACCGTAGTGATCAACGAACACGTGCTTTCACAGGGCGGCATCACCGTGAATGCCATCCATATCACCGTTAATGGCGCTGATTTGGTGATAGCGTCTGCGACGGCGGGCATTAGCAAGCACTAGGCGCGCGACAGGAGAAAAAAATGACAACGGATAAGATCAAGAAGTTAATGCCCGTGCTCGCGGCAGGAAAGTCCGTAGTTGCGGCAGGATTCCTCCTGATGGTGCTCACCAGCGGTACCGCGAGTGCTCATCGCATTCCCAAGCCGTGCGACTTCGTCACTGGTGGCGGATTCATTTTTTTGGATTCCGGCGCCAAGGCGAACTTTGGCCTGGTGGCAGGATGCAAGCATCACGCCTTCACCGGGCATCTGAATTACATTGACCATGACACCGGCCTTCACGTGAAAAGCATAACCATTGAGAGCTACACCGAACCTACGGCTGGTTCACTACGGCGCGATTTTTGTGGCACCGCGGACACGAACCAATTTGGCGAGGTTAAATTTCACGCCGCCGTGGTTGATAACGGGGAGCCAGGTACTGCCGACCGATTTGGTCTTGCTCTGTCCAATGGATACATAGCTTCCACCCGCACATTGGGCGGCGGTAACATCCAACTCCATAAGCCGAACCCTTCGACTACTCCGCCACCAACATTCACGGAGTGCGATCGCATAGCGCCCAATCCAGGTCCATGACGCTTTGAACGCAGCTGCGCTTAACTTTGAGGCAGTCGGAGCAGGCTCGGTCGTTGAATGATCATTCCGAGGCGCCCGCCCGGTGCGAGGAGCCGGACGGGGATAGTCGTAGAGGTCGGTGTCTGCTGCACTGACGGCGCTTTCCGCCTCTCTAGCCGCAACGATACCGACTTCAGCCGAAGTAAGCTCAACTTCTCTGGCCTGCTCCGACCTAAAAATCCGGCTCGCGCACCTGTACGTGAATTTCTCCCAAGGGTAGAACAGTGAAATTATTTCTATCCGTAAAGGCGTTCGTTGTTGCAGTCATTCTGACTTTATCTCCGTATGTACAGTCCGAAAACACCGCCACCGCAGCCTATTCCGGCAAAGTTTATTAGCTTAACCAAGAATCGGTTCCGACCGTGGCCCGCCCTGTTCGCCTTCAAAAACATCGCTATCAATATCTGCCGTGCCGATTACCTCGCAATTCTTCTTTCGGTCATCTTCAGGAAGCCGGGTATTGAAATCCTCTGGCATTAACAGCACCGCAATGTCGCTATCGTCGTCTAATGTGACCCAAAGAGGGGAACCCTTGTTAGTGCGTAAAGTAAAAGGAATACCAAGATAGTTGTAAATCGATTTGTGGTCTTGCCACGCAAACCTGAGGTGTAATTCACTTGGAAACCATCGTTCGTCAGGATTACAGAACATGTGTTTGGCGGTAACCAGGTATGCTGTCTTTTCACTCGTCGAAATGATTATTCCAGTACCAACGGCGCTAAAGTAGTTACGATTAGTAAGGTCTTCGTGTTTCACCTGACCGAAAGCAACAGTCGCATTACGCCAGTTCACGAGGGGGTCGTGCGGAGGTTGTTTTATTGGCGCTGTCGCTGTTGCTGAGTTCTGTTTGATGGCAGGCTGTGTCTCCTGATTCGTTTTTGGTATCGAGCCCTGTTGGCACAAAGCGCCAAATTCGAAAACGACAACAAATACGGCCACTGCAAGCCAAACTCGCGCACTCATTAGATTGTTTCCGCTTTCTGGCATTCGCCGCCAATCAGGGCATCAGTCGCGCACCAGCCACGCCAAAGCCTCTTCGCGGGTTTCGAAAGTCGGCAGTTCGCGCCGGGAAAAATTCTTTATGGCTTCGTAGGAGTCTTTGGGGAGGCTCTCAGTTCCTATTAAAGCCGATTTCTTAACAAAAGGCTTGTCGAACACTGCACTTTCCTTCATTGCGAGGAGGGCGTCCCTGTCAAATGATGCTCCGGCAAAATCGGTAAGGATCAAGACCGAACGCGAGGCTGAGAAGTCACGTAGTCGGGAACTGTTCGTGCAATCGTTTGAACTGCATCGGCCGAACAGTTTGAGAAATCGACGAAGAGAATCTGTTTACCCTGGTGACTGATGAATCGAATACGTTCATGCATATCCGAAACTCCAAGACAGATGACCCCGTTGAGTACTTGAAATCGCTGTAGTGCTGCCGCCGCATCTCTGGCACACACCCAAGGGCTACGCTCGCTATGATCGGGGCCCTCGGCGCTAAAACTATCAAGTGCAATCTTACCTCCGATCGTCTTGCGCCGGCACGCCTGAAGAAGTGTGAACCTCCGTCAGGAGGATTAGGTCAGAGCAGGCATGAGGTTAGATCGGGCATCACTTGGGAGTTGAGACCCTCTAAGGCGCTAGATGTTGGCGGAGAGATGCATAACCGCGGAATCGCTCTCATCCTTCTGGCTGTGCTGACGGTGTCTCTCAGCGCAGCATCTGGGCGATTTTCCTCCCGACAATATAACTCAATACATCTCTTCCCGCATGGCAACCACGGTGAAGCACATCACCGAGGGATGGTCCCAAAACGACCGTAGGGACGAGAGTACCCCCTTGTGTCACCGTGCGCCTTAGAAAGAATGAACGCGCACGTAAAGTACTTGGAGTTCGTCGTTTCTGGAGCTGCCACGCACTCCTGCGGGTCCCACAGCAGCTCCTAGTATGCGATGTCTCGGTAGCTAATCTCGCTATAACTCCCAGTGCTTGGGGGGGCAAGCTTGGTGTTGCGATCAAAATGAAACTTGGTTCCACCGGTGTCGGAAATTGTCCTGCCGATGACCGCCCCATAAAGATCGGAGTTACCCGTGAGTGAAACAGCAGCATTGGGAGCATTCAAAATCATATAGCTTCCGGAACCTCCCGAAAGGCTGACCGAGCCGGTACCCGCGTAATTGATCTGAAAGTTGTTGGCAATGCCGCTGGTGTTCGATATCGACCCGCCGGTAAAATCTACCGGCGCTGGGTTGCTTTGCCCAGCGACGTTAAAAACCACGGCTCCCGCCGGGCTGATGACGAGCGCCGCATTACCGGTAAGAGTAATGCTATCAATATTATAGGTCCCAGGCGCCACTATCACGGTGCCATTTGCGGACGCCGAGATATTGCCGTAAGTCCCGGGAACCAGGGCGCCGCCCGAGTGTCCGAACGAAAGCGCAGTGGTGGGCGGCAAGGGGTTGGGCGGAGGCGGTACCGGCATGGTATACGGCCCCCCGGCGAATAACCTGTTTTGGCCTGGCGGAGGCAGCATTCCCGCGCCACCTGCGGTGGTAAGACCCGCGGGGCAGGCCCCGGTAGTAGCATTCGGTACACCGATGCCGCCACCCACTTGAGTGGGACTGCCACTCATACTTACGTTGCCATTTGCCCCAACGTCGCCTCCGGTGTTTGTGTGGTTCGTGGCGTAGTCTCCGCCGCCAGCGGAAGTAAAGCTATCCGTGGTCGCACCGCCCGCCATCGTAACCACTCCACAACCAGTCCCTGTCGCGAAAAGACCAAAGGGAAAAGGAGGAGCAGGGGGCAAGGCGACCTCGGCCTGTACCATCCTACGTGCTCCGCTGATCGGGTTTACCGCCAGCGACGTCAAAAGGTAAACGGGATTGGCTGCAGGCCCCGGAGGGGTCGCATTCACCATCTGGGTGCAGTTAGCGGCTCCGGAGAGCAGGATCTCCTCGGTACCGTCCCAGCATATCTGGGTGGTAGCGGGGGCAGCAGCGTTCACCTTGTAGCCTTGAACCGATCCGTTTAATTTCGGGGTTATCCGTACCCACTGATACGGAAGCGCCGCCGCGGTTGCATTCCAGGGAATGTTGCTGGCGGTGGTGCTGTACCACGCACTGCCGGTGGGCTCATCGATACAGCGCACATCGGAAGTTTCTGTTGTCTGCCCCGGAAGACTATATCCATCGTGACAGAGTTCATCGTCCATGTAAGGGTTGGGCGCGCCGGCTGTGCTCAAAGTCCAAGGAGCTATGGTGGCCGGTGTTGATCCAGCCAAGATATAAAACACGGCACCATTGGCGGCCGAAGGGACGACCGGAGTGGCGGGTAAGCAGGCAGAAGCAGGGGCACACGTCGGCTGCATCAAAGTAGCTGCATTTGACGCCATGAGCCTGTCCCGCGCCTCTTCGATGCCCGCCTTGGAAGCGAAATAAAGTACCTGCTGCCGGCGATAGTTAGCATTCACGCTGGTCTCGGTATTCGAGACAAAAACGAGAGCCGCAGCGAGCGCCGTGAGTAATAGGAGGACCATGAGAGCCATGAGCAGCGCAACTCCGCGTTGGCCCTGCTTTTTCCAGTGTGTAGTCTTGTTGTCCGTCATTATTTTCCTCCTTGCGTAGCACAAATTGATCGGCTTAGTTGTTGATTTTTGCCTCTGTCGCCATGGTGATATTGGAATAAGACCTGTCGGTCTGATCCAGTAAGGTAGATCTCAGATTCACCGTAAGCCCAATGGTCTTGATATTAGGTAAGTCCGCGGCTGAAGCGGGCAATACCACCGATGTACCGTCAAAAAAATAGGCTGTGAAGATATTGGTATTCATGACGTTGTCCACTTCTGTGAAGTAAAGAGGTACGCCTCCACCCGCGTAAACGGCTTTGGAAAGGCTGCCCCGGCGTAAGGTGCACGGGCAAGGCCCAGCGGGGGGATTCAGCTGCACGAATATTTCGCTGACCGTACCGCTTCCATCAACATCCCCTTCAAATTGAATGGAATTTGAAGTGACGCTCACCAGACCCACCGCATAAGAATTTGGATTGGCCGCTGAAGTCGCCGCATCAAACATCCTCACGTTAGGAAACCCGGTGTGGTGAAGGTCCTTTACCACCTGATCCATGAACTGACGCGCCTCTTGCGTAAGATCAACCTTCGCAGTCTCGGTAGAGGCCTTCCGTTGAAGCTGTATGGCCCCACGGACGACAATAGCGACAATAACGGTCAGGATTACTACTACCAGCATCAGTTCGAGCAAAGAAAACCCGCGCTGCGCCGACTTGAAATTGTTCGAGTACTTCTCACGGCTATTCGACATTACATTCCCCCGATGCCGCGCAGCGTCACTGGAAGCGCAAAAGTCCTGTTTCCCAGTTGGGAGGAAGGACTCAACTGGCGGCTGGAGACGGTGATCATACGAGCATAAGGGCTGACGTTAATGATGTTCCAACGAACGTCAAAGACAGCTTGGCGGCCCCCCGTATTACAGTCGACGTACTGCATCGCGTATCCTGGCACCGCGGCGGTTGCGGGGGGAACGGCGGCATAGGCCTGAGTCGGGTCAATGCCTCCGTAATATTGGCTGGCAGGATCAGTGACTAAGGTCGCACCCACGCCACTTGGCGCGGCGGCCCCAGCCGTGGCGATGTCCCATTGGTTTCCCGCACAATCAGTCAAAATGATTGAGGCAGTCGAGTTTGGATGCTGGGCGCTGATCTGTTCGAGCACAAGCTGCGACAGCAAGGTCGCAGAAGTATCTCTGCTGTTCCGGTTGTCGGCGGAGGCTGACGATATAAAGAGGACCGTCAGTGCTCCTAAGCCGACGGCCAGCACAACCATGGCAATCATCAGTTCGATGAGGCTCATGCCGTCTTCCTGTTTTCCACGTCCAACCATCAATTCCATTTTTGCTTTCATGACTGCTTTCTCGTCTAGTGTTGTGGAGCCCACGTACCCGTGCCGGACTCGTAATACCAGGTCTTGATTCTGCCGGCGGGAGTCACCGTCACCGCGGTCCACTCTCCTGTAATTGCGGATTGCAGGAAAGTTACAAAGGCGGTTGGCCCGCTGGCCGAGTTGCAAACAGTTCCCGTTCCTCCTGCCGATACAACCGGCACGCAAGGCAGACCTTCAGGACCAAATGTGGGGGGCGTGTTGTTAATCATCGGCGGGGTGCAGGATGCGCAAAACTGGGCATACAGATTGGCGGGGTTGGGAGCTGCAGCCGACGGTTGCGGAACTGCGTCCCCTGACAGCGCGGCACTTGGGTCCGAAGGCGGACCGGCATCATAATGGCCGGTTGGGGGAGCGCCATGTCCGGACGTCCCGTTCACCGCTTGCGGATAGATGTCGACATACGTTAGTTGCGGGTTGGGAGCTGCCGCGGGTTGCAGGTACACCGAATAGAACCGATCATCTTGAACTGCTCGGGTGCGTGCGGCTTGCAACATGGAGGCGTAATCCGAACTGGCCCCTCTGAGCCTGCCGGTTCTCACAGAACTGAGAACCACCGGAATTGCAAACACTAGCAGCACAAACGTGATTGCAACCACGATCATCAGTTCCAGAAGTGAAAAGCCTGGCTCCGCGGTTCTTGAGATGGTTGCGGGATTCTCCCTGCTGCAATCCCGAGCATCAGGTGCTCTTCCGCGCAAAGCTGCCTCCCCTTTTCCGCGCTGCAAGTTGGTTCTTAGCTCTTCAATATTAGGTTCCGCATATCATCTGGAAAAGAGTACCAAGGGAAGTTACGATGGTTACCTCAGGTTTCCTGCGAATTGCATGTTGTTCCAAACAGTAATTTATGGACAAGTGGTCCTTGGGATCTTCGGATGTATCCTTAATGATGAGCGACGGTCTAGGAGGTAAAGCCGCTTCCAAACAGTAATTTATGGACAAGTGGTCCTTGGGATCTTCGGATGTATTCGGATGTATCCTTAATGATGAGCGACGGTCTAGGAGGTAAAGCCGCTTCCAGCATGTGCCGTATGATCCTTAAACACCA
>Ga0209154_1002499_pt1 | contig 10246 bp, 10 predicted proteins | sample GraSoiAngelo_121_FD_185878 | JGI IMG/M metagenome (GOLD analysis project Ga0209154, IMG submission 185878) | Grasslands soil microbial communities from the Angelo Coastal Reserve, California, USA - 14_0919_12_20cm (SPAdes) (version 2) | ecosystem: Environmental > Terrestrial > Soil > Grasslands ... | reverse complement strand
CCAGGTCCAGCCGCTCGAGCAGCGGCAGGTCGCGCACGGCCTTGCCGACCGCGCGCGGCGGTCCCGCCGGCTTCGCGTTCTGGCCTTCTGCTTCGATCGTCTGCCACGGACCGCCGCGCCGCTCCGTGCCCGTCGGGCCCCGCCATACCCAATGACCGCCCTGCTTGATCCAGCCGCGGCGGATCAGGGGTCGCGTGAGGCGGTCGTGATGTTGCGGGAAATCGTAGCCGAACCGGCCCTTCACGCACGTCGAGCCCTGATTGGGGGTGTCGAGCTCGATGTCGGGCGAGGTGACTCGCATGACCTCGTCGCCGGCGACGTGCAGGTCCACCTGACACCCGACGCCGCAGTAGGGGCACACCGAGCGCACGGTGCGCTCCGGTCGGCGAACCCGCTCCGGCGCGAACCGCTCCTGCGGCATGACCTCGAAAATCGCGCCGGTGGGGCACACCCGGACACACTCGCCACACCAAGTGCACCCAGCCTTGTCGGGATCGCCGTCCGCGCCCACGATGATTTCGGCGTGCTCACCCCGCTGCGCCACGTCCAGCACGCCGACCACCTGGATGTCCTCGCACGCGCGCACGCAGCGTGTACACAGGATGCAGGTGCTCATGTCGTGCCGGATCATCGGGTCGCCGGGGCGCTCGTCGCCGTGCCGCAGCGTCAGGTCCCGCGCGCCGCGTGGGGTGGGCGCGACACCGTAGCGCACCACGTAGCGCTCGAATTCGTTGCGGGGCGCGGCCCGCCCGCCGTTCCGCAGGTGGTCTCCGGGATAGCGCTCGAGCAGCAGCCGCAGCACCCCCTTGCGGCTCTCGACCGCGGCAGGGGATTCGGTCTGCACGACCATGTCGTCCGTCACCTTGGTCGCGCAGGCCGGCACCAGCTTCGCCTGCCCCTCGACCGAGACGAGGCAGATGCGGCAGTTGCCGACGGTGGGCAGCTTGGGATACCAGCAGAGGGTGGGGATGTCCACGATCCCAGCGGCGCGGGCGGCGTCGAGGATCGTCTGGTCGGCGCCGGCGGTGACCCGGCGGCCGTTGACCGTGAGCGTGGCCATCAGCGTAAGATTAGCCGCCGCGGCGGCCCGCTTCCAGCCGTCGAGGCTTGGAACAGCACGGGCCGGCTGAAGAGCCGGCCCGGGTGTGCTCAGTCGAGATGCTCTGGGAGGTGGCGGTGCGTGTGGTCGCCCGCTTCGCCCTCGTCGGTGAACCAGCAATACGCCCATATCTTCGCCGGGCGGAGGATCCGGCGCCCCGCTTGCAGGATGATGCCGATGGGCTCGTCGTCCAGAACTAGGGGCAGACTAGTCATGACCATTCCACGTTGCGGGACGCCCGACCCCAAGGCAAAGACGGTGCCGATCGCCATCCTTTGCAACTTGGCGTCGTGGAACGTGTTAACGGGGTTGGGTAGGGACGCGGGGTCACTCCGACACGTTCAGCGCCGTGTCCAGCTGACGCTCGGGCTTGGTCGCCGTGAAGCCGGCGCCCGCCTTGGTCCGACGGCGCCGCACGATCTGCCAGCCGCCGTATTGCGCCTGCAGTGCTTCGGGAGCGAGCGGAATGACCTCGCTGGCCGTGGGGCTCGGCAAGACGACGTGCACGCCGCCCGGGCGGGTGCGCGCCTGGAGCTCCGCCAGGAGCCCGTTGCGGTCGCGCGGGCGTGCGGGCGCGAGCGCGGCGGGATCGATCACCACGACGCCGGGCGACACGTCGGGGAACCAGCCGCCGAACGTGACGACGAGCGCCTGGAAGCGCCCCGCCAGCTGCTCGGTGACGGCCCGGCTCTCGGCGCCCTCGATCGCGGCCAGGTCCTGGTCGAGCAGGAACACCTCCGCGTCGTGGGCGGCGATGAACAGGGCGACGGGAAGCGCCGCCGCGCCGATCACGACACCGACGTCGCCGGGCTCGAGGCGACGCACGGAGCTCACCAGCGGTCCGTCGGCTTCCAAGCCCCAGTGCGTGGGGGCCCGCTGTGCGGCCCGTAGCGCGCGGTGCTTCTGGCGCCAACGCGGGAACGTGGGGAGCCGCAGCCGCCGTACAATGATGCGGTCCACATGCTCCAGCAGCAGCACCTCGGTGAGCAAGTACTGCCCCGCCGCCGCGCTCTCTTCCAGCTCCCGCACCGCCTCGTCCCCGATCTCGAGCAGCTCCTCGCGGGTCAGAGTGTTCTTGTACTCCTCGATGCGCTGCAGCAGGAACTCGTGGTACTCCTGCTTGAGCGAGCGCGGCGGCCGGCGCGCCGTACGGGATTGGTGCTCGCCCGACAGGCTCAGCATGGCTCCACGTGCACGGTGACCTCGTGCAGTCGCAGGTCGCGCTTGAGGCGCTCCTCCACCTGGTCGGCGATCGCATGGGCCGATTCGACATCCGCGTGGCGGTCGACGCACACCGTCACCTCGGCGTATCGCAGATCGGAGGGCCCGCGCGACCGGATGCTGTAGGCGCTCTTCACGCCGGGAACCGCCTGTGCCGCGTCCTGGATGTCGCGCGTGGGAATGGCGCGCTCGTCCACCAGCACCGGGACCGTGCGTGCCAGAATGCGGTACGCCACCAGGACGATCACCAGCGCCACGCCGATCGCGACCGCCGAATCCGCCCACCACCACCCCTGACGCATGAGCAGGACACTCACGACGACGCCGACCGTGACGAAGACGTCGGCGCGTGTGTGTGCCGCATCGGCCACCAGCAGCTCGCTGCCGAGCTCGGTGCCGCGGCGGTGCTCGTACCAGGTGATCAGCACGTTCACCCCGAGCGTGAGCACGAGCAGCGTCAGCTGCCAGTCGCTGACCTCGACCCGGTGGGTGCCGCTCACGAGATGGTTGACCGCTCCCCGCACCAGCTCGAAGCAGGTGATCGACAGGAATCCCACGATGGCGAGTGCGCCGAGTGTCTCGAACTTGCCGTGGCCATAGGGGTGGTCCTCATCGGGCTCCTTGGCTGCCACGCGAATCACGATCAGGGCGAGCACGTTGTTCAGCGCGTCCACGCAGGAATCCACCGCGCCGCCCAGGATGGCGAGCGATCCGGACTCGAATCCCACCCACAGCTTCACCCCCACGACCGCCAGGTTGGCGACCAAGAGGCCGACGAACACTCGGCGGACGAGGGCGGACGCCGGCATGGACAAGAATGCAAGGTTGTAAGGGGCAGCGGTTTAGTCAACGGGGAGCTAGTCGACCGCGCGCAGCAGCGCACCCTTCAAGTAACCCGTCTCCGGGACATTGACGATCTCCGGGTGGTCGCGCCCGGCGCCCGTGACGGCGAGGAGCTGGAGGCGGGTCCCCGAGTCCCGGGCCGCGTCGGCGATCATGTCGAGAAAGACCGACCGGTTCACGTGGTAGGAGCAGGAGCAGGTGAACAGCACGCCGCCCGGCTCGAGCAGGCGCATCGCCCGCAGGTTGATCTCCTTGTAGCCCGCCAGGGCGCGGACCAGGCTCTGCTTCGACTTGGCGAACGCGGGCGGATCGAGCACCACCGTGCCGAAGCGCTCGTCACGGCGCTCGAGCTCGCGCAGCACATCGAACGCGTTCGCCTCACGCCAGGTGATGTTCGAGAGTCCGTTGAGAGTGGCGTTCTCCTGCCCTCGCGCCAGCGCCTCGGCACTCGAGTCCACGGCCACCACCGCCGCGGCCCGGCGCGCCAGATGGAGCGCGAACGAGCCGTGATAGGTGAACAGGTCGAGCGCGCGACCCGGGCCGGCGTGTTCGCTCACGAGCACCCGGTTCTCACGCTGGTCGAGGAACGCGCCGGTTTTCTGGCCGGTCCAGGGCGCAGCGGCATAACGCACATCCCCCTCCATAACCTCCACAACCTTCGGTACCTCGCCGTAAGCGAGGGTGACTTCGAGGGGCAGGCCTTCGTGGCGCCGGATGGCGGAGTCGTTGCGCAGCAGGATCCCCTCGGGCGCGAGGGCCGCGCCCATCCCCGCCAGCACGTCGTCACGGACTTGCTCGAGTCCGGCCGAGAGCAGCTGGGCGACGACATGCGGGCCATAGCGGTCCACCACGAGCGATGGGAGTCCGTCGCCCTCGGCGTGGACCACGCGGAACGCCGTGGCGGCGAGCTCCGCGCGCCGCGCGGCCGCCGTGGCGATGCGCTCGCCCCACCACGCCGCGTCGATCGCTTCGCGCCCTCGGGTGAGTAGGCGCAGGCGAATCTCCGACTTGGGGGAGTACAGCGCCTGGCCGAGGTGGCGGCCGCGGCGGTCGGTGACGGCCACGATCCCGGGCGTGTCGCCCGGCTCGTCGTACACGTCGGTGCGATAGATCCAGGGATGGCCGGCCTGCCAGCGGGCGGCGCCCTTGGCGCTCACGATCACCGTGCGCACCGCTGCCGTCGCCGTCACCGTCCGCCCGTCCGCCCGTCCGCCGGTCCGCCCCTGTCCGGGCGCAGCTTGGCGGCGTCGCGCAGGTACATATGTTTCAGCTCACGCTGCGGCTTGGCCGTGTAGAAGTGGAGCAACACCCGGATGCAGCGCGGCAGGCCGTCCGGCACGGCGACTTCCGCGGTTCCCAGCAGGGGGACGTCGGTCCATCCGAGCAAGCGTGCGGCACGCGCCGGGTACTCGGCGGTCAAGTCGGGAGACGACGTGAAGATCGCGCTCTCGACGTCCTCGGGCCGAAAGCCGTTGCCGTCCTGGAGCGCGCGCAACAGCTCGGCCGTCGCGTTGAGGATCGCTTCGCGCGTGTTGGCCGCCGCCGTGGTGGCGCCGCGCAGTCCACGCAGAGTCTTGGTCATGGCCCTCGCCGATCAGTTGCGCTTGATGGTGCTCACGGATGCCGCGCTCCTCAAGGGGCGCGACGTGGTCGCGGAGTGCCGCCAGGCCGCGCGCGGCGGGGCGACCATGATTCAGGTGCGCCTCAAGGACGCGCCGCCGCGCGACGTCGCGGCCCTGACGCGCTCCCTCGTGGGCGCCCTCGCCATCCCGGTGATCGTCAACGATCGGGTCGACGTGGCGCTCGCCGCCGGGGCGGCCGGCGCCCACCTCGGCCAGGACGACCTGCCGCTCGACCGGGTGCGGCCTCACGTGCCCCCGCCTCCCACGTTCCTACTTGGCATCTCCGTCGGCACGCCCGCCGAGGCGGAGCGCGTGCGCGCCTGGGCCGGGGGGGGGGGGCCCGATTACTGGAGCGTCGGCCCCTGCTTCGCCACGGGGAACAAGCCGGACGCCGGCCCGCCGCTCGGGGCCGAGGGCTTCGCCCGGCTCGCCCGACTGGCCCCGGCCGGCACGCCGGTGATCGCGATCGGCGGCATCACCGCGGCCAACGCCGCCGCGCTCGCGCGCGTGGGGGCCGCCGGCGTCGCGGTGATCGGCGCCGTGTGGGGCGCTAGCGAGCCGGGGGATGCGGCGCGCGCGCTGCGCGCCGCATTTCCTTGACCCGCCGGATCGCGGCCAGATGCTCCGCGTACGTGGCGGAGAAGATGTGTTTCCCGTCCGCCTGCGCGACGAAGTACAGGAACGGTACGTCGGCGGGGTAGAGCGCCGCCGCGAGGCTGGCGCGCCCCGGCTGCGAGATCGGCCCGGGCGGCAGCCCGGCGTGCAAATAGGTGTTGTAGGAAGATCGCACGGCCAGGTTCTTCTCCCACACGCGCTTCAACCGCCGGCCATAGGCGTAGCTCACGGTCGGATCGGCCTCGAGCCGCATGCCTCGCTTGAGCCGGTTCTGATACACCGCCGAGATGAACGGCCGGTCCGGATCATAGCGGACCTCCGATTCGATGATCGACGCCAGGGTGACGAGCTGATGCCGCGTGAAGTGCAGCGAATCGAGGCGGGCCTGCCACTCGGGGCTCCACTGCTCGATGAACTGATGCGTCATCACCTTGACCAGTTCGCGTGCGCCGATATGCAGCGGCAGCAGGTACGTCGTCGGGAACAGATATCCCTCGACGCTCGCGGCCTGCTCGGGAAGCCCGAGCTGCGCCAGCAGGGCGGAATCCTGCGCGGCGTCAAGGAACGAGTCGCGCGGAATCCGCAGCCCACGTTGGGCGAGGTCTGCGATCTCGCCGAGCCGCAGGCCCTCCCGCACCGTAAAGCGCTGCTCCACGCCACGCCCGCGCTCGAGCGCTCCCACCACGTCCGACCACGCCTCGTCCTGGCGCAGCAGGTAGACGCCGCTCTTGAGGGAACCGGCGAGCCCCCGCAGCCGGGCGTACCACCGGAACACGCCAGGATGGTCGATCACCCGGTTGGCGGCGAGCGAGTCGACGGCGGCCTCGAGAGTGGCGCCCGCGGGGACAGTGACGGTTACCCGAGGACCATCGGATCTGCCACACGCCGCCAGTGCGCCGACGAGCAGAACGCGGAACGCGGAACGCGGAACGCGGAACAGGCACGCGACCTTCGATCCGCTGTTCCGCGTTCCGACTTCCGCGTTCCGCGTTCTCATATGCCTGAACCGCGCCTCGCGTCGAGATAGTGTTGCAACAAGACCGTCGCCGCGAGCGCGTCCACGCCGTCCTTCCGGCCCCGGGTCGTGCCCCCCATGTCGCGCACCGCGTTGAGCGCGCGCGCCGTCGTGAGCCGCTCGTCCCACAGGGCCACGGGCTTGCCGGAGTGCTGCGCGATCGCCGCCGCCAGTGTGCGGGCGGCGCTGGCGGCGTCACCTTCCATGCCGTCCGGGTCGAGCGGCAGGCCGACCACCACGCCCGTCACGGCGTGACGCTCGACCAGGGTGAGCAGTTGACGCATGGGGAAGCGCTTGCCGGTACGGCGCGTGAGGGTCGCGAGCGGTTGGGCGAGCGTCTGCGTCTCGTCGGACAGTGCGAGGCCGATGCGGCGCTCTCCCCAGTCCACGCCGAGCAGCCGCCCCGACCCGCCGGTCATCCCTGCTGCATCGTCTGGAAGAACTCGACGTTGTTCTTCGTCCGCTTCATGCGCTCGAGCAGGAACTCGATGCCCTCGACGGGCGGCATGTCGGCCAGGAAGTTGCGGAGCAGGTACACCTTGTTGAGCTCTTCCTTGGTGAGGAGCAGCTCCTCCTTGCGGGTGCCGGAGCGCTGCACGTCGATGGAGGGGAAGGTGCGACGCTCCGCGATGCGGCGGTCGAGGATCACTTCCATGTTGCCCGTGCCCTTGAACTCCTCGAAGATCACCTCGTCCATGCGGGAGCCGGTGTCGATGAGCGCCGTGCCTACGATCGTGAGCGAGCCGCCGCCTTCGATCTTGCGCGCCGCCCCGAAGAACCGCTTGGGCTTCTGCAGGGCGTTGGCGTCCACACCGCCCGACAGGATCTTGCCGGAGTGGGGCACCACCACGTTGTGCGCCCGGCCCATGCGCGTGATCGAATCGAGCAGGATCACGACGTCCTTGCCGTGCTCGACCAGGCGCTTGGCCTTCTCGATCACCATGTCGGCGACCTGGACGTGGCGGTCGGCCGGCTCGTCGAACGTGGACGAGATGACCTCCACGTTCGGTCCCTTGACGTTCTCCTCCATGTCCGTCACCTCCTCGGGCCGCTCGTCGATGAGCAGTACGATGAGGTAGACCTCGGGATGGTTCTCGATGATGGAGTTCGCGAGCTTCTGGAGCAGGATCGTCTTGCCGGCCTTGGGCGGGGAGACGATCAGGGCGCGCTGCCCCTTGCCGATGGGGCTGAGCAGATCCAGCACCCGCATCGACAGGTCGCCGTCCGCCCGCTCGAGCTTGAGCCGCTCTTCCGGATAGCGGGGCCGCAGGTTCTCGAACGCGACCCGATGCTTCGCCTTCTCCGGCTCGTCACCGTTCACCACCTCGACCTTCAGCAGGGCGAGATAGCGCTCCCCCTCCTTGGGTGGCCGCACCTGCCCCATGATCGTGTCGCCGGTACGCAGGTCGAACCGCTTGATCTGGCTGGGCGAGACATAGATGTCGTCGGGGCCGTACAGGTAGTTCCAGTCGGGGCTGCGCAGGAACCCGTAGCCTTCCGGGAGGATTTCCAGGACGCCCTCGCCCCGGAGTACGGTGTCCGAGTCGAGCAGCGACTGCTCGATACGAAAGATCAGGTCTTGCTTGCGGAGCCCCGAGTAGTTGCTGATGTTCAGGGTTTCGGCCATCGCGTGCAGTTCCGCGACGGATTTTCTCTTCAGCTCAGCGATATCCACGTGTGTCGTTGCTCCATGCTACGGCGGGCGAAACCCCGAGGTGGGGGAGTGAGCGCGGTGATGTTGAAAATGGAATCTGGGAATTCGAAGGATTGCGAGAGACCTATTCTAGGCTACCCCAGAGCCCCAGTCAAGAGCGCCGCGTGAACCTCGCCGACTTCTTGCTGGCATGGCGCACCGTCTCTTTGCCAGACCGCGAAGTCGTTGACGCGCTTGTACATCCGATGCACGCCGACGCGTCGCCGGCGCTCGCCCAGCTGCTCCATCGGTGGCCCGGCAGCTATTACTGGTCGGACGAGGCCGACGGACGCCACTTGGTGCTCACCCGGCCGCTCGCCCGGCGGCGCGAGCGCTGGGCGCTCCACCTGGCCCTGTTCCTCGCGACGCTGTACACCATCACATTCGCAGGTGCCGTGCTCGCCAACGGCATCCCCTATACGGGTGTGCTGGTTTTCTTCACCAGCGGCTATCCCGGGTATCCCGGCTTTCTCCAGGCCTGGGCCAGCGGGCTCCCGTTTGCCGCCCCGCTGCTCGCCATCCTCTTGTGTCACGAGCTCGGCCACTACGTGGTCGCACGCCGCTACCAGCTGGACGTCTCACCGCCGTACTTCATTCCCGTGCCGATGTTTCCGACGTTCATCGGCACCATGGGCGCCTTCATTCGGCTGCGCACCGTGCTTTCCGATCGCCGGCAGCTGTTCGACGTGGGCGTAGCAGGCCCGATCGCCGGGTTCCTGGTTGCGCTGCCGGTGCTGGCGGCCGGACTGTCGCTCAGTCACCCGGTCGCTCCACAGGAGGGGTTTCGCGGGCTGGTCGTGTACTTCGCCGGCGGTCCGCAGATCCCGCTGGGCGATTCCCTGATCACGCTGCTGCTGCAGCGGCTCGTGCTCGGTCGTGCGGCGGCAGTCAGCGTCCATCCCGTCGCTTTCGCCGGATGGGTGGGGATGCTCGTCACGATGCTGAACCTGCTCCCGATCTCGCAGCTCGACGGCGGGCATATCCTGTACGCGACGCTGCCGCGCTGGCACCAGCGAATCGCGTTCGTATTCTGGTGTCTCGTCATCCTGCTGGGCCGCTGGTGGTCGGGGTGGTACGTGTGGGGCCTGCTCGTCCTCGTGCTGTCGCGCGGGCGCCTCGGTCACCCGCCCGTGCTCGACGCCCAGCGGCCGCTGCCCACGTCGCGCCGCTGGGTCGCGTGGGGGGCGCTGCTCCTCTTCGTCGCCACGTTCGCGCCGGTACCGTTCCGCCTCTGACGAGGAAAGTTGGTGGAGGTTGGTGAAGGTTGTGGAGGTTGGTGAAGGTTGTCCCGAGTCGAAGCGACCTCCCCAACCTCCACCAACCTCCAGAACCTCCCCAACCGCCGGCGAAGCCGTCGCGCCGTATTGCGTAACCGGTGCCCGCGCTTATCTTTACCCAAACCAGCCTACGGGGCGCATGCCAGCACAGCCGGCACGCTTCAACGCACCTGACTCGGGCGACGCGGTCGTCCACGACCTCCCCCCCATTCGCTTCGACGGACAACTCATCCCCATTCGCCTCCAGGTACGCCGCAGCGACGACGGTGTGTGGCGGGGCCGGGTCCTGTTCGGGGCGGCGGACACCGAGGCTGAGCGGGCGACGGCCGAGATCTTCTGCGCCACGTCGGAGCCGGACCTGTGGCAGGCGGTCCGCGACCTGCGCGACCATCACCTGCGCGATCTGTATCGGTCCCTCCTGTAGATGGCCGACGCCGCAGATCCCATCAGAAAGCTCCGCCACGACCTCTCCAACCCGCTCGCGGCCATCCTTGCCGAGACGCAACTGCTGCTCCTGGCTGCGGACAAGTACGATGCGGAGACAGTGGCGGGCCTGAAGCAGATCGAAGCGCTGTCGCGCAAGATGCGCGGTATTCTCGAAGCCCTGGATAAGTGAGCCGGCGCCACCGGCCGCAGTTCTGCCCTCCCGCGCGGTGGTGGTTGCCGCGCCGGCTCAGCGCCGGTCGCTGCCGCTGGCTGCGCTGGCCGCCTGCTCCCCCGGCTGTCCGGTGGCTTGTGAGTTGAGGTAGTGCCGCCCGCTCGCGACGTAGAGGATCAGCAGGACGACGGTCGCCCCGCTGGTGGCGAACTTGAAGGGCGCGGGAGCATCGCTCGCGGACAGCAGTCCCTCGATCGTGCCCG
>Ga0209154_1002497_pt1 | contig 10249 bp, 9 predicted proteins | sample GraSoiAngelo_121_FD_185878 | JGI IMG/M metagenome (GOLD analysis project Ga0209154, IMG submission 185878) | Grasslands soil microbial communities from the Angelo Coastal Reserve, California, USA - 14_0919_12_20cm (SPAdes) (version 2) | ecosystem: Environmental > Terrestrial > Soil > Grasslands ... | reverse complement strand
AATCTGGGTCAACTAACTGTACGTAGCGCGTCCTCAGGACGCTGGGATCTCCGGCGGTCGGGTTGGAGCGCAGCAAGTAGTGTCCGTTACGCTATTCCGCCTCCGGGACTTTTTCTTATCCACTCGAAACCGGAAGGTTCCCGCGTGACCTCCTGCCCTTCCTTCGGTACTTGCAGGTGCACAAAATGGAATGCGCGACCCGCTGGGGTTTTCGCGGCGCCCAAACGCATCAGCAACTGGACCAGAGAGGGCAGGATTCGCCGCATGGCGCGAAGTCTTTCGAGCAAGCGAGCCAAACGCGTCCTGCGCCAGGCCGCTTGCTGTTGATTATGGCAAAAATGCCTAGGCTGCTCGTCACCGGCCAGGGTGACCGGACTCACAATCATCCGGTGACCTTCGCTATTGACATAACGGCACGCAGGCAGGTACGGGCAAACTCCACCGTTATGTCGGCTCGTCTGCGCACTGACGTTGGAGAGACACTTATCAAGTTTGGTTCCCCGCCTCGAGATCCTTAAGCTGTGGGGAATTTTCGGTAACTTAACTTTTACCAGATGGCGGGACGTTTAAAATAAAGCAGGAACATTCAGTTCGCTCAAGAAAGGGGCGCTTGAACATGAGCCGATTTGTGAAACGCCTGGGGATTGTGGCTGGACTTGTTTTCCTATGTACGGCACCGGGCCTGAGCGGCGTAGAGCGCAGTCAACCGCGGGCGGTACAGCATCCGCCGAAGCCCTCACCTACGGTCCGACCGAAGAGAGACACTCCAGCAGTGGACGATTTTGCCGGGTTGAAGTTCACACAAGAGCAGCAAGCAAAAATTGACAAGATTCATCAGGACATAAAATCGCGCATGGATCTAGTGCAAAAAGATGAGAAGTTACGCCCGGAACAGAAAAGCGGGATGCTGGAAGGGTACCGGCGCATCGAACGCGCTCAGATTTTCGACGTGCTGACGCCGGAGCAGCGGACAGAAGTTCGTCAGCGGGTGCGTGCCCGCCACGCCGCCGAGCAAGAGGAGAATAAGAAGCACTCCCCGCCGAAATGAAAATCTGAGTCCCGTGCTAGCGCTTGGCGACGCCACTGGCGCCACGCGCCTGCAGGCTGGAGGGTTTCGGGGCTGATGAACTGAGAAAGAGAATCAACCTACCCTGCCGTCCATCACTTTCTTGAATGCGGCCTGGAAGCGGACCATCTCCCTCGGCGTCCCCACCGTGATCCGCGTCCAGGTGGGCATGACTGGCCACACTCTCCCGATTATCACATTCTGTTGCGCCATGGCCTCGATCACCGTCTTTGCTGGACGTTTGGTGTCCAGCATGAAGCAGTTCGATTCCGAAGGAATATAGGTATAACCGTTGCGGTCGAGCCATTGAAAGGTTTCACTGCGCACGCTGGCGTTGATGCGCTTGCGCTCGGCGATCAGCTGTGGCTCTTTCATGCTGGCGATCGCCGCCACCACCGCAGTAATCGGCATGAAGTTGCCGCCAAAATTATCCAGACGCTCCAACAGGTCGGGTCGCCCAATGGCAAAGCCGCAGCGAAGCCCCGCCATGCCATAGAGCTTGGAAAATGTTCGCAGCACGATCACATCCTTGCCGGCCTTGACCAGGTCGAGCGCTGACGGCGCATCGGAAAAATGTAAGTATGCCTCGTCTACCAGCACCACCGCATCCTTGGGCTTGTGCTCGGTCGCGTACTCGATGTCCGGGTGCGGCGTGAGCGTCCCAGTAGGATTGTTGGGATTGCAAATGTAGATGACCCCGGCGTCTGGTGCCTCCGACAGCATTGCCCGTACATCATGGGCGTAGCTCTTGGTCAGCGGCACAGCCACGACCCGTGCCCCTGAAATCTTGGACATATGTATTCCCGCTTCGAATCCAGGATCGGCGGTGACATAACTCCGCTTCGGAGAGGTGTAGGCCAACACGGTGTACTGAAGCGGCTCACTCGATCCAGCAAACAGGCGGACGTAGTCAACCTTGAGCCCCTGTTGCTCAGCGAATAGCTTGACCAGGTCCTCACTTAAGTCGTCCCGGTAGCGGCCGCCCTCAGGCGTGATTCCGGCGATAGCTTCCCGCGCCGCAGCACAGGGTCCTAGCGGGTTCTCGTTTGAATCAATGAAGATGCCATCCTTGCGACTGACCGCAGCATGGCGTCGTGCCGCCTGCGCCAGCATGGGTTCAGTCGCGATGCGCAGTCCTGCCATGGTCGCCGCCGCTAGCGAAAGCCGCAGGAAAGATCGCCTGCACCTGAAATCAGACCGCTTGAATCCCATGGGAAAACCTCCGCCGTTCGAGAACTGCGTGCACGTACGGTACCAACAGGACGCTGGATTCTGGCGCTGGAGAACTGCCCAAGTCAAGCGAAAATGGCCAGCACCCCGTGAGCCCGGGAGCGGATTTAGTAGCAGAAACAAAGCTAGCAGTCTATTCTGAGGCTTTCCAGATGGGGCCGAGAAAGTGAATGCCCGCGGCACATCGCAACAATGCCCGTGTGGTCGAGCTGTGCCCAAGCAGCTGTGGGACAGGAAGCACCATTGTTCGGCTTGCGGTTTCAAGACCATCCGCGACCACGCCTCGGCATTGGAGATTTTAAGGCGCAGACTGCGCCTAAGGACCGAAACGCTTGCGATAGGATTTAGCTATGGGGCGTAAGTCAAGTCACGTATGGCGTTGCTTATCTGGTCTGGCCACCCTTGGTCCAGATCCCGGTGGAGGCGCCCAATCGCCGAACCACGCGAGTCTCATTGATCCTACTCTCGGGAACGAAAGCTGCACTGCGGACACATGGTGCACAAAATCTGGATTCCGCTTCAGACTGACAGCCGTCTGCAAGCAACGCCTTTGCAAGGAATTTGTGATCGTCGGCACTCCCGCGGGGAGCAGTACAGGCGGAAGAAGCTTCTGTTCTACTTCGGATGGGGTAGTTCGCTTCAAGTCGGGCGCTCCCTTGACCTCACCGGTCAGCCTGTCGCAATGCCGGGCGTGGCCGCCGCTAAGAGTGAAATGAGCCAGCCCCCAGAGGGGCGAAAAATGGATGCTCGCGCACGCACTTCGGCCGCGTGTCTCTGAGTACCTGTGTGGCTTATAGCCGCGAGCGCGCGGATCCTTACTGTAATATAAAACCAGCTCGACACACTGCTTCCGAGTCTTCCGTCATTCGATCGGCATCTGTGAGTGGATTCAGTAGCCAAAACGAAACCGGCAGTCTATCCTAAGCCCCATTGTCGCGAATCGTGGGCCATGAAGAGGACAAGGAGCAACTCGACGTACCCGGCAATGAAATTGACGCTGGTTCTGACAGGTTTGCTGATCCCGGGCTTCATCGCCTCGTCACCAGGCGGCCTGCTGCTGGTTGCTAACAAGGGCGACCAGACCTTGGGCCTGATTGACCCCGTTTCGGGACGTCAGAATGCGCACGTCGCGGAAGGCGGCGTGACCGGGCACGAAGTCGCCGTGTCCCCGGATGGCAAGCGGGCTTTTGTCCCGATCTACGGTAACTCCGGAGTGGGTCTGCCAGGCACGGACGGAAGGACCCTGGCCGTTATCGACCTCTACGAGCGGCGGGTAATTCACACTATCGATTTCGGACACGGCGTTCGACCGCATTGCGCCGTGTTTGGGTCAAAGGATGGCCTCCTCTATGTGACTACTGAACTGGATAAATCCGTAACCATGATCGATCCCAAAACCTTAAAGATCGTCGGCAAGGTTCCGACCGGCCAGCCGGAATCCCACATGCTGGCCATTAGCTCGGACGGGCGGTACGGCTACACCGCCAACGTGGGACCGGGGACTGTTTCGGTGCTCGACCTCGTCGAGCGAAAAACCGCGGCAGTGATCCCGGTGGCCGGGCACGTGCAACGCATCTCTCTCACACCCGACAACCGCTGGGTGTTTACGTCGGATACGGAAAAACCCCGGATGGCGGTAATCAATGCGATAAGGCGAAAAGTGGATCGCTGGATCGGGTTGCCCGGAACCGGATACGGCTCTGCGCCGACGGCGGATGGAAAATGGCTGCTAGTTGCCCTGCCACCAGCCAATGCTGTCGCGGTTATCGAGCTTGCGACGTTTCAAGTGCTCAAATCTATCAGCGTGCCTCGATCCCCTCAAGAAGTGCTGATCCGGCCTGACGGCCAGGTTGCTTACGTGTCCTGCTCCGAGAGTCACCAGGTTGCAGCCATTCAGATCAGCAGTTGGACCGTGAAATTGATCGAGGCGGGCCCCGGGGCGGATGGCTTGGCGTGGGCGAGATGACCTGGACGAGCGGGGCCGATGCATTTTCGCCAAAGAAAAAAGGCACGACCGACGCCGTGCCTTTTCGTAACTCGTCTTTTCTATCCTGTCGCCAGCGGCACGGACTCCTCTACGCTAGCCTCGCGCAGGAATTTCGCCGCTTCTTCCGGCGGAGTCGGATTGATATAGAACCCCGTGCCCCATTCGAATCCTGCCGTCTTGGTCAGCTTGGGCATGAACTCAATGTGCCAGTGATAGTGGTCGTTGGTTGGGTCTTGTACCGGCGAGGTGTGGATCACCAGGTTGTACGGCGGATTGTCCAGCACCCTGTCGGCCTTGGTGAGCAGGCTCTTTATCGCCTTCGCCAAGTTCTCGAACATGTGCGACGAAGAGTTCTCGAAAGCCGACTCATGCCGCTTGGGCAGAATCCAGGTTTCGAACGGAAAGCGCGGGGCGTATGGGGCAATAGTCAGAAAATCCTCGTTCTCCGCCACCACGCGGATCCCCGTGTCAGTCTCCTGCCGAATGATGTCGCAGAAAACGCAGCGCTCCTTATATAGATAGTACTGCTTGGCGCCCTGCAGTTCCTCAACCACGTAGATGGGAAGAATGGGTAGCGCGATGAGCTGGGAATGGGCGTGCTCCAGCGAGGCTCCTGCCGGCTCCCCGTGATTCTTGAAAATCAGAATGTATTTGAATCGCCGGTCTTTCTTCAGATCCAGGATACGATCGCGGAAGGTCCATAGCACATCTTCAATGCGTTTGGCGGGCAGGGTGGCGAGGGTGGCGTTGTGGTCGGGCGTCTCGATGATGACCTCATGCGCCCCGATGCCATTCATCTTGTCGAACATGCCTTCGGCCTGGCGATTCAGATTGCCTTCGATCCCCAGGGCGGGAAATTTATTGGGCACTACCCGCACCGTCCAGCCCGGAGTATCGCGCTGTGCAGGCGGACCGCCGTTGGGATTCGGCCGATAAGCCTGGATCTCCGGCGGCGTCTTACTTTCGTTCCCGTAGCAGAACGGACAAAAACCTCCTTTATTCTTAACTGCCTCGCGAACAAAATCAGTCGGACGCTTGGCGCGATCGGTCGAAATAATGACCCATCGGCCAACGATCGGATCTTTTCTCAGCTCAGGCAAGGCACTAAATCCTCTCAGTAAACCAGGCCAAATTTTTTATGGTACGACATGGAGAAAGCATTTTTGAACAGCTCGATCTCTGGCCGGGCGGTATGTTGGTCTTCATAATACACGTTGACCACATCGCACCGCCACTGGCACGAAGGTGGCAAAGGCCGCATAGGCCGCAGATATTCGCGGGCAACTGCCGTTCATTCCTGCCGCTTGGCGTTGTCGACGGCAGCTTCAGCTGGTTTGACGTCACGCGAGGTGCGGGTTTTGACCTCGATGGAGCAGAATACGTTTCCAATCCCAACCGATAAGATCGATCTCGCCTCTCCTTCGCGGTGACCGGAAGTTGCGGGCAACGATTACCGAGAAGCGCCGTAAAGCCCGGCCCTTTAGGGCTGGGGAATAAGGCGTGATTTTGCCTTGTATTAGATTGCTTCATTACGACTTGATGCGGGAGGGGATCCGCCAGCGCGTGCTGCTGCCCAAGGTCATTGGGGAAAAGATTCTGACGCGCGCCTGAACGGCATGGATTGGCAGGACCCGACCAAACACGGGTTCTACAGGCCGCTCAAGAAAATGCCGGGATCATTTACGGATGCGGACAAACAGCGGCTCACGACCGCGGCCCAGGAATCGCTAGAGGCGAATGTGCTTCCGGCCTTTCGGCTATCCCGCGATTTTCTGCAGAAAGAATACGGCCCAGCCTCTTTTGAGCAGGTAGGTGCTTGGCAGGTGCCCAATGGCGACGAGACCTAACAGCTATTTGGTGCCTTCGATGACCACCTTTACTCCCGACCAGGTCCGCGAGATCGGGTCACCGGAAGTGAAGCGCATCCGCGCAGAAGTGGAGCAGCGCCTTTGGCCCTCGATAATTCATCCCGCGCAAAGAACCACTTTAGGCCGCTGAGGCGACAGCGGCGAGCGCGACGACACCATTTATGAAACCAGCTCTACTTCCCCCCAACCTGTTCGGCCGTCAACTGCGCCAGATGCTTTTCGGAATTGATCAGCGCGTTGCGCACTCGGCTGCGCGCCATCGAGGTGCCTTTCTCTTTCTGCGTGCGGCGAATCGCTGCAAAGAAAGTATCCGCCTCGTCAGGCTCTATATCCTTTCGCAGAAGCCGCAGAAATTCCTCATCGCTGCGGGCATCGTCCAGGGTCCGCAATCGGTCTAACACCGCCGCCTGGATCTCGAGAATATCCTTGGCCGCAACCTTGTCACCGAACGTCGAGCCATCGCTGAATTGCACAAACAGCACCCGGACCTCCGCTCGCGGTTGCTCGGCCTTGCTGTGCGGGTCGATGCAGCAGTAAGCGGGGGTTCCGCGATCGCTGCGGGAGAGCACAAAGGATTGTCCGGGACTGATGCCCAGACGGAAGACATCGTCGAACTGCAGGATGTGATGCCGGTTTCCGCCATGCGGACCACTCTCATCGAAGGTCGCGACGATCAGAACGATTGGCTTCTCGGAGCGGTTGCGAGCCTTCACCTCGTAGTCAGTAGAAGTCGTAATCGATTTCCGCAAGACATTCTCTGAAAACGAAATGGTCCCGGACATTTCCAGAGGAGCACCCGCTCCCGACTTATCCTGGACAGGGATAGTAAATGTCAGCTGGGACCACGCCGAGACGGCCAGAACGACAGGGAGAATAAAAGCGGCGCCGAACCGCATATAGCGGCCTCTGTCCGGATTCTACCCCCGTTCGGAAATGCAGAGAACCACTTTCTGACGGCTGGTCTTTGGCCTCGACAACGGGTCCGAATTCGGCACCTCCAACCCATGCCGAATGTGCTACTTCCAAGGAGGCGAGAAAGAAATCGAGAAAGGCGGAGCAGGCACGCCCCGGCCCTGCGCAATTCACCCCTTTAAAGGGGAACGGGCTTCAGCCGCGGAGAGACTTATCCTGGACCTCCCTCACGCCGTAGCGGATCGTTTCCCGCCGACCGTCGAAAACTGTTCTCCCTCGACATCAGGAAAGATGTCATTCACGTAATCATGAGCATCCAACGCGGCCTGGCTCAGGCTTCCGGCTTCAACGCGGCGGACAATTTCGTCGCGCGGAAGGTCGAAAATCGCCTCCAGAACCTGCGCGCGTTGTTGCTGGTTTGCCTCGGCCACGACAAACAGCACGCGGGCGCTGTGCTGAATGTAGCGAGGTGAAAGCAGCTGCCGCTTCAACAGTTCCATGATGACCGGCGCCTTGCTGCGGTCAAAGCGGCCCGGATCGCCGCGACGGTCAAGCTCGGCGAAGAATTCCGCGGTCCACTCGTTATGGTATTCCCAAACTTTATCGAACAGTTCCCGAGTGAAGCGGGTGCCGGCCTTAACGGGTTCCGCATTTTTTGCCAGGACGACTCCGTCTCCTGTCAGAGCCGCCCTTTGCAGATACCCATCCTTGGTGATGACAGCCTGGTGATGGGCAAGCGTCCACAGCCACGACACGTCGATGCGGTAGGTGGCCAGGTCATTCATGAACCGCAGCTTGAGTTCGTAGTCGTCAATCGCGGCTGCGAAGTTCCCATTCAGGATTTGGAAGCCGTAGTTGGCCGCCATGTAGAATGCGTGTTGAATGTGCTCAATGGTCACATCACCCCGGGGCACGCCGTAGATCGAGTCCCAAAGTCCTTGGGTAAAGATTTTTTCTGCCTTGTCCACCGAATCCCGGTTGATGACCCAGGGCGTGATCTTCCCCTGCGAATTCAACAATCCTCTGGACTCTAGCAGCGCCCGCTCGGTTTCAGTAAGACCGCTGGCAACGGTGGCGACCGGCTTGCCGCTTGTGTTCTCTGTTTCGGTTGGCGCATCGAGAACTGCTTGCAGTTGGTTCACTGCCTTGCGCAAGGGCGCGTTCCCGGCAGCCACGTAAGCTGGTTCCGGGCTGGCGACCCAGCTTTGCCGATATGTGTCATAGAGGTGCCCTTTCATGCGGCCGGAGAGGACGTCTTCCAGCGTCGGCTGTTGACCTGATGCCAACGGCTTTTCGGGCACAAATATCAGACCCAGCAAGCGCTCCCGCAATTTGTCGATCACCATCGCGCGTAGCGCCAAAGCGTTATACCTCGAACGCCCGTAGGGGTCGTTCGGCTGATAAATCATTACCGCGGCCATCCCGCCAATGGGTGCTGCCTGGCTGAGTTCGCCGTTCTTCATGCCAGCCATCAGCATCATTAGCGCGTTGTATCGCTGATACTCAATCATGTTCGGAGAGGCCATGCCAATCGACTGCGGATCAGGGAAGATGCCCTTCGGATCGTCCTTCCACATCTCAATGATGCTTCCCAGATAGTCCCACCGCCCGACATTCGTACCCAGCAGCCGTCGCCGCAAAACCCAGGCGATTGCCGGCAAAAACCGGCCTGCATTTCCTTCCTCGTAGAGCACCTTGATCTTCATGGTTCCGAGTGGCACTCCTACCCTCTCCTCCAGACGGGCCAGCAGCTTCTCCAGGATGAGTGCTTCCTGAGGCGTCTGAATCTTCGGGATGTAGAAGTACACACCGGTTCCGGCGTCGCGGAGAGACTGGTAATTGTTGAACACCCACAGCACCGTGATCGGAATCAACGCCGGGGCCGGTTGCCCATCCACCATGATGTGTTCATAGCGGATGTGGATTCCAGGCGGGCGGCCAAACCGGGTCGGCCACTTCGCGCGCGGCGTAGTGATTTTGTAAGCACGCTTCTGGCCTTTTTTCACGACCTCGTAAGCCCGGTCGGTCCAGCGGCCTTCGAGAATTTCTTTGGCGTTCCGGATAGCCGCAAAGATTCCAAGCGGCTGATTGCGAGGCGTGCCATGGGGCCGGAAATGCGGCGGCGATGCGTCTTCAAAGTCCGGCATATTCATGGGTGCCGGGCTATTCAACGCGTTGAATGCCATGTCCAGCGGATGCCACGGGCCGGTGAGTTCCAGCCCCGGATTTGTCAACGGGTGTGCGTCCTTCGGAATGGGCACTCCGTCGTTCAGCCGCCAGCGCCATTTGCTGTCGCGGCCGAGGAAATTGTCGATCATCCCCTCGACGATCTCGCCAAAAGTCCAATGACTGCCGCTTACTGGATCCTCAAATTTCTCATTCCAATTGGGCCAGGCATACTTTTTTCTGACTGGCGAGGAAGACGCGAGGAGCGCTTGGCGCGCCGTCAGGGCAGCGGCGATCTCGGGACGCAGCTCTCGGGTAAGCGATTCAATAGCCTTTTCGACGTTGACTTCTCGGCCATTCACTTTCTTGGTCCCGAAAAGGTCAGGGAAATCGTGCAAAACGTCGTCACGAATCATAAATTTGCTCCACCTCTATGATACGAGCCCTCGAAGGCCCGTTGTTGAAGATAAACCAGCATGGCCGATAAACGTGAATCCCAGGCCAATACTTGGCTAACGGCTTCCCGGGAATGAACCGAAAAAATCGCCCCTCCAATTTGGCCCAAGAATGATCAACCAGGAAAAATAGTCCTTTGAAGAACATAAGATGCTCGTCCTGCTGTCTCTGTTGTTACCTGTGCTTCAGAATCTACGGTTCGAAGTGCCTCAGGGTTGGCGTTGGGATATCCGTGCGCTCCAGACTCTTTTCTCAGGACGAGCACTGCGACGGCGAGCAGGGCCACGAGAACCGCGCCGAGCGCTAACTGCTCGGTCTTTTCCTGGCGAACAACACGGTCCAGCTCGGCGCCGTGACGATGAAAAAGACGGACAAGCCGACGGGAAAATTTGGCCCAGGGTTCTCACTTCCAACAAACGCACATCGCAGCCGTGCGCTTACCGAGAAGCGCCGTAAAGCCCCGCCCTTTAGGGCTGGGGATATAAGGCGTGATTTTGCCTTGTCTTAGATTGCTTCATTAGGTATAAACATCCGTATGGCCCTGGAAGGCTACAAATCAAACCA
>Ga0209154_1002489_pt1 | contig 10275 bp, 8 predicted proteins | sample GraSoiAngelo_121_FD_185878 | JGI IMG/M metagenome (GOLD analysis project Ga0209154, IMG submission 185878) | Grasslands soil microbial communities from the Angelo Coastal Reserve, California, USA - 14_0919_12_20cm (SPAdes) (version 2) | ecosystem: Environmental > Terrestrial > Soil > Grasslands ... | reverse complement strand
AGGCGCGCGGGTTTCCGGGAAAGGAGGGACGAACCTCACTTTTCGAACTCCGATTCAAGCCTGTTGATTACGCTCTGCTGGCAATATCTCTGGCGGGAATAGTCCTCTCCTTCTGGATCTTCTTCCACTATAGGGTCCCAACGATCTAGAGAACTAGGGCTGCTTGAAAAGCCGGGTCGACGTGTTGATCCTAGAAGGGCGCAACACCGAAAACAGGTACCAGAAAGGTCCTACGAAGAGTGCGGGCTGCTGGGCCGAGTGAACTGACTGTGGAATGGGATGATCGTTCTGCCTTATCACTGGTGGTTTGAACAGGCCCTCTGCAACGCACTAGGCCAGGGAATAGTCGGAAAAAGACCGCTGTTACTGTGCGGGACCTCTGAGGCTCGGATTTCAAAAGGGTCCAAGGGAGCCGCTCTTGCGTCGCGAGGTCGAGTCGCTTAGACCCCCCCCGGTCTGGGGAGGTCATTTCCTGTCTGGCATGGTTTCTGGGCGAGTCTCGTGATTCAGGGCTTAGACTGGGCTTGGATGATAGGGCGGATAATGGGATTTCATCGGGTGCATCACGAACGATTAGAGGGAAATCTAGGGACCCCCTCCCCTTTTCAAGATCAGGGCTGATAATGGGCGATTTCATGTCCAGAGTCTCATGCCACGAAAGGGCGGGGCGCGGGAAAACTAGCTACCCTTGGGGTCATAGATTAGCTAGCAGAAAAGAATAGCTACAGGAAAAGGGGGTTAAAAAAATAGTCGTAGAAGAGATAAAATAAATGGTGTCCTTAGAAACTATGGGTTGTGAATGAAACGGCGGGGAAACCAAGGCTTGGACTTTTGTTGGCTGCCGTGGTCCTCCTTGCGCTAGGGGCGTTAGGAAGTGCGTATTGGTTTGGCCTTCGTGGACCCATTGGCAATCAAGCCAGTTGCGCGACGGTACCATCATCCTCGATGTATGTGGACTGGCCCTATCGATACGGCAATCTTACCGAGATGAGAAACGCTGCCGATAGAGTAGTTGATGGAGTCGTGGTGGGTTCAAGCACCTCCGGTTGCGAATTAATCTTCACATACTACACCGTGAAAATCATCATGACAGTCAAAGGTAATAGTGATAGTTCTCTCATTACAGTGGCGCAAACCGGGGGAGTAATCGGAAACTCCACGCAGGAAGTTCGAGACGATCCTTTAATGCAAATTGGGGATCGAGTTATCCTGTTCCTCAATTTCGACCCGAAGAATGGGATCTACGGGACGCTGGGCGGCCCACAGGGACGACTCATAGTGACGGATCATCTTGTCTACTCGCTAAACGTTCTCTATCCGGACCGCAACATCGACATCATCAATTGGAGGATCAGCGGTCTACCGGAACATGCACTTTGGGATCAGCTTCGGTAGAACGACCCAGCTCGAGACTCGCGGTTCCAAAATAAGATGCGTCAGCGAGTGGGGGAACCTTCGCACAGCCCTTGGCGATGGGCAATATTGTTTAGATCGCCGTCTTCACAAAACAAGTCTAAACGATCTAAATGAAGTCTTCTCAGCATCGTTCACGTGCATCAGCAACTGCTCGAAGGCCTGAGGCGGTCACCCATCAATGGAGGCTCGACGTTCCTGACCAGAAGTTGTTGAAGAGGAGGAACTCGGACGCTGTGTCACTCTAAGAAGGCTTGTCAGTAGTATCCGGATGATCAATAACACTCATATGCTCACCGTTTCACGCATAGTCTCGAAAAGATTTTGACACAACCATCCCCAACCGCTCCAGCAAAGAAAATGCTGTCTAGGAACATGATCTTAGCTATCGTTGTTATCGTCATACTGGCAATAGGCGTCGGTGCAGCCGTTGTCCTTCTACGCCCTGCAGCTACACCCTCGATAACTCTCTGGTACAACAGCACAGGCCATTATGGAGATACCGAGCCTGCTGTTGCCCAGCTGATCAAAGCACAGATAGAAGCGACGGGCAAGGTGACGGTCAATTTGCAGTCAGAGGACTGGGCGACTTACAGAGCAGATCTAGCCAAGGGTAACCTTCCCATGTTTCTCCTAGGATGGTACCCGGACTACTTCGACACGGACGATTACATCTCGCCCTTCTACTCGACGTCCGGTGCGCAAAGTCAAGGATCCTTCTACTCGAACGCGACGGTGGACAAGTGGGTAACCAACGAGAGCACAACAGTCGACACAACGATCCGCAACTCCTACTTCCAGAAGCTTCAGAACCAGTCTGCGACAGATGTGCCATACATTCCACTGTGGATGACTAATGCTCACGTGGTCTACGACTCAGATATCTCAGGAGTCTTTCTGCACCCAGTTGTCTTCAAATATTTCATAATTAACAAGCCTGGGTTCGATCACATCACCGTCGGAACAACCGACTCTCCAACATCATTCGATCCTGCGCTGGCGTACGACTACTTCTCCGGAGAAATCATCAACCAGGTCTTTGACACACTCCTGGTCTACAGCCCCACCAACGGAACATTGCTGCCTGGACTAGCCACACAAGTACCCTCGGTGACTAACGGCGGCATAGGCACCGACGCTAATGGAAATCAAACGTACACGTTTGATCTGAGACCAGGGTTGAAATTCACTGATGGCAGCTCGCTGAACGCTACGACAGTGAAAAACGCCATTCAGCGCGTGATACGACTCAACCTCGCTGGCAGTGCCGAATTCCTATTAGAGCAGGTGGCCGAGTTAGGAACGACCCCGACCATCGACACACCAAACTGTCCAGGACCATGCACGAGAATCGTGTTCCACCTGAACAAACCAGTTGGATTGTTCAACGAGATCATGTCCTTCTCTGTCGCCGCCCCGGTACCCTGGTGGTACAACCAAACAGGGGCTCAGCAGGACGTTGTGAACAATGCCGTGAAGGTTACGGGTGAAGGACCCTACCAGCTGACCTCGCTCACACCAAACCAGCAATACGTCCTCACAAAGAACAGCGGCTACTACAATCCCGGACTCTATGCATCCTTCGGGATTCCCACCATTCCCATCTTGAACAAGATCATCATCAACCGGTACAGTGACTCCTCATCGTTGAAGCTGGCGATTCAGACTCACCAGATCAACATGGCATACCGAACGTTGAATCCGACTGACTTGAGCAGCCTCCAGGGATCGGCTGCCTCTCTAAACCTAAGGGTGGATATCGGCACGAGCCCACAGATCCGCTTCCTAGTGTTCAACATCAAGACGGCTCCATTCAATGACCCGAACGTCAGACGTGCGATAGCCTACGCTGTCGACCGGAACAGCATCGTCACTAATGTCTTCCACGGATTCGCGGTAACCCTGTACTCAATGGTTCCGCCTGGGTTCTTCGGACCCGACTATTCGAAGCCTGTATTCCAGACAATCTATGGCTCTTCACCAGACATAGCTAAGGCGACAAGTCTTTTATCAAATGCAAAGCTTGCGATTGGCTTCTATCTTTTTCAGGCGAACGAGATAGAAAGACCCTGGACATAGCAGAATCTCTATCAACTCCCCTTTTCTTTTCTAGTACCGAATTTGACTTTTCACGGTAGGTGGGCTAGATGCCCAAACAGGGCTCCCTTTTAGCCTACACCGTTTCACGACTAATTCTTGCCCTCCCAACTCTACTGATACTACTGACAGTACTCTTCTTAGTTCTGAGAATACTCCCTGGAGATCCGGTTAGCGCGCTGGAGGCCGGTCATAGGTCCACTAGGGATATTGCAGCAGACAAGGCCCGCTTGGGGCTTGACCAGCCTTGGTGGATACAATACCCAGTTTATCTCGGCCAGGTTTTCTCCGGAAACTTCGGCGTCTCTCTTGGTTCCCTGTACATAGGACAGCCTGTCCTCAGCGTGATTGCTCAAAAACTCCCAGCAACGATCGAGCTGGCAATCGGAGGGATGATAGTCGCTACCATTATGGGAGTTGGGACCGGAGTTCTGGGTGGAGCAAATCGGGACAAGCTTCCAGATGTCATAGTTCGTCTCTATGGGGGCATAATCTGGGTTATCCCTGTCTTCTGGCTTGGCCTGATGTTGCAGCTTTTGTTTGCAGTAGGACTCCACTGGTTTCCCCCTAATCTTCGATACGCAGCCGACCCCGTGATCTATCCGCCCCCGACACATATCACAGGGCTCTACACGTTGGACTCTCTTCTAGAGGGGAGTCTGGACAAGTTTGCTATCTCCATCGATCATCTGTTTCTTCCTTCTCTCACCTTAGGATTAGTGATCAGCGGATTCTTTACAAGGACGGTAAGGGCTAATCTTCTTCGCACGATAAACTCTGACTATGTAGAAGCAGCGAGGGCACGCGGTGTCCCTGAACGGTTCATTGTATTGCGCTACGCTTTCAGGAATGCGCTCATTCCTATCGTGACAATTCTTGGTTTGCAATTCGCCATTCTCTTTGCAGGCGCCGTTCTCACAGAGAAGACGTTTTCTTGGGACGGAATGGGGACGTTGCTTCTCAACTCGATCGATAGTCGAGATTATGCGATGATCCAGGGCACGGTCGTCGTTTACGCTTTTATCATCGTGATCATCTCCGTGATCATCGACGTGATCAATGGTCTTATCGATCCCAGAGTCAGGTACTAGGTTTTGACTGAGGCCGCCGCCCAGCAACAGAGCGAGCAGCCGCTGGAGCGGTCGAGTTCGTCAGTGGGGCGGCTCCTTGATCTGCTTGTCCAGCAACGGCGAAGCCTTGCCGGGGCAATGTTTTGGATCGGGGTTGTAGTTTTCTTTTCTTTCATATTCATAGGCCTCGCTGCCCCCCTCATAGCACCGTATAATCCACAAAGCATCTTCTTGACCCCTCCGAGCCAGCCTCCTACCCTTCAGCATCTGATGGGAACAGATGACCTCGGCCGAGACATCTTCAGCCGTGTACTCTGGGGGACGCGAAGCTCTCTGGAAATTGTGGCGATAGGGTCTGTTCTCGCTCTCATTGTCGGTTTCCCGGTAGGTCTCTTCTCGGGCTACGTGGGAGGCTGGATCGACCGCGGACTGGTTCTGGTCATGGACTCAGTCTATGCGTTTCCTGGTTTGCTTTTGGCGGCGATAGTCGCCTTGTTCTTGGGCAAAGGGGTGTTCAATATCGGGATCGCTATCACAGTCATTTACGTGCCCACTTACTTTCGAGTGACGAGGAACCACACGATCTCTGTTAGAGAGGAGACCTTTGTCGAGGCGGCAAGAGCGTTAGGAGCGAACAGTATGACCATCCTCTGGTCATATATCGCGTATCAAGTGCTCATTTCCATACCCGTTGTTTTCTCTCTGAGTGCCGCAGACGCGATTCTAACGGCCGCGGGCTTGAGCTTTCTCGGTCTCGGGTTGGAACGACCGGCGCCGGACTGGGGTCTTGATCTAAGTGACGCTCAGAAGTTCTTATCTTCAGGGGCATGGTGGTCCTCTGTTTTTCCAGGGGTAATGATCATAATTTTCACTGTCGGGCTCGCCTTCCTAGGTGAAGGACTCAGCGATATTGCGAATCCGCTTCTCAGGAAGGAACGAGCATGACGGGGCCGCTGTTGCGAGTTCAGGATCTATACGTCCATTATTCGACCCGTCGTGGATACGTAAGAGCGCTGGAAGGTATCACACTAGATGCGTACCCCTCTGAAACCCTCGGAATCGTCGGAGAGACTGGGTGCGGCAAGTCAACGCTGGGCAAGGCGATTCTCGGGATTCTTCCCCCACGGACCCGTGTCAGGGGACAGATTCTCTTGGCCGATGTTGAACTCACCAAGCTGAGGCGGGAGGAGTATCGCATGATCAGGGGGAAGGATATCGCGCTCATATTTCAGGACCCGATGACCCGTCTGAACCCATTGATGACCATCGAGGATCATTTCATTGAGGAGATCCAGTCACATGAAAATGTCCCGAAGAATATGGCTCGTGAGAGGGCAAGGGAGTCACTCGTCTCAATGGGAATCCACGAGTCTCGAATCAAGAACTATCCGCACGAGTTCTCTGGCGGTATGCGCCAGAGGATCATGATCGCCATGGCGTTGGTTCTAAAGCCTTCCCTGCTCATAGCTGACGAGCCAACGACGTCGCTGGATGTAATCGTCGAATCGCAGATCCTTGAGGTCTTTCACGACCTGAAAAGCGCGTACAAGATGTCGCTGTTGCTGATAACTCACAACATGGGGACCGTGGCAGAAGTCTGCGACCGAGTCGCTGTTCTGTATGCCGGACGGCTTGCCGAGATAGGCTCCGTTAAACAGGTGTTTCACAAGCCTCTGCACCCTTACACGCAGGGCTTGCTCGCGTCGATTATTCACCTGGAGACCAAGGAGTTGCACTCGATCGAGGGGAGTCCGCCGGATTTGATCTCGCCCCCTCAAGGCTGTCATTTTCATCCACGGTGTAAGTTCGCACAGCCGATCTGTATTGAGAAGGATCCGCCTCTAGTGGAGTTTGAGCCAGGTCATTTTGCCGCTTGCCACTTTGGAGACAAGTTCCTCTGAAAGCTTCGACAGAGTCATTAGAAGGTAGGATGGAGGATGAGATTCTACGGCTTAGTGATGTCACTGTCCATTTTCCTGTGAAGATGCCGCTTGCGCAGCGTCTCTTTTCGCGAAAGTCTGTCGTTCATGCTGTCGATAGGGTCTCTTTCAGTCTCCGGTCAGGAGAGATTATGGGGCTCGTCGGTGAGAGCGGTTGCGGGAAGACGACCGTCGGAAAAACCAGCGTTAGACTAATCGAGCCCACGTCGGGAAGGATATTTTTCGCGGGCCATGATATCACTCACACTGGTGGGGAGCAGCTCCGCCGTTTGAGAAGGAAAATGCAGATCGTGTTCCAGGATCCACATGCCTCACTCAACCCAGCGATGACGATCGGCGAGGCGATCCTTCATCCTCTCTCAATCCATCGCTTGGAACTTGGTTCTCTGGAATTAGGTCGGGACACGTTCGAGCAGTGGGCCGTGAAGAAGGTGTTGAGTACGATGACCGAGGTCGGTCTTACTCCCGCGAAACATCTCTATTACAAGTATCCGGGTGATCTGAGCGGTGGGCAGAAGCAGCGGGCAGTGATCGCTCGCGCAATAATTACCGAGCCCAAGCTCCTGATAGTGGATGAGGGTGTTTCCATGCTTGACATGTCAGTCAGAGCGAAGATTCTCGAGCTGATGCTTGATCTGAAACGCCGCCACGGTCTGACCTATCTTTTCATTACGCACGATCTTGCGACTGCCAAGTTCATCTGTGATCGGATCGCCATCATGTATCTGGGACGCATTGTCGAGATCGGTCTTGCACGAAAGATCTACGCTGATCCGAAACATCCCTACACCAAAGCGCTACTCCAAGCGATTCCGATTCCCGACCCGGACAAGAGACACAATAAGGTACTGCCGCGTGGTGAAGTGCCCGATGCCGTTCATCCCCCAGCTGGGTGTCGATTCCACCCTAGATGTCCAGCTGTTCTCGCCACTTGTGGCTGGGAAGCCCGGGATTTTGTCGATTTCTTGGACGAGCACTTGTCGGACCCGAAAAGAGCGGGGGACGACGAGCGCATTCTGGGACCTATTGGGGCATGGCGGGCGGAAGACCTTGTTGCGAGCATGGAAGCAAAGTCTCTGAGTGTTGAGAGAGCCGTTGAAAGGGTCAAAGCGGTTCTCGCGGAGGCCCCTGTTGCGATGTCCCAGTCTATCGAATCTGTGTCATCCCAGAACAGAACTGTGATAGTGCGGTTTCGTCCACCAGCCCAGTTGCTCCAGACGACTGTCGAAGACAGGGTGGTGGAGTGCCTACTCTACCAATAGCATACATCGAATTTTCTTCGCACGGCTACAATTCTGCACCTTTCGTCTGCACACAAATGCGGGACCTAGGGTCACGAAAAATTCTCACCCAAAGAAGCAAAGTGAAATATTGAGATCGAAATCACTTTACTTCCGGTCCATAGGACGTGTCTTCGCAATTCAGTTCCGGAGAGATCCTTTCCATCATCGCAGCCTGGATAATGCTCTCAGTCGCAATTACATACCGGAATCTTGTCGGTTTCCTGATCGGAACGAGTAGTATCGATGTTGTGATAGCAGGTTTCGTCGCTACCGCGACCGGGTTCATACTTCACGAGTTGGGACACAAGTTTGTCGCAATAAGACGGGGATATCTCGCTCATTTTCGCCTTTGGATTTGGGGACTCGTTCTCACCATATCGATCGTTACCCTCTCGGGCGGGGGACTGGTTTTCGGCGCTCCAGGAGCCGTGTACATTGCTCCCGCGGCTGCCCAACTCTACGGCTACGATTCGGGTCGAGGTACTGTGGATCCGGAAAAGGATAACATGATAATCTCAGCGGCGGGTCCCGGCATCAATCTCGGTTTCGCCACCGGTTTCCTGCTCTTGCGGTTATTCGTCCCAGCCGGTTTACTTTCCACTGTCGCCGTCTACGGGCTTTTTCTAAATGTGGGGCTCGGGTCCTTCAACATGCTGCCCATCTCCCTCCTGGACGGCGCTAAGATATTCCGGAAGAGCATTCCAGTTGGACTTGGAATAGCGCTCCCGTTGTGGGTGATGTTCGTAGTCTTCAACTTCGTCATTTAGGAATTCGCAGATCTCTGCGCAGGGTTCTTCAGGAGGATTTGGCAGTCTTTTCTGCCATCTGAAGAGTTTCAATGGCCTGTCGAACTTCTTCGACAGATGCTCCATCTTCGAGTGTCGACAGGTCTCCTATCGAGTCACCGCTAGCGACTGCTTTGATGACTCGTCGCATTATCTTCCCGCTCCTAGTCTTTGGGAGGAGCCGAGCGAAGTAGATTGCTTCGGGGGTTGCGATGGGACCGATCATCTTCCGGACGTGTCCCTTCAATTCCTCGGAGAGATGATTGGACGGGTTGGCCGCGTCTCTTAACGTCACGAAGGCAACGATGGTTTCGCCCTTTACGGGATCGGGTCTGCCTGCAACCGCGGCCTCAGCTACCGATGGATGGCTGACGAGCGCATCTTCCACCTCTCTTGTTCCAAGACGATGACCGGCCACCTTGATCACCTCGTCTGCTCTCCCTAGAAGCCAGAAATAACCATCCGGGTCGCGGAGGGCGTAGTCCCCGGGATAGTAGAGTCCGGGAAACCGGGTCCAGTAGACTTGGCGATATCGTTCCGGGTCCTTGTAGATTGTCATGAACATCCCGGGCCAGGGCTTCTTGATGACCAAGAATCCCTTCTCGCCAGGAGAGAGCGACTTACCCTTCTCGTCGACAACATCAGCCTCTACACCGGGCAGCGGAAACGTCGCAGAGCCAGCTTTCAATGGGACGAGCCCGAGACGAGGGCTGGGCGAGATCATTATTCCACCGGTCTCGGTCTGCCACCAAGTATCAACAATGGGACAACGGCCCTGTCCTATCACGTCAAAGTACCACTGCCAAGCAGCAGGATTGATCGGTTCGCCGACCGTTCCTAGCAGACGCAAACTATCAAGATCATGTTGTTTGGGGAGATTGTCTCCATGTCGCATCAGTGAGCGGATCGCCGTTGGTGCAGTATAGAGAATCGTAACGCCATAACGTTCCACTATTTCCCACCATCTATCGGGCTCCGGATAATCCAGCGCTCCCTCGTACATGACGGAGGTGAGGCCGTGCATCAGCGGAGCAAACACAACGTACGTGTGTCCTGTGACCCATCCTATGTCTGCGGTGCACCAGTAAACATCTTCATCTTTCGCATCGAACACCCATTCCTGGGTAGCATAGGCGAACACAAGATAGCCCCCAGTGCTGTGAGCAACGCCCTTCGGTTTGCCCGTAGTGCCTGACGTATAAAGAATGTACAGAAGATGCGTTGACTCAACAGGAACAGGCGCGATGTAGCTGGCCGCCTTCGCCATCAGATCATCCCACCAATAATCCCGACCCTCTATCATTGGCACGACATGTCCGGTCCGACGAAAAACCACCACATGCCTCACACTGGGAGACTCTTTCACCGCGTCATCGACGACAGTCTTCGATTCCAAGATCTTACCCCTACGAAAACCACCGTCAGCTGTCACAACGATCTTTGCCTCACAGTCCTGGATACGTTCTGCAAGCGCTTTCGCGCTGAACCCTGAGAAGACTACAGTGAAGGGCAGTCCGAGTCTCGCGCAAGCGAGCATTGTGATCGGGAATTCAGGGACCAGGGGCATGTAGATGGCCACCGTGTCGCCCTTTCGAAGGCCAAGGTTTTCAAGAACACTGGCGAGTTTGTTCACCTCACGATAGAGCTCTCCGTACGTGATTGTCCGATGCTCTCCGTTTTCACCCTC
>Ga0209154_1002485_pt1 | contig 10283 bp, 10 predicted proteins | sample GraSoiAngelo_121_FD_185878 | JGI IMG/M metagenome (GOLD analysis project Ga0209154, IMG submission 185878) | Grasslands soil microbial communities from the Angelo Coastal Reserve, California, USA - 14_0919_12_20cm (SPAdes) (version 2) | ecosystem: Environmental > Terrestrial > Soil > Grasslands ... | reverse complement strand
GTTATCTCGTAGCTCAACCCTGGGACCCCGCGAGGCCGGATGACATCATACCCGAGGACATACGCCTGGAATCCTACAGTTAGGATTCGAGAGACTTCGTTGCCGATGCGCCCTGCTCGTCCGATAACGCCGATTTTTTTCGATTGTAACTCTTCGCCCATCAGCTGGCTCTTTATCCAGCGGCCCTCTTTCATGCTACGATCCGCGAACGAAATTTTGCGGAGCAGACAGAGCATCAGCCCGACGGTGAGTTCTGCAACGCTGGTTGTGGGAGCGCTTGGAGTGTTGAAAACGGTGACTCCTTTCTCTTTCGCCGCTTGAAGGTCAATATTGTCGAGACCAACCCCCGCACGTCCGACGATCTTGAGCTCAGACTCTCGAATCAGACCAGCGTCGACTTTTGTTCTGCCTCTAACTATCAACGCATCATACTGATTGATGATGCGGGCAAGTTTTGTCTTGTCTATTCCGGGCTGATTGTCCACTGTGAAACCTGCGTCTGAGAGAATCTTGACGCCCTCGTCATCGATCGGGTCCGAAATCAGCACTCGCAAACCAATCAGTCACCCGCTTGCAACTGTTGTTGATGTCTTCGCGAGCGGCGGTTTAAGCTTCCTCAAAAGCGCTTGAGCCGCAATTGTCACAGGGTCCCAGACGGGCGCGAGGGGTGGCGAATAGCAAGTCTCGATCTCTGCAAATTCCTGAACTGTCAATCCTTGATGGGCTGCCATCGACGCGAAGTTCGCCCTGAGCGTTGCACCCTCTTCGCCCACGAGCTGAGCGCCGAGAAGCTTCCCATTCGCGGCATTCGCGAGGAGCTTGACAGTCAGATCCTTGCCACCCGGATAGTAGGATAGCCGTGTCGATCCCGTTATTCTAACAGAAACCGGAGTGATTCCGACCTTCTCGGCCATAGAGGTTGTAGGGCCGAGGGTTGCTACTTCGAGCCCGAAGAGTTTGACGGTGGTCACGCCAGTCGATCCTGGATATCGTGCCTCGCCTCCAGCTGCATTTATGCCTGCAACCATCGATTGCCTAACCGCGGTCGTGGCAAGTTGGAAGAACACGTGTCTCCGGGTTATCAGGTCGAATGTTTCGATGCAATCGCCCGCAGCGTAGACATTGCTGGCTGAAGTCAACATTCTGTCATCGGTTCTAATCCCGCCCGACTCGCCGAGAAGTATACCAGCGTCCTTCGCGAGTTCCGTGTTGGGCCTAATCCTAATCGCCACGATAACTGCGTCAACCTCGTATGTCCGGCCCGAGAATCGAACCCCGCTCACTCTTCCTCGGTCGCCGAGAATCTCCTCTAGAGTCGACTCCAGGTGATATTCTACACCGTGCTCCACTCCTTTCTCTCTAACAACTGAGGCCATGTCGGGATCGAGAATGACCGGGAGAATTTCCGGGACTATCTCTGCTTGCAGTACAGCAACTCCTCTTACGAGCAGAGCCTCCGCCATTTCTGAGCCGATTAGACCCGCGCCGATGATCGCAACCTTCTTCGCTTTCCCCTCTCCGAGATAATTCGCGAGTCCTTCCACGTCATTCATAGTTCGGATTGTAAACACGCCGTTTAGTGCTGAACCCGGAACGGCGAGGGTGGTCGGGCTGGCGCCGGTCGTGAGGATGAGATTGTCGTACTGAAGTTCAGTTTCGGGGTGATCTTGCGACTTGATTTCCACAACACGGTGGTCGGGGCGAATCTTCGTCGCAGTGACTCCGAGCCTGAGGTCTATTCTGTTAGTATGCTCGTAAAAATCCTCATCATAACCGATCAGCGACCGCATTGTGGGGACTATTCCGCTGAACGCATAAGGTAGGCCGCACCGAGAATACTCCTGGAGAAGCTCGTCGCCCACGATGGTAATTTCTGAAGTCCTATCCGTCTTCCTCGAATAGAACGCGGCTGTAGTGCCCGAGACTCCGCACCCCACGATGACTATTCGCCTAGCCATATCATTCGGCGCGTCGAATCGTCCGATAACGGTTTCCCTGATAGGTCATTCTCGGCCTTAGAGGTAGTTTAATTTGGAGGATTGAGTCATGCCAAGACGAGGATTATGACAAAAGCTACCATGGATAACTTCTTGAAAAACGGCAAAGGACTCCTCCTGGCGTACGATCAGGGCTTCGAACACGGCCCATCCACTGACTTCAACGAGAAGAACATTGACCCCAACTATGTCCTAGACATCGCCGTCAAAGGTCAGTTTACCGGCGTTGTTCTTCACAAAGGAATCGCAGAGAAATACTACAACAGCAAGATCCCGCTGATAATCAAGCTCAACGGCAAGACAAGCCTTCCTAAAGGTGAGCCCATTTCATCACAAGTCTGCAGTGTCGAGGAGGCTATCAGCCTTGGTGCGAAGGGAGTGGGTTATACGATTTACTTGGGAAGCGCGAACGAGAATATCATGCTGCAAGAGTTCGGCGAGATTCAGGAAGACGCGCATGAGGAAGGAGTACCGGCGATTGCTTGGATCTATCCTAGAGGCGAGGCGGTAAAAAACGACACATCGCCCGAAATCGTCTCGTACGCGGCGAGAGCCGGCCTTGAGATCGGAGCAGACGCTGTCAAGATCAAGTACTCTGGAGACCCGACGAGCTTCAGATGGGCAGTAAAAGCCGCAGGCCTTACCAAAGTCTTCATGTCAGGTGGGCCCAAAGCGCCGACCGATGTGACGTTTCTAAGCCAGGTCAAAGGCGCGATAGACGCAGGGGCGACGGGTTTGGCGGTTGGGAGAAATGTTTGGCAACACACCGACCCCTTGAAAATGTCGAGTGCGCTCCGAGAAATAATCTTCAACGGCAAGGAAGTGGATAGCGCGCTTCAGATGGTCGTCGCAGAGTAAGGGTTCGATCAAACTTTCAACTTCAACCCTCATCGACTTCACTTCCGGGAGGCTAGGTCGACGAAGTCGCTGAGAGGATTCCTCTTGGTTGTGAACTTCAAGACCTACATGGAAGCCACCGGAAAACGTGCCATCGAACTCGCAAAGGTGGCAGAAGACGTCTCGAGAGAGACTGGGGTGACTATCATTGTTGCCCCGCAATTCACTGATATCGAACCGGTTTCAAAAACAGTCGATATCCCAGTCTTCAGCCAGCACATGGATGCCGTGAAACCGGGTGCGCACACTGGCCACGTGCTTGCTGAAGCCCTTAAGTCGGCTGGCGCTGATGGGTCCCTGCTTAATCACTCAGAAAGGCGAATCAATCCATCAGAAATCACTGAAAGCGTGAAATTGTGTGCTGAGGCAGACCTCCGGTCCTTAGTCTGCGCAGATACGACCGAGGCCAGCGTCGGAATTGCAAAGATGATGCCCGACATGATTGCAATTGAACCCCCGGAGCTAATAGGCACCGGCATTTCCGTCTCGAAGGCTCGTCCGGAGCTGATCACAGAGAGCGTCAATGAGATCAGAAAACTGAACCGCGGGGTCAAGGTTTTGTGTGGTGCTGGGGTCACAAGTGCAGAGGACGTCTCAAAGGCGCTTGAGTTAGGCTCTGAAGGAGTACTTGTTGCAAGTGGTATTGTCAAGAGCAAGGACCCTCGAATTGTTCTTCAAAGCATGGCTAACATGATGCTTTCCGAACAGAAAAAAAGGTTCTAAGAGTAGACTAAATACTTCGACGGAACAATTCCCCCAGGTACGTAGTATTGGCTCGCAACGACTGGACACGGAATGACAATCTTCTCAGATTCTTTGCTTACGGCTCTGTTCTCTCGACCTACATTCTCATCGTGATCGGCGGATATGTAACTACAAGCAATTCCGGTCTTGGCTGTGGAGAATCATGGCCCCTGTGTCAGGGAGCAGTGTTTCCGTCACTCAAAAATCCCGAGGTCGTAATTGAGCTAACTCATCGGCTGTTCAATTCCGTAGTAGGAGTCTTCATCCTAGGAATGTCCATCGTTGTTTGGACGAAATACAGGAACGCAAGCAATATCGTTATTCTCTCCACAACGAGCCTCGTCGCACTAATAGTGCAAGTGCTGCTCGGAATGGTCACCGTCACAACCTCGCTAAATCCCATCGTTAGCGACGCACATCTTGCGTTGGGCTCAGCAATCCTTGCGGTCGTTGCGGCCAACGCAGTTATGGTCCGCTATCTTACAATGAGACCAGCCGAGCTGCACCAGTAATTATCGATCATTTGCCGATATAACTAGTGCAAAACCCTTTAAAAACAAAAGACCCGCGAGCAGAAAAGCTCAGAGAATCCGCGGATGGCAGTCTCCAGCACCCAAGTACAGTTCGACTCACTATTCGGCCTCTTCACCTATCTCGCCTTCGCCGTCGGAATAGTCGTCTTTACCTTCATGATCTATCTTATCGTCAGGTATAGAGAGAAGGTATCTTCAAGACAACCAGAGGACACTCCGATACTTGGCAAGCAACCTCAGTCAAGGGGACATGTTAGAACTGTTCTCCTCACACTCACACTTTCCACCATAATCATCGTCCCTCTAATCGTAGGAAGCTTTGGAGCCGTCGACAGCCTCCTTTCTCCTCCTCAGCAGGTCTGCCAAGGCTGCGCAATCGAAGTAACCGCCCATCAGTTTTACTGGCAATTCACCTACAGTAATGGAACCATGCCTTACAATACGAATAACATCCTTCGTGTCCCCATGGGCCAGAATATCCGTCTAAGCGTGACGAGTGCAGATGTCTTTCACGACTTCGGAATCATCGGCTACGATATTAAGACGGACGCGATCCCGGGACGCACTAACGTCATCTGGTTCAATCCAAACTCGCCCGGCAACTTTACAATTCAATGTTTTGAACTGTGCGGATCCGGGCACGCGTTCATGAAGGGCACCCTCATGGTCATGACTTACTCCTCCTACATGGCATGGTACAATACTACGGTAGTACACTAGATGGGAGAACAACTCAGAGCCATCGCTAGGAAATGGCTTTACACAACTAACCACAAAGAAGTCGGAATACTTTACCTCGTCGCATCGATCTTTCTCTTCGTAGCTGCCGGTGTCCTCGCTCTAACCATGAGGACCCAACTCTCAGCCCCCGGCAATACATTACTGGCCGCTGACATCTACAACCAATTCGTCACCGTGCACGGACTGTTGATGATTTTCTGGGTCTTGTCCCCGCTGGCCTTTGGCTTTGCAAACTTCGTCATTCCCTTACAAATTGGCGCTAGAGACCTAGCATTTCCTCGCCTGAACGCGATGAGCTTCTGGTTCTTCCTTTTCAGCGGAGTGATGATGATACTCAGCTTCTTCTTTGGCGCGGCTCCAGACCTAGGTTGGACACTGTACTCGCCCCAAACTGCTACACTATTCACCCCGACCATCGGGTTCAACATTGGAGCTGGTGCCCTAATACTCATGACTGTTTCGATAACAATGAGTTCCGTAAACTTCCTAGTTACGATGCTGAAGATGAGAGCGCCGGGGCTGAAATTGAGGTACATGTCGGCATTTTCCTGGGCCATTCTGATCACGATCTTCATGATGCTCTACGCCTTCCCGTCGTTTCTCGCGGCCGTCGTTCTCTTGTATGTCGACAGAGCATTTGGCACGGTATACTTTTCCTCAATCCAGGGCGGGTCTCTCTTGTGGGACAACGTCTTCTGGTTCTTCGGGCATCCCGAAGTCTACATTGTCCTGTTTCCTGCCCTTGGAATTATCGCCGACATAATCCCCACGTTTGCTAGAAGACCTCTGTATGGCGCCAAGTACGTGATCGGAGCCATGGTCGTCGTTGCAATGCTTAGTTTTGCTGTCTGGGGCCATCACATGTTCGTCACTGGAATCGGTATAGTTTCAACAAAACTGTACACTGTGACAACCATCGCGATTTCGCTCCCATTCGATGTAATGATCATCTCACTTATCGAGACTCTTGGAATGGCAAGACTCCGTCTCAAGGCTCCCGCTCTTTTCGCGTTGGGGGCAGTTGCAAATTTCATTGTCGGAGGAATAACTGGCGTCTTCCTTGCTTCAGTTGCCCTGGATTACGCTCTTAGGGGGACTTACTTTGTTGTGGCGCACTTCCATTATCTAATGGTTGGAGCAAGCATCATCGGGCTGATTGGGGGGTTGTACTACTGGTTTCCGAAGATCACTGGTCGAATGTACAACGAGAAAATGGCTAAGGTCCATTTTGTGCTCTCGATGATCGGCTTTCAGATACTATACTTCCCAATGTTTCTTCTCCTTGATATGCCAAGAAGAGTCGTAACGTACACGCCTGATTCAGGGTGGGGGCTACTGAACCTCAGTGCGACCGTTGGAGGATTCATCTTTGGCGGAGCTCAGTTGCTCCTTTTCTACAATCTCTACCGAAGTGCCAGAGCAGGTCCGCCCTCTGGTCCAAACCCTTGGGAAGCATGGACCCTTGAATGGGCACTCCCCTCTCCTCCGCCTCCGCACGATTTTGACGTTATTCCTACTTTTCTGGCTGACGGCTCAGTTCGCTTTGGCGCAACCGCTGGCCTTCCTAACGGATCAAGCCATCCTAATGAAATTGGTTACCCCGACGGTTCGTCAATGCGAAGCGACCACTCATCACTGCATCTCGAAGGGCTCAGCCCTTGGCCAATTCTGATGGCTTTCGCAGCATTCATCTTCTTCCTCGGTTTGACTATTGGAAAGCCCGCAAACCCTCAGCCGGTTAGCTACCAGCCCTTCTGGCCGCTTATTGCTGACGGTGTTATCTTAGGAATACTCTCTCTCTTTGGCTACAGCAGAGAAAAATTCACGGTCCACGAAGATACAAACGTGGAGAGCTGGCCCTTCAGACAAGTTCCGAATCTCAAACTCGGGATCTGGACTTTCCTCGGGGCAGAGGTGATCTTCTTCGGAGTTCTCGTAGGCTCGTACTTCTTCGTGCGAACTAACGATGCCGCGTGGCCAGCAGCGGGCACACTCTTCGATATCAGAAACGGTTTCGCCATGACTCTCGTATTACTTACAAGTAGCCTAACGGCCATAATGGCTCTGGCTTCTGCCCGGGCAGGAAACCGGACCGGTCTGATTGTGAGCCTGGGGGGAACTCTGGTTCTCGGTGCGGCTTTTCTCTACATTAAAGCCGGTGAATGGTTTAGCCTGGGGGGTAGCGGCGTCTTCCAAAACTACTCGCTCCCTGCAACAAGTTACTTCATAACAACGGGAACTCACGGAGTTCACGTATTCGCAGGAATGTGCATGACAGTTTACTTACTTGCCAACGCGATAAAGGGCAAGTACATTAATGGAGATCACACCACGCTTGAACACTTCGGCCTCTATTGGCACTTCGTCGACATTGTCTGGGTCTTCCTCTTTCCACTGTTCTATCTGGTGTAGGCGAGAAGATTGAACACCAACTATCTGTATCTTCTGATATTCGCGGTTCTTATTGGAGAGACGGACATCGAAGTTAATCTCTCTTCGATCATTCCAGCCTACAACGTGTACGTTACAGTTCTCCTAGGGATTGCCGGCACAAAGGCAATTTTGATCGCGATGTTCTATCAGCATCTGAGGTATGAGCCAAGGTCGCTTTCGTCATGGGTGATAATTGGGCTGGTAATCGCAAGTCTCCTGATGGGACTCAGTTTCGTACAATTGCATGTGGGACATTAGTTGGAAACGGGTTCGCGGATTCAGGCTAGAAATATTCATTCGGGTCGGGGATTTTGAGTGTTGCTGAAATCCGCTTCGTGGGGTGACCAGTCTAGTCGACAGATTCAGGCTATCCTGTTCGGCACAGCTCTTGTATCAGGTGGGCTAGTCTACTTCCAGATATTATCGAATCTTATACCTGCTGGCGCGGGCGATTCTAACTTGTTATCAGAAAGCGGCTACGGCGTTGCTGCACTAATTCTCACAGGACTTACATCGACTCTTTGGGGATTAACTCGCCTTCTCCAACGGATCGGCTTGGATTCTTCGCGGATCTCTTCCTCTACGCTCAGGATGATGTCTCTAGCAACTCGAGAGAGGCCCTATTCACTCGTTTTTGCTTTCTCGGCCGTAATATATGGCGTCATTTTTGCGCTAGTATCCAGCATTGTAATCTACCGGCCGGGGGTGGTCTTTTCTAGCGTCTACGGTGTCAGTGTACCTTCCACGGTTGAAGTTGTATGCTGTGGGGTCTTCGGTCAGATGCCGCAGTTCGTCTTGTACTTGACCCAGAACTTTGCCTTGTTGGTGATTCCCATCAATGTAATCTTGATGTTCACGGTGTCCTGGCTTGTCGGACTTAACGCCGCTGTCGCGACTTACGCGTTCAGGAACGCCCTTAGAATGAATGGAATCCAATGGATCAGTGGATTCGGAAGCTTCATCGGTCTATTCACCGCCTGTCCAACGTGCTCAAGCTTCTTGCTTCTTACGGTCATTGGGCTCACAGGGGCGGAATCACTGGCCGTCACCTTAGCTTCATTCCAAGGTTTCTTTGTAGGACTAGGCATCATTATTCTCGTCTTCGCTCCCGTTCTCGCTTCAAGCCGAATACTGTGGCAACCGGCTTGCTCGCTTCCACAAGAGACGGATGGAGAGCCGTAGAAGGTCGCTGGAATCCCGACGGAAATGTATAGCTGATTAACAGAGTCGCTATTTTGGAAAGATTATCCAGACAAGATCCTACAGACGGCAGTCGAATTTGAAATACTGAGGGATTAGAAGAAACTTGGGGAACTGTACGGGATGCTTGATCTTGTCACTAAGTCACTGTTAGTTTTCCGTGCATCCACGGGTGGAGGGTGCAGTAGTAATAGTAGGTGCCCGCTGGGAGGGTGAGGTAGGGCGAGGAAGGCCATTTTCCGCCGCTTACACTTATTGTGCCAGAGTCGAAAGATTGCAAACCAGCAGCATTAGCTATTGGGCATCCGACAGTGTTTGAGCTTGTGGCGTGGCTCGGATCACAACTGGTGACGGTGTGAGGCGATCCACCGTTGTTTGTCCACTGGATGGTTTGGGTATGCGTAATGGTGACGTTGGCGTTTCCGTTAGAGTCCTTGAAGCCACAGTTCGGTGGGGACGCGGTCTGAAGGCAGGCCCCGTTTGTGTCCCAAATGGTCAGCTGAACAGCTGCCGGAGCTGTCGATGTATTTTGAGTTAAGAAGTAGACTCCAACACCGACTGCAATCAGTATGATCACAATGATGGCGTAAAGCATTGTCCTGCCCTTCGGTTTGGGCGTGTCCGTTGTTTTAGGTGTCTGTTCCAATTATTCCACTGAATTTTGCGAGTTCCCAAATCTTTTGCTATAAAGCTTGTTTTGTGCATCTACATACGGTTCGAGTGTCGCTTTCTATCTGTCCACAACCGATTAAATAGCGGTACAAACCTTTGAGTCAGCGAGACTGGCTAGGTTCGCGGAAATGAGAAAGTTTCCACCTTCACTTGAAGCTTGGCGCGATCCAATTGAGAAGACTATCAACAAGACTCTGAACGCGAATTTCGACAGACGTGAGGCCAACCAGATTATCAAGTACATGTTCAGGACCGGTGGAAAGCGTTGCCGGCCACTTTTGGTGGTGCTTTCTTCCGAGGCAGTTGGTGGGAAACCTGAGGAAGTACTCGAGGCAGCGGCAGCAATTGAAATTATTCATGCGGCGACTTTAGTTTTCGACGACATGATCGATAAGGATCAAGTCAGGAGGGGTGCGCCCACGATTCACATGGCCTTCAGCAACGAGAAGGCCCTAACTTCTGGTTTATTTCTCGCTTCGAAGGGCGTTCAGCTTCTCTCCAATTACAAGAATCCTGAGGTAATGAGAATGATTGGAACGACTTTGGTAGACATTAGCAAAGGAGAACTTCTCGATATTCTTGGAGACTTCAACGCGAGTGTGAGTGAGTGTATCGCAATTGCGGATTTGAAGACGGCCTCTCTCTTCGGAACGGCAGCCGGAATAGGAGCAGCTATCGCTGGAGTGGACGGGAAGGATTTGGTCGGAGTGCAGAAGTTCGGTAGATCCTCCGGTATGGCTTTTCAGATCCAAGATGATATTCTCGACTTTACCGACGGATCTGATGAACCTGTTTTGAAAGCACCGAACATTGTTACCTCGCATTGTCTTCATGAGGCTCCGCGTCCTAGCAGTAATATTGAGTTATTGAACTCGAATCGAAAGACTTCGAATAGAGAGGTATTGAAAATACTCAAGAAAGCGGGCTCCCTCGAATTTGCGAGATCGAAGGCCAAGGAATATGCGGGCAACGCCAAAGAGTCACTTGACAAAGTGACAAGTCTGGAGAATCGAAAGATTCTGGACGATTACGCGGATTACCTCTGGAAGAGAACAGAGTAGTCCAA
>Ga0209154_1002484_pt1 | contig 10289 bp, 5 predicted proteins | sample GraSoiAngelo_121_FD_185878 | JGI IMG/M metagenome (GOLD analysis project Ga0209154, IMG submission 185878) | Grasslands soil microbial communities from the Angelo Coastal Reserve, California, USA - 14_0919_12_20cm (SPAdes) (version 2) | ecosystem: Environmental > Terrestrial > Soil > Grasslands ... | reverse complement strand
TCATAGTCATCTCGCACCATAGCTTTATGGGCTGCTGCGAAATCTGGAACGGCGCGAACCCGATATCCCGTCTCTTCCAAAATAGTTTTGAAAGTATAGCGAATAGCTGGTTCATCTTCGGCGAGCAGAATTGAACCTCTGGTTGCGACCTCTGGTGTCAATTGAAATGGACCCCCACTGAGAACACTAGGATGCCAACGCTTGCAAACGAGTTGCGAACACGAACATGACTTTTTTCTTTGTGCTGCTCATTCTCCCGCCGGGTCCTCGCGGCCAATGAGGGGCACGAAACGGCACCCCTCCAGGTGTTTAAGTACCGTCTCGTCTTGCTGCTTGCGTACTAGCAGCAGCTCTTGAGACTGTGTTGAACCGACAGGGATGATCATGCGGCCACCATCACGCAATTGCTCAACCATTGCGAGAGGTAGTTCGGGTGCCGCAGCCGAAACGATGATGGCATCATAGGGCGCGTGTGCAGGTAAGCCTTTGCTGCCATCGCCGACCACTATGTTGATATTTCGATAGCCGAGAGCGGCGAGTACGCGCTCCGCAGTTTGCGCCAGCGAGGAGTGGCGTTCAATCGAGTAGACGTGAGAGGAAAGTTCCGCCAGAACGGCCGTCAGGTATCCCGAGCCCGTTCCGATTTCCAGAACCTTGTCAGTAGGCTGAATGGCCAGCGCTTCGAGCATGAGGGCGACTATGTAGGGTTGTGATATGGTCTGCCCCTGGCCGATCGGGATCGGATGGTCTCCGTACGCCTGATGACGAAATTGCTGCGGAACAAATTCTTCTCGAGGAATTCGGGCCATCGCATCAAGCACCCGTTCATCGCGGATACCGCGGGCGCGGAGCTGAAGCGCCACCATGTGCTGGCGGTCAAGCGCGAAGGACTTGGGTTGATCATGATCGAGCATTCTGCCGACATCACCATGAAAACCGGCTTTGAGGATGCCTTTACTATTTTCGTCTTTTACGGACCTTTACATCAAAGCTAACCACACCGTTTTGGTCGCGGAGCCCGACAATCGAGACGTTGCGGGTCACGTTGTATACGACTTGAATGATCTGCTGCGTGGCCTGAGAGACGTTAGTGCTATAGGTCAGCGTTAGTTTGTTGGAAACTTGCTGCTCGATGGTGACTTGCGGGCCGCGATTGATGCTGGTTTCGTTCCCTAGGCCCTGAGGATCAATCTTAATACGGCTGACACCGAATAAGCGCTGCACCCGGTTGCTCACGGTGGCGTTGAGGGCTTGGGTAAGAATCAGGTTTGAAGCTTCCTGGCTGAATGGGGATGGCGAAGAATTCTGCAGAGCGGCGGATTCCTCGCGAGTGCGTCCCAAGGCTAGCAACGCGATGATGTCCGCGCTGGGAAGTGGAGGCTCGGAACGATAATTCACGTTAAGTTTGTCGAGTGGACCGTTTAGTCCCAGGGTGATGTCGTATTCGCTGACGCGCGTGCTGGCTTCGAGATCGAGCACGGGCTCGATACGCACTGGGTTGGTGAAGCTCACATCGCCGCGCTCCAGGCGGTATTTGCCGCCATTGAAATTGACCTCACCTTCAATGATGTCTACTCGACCGAGCAACACCGGACGGGCGGCGTTGCCACGCATGTGCAAATCGGCGTCCCCGGTGAGCTTGGCCAGCGCGGTCTGCATCTGCAGCTCCGGCGTGGTAGTGACGTGAACGTCGAGCTTGATGCGATTCAGCAGCGAGTTGGGATTTGGAACGGAAGCCGAATTCTTTGCGCCCTGGAGGTAAGCGGCAAAATCGAAGCCCGGCGTGACCGCCAGCTTGGTGACCGTGATGTCGCCGCTGAGCGTGGCTGCGGTACTGGTGCCGGTGAGATGCAGATCAGCATTGGCAGTGGAGCTCACACCCGGGGGGTAGCGCAATCGGACATCCTGCCCCTGAGCGGTCAAATCAAATGTGGCTTGCCGATGAAAATAGCTTACAGTGCCGCCGAGGTTGACTATTCCACCACCGGTGCGGGCGGTTAACTTTTCAATCTGTAGACGATCCTGATCGAAAAGGATCGAGCCATTCAAGGCGCTGAGGCCGCTGGGGAGTCCGCTATAGGTGATGGTCCCGTCGGAAACCAGAAGCCGGCCTTGCAGCAATGGATCAGAAGTGGTTCCCGTTGCATTTAACCCCACCGTTACCGTACCCGATGAAGTGAAATCGGGATTGAAGCTCTCGATCAGCTTCAGGTTCACGTGTCCGTCGGCGTGAAAATCAAGCCGGCGTTCGCCTGCCAGTTGTGCAGTGCCGTGCGCGGTGAAGTCAGTGAGATCTCCGAGCACATGCAACTGCTCGAGTTTCAGCATCTGATTTTCGACTGCAAACCGGATGGGGCCGTCATTGTGCAACCTGATGTTTTCAATATCAACGAAGAAGTCGCTGAAGTTGGCAGTGAGATTCAGCTCTCGCGGACGGCGCAAGGGACCCGTAACTCGTAAATCGCCGGCCATCGCCGAGTGGCCGGTCAACCGTCCCCCAAAGTAAACCCGAATCAGCGAATCCACATCGAGATGATTGAAGTGCATGGTTAGGTCAGCAGGCCAGTCCTGACGCATGCGGATGTTCCCATCCAGAGCCAGTTCCGATTCTTGAAAATTGGAGCTGCCGGTGAGGTGTAGGTCGGGACCTTTGCTGACCGCCTCGATAGTGAAATTTCCGGCGCGTTCCTGGTCGAAGGTGAGATCCCGCAACTGGATTTTGGCATTGACTGCTGGCTCTTGAAAGGTGCCGGAGCCTTGCGCCGTGAAGTCCATACGCCCGGCAACATTGAAACGGCTGGTCTGCAATTTGGAGACACGGCTGAGATCGAAATCAGCTCCGGCCAGGGTGAAATGGAACGTGCTTGCCGAGAAGTTGTAACCAGCAGCGCCAGTTATCCGCGCGTGGTCCTGGGTGGCCGCAAGGTTGTTGAACTGTGCTTCGCCATTTATAAAACGGATGTCGCTGCTTAAAACTGCTACCGGCTCGCCGTACAGCGTGGCATTTGTAAGCTGTACGTGGCCATCACCGTGGGGATTTAATCTAGTGCCGGACGCTTGCACGATCAAGTTCATGCGCCCGCTGGCGGGATAGCTGTAGCCAGCCAGGCTTTCAACTTCCGCGAGATCAGCGTTGCGCAAATCTAAATGCGCGGTAAATGGACTGTCATCCGTGAAGCGGCCCTTTTGCAGAGCGGCACTGACATCAAAACGGATCTGAGTCTCTCCACGACGCAGAAGGCCGTTTCTTACTGAAATGTTATGCGCGGACCACTGCATAAAAGCCACTGCGCAGTCCCAGTGAACCTGTTTTTGAGGACTTCTCAAGGTTGCGGGCACGACCGACTCGAAGTTGTCGAGCTGGAGATTTCCGGCGACACTGAGGCTAGAAACCTTGCCTGTCGCTGCGCCGTTGAAAGTCGCGTGGCCGTGCAGGGTGATGGGCAATTGTGCTGGTCCTCGCAAGGCGAGCACCACCGGTTGCCATTCATTCAAATTGGATGTAGTCGCTGTGAATCTTAAACTTGAGGTGGAGGAAAGCAGGCCGATGGCACTGATCTTCGAAGCCGGAGTAGCAGCGGTAAACTCGGAAACCTCGAGTTCCTGGATGCGGGCGCTATAAATTGCACGTGCTCGTGCGCTGACAGGCAATTCCCCTGGCCGTGGATGGCTTGGTGGAGCCACATCGAATGAGATCTGAGTGTCAGCATCGCGTGCCGAACCGTGCCAGCGCGCTTCCAAGGTTCCATTCGCGATGCCCGCCAGCTTCATTCCGTCCAACAGACGCGCCGCAGTACTGACGGATTCAGCCAGCGCTGAAATTGAAACATCTTTCATCCTTAGTCGGACAGTTCCCGTTTGTTGACCAGCTTGTTCGGGCCTTGCCTTGGGATGAAGCGGAAGTGGCGAATGTAACCAATTTAGGAGTTCGACATCGCCCGACACGGCTCCGCCCAAGAGACGTCCTTGAAGCCCTGTCAGCTTGAGCTCTTTATCATTGACGGAAAACTGGGAGCTGAGGCTGGCGTTGCGGAACGAGATATTTTCGTCATGAAAATCAAGATTGCGGGTCTGAATGCTTCCATCGGACGCGAACTGCTCCAGTGACCATGAACCCTTACCTTGCAGTTCCACCATGCCTTGACGCATTCCGTGATGGCGCGCAATGGCCGCAACCTCAACTAGATCGAGTGCGCCGGTGTATCTGCCGTTAACCCGCGGCTGACGGAAATCTGTGACCCGCCCATTGGCTTCCAGATGCGAGCGACCCGAAGACCATTTCAGCGAACTGATTTCAATGTAATCCCTTGCCAGGCCGAACTGCGCTTCCACCCGCGAGGAAAAGGGACGAAAATCTTTGAACCGGGTGTCCACTTTGCCGAGGATCAGATAGCTTTCGAAGCGCTGACGAAAAGTCGAATACCACATGCCGGCGAAAAAATCATTCGCGATGAAATCGAAGGGGACGCGCTGGTTATCCCATAGCAGTTCGCCCTTCTGAACATCGAGGCGATTAATCGAAACCGAAAAAAGCTGTTCCGCCGGAGTCTTCTGGGCCCGCGGAATCTTGGGCTGGGGTTGGTTGGTGGTGCCGTCACTATAGACGATGAAGTGAACGACGGGATGATCCAGAAGAATTGAATGAAATCCGAATTCAGTTCCGAGCAGCGAAATAATCTTTATTCGCGCCACAAAGCGATCCACATGCGCGTACGGCACCTCGCCTGGACCTTCGCGCCCATGAACCGTGACGTCTCGCACCTCCACCTGCAGGTTCAGAGGAATGGTGTGGAAACTACCCAGTTCGACTTGTCCGCCCGTCACTCGCTCTAGTTCGGCGATCAGGCGACGGCGAACCAACGCCTGGAATGAAGCGGTGGTTCCGTACCAGGCCAAGACGGCGAGCACAAGCAGTAAAGCTGTCGTAAAGAGCAGCAGGTATTTCCAGAATCTTCGGCGCGGCGCTTTGGTTGAAGGCGCGATCACTTTACCTGCGTTCCCGAAGGTCCCGGGAAGGTAGAAGCAGTGCGGATTTGGCCCTCCGCCCGCAAATTCTGCAGCCATGATGCGAGCAGGTCGTTCACCTTCTGCTGGGTAAGCAGTTCTTTGATTTGAGTGCTGGCCGCGGCCAACGGAACCTCTTTGGCGCCAGACTTCTTTAGCTGCGGAACAAGTTTTTCCGCGTAATAAATCTCAATGCTGTGCGAGTCAATCAGAATGCCCGGACGCAGCCGTGCTTCCACTAGTTGCATCAGTTCAAGCTGCTGGGCAATGCGAGTCTCCAGTTCCTTCTCTTGTATCCCATAGCGTTGAAGCGTCATCTGCCAGCTCTGTTCAGCTTCGGAACCGGGATACAACTTACGAACTTCCCTGATGCGCTCATCTACTGTCGCAGTTTTAACGGGCTCGATGTACGACGCCTGCACTTGCTCGCGCAGCAACTCCTGGTCAATCAGGCGGTCAAGAGTCGCCTTCCGATCATCGGAAGTGACCTTGCCCGGCGGACGACCGTCAATGAAAGCTTCATAGCGAATCGCGTCTTCCCAGTCGCTCTGCAAGATGGCGTGTCCGTTTACGGTGGCAACGATGCGATCAATTATTTCGCCACGCCCTGGTTGGCCACCCGGCGTTTCCGGTCCCGGTGTCTCGCACCGCCCTGAGATGGCCGGGAAAAGAGTAAGCATGGAAACAACCGTAACGAGATGCAAGTACTTTTTGATCATCAGAATGTCTGTCCAATACTAAAGAACACGTTGAAGCGGCGTGCGTGTTGCGGATTAAACACGCTGGTCGGATTCCCTCGTGATTCCAGCACAAAACTAGGGAACGCGGGTGGATTCAGATTGTATCCGAAGTCGAATCGAACCGGGCCAATAGGAGTCTTGTAATGCACCCCGATGCCGACCGCCTGCGAGATGTAGTTGTAATTGCACTGGCTGGCGGTGCTCTCGTCGAGGCAGAAGTTCTGATCGGGTTGTTTCCAGTGCACAAAGCTATGCAGCATATCGTGGCCGGCGGTAAAAACGTTCCCCGCATCATGAAAAATTACAAAGCTGACATTGTCCTGCAGGTAGGGCAAGGTTACTGGTGGGAAACGAAGCTCGAGATTATTCAAGAACAACGCGCTCCCTCCCAGCGGGAATCCAGTAATTGGATCCCGCGGGCCAGCTTGATTCAATCCGAAGCCGCGATGCGAGTTTCCGCCGCCGGAAAAGAAACGTTCCGGCAAGGGGATCAGGGTTCGATCGCTGTTCGGCGGAAGCGTCACTCCCGGGTTGACCACAACTGTGTTGCTGAAAGGGTTTTCAATACCGATGCGAGTAGAGCGCGCGAAAACAAATTTCCTCGCGACTGGCCGGTTTTTTCCAAATGGCTGGTAGGTGGAATTCTGGATCAGCAAACGCCCAAAATCAGCCTCCGACCCGAAATAGCTTGCGGCCACGCCGCCGTCGACTGTGGTGTAGTTTCCCTTGGTGGTTTCCAGTTGATTGTCACGCTTGTCGCGAACATAGGTAAAACCCGGCATGCCGACGCGGACGGGCTGAGACAGCAGCGGAATCTGGTTCGAGCTCACCACTATATTGGAAGCCTTAACCCGCCGGTAGGTGTACCGATAGAACATAGTGCTGGCTTTATTGATCTTATGTTCGGTTTGAACTGAGCCTTCCAGCCGCTGGGAGGTGAAGGTCGTCACATCCAAGGTATTATCGTAAAAAGCGGTGAAAGTAAGCCGCAGATCGCGGTTGAACCATTTAGGAACATCGTAGCTGAGTAAACCCCGTTGCTGCAGGCGCCCCACGTTAGTCTTGAAAGCGATGGTTTGATTCCGTCCGCGAAGGTTCAGCCGCGTAACGTCAAAGGAAACCCGAGGGCTGACGCCCGTGGCGCCCTGGGGTTGGTTGCTGCCGATACCAGGTTGTCCCGTCTGAAATTCGAAGCCCAACCCGTAATCAAAGGTGTAACGCTGAGCTTCATGAACGTCTACCAGAACATTCTTGTTAGGTTCGGTTCCACCTGGATTTTGTACGGCGGTATCAACTTCGTTAAAAATCCCCAAATCATAGAGACGGCGTTGAGTGTCAAGCATATCTTGCTGGCTCAAAGGCGTCTCCGGTATGACCTGCAACTCTCGGTGAACGATATACGGTCGAGTGTAGTTCAGGCCTGACACCAGTACTTGGCGGACGAAGAACTGCTCACCTTCGTGGATAGTGAAAGTCACGTCCATGCGATTGGCTTCGCCTTTCGCCGGCTCGGTGGACACCTCGAAGTTGGCATTGGGAAATCCGTGATTAAAGTAGTAATTCAAAACCGAATCACGATCCCCGGCAATATTAAATTCGGAATAAGGCTGACCTTCTGACGTGCTGAGCAAAGGAAGAAGTTGATCAGTGGCGATCGTATTGTTGCCCACCACATGCAGCGACCCGACCAGGGTTTGCGGACCTTCATTGATCTGTACGATGATGCCCAATTGAGCTTCCACTCCCTGGAAATTGTCTTGCACGTCTCCTGTGATCTTCACCTGGCGAAACCCGTTGGCGCGGTAGAGTTCCTCAAGTCCGCGCAGATCGCTGCTTAGCAGGCTTTGGCTGAAACGCCCGTGAGAAAAGCGGCCTGAAGCGGGTTGGACTTGCATTCGACCGCGAAGTAGTTCCTGATCGAAGTACTTGTTCCCATTGATAATGACTTTAGCCAGCTTGTGTCTAGGGCCAGGATCAATCGTGTAAACCACCCGCAACTCATTCTTCGCGGTCTCGTTGTGCTTCTCGAGATTGATCTTGGCATCGAAGTACCCACGAGTTTGCAGGTAGTCGAGCAAATTGCGGCGGCCTTCGTTGAGCAGGTCGTCATCCAGGGCGCCTTCCTCGTAAACCGGTACATTATTCTTGAGTACCGCACGACGAATCCTAAAGCCTTGCGCTCCGATGTCAACGACAGGTCCCGGCTCAATACGATAGGTATAGTCCACGGTATTGGTCTCCGGCCGGTAAGCCCGTTCGGTGATGGAGACCTGCGCCAAAAGCCGGTTCTGCTTTTGATACTTCTTGCGCAGGCGCTGCAAGGACTTGGTAACACGATCGGCTGAGATGCGATCGCCGGGATCCATATTGGCAATGTCCTGTACCTGGCCTGCGGAGTAGCCCGGATTTCCCATCAAGGTAACGTGCCCCACGTGAGCCACGGGGCCGGGACGGATGCGGAATACCAAATCCATCTGCTGAGTTTCCGGGTGAGGATGCTGTTCTTCGTTCACCGTGGAGCGGTAATAGCCATTCGCCTCCATCAATTGCCTGATGTTGTTCAGGGCGCGATCCAACTTTTGGCTGGTGAAAGGTTCCCCTAGTTGAAGTTTGCTGGCATTCACGATTTGATTAGCTGTCGGACGGCTGGGAGCGCCTTCTACACGTAAGTCGCCGACAAAATAGCTGGCGCTGGTGACGAAGATGAGGTCAACTTGGTTATCTGATGTGCGCTCGGCCTCGACTTGGATGTCTTCAAATCGCAGGCTGGCCCAGAGCGTCTGAATGCTCTGGCGGATTAGCTCACGATCAAAAGGCTGGCCGGCCTTTTGCGCGATCAACTGGCGCAACCGTTCCTGGCTGTTTGGAGGAACTCCGCGGAACTCAATATGGCGCACCGCCAGACCCTGATAGGAAGACACGTTGCCCGGCAGGGACGCCGGTTGTGCCCCGGAACCAGTCTCCGGAGTTTGCGCTTGTGAAGGCTTCTGCATCACACTCAGCACCGCGTTAGCCGGTGCTTCCCTGGCAACACATACCGCAGCCAGTGCCAGCACAACCAGAGTTGTGAGCTGCGCGCCCTTTAGTCGCAATAAGACTCCTCGGTCCCAGACCGGCCGGCTTGATAAAACGATTAATTAGTTTGATGAATGACCGCGCGCACAACGTCGTGCGGGATTCTAAACGCAACCGCGATTCTAAACACAAACCGCACTTATAATATAAGGTTCGCGCGGTGAAGTGATTAATGTCCTGGGCACCCGAGGAACGCTACTCCCGGCAAATGCTGTTTGCCGGCATTGGTGTCGAAGGCCAGCGCCGTCTGCTCGCTGCGCGGGTGGCGATCGTAGGCTGCGGCGCCACAGGTTCGGCAGTGGCTACGCTACTCGCCCGCTCGGGTGTGGGTACGCTCCGCATTATTGACCGTGACTACGTTGAGCCCAGCAACCTTCAGCGGCAATCTCTGTTCGATGAAGCTGATGCCGCGGAGTCCATGCCCAAAGCCCTGGCAGCAGCAAAAAAGATTGCTGCATTCAATTCGCAAATTGTGGTCGCAGCTCATCCTTGATGGCACGGACAATTTCGAAACCCGCTACCTGGTCAACGATTACGCAGTGCAGAATTCCGTGCCGTGGATCTACGCGGCGGCCGTAGGCAGCTATGGGGTCACGTTGAATGTGTTGCCGGGAAAGACGGCCTGCCTGGCATGCCTCTTCCCCGATCCGCCGCGAGGAACCTTCGACACCTGCGACACCGCGGGAATCCTCAACTCGGCGGCGAGCCTGGTCGCCTCGATTGAGGCCGCCGAGGCACTCAAGTTGCTCGTGGGCGCCGATGACAAGATACGCCGGACGCTGCTCTCTTTTGATTTGTGGACGAATGCACAGGCAGAGGTTGCGGCGTCAGCCGCGAGACTGGGGTGTCGCGCTTGTGAGCGGCGGGATTTCGTTCACCTGGCGGGAGAGGGACGTCCCCACGTCACCATGTGCGGGCGAAACTCAGTGCAGATCCATGAACGCCATCGGCCCGTCGATTTTACCGAAATGAGTTTTCGGCTTAAGCCGCATGGTGTAGTGCGTCACAACGACTTTGTGTTGAAGTTCTGGCATGACCCTTATGAAATGACGCTTTTTCCCGACGGCCGGGCCATCATTAAGGGCACGACTGACACCGCGCTGGCACGCAGCCTGTACGCCCGCTATGTGGGTAGTTGAGATAAATTTGTTGGCGTCAGCCGTGATCGGACTCAGAGCACGGCACATATCCAGCTGCCCCGAGAAACCGCCTGCCATACCGCGCCGCAGGGCCGATCAGGATGTTACAATTCCCTGACAACTAATTAATCTGACAGCCGATGCCCCGGAAACGTTACCTCCTTGTGGTGGATGACGAGAGTAGCGTCCTGCTCACCCTTCGCATGATCCTTGAGAAGGAAGATTACGAAGTGATTACCGCCGAGAGTTGCGCGGAGGCACTCGGCCTGCTTGATAACGGGGGCAGGTTTGATGCCGTGCGCCGACGGAACCTGATGTCCTCACACTTCAG
>Ga0209154_1002480_pt1 | contig 10301 bp, 20 predicted proteins | sample GraSoiAngelo_121_FD_185878 | JGI IMG/M metagenome (GOLD analysis project Ga0209154, IMG submission 185878) | Grasslands soil microbial communities from the Angelo Coastal Reserve, California, USA - 14_0919_12_20cm (SPAdes) (version 2) | ecosystem: Environmental > Terrestrial > Soil > Grasslands ... | reverse complement strand
TCAACTGCATGGCGCCCTGCGGGCTCGTCGCCCGCAGCTTAAGCGCGACCCGTTAGGCGGCCTCACCAGCAATGATGTCAGGTCAGGAAGCGCTCGTGCGATTGCGAGAGGGCAATCGGCGGTTTGTCGCGAGCATGGCCGACCCCGCTCCCGCTCTCAACCAGACCCGTCGCCACGCGCTCGCCGAGGGACAGCAACCCTTCGCCATTGTCCTCGGATGCTCGGACTCCCGCGTTCCCGCCGAGCTCGTCTTCGGGCAGGGATTTGGCGACCTATTTGTCATTCGGGTGGCTGGGAATATCGTGGCGCCGTCTCAGGTTGGCAGCGTAGAATTTGCGGCCGCACGTTTCAGCACGAGGCTTGTCGTCGTGCTCGGGCACACGGAATGCGGCGCGATCACGGCCACGCTGGAGGAGCTACGCCAACCCGCGCTTCATCAGTCGGCTGGTCTGCGGGCGATTGTCGATCGCATCCGGCCCGTCGTGGAGCCGTTGCTGGCCACGCCGCTCCGGGAGCAAGCGGAGGCCCTCGTCGCACACGCCGTGCGTGCGAACATTCGGGCTGCAGCGGACCATCTGCGCCACGGGTCAGCCCTCCTCGAGCGCCTGGTTGAGCACGACGGGCTCCTGATCGTCGGAGCCGAGTACTGTTTGCGGACGGGTGTGGTAGACTTTTTCGATGGTGCCCCCGAGGCCGCCTAACAAGCGTTGAAGCTGACGGGCGGTGATCGCTCCAACGGAAGCGGAGTGTTGTGTCCCTGGCGGGGGACGGACCGTCGTCCACTACTCTTGCGCCGCCGGGCGGGGCGCCCGCAACTTACGCGCGATCCGTTAGGCGGCACGTCACGTCACCTCACCTGGCCATGTCGAGCCGGAGTCACACACCTGAGACGCCTTCAATGACCGACACCACGACAGCTATTCGGGCCGACATCCAGATCAAGGCCGCAGTGCCCACCTTCTTGGTGGCAGACGTTGCCGGCACGGCGCGCTGGTACTCGGAGCATCTCGGCTTCCGCACCGCAGGGACGTTCCCAAAGCAGGAGCCCTACGCCTACGCGAGCCTGCAACGTGATGGGGCGGAAATCATGCTCCTTTCACTGGCCGGCTACGAGAAGCCGGATCTCTCCGCCAGACGTCCAGAAGGGCTTTGGGATGCCTATCTGCGGATGCGGGGCGTGCATGCGTTGTACGACGCTGTACGCAGTGGGCCATTTGTTCAGATGCCCCTCAAGCAACAGCCCTACGGCGACTGGGAGTTCGAAGTGCGCGATCCGAATGGCTACGTTCTCGTATTCGGTGGTGAGAAGTGACACGCGCGGGAACGTGCCGCCTAACAAGCGCTTGAAGCTGGCGGGCGGTGATCGCTCTGAGGAAAGCGGAGTGTTGTGCCCCTAACTGGGCACGGACTTCGTCCCACGACCTTGCGCCGGCGGGCGGTTCGCCCGCAGCTTAAGTGCGATCCGCCAGGCGCGCGCCAAACACATGCCGGTGATGTCCAGTGCCAGTCAGCCCGAGCTTCCGAACCTTCGTCACCGACCAGCTGAGCCGCGTGATCCCACGTGTCCGCGCCCGCAGCATGTTCGGCGGTGTCGGCATCTACGCGAGCGATCGCTTTTTCGCCCTGATCGCCGATGACACGCTCTACTTGAAGGTGGATGACTCCAATCGCCCCGACTTCGAGGCGCGCGGCATGGGCCCATTTCGACCGTACGCTGAGCATGGGGAGGTCATGCAGTATTACGAGGTGCCCGCCGACCTCCTCGACGACCCGGAGGCGCTGCGCCCGTGGGCTGAGAAGGCGATCGCTGTGGCGGGGCGTAAGAAGGTCACGCGTTCGGGTCGCGGCGGCACCACGCCGTCCACGTAGTTCCGATCCCAACTCAATCCATCCTCCGCAAATGGCAAAAGGCTACTGGATTACGTTCTATCATTCGGTGCGGGATCCGGCCCGACTGGCAGAGTACGGCGCCCTAGCCGTGCCAGCGATCGAAGCTGGAGGCGGCCGCTTTCTGTCACGGGGACCCGCCGCCAGGACCTTCGAGGGCGTGGACAAACAGCGTACGGTCTTAGTGGAGTTCGACAGTGTTGCACGCGCGGTGCAGACGTATCAGAGCCCGCAGTACCAGGCGGCGCTGGTACTCTTAAAGGGCGCTGTGGAGCGCGACGTGCGCATTGTTGAGGGGGTTGGCTGAGCGGGTGCCGCCGCCGCCGCGGCGGGTCTATGAGATCATCCGCACGGCCCAGCGTGACGCTGCGGAGGTTGGCGCCTAACATGCGCTGGCGCGCACGAACTATCGTTCAACGACACGGTGCCCGGCCGGCGGGTCGCCCGCAGCTCAAGCGCGATCCGTTAAGCGGTGGCCGTATTCGAACTCAATGACAGATCCCTCATCGACTCACTCGCCGTCCGACAGGCCTAACGTGCTCGTCCTGCCGCCGCTGCTCTACGGCGTGGCGCTTGCAGCCGGGTTTCTGCTGCAGTGGCTTGCTCCACGCCCCATCGTGTTATCGACCGCTCGGTACTGGGCTGGGGGCGTCTGTCTGGCGTTTGGCGTTGTGCTTGCGTTCTGGGGGCGCGCCGTCATGGAGCGGGCGGGCACGAACGTCAATCCCACCTTGCCCACCACTGCGCTTGTGGTGACGGGCCCATTTCGCCTTTCGCGTAATCCACTGTACCTCGCGCTCACCCTCATGTACGTCGGGCTGGCGCTGCTGGCCAACGCCCTCTGGGTACTGGTGTTGCTGATGCCGCTGCTGTTCATGGTGCATTTTGGCGTCGTTCGCCGTGAGGAGCGTTACCTCGAGCGAAAGTTTGGCGACGCTTATCGGGCGTACCGCTCTCGCGTCCGGCGATACCTGTGACGCTTGAGCCGCCGCCCGACTAGCGCTTGAAGCTGACAGCGCGAGTAGGCGTATTGGATTTCTCGCCAGTGCGCTGCAGCTTAAGCGCGAGCCGTTAGGTAGCGCGCAGTGAGGACTCGACCTTGGGGAGGGGACCTCCTGCTCAGACTCGGGGTGTAAGAAGGGCGACACGGAATTGTGGAGGCCATCATGGTGTCTCGCGCGCCCCGGCTGGCTCTATCTACAGGGGCAGCCGCTCTCCTTGTGGTCTTTGCCAGCGGTCCCAAGACTCCTCGTCCGACCTCGCATCCTACAACTCTCCGAATCGAGTCCCTGAGCGAGAACGAACGATGGGTGAAGGTGGCCTCATCACCCTGGGTACCGGACTCCAGTCACCTACCCTTGGGTGTGTGGCTCGACTCCGCTACATCGCCTGAACCCAGACGGGAGCTCCTCGTACGAACGCCGGCAGTGGTGCACGTCGCCGACCTGGTTCTTGCGCTCCATGTCACTGTTGTCGGGGCCGGAGCCGTCCGCTTACACCTCAGGCAGGGGGATGCGGCCCAAGTGCAACATGCGGCTCCTTGGGGTCGGGACATCACTCTCGAGCGAGGGGACGACGGCCACTTTCACCCGATTTGGAAGATTCACCCAGCCAGGGCGCGCTGCCTAAGAAGCGCTTGAAGCTGGCGGGGAAACCTCCCTCATTCTTGCTGAGAGGGACAGTCTCGTGCTGAAGGTGGCCGAGCTCCCGATCTTCGGGTGCACGACAGAAAGGCCATGAGGGCATTCGTCGTCGATCGTTATAAAGGCAAGAGCGCAGTACGTCTCGGCGAAATGCCGGAACCGGAAGTCCGGGACGATGATGTACTGGTCCAAGTCCACGCAGCCAGTTTAAACCAGCTGGATTCCAAGATTAGGGACGGCGAGCTCAAACTCATGCTGCCCTATCGCTTGCCGCTGATTCTAGGCAACGACGTGGCCGGGGGCGTGCAAGAGGCAAGGTCGTCATCAAGGTGAGGTAGGAGAAGGATGCTGTGAAAACCATTACGACCGTACGAGTCGGCGGGCTGGCCCTCGTTTTCGGCGCCATTGCGTTCATGGCCGTCTTCTCGTTCCTCGCTGCCCGCTTCGATTACCCTGCGATACTGGACGGTCCAGCGAACACTGTCCTTCCCCGGCTGCTCGCCACCGGCACTCCCGGTCGCGCGGCGTGGGCGCTGTATGCGTTCTTGCCTCTCATCTGGCTTCCAGCAGGCGTCGGGGCATACTGCGCACTGCGGCGCTTCTACCCAGGGGCCATGCTCCTCGCGCTGCAATGGGCCGCCCTGGCCGCCATCAGTATGATGCTCGGCCTGATGCGCTGGCCCAGTGTGCACTGGCACTTGGCCCAGGTGCAGGCAACCGCAACCGCGGAGCAGCAGCAGGTGATCACGGCCGTCTTCAACGGCCTGAACACGTACTTAGGCAACTACGTCGGCGAGTTCTTGGGCGAGTTGAGTTTCAACATGTTCTTTCTGCTGTCCAGCTGGACGTTGTTGCGCTTCCGTGCGACGCCCACTTGGGTGGCTGTCTTCGGGCTCGGCGTCGCCTGCGCTGGATTCGTCGGCATGTTCCGCAACGTCACCGTCGTTGTGGCACCAGTCGCGGCCCTCAACAACTATCTACTGCCCCTGTGGATGATTGTTTTCGGCGTGGTGTTGCTCCGCCACCGTCTGCCGAACCCGGAGGTCGCGGGCGCCTGACCAGCGCTTGAAGCTGGCGGGCGGCGACTGTCGTCCTACAGCCTTGCGCCGCCGAGCGCGTCCACCGCAGCTTAAGCGCGATCCGCTAGGCGGCACCTTGATCTACACTGGAGGAGGAGGAAACCATGGCGGGCGCGAAACTTGTTGTTCTCTATCCCTCTCCGCGAGACGTTAAGGCCTTCGAGCGAGCATACACGCAGGATCATGCGCCGATGGTCACTCCACAAACTTTCAAGGGCATCAAGAGATTTATCGCATCCAAAGTGGTAGGCACGCCTGACGGCAGCGCACCTCCCTTCTATAGGATCGCCGAGCTTCATTTCCCCTCGATGGAAGCTCTGCAAGCGGCTGCAGCGTCCGCCCCGGCGCAAAAAGCAGTAGCACACGCCGTATCTATCTCGACTGGCGGCAAACCAGTGTTTCTGGTTGCGGAAGAGGAAGCTAAGACGTTTTGAGGTGCCGCCTAACAAGCGCTTGAAGCCGACGGGCGCCCTCAAGTAGGGAGGAATTGTGTATGATCGCGCGACGGCCTCGTGGCAGTGGCACATGGACAACCATAGTTCCGCTGAGCGCAGACCGTTTGCACGGGTCACCCTGACGCGGCGGTAGGCGGTGCGCGATTTGCTCCTGACTCGCACGAAGATGCGTTCGTGCTGGACCGTGTGGCTTGCCGTGGCGTCGGCCTGCTCCGACGCCCGACCTCAGAAGCAGGCCTCCCTACTTCCTCCCGGGAGTACCCCGACCATCGGGGACACTGTGGTCTCCACCACCGAGTCTACGGCCGCGCCGATAGACACGGCCCTCGGGCGTTGCGGTGTAGCCCTGCAAGCGCCTTCCGCAGACCAGCAAGAGGTGATTGACGGCTTGAGAACGGCCTACGGGCTCGAGGGCGTCCTCTTCCAACGCGCGGGCTCTGACACTATCAGCCGCGAACAGGTCTACGCTCATTACCGACAGGGTTTCAGCGTCGAGCTGGCTCAACAGCTCGCCGACTACTCTTGGCAACCTGAGAGTCACATGCTCCGGGCAACAGATCGTGCGCTGACGGTCCCGGACTCCGTCGGTGTACTCGAGCTGAAGCAGGACCGCGCGCTCATCGCCTGGATCCCGCCAACCACGTTTCGGCAACAGTGGGGTGCTCCCCGGTGCCTCGTTGATCGCTTGGTGCGCGAGAATGGTCGGTGGATAGTTGAAGCGCGAGAGCCCTAGTGTGGCGCATCTGCCTTACATCCCTTAGGACTTCGCTATCTTCGAAGGTTTCGACTTGCCAGCACTGTTGAGGGCGACCGCTCCTTCGTGGATGTCGATCGCGCGGCGTACGTTTCCGTCGAGACTCGCGTTGAAGAGACGACCTGGATCCTTGAGAGACGCGCCCTTGGCGAAGGTAAGCTTCACGACATTCTTATAGGATTCGCCAGTGCAGATGATGCCGTCGTGCGACCAAATCGGAGTGCCCATCCACTTCCACTCCTCGACGACGTCCGGGTCTGCTTGCTTGATGAGCTTGCGCATTCTGCTGAGGGTTTCCCCACGCCAGTCCTCGAGTTCGGCGATTCTTTTCGAGATGAGCTCCGATGCCGACTGGCCTTGGCCCGCGCCCGACTTCTTCATGTTCTCCTCCTAGAGGTTTCCGGTCCGTGGGCGAGAGGGCCGACCGGGGTTCTCAACGCCGAACTGCTTTCCGTATTCGGCGTTCAGTCGCTGCCAGCCGCCGAACTTGATGGCGTCGGGGCCGACGATGCGTCCAATGGGCTGACCGGCGAGCAGCCGCTCCAGCACGTCGAAGCAGATGTGCCAGCCGGCGGCGCCCATCGATATGAAATTCCGGTCGATGTTGGTCCAGAGCGTCAGGCGCGTGCCGCCACCAAAGGCTTCGAGTTCCCACCGCATATCGAAGCCACCCCAGTTGTACTCAAGCGCCTTGGGAGCGTCGGCTCGCGTCACCGTTGTTTCGGAAACGTGCGGCCTGGGCGCTCCCACCGTGGTGAGCTTCACCGTGGTTCCAACCGTAGCCAGGCTCCCATCGGCGTCGAAGGGCGCCCACTCGTGCAGCTGCGCCGGGTCGGTCAGCGCTTGCCAGACTTTTTCCGGCGAGTGGCGCAGTTCTCTGACGACGACGAGCGTCCACTTCTCGCCGTCCTTTCGTACCTGCGCCCCGCTGGCCGGACCCGGTGCGTACCGCTCGCGATCGGTCATCTTCTTCGGCTAGAGCGCATAGCGCCCGTAGGCCACGAAGGCCGCCAGCAGCCCCATCACGACGCTCCAGACCAGCGGGTTGGTAGCGGCCAGTTTAAGCGAATATCGCGCGTACAGCCCGGCGAGGGCCAGGGTTTCCAGCGCCAGCGCGGCGGCGGCGAGCGGCGTCAGGACGGGCATCCACTTCGCAGCGGCCGGGACGACCAGCAGGACCGCGCACAACATCTCGAGCACGCCGAGCGCGCGCCATCCGCCGCGCGAGAGCGCGCGCATGTGAGTCGCGAGCTCGTCGAACTTGAACACCTTGTATGACCCCCCCGCGAGGTAGAGCAGGGCGAGCGCGACCTGGAGGACCCACAAGAGGACGTTCATCGGTGCCTCCTCCTTGTCTTCCTTTTCGTTGGTGTTGACTGATCCATGCGGTCGAGGTGGCGTTCGAGAGCATCCACGTGAGCGGACCAGAACCGACGGAACGGAGCCAGCCAGGCAGCGACCTCCTGAAGGGGTTCTGGTTTCAGTCGGTAGAGACGGCGCTGTGCGTCCACCGTGGATTCCACGAAGCCCGCCTCGCGCAGCACCCGCAGGTGCTTTGACACGGTCGGCTGCGGCATACGAAGGTGACGCTCGATCTCTCCCACCGACTGTTGGGACGAGACCAGGAGGCTCAATATCGCGCGGCGGTTCGGCTCCGCAATGATTGCAAATACAGATTCCACACTCTTAGTATACCCCATAGAGCATATGCGTGTAAAGGTATATACTGACCTGGGAGCCCAGTCTGGCGCGGTGCGCCAGCCATCGTCATCCGCTGCCGAGGGCGTGCCTCCTTGCGCCCGCGGCCGCCGCTTCCCATGTATCGGGTCATGGCCATTTTCATCGAGTACCCGCTGCTCGCGGTGCTTCCGGCAATCGCTTTCCTCGGCTTGTACCGGATTACTCGCCGCCCGTTTGTCGTGGTCGTAGCTCTCGCTTGGCTGCTCTACGGCATCTATGAATACGCTATGCATGAGCGGATTCTCTGTTCGGGGGAGTGCAACATTCGTGTCGATCTCCTCGCGATCTACCCCGCCTTGGTGGTAGCCTCAGGCGTGGCACTGGGCCTCGCGGCGGCGGGCCTGCGTGCCCGTCTGCGCCGTCCCGGTCCGTGACAATGCTGAGGTTCGCTTCTGCTATCGCGCTCGGGCTTCTTCTCGGATGGGCCGCGGCGCATGTCCTCTCGCTTCAATGGTGGACGCTCGTACCTTGGGGGCTCGCCGCGGTCGCACTGGGCTGCCGAGCGGACAGGGCGACCGCCGTCGTAGCCGGCGCGCTTTATGGGTTCGTCTTGTGCTTCGTCTTCACGCTCGCGACCTATGGCGGGGCAGCTCCGGCGATCACTCGGGTACCGTTCTTCACGGTACTGGGTCTCGTCGGTGGCTTGTGCGGTTTGCTGCTTGCGCTCCTCGGGGCGTCTCTCATGCCGGGGCGACGCGTGCGAGTGGAGTCACCGTCCAAGGATGATGCCGCGTAACAAGCGCTTGAAGCTGGCATACCAGCGTATGTCCATACTGCTGAAACGGGCGTATGAACCGCCGTCCCGCAGCGATGGCTGCCGTATCTTGGTCGAGCGTCTCTGGCCCCGGGGCCTGTCCAAGCAGCGTGCGAAAATCGACCTCTGGGCCAAAGAGGCCGCCCCCTCCACGGTCCTGCGTCGCTGGTTCAACCATGACCCGGCAAAGTGGACCGAGTTCAAGCGGCGCTACGTTCGGGAATTGCGAACTCATCCCGACGCGTTGGAATCGATCCTCGAGCGCCTGCAAGCAGGGCGGGTCACGTTCGTCTTCGCGTCGCGAGAGTCGCGCCGCAACAACGCAGTGGCTCTCAAGGCTTTTCTGGAGCGCGGGCGGTGAATGTGTTGTCACATCAACAGCAGGAATGGTGAGCCTGCGAGATGGCGTTCGATCTTCAACCCACGCTCAGAGGGAAGCTCCTCGAACTCAGGCCGCTTCGCGCTGAAGACTTCGATGTGCTCTTCGCGGTAGCAGCGGACCCGCTGATTTGGGAGCAACACCCGGCCTCGGATCGGTATCAACTGGCCGTATTCCAGGCGTTCTTCGAGGAGGCATTGGACTCTGGCGGCGCGTTGATCGCCTTGGATACTGAGTCGAGCCGAGTTATTGGATCGTCACGATTCTTCGCATACGACGCGCAAGCCAGCCAAGTCGAGATCGGTTGGACGTTCCTCGCAAGGTCATATTGGGGAGGTCGCTATAACGCCGAAATGAAGCATCTCATGCTCGAGCATGCGTTCAGGTTCGTAGACCGAGTCGTGTTCCTTGTCGGGACCGGCAACCGCCGCTCACAGCGGGCGATGGAGAAGATTGGAGCCCGTCAAGTGGGACGGAGGCCCGATAGGTACGGCCGGGATAGTTTCCTGTACGAGATTACGGCTGCCACATTCGCGCAGCGACGCCGTACCGCAATATGAATGCGGCGACGGATTTCCCCGCTGCGCTTAGATTCCTTCCATGCGTATCCTCCTCATCGGTGCCACGGGCACCATTGGCAAAGCCATCGCAACGGCCCTCGGCCCGCGACACGACGTCCTGCTCGCGAGTCGCCAGCAGGCGTCCCTACACGTCGACATGGCCGACCCGGCATCTATCCGAGGCTTGTACGGGAAAGTTGGCAAGGTCGGTGCCGTGATCAGCGCTGCCGGTCAGGCTCGCTTCAAGCCCCTCGACGAACTCACGGATGCCGACTTCCGTTTCAGCGTCGACAACAAACTCATGGGCCAGGTCAACCTGGTCAGGCTTGGACTCGGCTCTGTTACCGACGGCGGCTCGATCACTCTTACCAGCGGCATTCTGGCCCAGCAGCCGTCTCGCGGCAGCGGCGCGATTAGCCTCGTGAATGCGGGCCTCGAAGGTTTTGCCCGAGCGGCCGCGCTCGAGGCCCCCCGGGGTATTCGGATCAACGTGGTGAGCCCACCCTGGGTTACTGAGACCCTGCAGGCACTCGGCATGCCGCTCCAAGGCGGCTTGCCTGCAGCCACAGTGGCCCAAGCCTATGTGCGCAGCGTCGAAGGCACGGAGACCGGTCGAGTCATTTCCCCATGAGGACGCCGCCTTAGGGGGCCCGCCGCTGCTTGTACCCACCCCACACACTGGAGAACCCGCATGCTCCTCATTCGAGAGATCATGTACTGCAAGCCTGGAAAGGTACGGCCCTTGGTCGAGAAGTTCCTCGCGATGGCGAAGCTGAGCGCCAAGGTTGGCATGCCGAAGATGCGTGTCATGACCGACGTCTGCGCCGACCGGTACTGGATGCTCGTGGCCGAGATGGAGGTGGCGAACATGGCCGAGTTCGAGCGGATGATGCAAGGCGGCGGCCAGAACAGCGAAGACATGAAGGAATTCGAGAGCATCATGAAGGGGTATCACGATCTCGTCGACCACGGTCGGCGCGAGATCTACAAGATCGAGAGCTGACACATGAACAACGGAGCTGCCAGTGTCGATCGCTCGGTTGCTGCTCC
>Ga0209154_1002476_pt1 | contig 10306 bp, 8 predicted proteins | sample GraSoiAngelo_121_FD_185878 | JGI IMG/M metagenome (GOLD analysis project Ga0209154, IMG submission 185878) | Grasslands soil microbial communities from the Angelo Coastal Reserve, California, USA - 14_0919_12_20cm (SPAdes) (version 2) | ecosystem: Environmental > Terrestrial > Soil > Grasslands ... | reverse complement strand
TGAAGTAGATGTACAACCCCATTCCCATTACGACCCAAATAATCCCCAATTCTCTGCCCAGTTCATGTGTTAGGATCACGGCCACCCATATCGCGCTGGTGGCGAGCAATCCGAGGAGGGGCAGGATAGGAAGTTCCAGCACCCCGGTTTTCCTCTTGAAACGTAACGTTAACGGTACCCTGAAGGGTCTGAACCTCGGTTTGTCCGTGTTGCGAGTGACAATGAGGCTCGCGTGCGCGGAGACATACGCGACAAGGGCTCCCACGTTGTAGAGGCTTCCCAGCAAAACGAGTGGATCCTCACCCCCAGTTAGATAGACGAACGTACTGAATACGACAAGAAGTATGCTTCCAACACCGAATGTCATCACGGCAATGTGCGGGGTCCGGAACTTAGGATGTATCGCTCCGAATCTTTTCGGGAGCAACCTGTACCGCGAGAGTGCGAAGAGGGTTCGCGAGGACCCGATGATCCCAGCGTTCGCCCCGATAATGCTGATGGCACATCCCAATAGGGCGATCCATCCCACAACAAGTACGCCCGTTCCGGGAAGATTACTTGCAACTCCTGAAAGAGGGTCATTCTTCCAGGTACTGGAGAGAATTGTAGGCGGAACGACGTTGACCGCAACTAGGGAAATTGCTAGGTAGAGTGCGATTACAATTACGAGCGTCAGCATTGTTGCCCGGGGAACGGTCCTTCCCGCAATCTTTGTCTCCTCGGCGGCTTGCGCCAGCGCTTCTATTCCAAGATAAGACACCATTGCCAGGGTTATTCCCTGAATCAGCTGTGACCATGTGGGCATAGTGCCAAGGTTGAATGTCTGAGGCCAGTGGAAGAGGGCACCATTAGGGATCACAAGTGCGAGTCCGAGGATGATCAGGGCGATCTCGCTGAGCAGACTCAGAATACTAAGTCCAAAGGTGAAATTCGCGGATTCTTTGATTCCAATTACGTTTAGGAGAAGTAGACTGACCAGGAGGATGATCGCTCCAGTACCTAGCCAGATTGGCTCTTTTAGAAGGGGAGTGAAATAGGATAGGTAGCCAATAGCAGGTATGGAGAAGATTGCGGCTGTAACGACATAGTCTAGGCAGAGCATCCACCCGGCGAGAAAGCTTACGGTGTCTCCGAAAGCTGCCTGTCCAAAAGCTGCGGACCCTCCGGCAGTCGGGTAGGTTGAGGATAGCTCTGCATACGTAAGCCCCGTGAGGAAATACGCGATAGCGGCTATTCCGATCGCGATTGGAGTTGCATAGCCCGCATGCAGGGCAACTAGGCTCAGCGCGAGATAGATCCCGGCTCCAACATCAGCATAACCAATGGAGAACAATCCGCCGATTCCAATAGTTCTCTTCAGTCCCCTTCGTCGAGCGGGCTTCTCCGGGGGCTGGGTCAAGGAAGAGTTTCCTCTACGATTTCGTGAGCTGTAGAAGCGGTTTCCCGAATCCCCGCGCTAATATGGCTTGACGTTCTAGGGCTACTTTCGAGCGTCGAGTTCAGGGAGGAGTTCGTAGAATTTCTCTTGAACATCTGAGATGAGCTGGTCGCGCTTGGCCGGGTTGGTTATCCGGAGCATGAGGACGAGGTGGGCTTGCTGGGACGTAACCTCCGTGACCCTTACTTGGGGAGGAGCATCGGGCACAAGGTCGGTCTTCATCTCCTCGCCGATCTCCAGCAGCTTCTTCTCCACGTTTTTCAGGTCAAACTTGCTGTCGACGGTCACTGGAATCTGGACCCGCAAGCCACCAGATCGGCTCCTGTTCACAACCGACCTCTTCAACAAAGTAGAATTCGGGACAATAACGATCTCATTATCTGAAGTCAGAATCTTCGTCTGTATCAGGTTTCTCTCAATGACTCTTCCATAGTAGTCCTGAACCGCTATCCACTCTCCCACTTTGAAAGGTTGGTAGGTGGAAAGGAACTGGGACGCAGCCATATCTGTGAGAATGTTCCTGTAAGCAACGATTATCGCAACTCCTCCCAGGAAGAGAATCAGGAGGAGCACGTTGATCGCTACGTCGAGTTGGTTCAGGGCGATAATTATTCCAAAGATCCAGATAGCCCAAGATCCGATCTGTTGAAGGCTGGCTACAAGCCCAGAAGGAACGGACCCTGCAGCTCTGTGGATGATGCTCCGGTAAAGACGGACGACCAGGAAGGTGAAGAGAAGGGTCAGGACAGCATAGAAGATTCTGATGGCGAAGCTGCTCGTCAAAAGGTCGTAGATAGTTGGAATAGCCATAGTAGCCGGGCAAGACCTTCGTTATGAACGAGCTACGCTGATTCACTCGATCTTAAGAGTTCCACGGTTCGTGCCACCGATGGTGCATCGCCTAGGAGCAAGACCTTGTCGCCTGATTTCAGCTCAAGCTCTGACTCGGGGAAGACGAAACCGTTGTCACGGCAGACGAGGCCAACCCTGCATTTCTCGGGCAACTGTATCTCGTGAATTTTCTTGCCTATGAGAGATGCATTCAAAGGGATTACGGCTTCTGCCACCCGCAGGTTCTCGGCAGACCGATACATGAGCGTGATAGAGTGGTCTTTTGAAAGGACGTTCTCAAAGTCTCGAAGGGCTAGGTCAACAGGGCAGATTACCACGTCGGCTCCTGCTTGCATAAGCCGAGTCTTGTTCTTGGGGCTGTTTGCAACGGCGATAACCCGGGGAATGCCGAACTCCTTCTTTGCAGCTCTCGTAGTGACAAGGTTCACTCGATCATCGTCCGTAGCGGCAAGTAACAGGTCAGCCTGAGACGCATCAGCTTTCTTCAGAATATCTAGCTTGGACCCGTCCTCGTTTAGTATGGTAGCATCGTACTTGTCGGAGACATCCTTGCATCGTTCTCCCTTCTTCTCGATAACGGTAAGCTGGTTCTCATCGCTCGAGGATAGGTATCCGATGAGGTGCATTCCGATTCGTCCCGCTCCAACAATAAGTGTTCTCATCGACTGGTTTCCACTCTTGTTAAGGAAATCTAGGTAATGGTTGAAGGCCGGTGGGTCGGACCGAGTAATAAGCTTCCGTTCCCAAAAAGACGTGGAAAACAATCCGCACGCTCGGCCCTACCCAAGATTCGGCTGAAACAAACCCCCTTTGCCAATCGAAGCTCTATTCCGCCTATGTCAAAAGGACGCGGGAAACAAACTGGGAGACCGGGTTATTCAAGCGATTCTAGCCCTAACGAAGGAGACTCGGGCAGAATCCACGCTTTGTTTCCCCGATTTAGCTTTAAACATGAAGGTTCAATTTAAGGCCGCGAAAAAGAGGAGAAGGTGGGACGCTGTGTCCCACGAGTCGTCTACAATTGAACTGGGCTAGGCCCAGAATCGTGGCGAACAGGATTGTCATGGTCTTTGTGAAGTAGGTCGAAGTGAGTATTGCATAGGTTCTTGGCGCAACTGGTGCAGAATTGTGTTGCACGTTGGGTGCAACGGGTCTCCCGTTCCATCCGTTCCTCGCTAGTGATTCCGAAGCCGCCGATATCTCCCACTTCGATCTCTTCACACGTTTTGAAATCGGGGCTCAGGTTTGGCGTTGTAATCGAGGTCGGTTTCGTGAACGCGCTTGCCCGGGTTGTTCGTTTCGTCTTGGGTTTGGCTCTTGTCTTAGGTTTCGATTTTGTCTTCGCCTTGGCTTTGTGTTTGGCTTTCATGGTTGGGTCACTAGGGCGGTTGGCTGGGCTAAGTGATAGCCAATGTCTAACCCTGACGATGGGATTCCGGTAACACAAGTCCAGTCTCTCTAAGCACGAGTCCTAGGAAGATGCTTGAGCCAGGCGAAGTGCTGGTAATGTCCAAATCCTACGAAGACAAGAGTTGAAGCCAAGGCCAACTGTTTGGTCAACCTCGGGTCCGACGTCAGAATAATCCGAGCGCAACAAGGCGATCTTGATAGGGTTCTGGAGATTCTGGAGGAAGCCTCTCGATGGTTATCCTCGAAGGGGCTTGAGGCTCAGTGGCGGCCGGGCCCGGCTTTCCGCCAGACCATCAAGATCAATATTGAGCGTGGTCATGTCTACATCGTCAAGGACTTAGAAGGGACCGTTGGGACAATCACCCTTCAGTGGAGCGATAAGAAGTTCTGGGGCGATCTCCCACCAGACAGCGGGTATGTCCACAAGCTCGCCATCAAGCGCTCCCACGGCGGGAAAAGTCTCGGACTTCGAATGCTACAATGGGCTGAGGCCCAGGCCAGAGCGGAAGGCAAGCGATACTTGCGTCTCGACTGCCTCGCCAGCAACAAGATGATTCGGGAATACTACGAGAAAGCCGGATTCGTCCACGTTAGAGACACTCTGGCACCCGGTTGGAAGGCGAGCCTCTACGAGAAGAACCTCTAACCCTACGAAGGATGGAGGATGTTCTTCGAGATGATTAGCCTCATGATCTCCGAGGTCCCCTCGCCCACGGTCATCAGTCTCGCGTCCCGCCAGTGGCGGTGAACATCAAATTCGTCCGCGTACCCGTAGCCTCCGTAGATCTGAATTGCCTCGTCGCACACCTTGAGCGCGCTCTCCGTCGCCAGTAGTTTGCCTTGCGCGGCTTCTGACTCAAACGGCTTTCCCTGACTCTTCAAATGTGCTGCACGGTAAACCATCATCCGCGACGCGTTAATCATCGTCAACATGTCAGCGAGCTTGGCCTGGGTCATTTCGAATTCGGATAATGTCTTTCCAAACGCAGTCCTCTCCTTGCTGTACTTCACTGCCTTTTCGAAGGCCGCTTGGGCGATACCTGTTGTCAAGGCTCCGATCGTCACTCTTCCGCCCCAGAGCATTCTCTTAGCATAATCAAATCCCTCTCCCTCTGTTCCCACAAGGTTCTCCTTCGGAACCTTGGCGTTTTCGAACACCACTTCTGAGGTCACTGATCCTCTCACGCCAAGCTTCTCAATATCTTTGCTCGACTTTGCTTTCTTCGAGTCCACTAAAAATGCCGAAGGCCCCTTTGCGGTCTTGGCGAAGAGAAAATACAAATCGCAGTAGCCGCCGTTTGTAGTAAACATCTTCGTCCCGTTAACTATCCATTCGTTACCTTCCAATCGGGCCTGGGTCTGCATATTTCGCGCGTCCGACCCAGCACCGGGCTCGGTCAGAGAAAATGCAGCAAAGGACTTTCCGCTGATCATAACGGGAAGGAACTGCTTCTTCTGTTCGGGATTACTGAACAGACGTACTCCTTCACAACAGGTTCCATGAATCGCGAGTGAGAGGGCAGTGCTCGCACAGGCCTTGCCGACCATCTCCATAGCCGCGACGTAGACTGGCCAAGGAAGCTCAAGTCCTCCGTACTCTTTGGGAAAACCCATGCTCGTGAAGCCCTGCTCGAACATCTTGGTAATGTTCTCGCGTGGAAACTGAGCGTTCACATCGATCTCTCGCGCGGTGGGCTCGATCTCTTTCTCGATAAAATCCCCGAGGGAGTCTAGGAGGAGAAGATGGTCCTCTGAGCTGGACCCATACATCATCTGAATGAGCTCTTTCTGCTCGTTGCCAAAGAAAGCCACGCGATTGACCTCTATGAAATTCCTTTTTTGGAGGCTTCGGTTTATACCTTAGCCGAGAAACAGCTGTTGATTGAGAGGAACAAGGGGAAGAGTTCCATACTCCTAAAATTGGTACGCCTCTAGGTCAACATGCAACGAAGGGCGAGCGGTGAAGACACGAACTATCAGGTTTGCCTTGATCGTCATAGGCGTCATGCTGGGCCTCCAGTCGGCCCTTGTTCTCGGTCATAACCCTGTGACAGTCAATTCTAGTTCAGGTCTCGTTCCCCAACCAATCAGGCAAGGTCCACTTCAAACCACCTATACTCTTGGAGGCTATTACTGGTTCCAGATCGGAGCCATCGGTGACAGTGGCAGTTACAATGTTGACGGTGCAAACATCACCATCCGCACTGTCTATGATCAAGTCCGGAATGACGCTCACTCGTACTGGGTTGGAACTTTACTCTCGACTGGCGGTTTCGTTCAAGTCGGATATCTCAACGGACTGAGCACCACGGGCCAATCCTACTGTTGCGCCTGGTTCTTCGAAACCTTCTACACCCCAAACTGTAACTGTCCACCCGTGATCGGCCCTGAAGGGTCAGCCGGGCCTATCGGGTCCTGGCACACATACTCAATGGTCCACACCGGCAATGGCGTCTGGTCTTTCTATATGGACGGCAATCTACTCGGAACATCGCCTCTACCCGGGAGCAAGAACTATCTTGGAGCCGGAGCAACTAGTTCAGGAAACAATGCACCAGCGGGAATCGCAGAAGTAGCCCAAGCAATAGACAACAAGGACGTAATCGGCCCAGCCGAGTTCAAAGATCTAGAAATACACCAGGCCGGCCCTTGGCACCAAATGCAATTGGGGATAAGCCACTGCTGTTACGGCTACAGCAGTCAGACAGGCATACCTAATCCATACGGCGTATGGGAGGTCGAAGGGTACAAAGACGACTTCCTAGCGGGAAGCAACATTCGCCAACCGGCCTCAGCCACAACCCTCTGGCCCACGTCCCAACTGTTCACCAAGGTATCATTCAACTTCATTGACGATAATGGGAACCCGTTCGCTCCAGATTGGATTTCGCTTCTGGATCCGGGTAACAGCAACGTCCTGTATTACACGAGCTACCAGTCCCAGAATATCACTCAATCCAACAGCGGCACTTACACCGTCAACTATGCATACTGGCATGGCGTTAACGTTGCAAAGAACTCTCTGGTCTCCGACTCAGCGTCAAGCCAAACAATCCAGGGAGACGTGTTTTCAATCCCCATTCGTGTCGTCGGTCGATTCTATTCTCTTCCTGTCAGCGGGGCAACCGTCCTCACTTTCCTTGCCGATTCGACTAACCAGACTTTGAAGACGGATTCAGAAGGAAACGCAACTCTTGCCCAGTTACCGCCCGGCAACTACAGCCTTCGCGTTACAGTGCCTTATGGGGTGCAGTCCATTTTCAAGACGAGCGTGGTAGGACCTGTAAACCTCTCGATCCCTGTTTTCAGTATCGCGGAACTTCTCACAGTAATCATGCCACCAATCGCAGTCGCCGTCGCAGTCGTAGTCATGGCTTTGAGGAGAGAACAAGCTCGCCGGGCAGCCCTACCAATTACCCCGCCATTCCCCGTCACCATTCCTGTAGCCTACTGTGGAGCATGTGGAAAGCCTCTTGGCCTGGCAGAATTCTTCTGCACCACGTGTGGAACACCAAGATCCAGGTCTCCACAATCTCCGCTCCCACAGCAATTGCCTGCTTCATCATCCCCCCCGCCTCCACCACCGCCGTGAACATTCGTTTCGCGGAAGTCTTATAGTAAACACGCCAACGCCGTCGCTACCGATCGATTATTGCCTCTACGAATCGCAATAGTGGGCGTCGGATACTCAGGCTTCGACTCGATGACCCCCGGTCTCTCAACCCGGGAACTAATGTTTGAAGCTGCAAGTCGCGCCTACGAGGATGCTGGGATAGACCCTCGAAAAGACGTTCAGAGCTTCATTTGTTGCACCGAGGACTTCTGGGAAGGAATTAGCATAACCGACGAGTACATGCCCGACCAGTTGGGGGCTGTACTCAAGCCACTGTGCACCATATCATCCGACGGGGTTGTGGGATTGGCAACAGCATGTATGCACATCATGTCCGGTATAGCGGATGTTGCGGTTGTAGAGTCTCACAGCAAGATCTCTGATGTTCTAAACCCTGACGAGATCTCAAGCTTCGCCCTCGACCCGATCTATGATCACCATGTTAACGCGGACCCGAGATTTGTAGCCGGGCTCGAAATGGCCCGTTATCTGAAAGAGACTGCGACAAAGAGAGATTACTGCGCGCAGGTTGCCGTCAAGAACAAGAAAAACGCGCTCCTGAACCCTCGCGGAGTCCACGGTGCGAATCTTGACAAAGACGCGGTGCTCAACTCGAAAGTTGCAGCTTCACCACTCACCGAACTGGAATCGAGCAAGACTATCGACGGAAGCATCGTCTTCGTGCTAGCCTCGGCACAGAAAGCCAAGAAACTCGGCAACCATACTGTCTGGATAAACGGCATCGGCTGGAGTTCTGATACACCTTGGATAGAGGATCGAGACATGGCGAAGGCCGCGTACGCGGAACAGTCAGCCGCTCGCGCGTACAAGATGGCAAGCGTACGGAACCCTGCGACCAACTTTGACCTCGCGGAGGTAGATGATACCTATTCCTACAAGGAGCTTCAGAGCCTCGAGGCCCTCAAACTTGCCGCTAAGGGCAAAGCGGGCAAGATGATCGAGTCAGGTACCTTCGACAGAGACGGTCGATTGCCCGTAAATGCGTCGGGCGGGTCCCTTGGAGTTGGACACCTATTAGAGGCGACGGGTCTTCACAAAATGCTCGAAGCAGTTCTACAACTCCGAGGACAAGCGGGACGCCTACAGATTCCAGGAGCAAAGAAAGCAGTTGTTCAGAGCTGGAGAGGAATACCAACTGCCACTGGAGCTGTAGCGGTACTGGGAAACTAGGAGGAATCTAGGAATGAAGAATCGAGTAGCAATAGTCGGTGCAGGTATGACATTATTCCGACGCCGAATGCTTGAAAGCCCGAAAGAGCTGTCTTTCGAAGCGACAAGAATGGCCCTCGACTCTGCAGGGCTTGAACTGAAAGATATCCAGTCGGTGGTATCTGGCTCAGCACCTGATGCGTTTGATGGTATGCACATGAAAGGAGAGTACCTCCTGGACGGGATGGGTGGGATAGGCAAGCCCAACCAGCGCGTCTACGTAGGAGGCGGGACTGGCGTCTTCACGCCTATCGGCGGATGGTGGAACGTTGCCTCGGGAATGTACGATACTTGTCTCTGCGTTGCCGAAGAGAAAATGTCGCCTTTGCACCCTCATCCTCAGTATGCGTTCTGGAGCATATTCGATCAGATCCTAGAGAGGCCTCTCGGCACAACGTTGTTGTGGATTTTCTCGCTGGAGATGAGACGATACATGCACAAGTACGGAATCACGGAGGAGGAGATCGCAAGCGTCGCAGTGAAGAACAAGGGAAACGCTGTCGATCATCCCTGCGCGCAACTGGGCGCCAAGATAACTGTCGACGACGTCATGAACTCCGAGCCCATCTGCTGGCCCGTCAAACGATTGGACGTGAGTCCTCCCAGCGACGGTGCTGCAGCGGTAGTACTTGCTTCCGAGAAGGTTGCGAAGAAACTGACAGACCAGCCTGTCTGGCTCGACGGTGTAGGATGGACCCTTGATACAACGCACTGGACGAACCGGGATTTGGCCTATCCAGAGTATGTTGAGAAGGCTGCCTGGATGGCCTACAAGATGGCCGGGATCAAGAAGCCGAGGAAAGAGATCGATATCGCAGAAGTCTACGACCCGTTCGACTACAAGGAACTTCATCACATGGAAGGACTGCAACTGGCAGGCAAGGGAGAGGCTCCTAAGATGGCCGTTGACGGGGTGACGCAGCGAGACGGTGATCTGCCAGTCTGCCCCTCAGGTGGACTGTTAGGAGTCGGTAATCCTATCGCGGCTGCGGGTATGATGAAGATCTGCGAGGTCTTCTGGCAACTTCGAGGAGAAGCGGGCAAGAGACAGGTGAAGAAGGATGCTCGGACAGGTCTCGCTCAGGCCTGGGGCGACTTGATGCAGGTTGGAACGGTTGCGGTAATGAGGTCGTAAAGGAGGGAGATGAAAAATGTCCCAGAAGATCACGAGCTATCCGGGCCACGAAATCACCCCAGAAGATGTGAAAGAGGGAAAATACCTCGATGTTGTTTACAAGTTTGAGCCCAAGTACAGCTGGGCTGCTGGCGTGGCTATCAGCCGGTTCTTGGCCGAGCTGAAAGAGGGAAGGATAATCGCGAGGAAGTGTATGAATTGCGAGCGGATTCTTGTACCGCCGAGAATGTACTGCGAGCAATGCTTCCGGCCCACGGACGAATGGGTCCACATCAAAGACACGGGGACCATCAACACCTACTCCATATCCCATGTCGGAACGGACGCGAGACGATTGAAGACGCCGATACTAGTTGCTGTCGTCGATCTCGATGGCGCGACTCCTGGAATGGGAATCCTCCACAACCTAGGAGAAGTTGAGCCCTCAAAGATCGAAGTAGGCATGAAGGTTAGGGCAGTATGGAAATCATCGAGCGAGCGGCAAGGCGCGATCACAGATATCCGCTACTTCAAACCGATCGGAGAAGAGTAAGAATTGCCGATCTTGGAGAAACTTGCTCAACCGGGTCAAGCTCGTCACTGGACCGACAGTATACCTTTGGAATTCCACTATACTGCAGGAGTCGCA
>Ga0209154_1002472_pt1 | contig 10313 bp, 11 predicted proteins | sample GraSoiAngelo_121_FD_185878 | JGI IMG/M metagenome (GOLD analysis project Ga0209154, IMG submission 185878) | Grasslands soil microbial communities from the Angelo Coastal Reserve, California, USA - 14_0919_12_20cm (SPAdes) (version 2) | ecosystem: Environmental > Terrestrial > Soil > Grasslands ... | reverse complement strand
GAAAATCGACGCCTTCGTTCAGAGCTCCAACGCCAGCGCTCGGCCCTTTGTGTGGACCGCGACGGCAGACTCGATCTTCGCTAAAGTGCAAAGACTATGTGAACGTATTTCCGGGACAGGACACTAGGTGTCGGAGATAGAGTCCTCATCATTCCCGAGAATAAAGAAGAGTCCAGTTCGTGCGCCTTGTGGACTCTAAAGGGAAAATTGCTGGGTACGTTCACATTGTCGGCCCATCCAATTCCGGAGTGGTGGAGGACGCCACATCTAGTGGTTTCTTCAATCAATAACCTGGAAACGGATCGAGATGGAAAAGTTATCTTAACTTTGGACACCGTAGAAATCTGAGTTAACAGAATGATGACGGCAAATACGAGAATGTCGAGGCACACGTCAGGCTACATGACGGGGTTTGCCCTCCCCCTCGCTACCGCGAGGTCTCCCTCTCCCGGCCGTCTTTATCTTTGTGCGTAGCGAGTTCTCATTCGGCACTAGCGCTGCCCGCCGACAGAGTCGGTAGCACAGCCACTCTTGGCTGCACCCATATGCCATTCCAAGCGCAGCGCACAGGCAGGAGTGCCTGTGCTACGCGTTCGCGACGACAGAGAGATTTCTCGGCCCGACGCGCGCCGGCGGGCCTCGAAATGACAAAGGAAAGCGAGAGAGAGCCTAGGTTTTGCTGGTTTGCGGCACGACTGAAGTCGAGCCCTGACGAGCCGTGCCGTGACAAGATCCAGAACATTTATCAGATGAGGGTTGCCTTCTTTTGTCGGAGCTGAAGCTAAGACCCCCTGGTGAAGAGGTGGAGCGGAACAAGGGATATGGGCGGGGAGGCGGGGAGCCGGCAAGATGCCGGCGGTACCGAACGGCCCACCCTCGCTCCCTCGCGCCCGCCTCGGCGGGCTCGGGCCAAGTGCGCGAGGATGGGGCACCCCCAGGGATTAGAGGTTGGAAGTTGGAGGCTGGAGGCTGAAGGGCGGAGGCACATGTTGGAAGTTGAAGGTTGGGGATCTACTTGTTGAAGACCTCCTCGGCCAGCCTGCTGCGATCGATTTCCAGGTAAGAGGCCACGTCAGTCAGGATGGCGTGCAGGGTTCCCACTTTCAGTGGCTTGTGGGCGGGAATGGTGATGTGGTGTTCGCTGCCTTTCATCTGGGAAGTCAGGCGTAGGTGACTACCCGCTTGTCTTGTGATTTCGTAGCCGTAGCGTCGAAGAAGCGCCGCGAGTTCCTCTCCGCTAATGTCCCGGGGGAGCTTCAAACCGGGATGACCTCATCCTTGACCAAGTGGAGCCGAATCACCCGGGGCCGTGCGTGCTCCTCGAAGTGACAGCGCACGGCATCTTGAAGCATGCTTCTGAGTTCTTCCAAGGTGTCTGCCTGGGTGTGAATCGAGTATCCGAGTGCCCGAGCCTGGTAGCCGCCTTCGGGCGACTCCTCCACCACAAAGATGATTTCGCTATCGGCCATCTCCGGCCTCCTGCGCGCATTATAGCTGGTTTCGAATGTGAACAGGTGGACGGTGAACCTGCTCAGCGTGGAACTGGGGCCCCAGGCCTTCCCATCAGCTTGCAGCGGGAATCTTTGGTCCCTGCAAGCCCTTCGGGATCCGCACTTACAAAATGATTGGACTTAAGGCCTCCTGAAATCAACACCCACAAAAAACAGGGGGTTCGCCCAGGCGCACGGGAGAAGTTGCTTGGTGGTGGCCTGGTCGTAGCGAGCGCTCCTTCCGGTTGCCAGCCTGAACCAACGACCCACCCTTGCTGAGCAAGGATGGGGCACCCGTGAGGGATCTCTCTGAGAGATTTCTCGGCCCGGTGCGCGCCGGCGAGCCTCGAAATGACAAAGGAAAGCGAGAGAGAGCCTAGGTTTTGGTGGTTTACGGCACGACTGAAGTCGTGCCCTGACGAAGTCCTATCCTGGCGGAGCGTGCGTCTTGGAAGTTGGATGACAGGCGTTGCCGCCCTGAAGGGCGGCGCTACATGTGCTCCGCCGAAATGGTGGAAGATGTCGCTGCGGTTCCAGGCGGCATGGCCCTACCGCTTATAAACGATTTTACCGTGCAGGACTGGAAAGTCCCTGCCAAAGAACCCGCCGACGAAGCCGCCAATAGCACCCAGCAGGATCGCTCCGCCGCCGCGGGTCAGCGTCTCGGGTTTCTGACTGGCGCCCACAGCCGCGCCGACGCCACCGCCGATTGCTGCCCCGAGCGCGGCATCAGCAGCCTCGCCATGTTCGAGACGCACTTCGCGGATACTTTGGCGGTCGAAGGTGAGTTGGGACGGACCGAAAGGGATGCGATGCTCCGCGGGGAGCTCACAGACCAGTTCATCGTGTGTCGCGCGCAGAAAGAAGCACATGGTGCGAAGGCGAACCTTTACTGAGATGCGGGAGCGGGGCTTCAGGCTCTCTACCGCTCGCCAGTTTCCAGTCTGTGCCTGCGCACTCGATGTAAAGATCAGGAGCGCAAGCATGCAATGAATGATTCGTTGGTGTCGCATGGCAGCATGCTAGCGACAGGCTCGCGGCGGCAGGTACGAATTTGTGACACTTTCGCAAGTGTCACATCGAGGGGGCGAGCGGGCTGCGGATGAACTCCTCGTAACGCCGCAGCTCCGCCAGCGAAGACTCCGAGAGCAGGGGAAACACCACGGCGCGAGACGTTTTCGGCAATTCGGCGGCGGACACAGAATCACAGACGACTGCCGCCGTCTGCTTTAGACCTCGTTGCCAATTCGGCTTCCGAGCATCCCGAAATACCAGGCCATCCGGATGGAATCCGGCGGCGATCAGCATGGTGCGAGCCAATCGCAGAAAGTCCGGCCACCGTGACGCAATGCCGACCAACGCGCCCGAAGGAGCCGGTAACCACCCGGTGAGAGAGGAGGGTACCGAGCGAACACGCAGCGTCAGCAACTCGGCTTCAGCCGGCAGGGCCTGCCGCACGATCCTCGCCTTGCTCGGAAGCACGGCCGGAATGGCGCCTTCGAGTGCTTCGAGGAGATGGCCGTCGTTCAAGCTGCAGCTTCGGACCGGAAGAGTCACAGCCTGCTGCATCTCCGCGGCAACGATTCGTCTCAGTTCTTCATCCGGCTCAATCAGGAGGAAATGATCGGGCGGCTGCAATTCCAGCCACTGGCGCAGACGTGAGCGCACAGTGGATAGAGGAGCGCCCAGTCTGCGCGCCGAACGGAAGAGGTTCGCAATCAACTGGTCCAGTGCGAGTGCCGGCGAGAGCGGCACATCCGATTTCGTATCCCGGACATAGACGCCGCTTCCCCGGCGGAACTCAACCCAACGCTCCCGCTCCAGTTGCCGATATCCTGCGCTGACGGTGTTGGGATGAAGACGAAACCGTCGCGCCAGCTCTCGAGTGCTGGGCAGACGCTGCCCGGGACGCAGGTCGCTGCACAAGATGCCCAGAATGACCTGCGTTACAAGCTGCTCGCGGAGAGAAACTTCGGTTCCATGAGCGAGCCAGAGTTGCATGCCGAAGTATTCTAAGCCTTGTGGACTGCTCGGAATAGCATTCGCGTCACGAATTACGAGTCTGCCTGGGGGAACGCCCTAACCGTCGACTCTGTAGCACAGCCACTCTTGGCTGTGCTTCGATATTCGCAACGCACAGGCAGGAGTGCCTGTGCTACGTGGCCGCGACGACAGAGAGATTTCTCGGCCCGACGCGGGCCTCGAAATGACAAAGGAAAGCGAGAGTGAGCCTAGGTTTTGCTGGCCCTTTACGGCACGACTGAAGCCCGCCCGCCCTTCCGTAACCAGTGCTGGCCCCTAGCCGCCGGCAATCGCCCCTATGATGAGAAGGGGCTCTGCCCCCGACGCGACCGCGTCGGGCAGCGGTGCGTCCGGCAGCTCATGGGAAAGATCCTCCTCGCAGGCGAAGAACCGCAAGAACGGTCGGCGCTGTTGCGTGACCTGATCGCGGATCGTCCCGCGCAGCATCGGGTAGCAGGCCTCGAGCGCGTCGAGGACCGAGCGCTGCGTGGCCTGACCCTCGACGTCGAGCTTCACCTCGCCGTCGACGCGCGCCAGCGTCCGCAGATGTGCCGGGAGTATGACTCGGATCATGGCAGTGTTTGGACCTCGACAGAAAGCACGCCCGGAAGATCTCGGACAATGGGGGTCCAGCTGTCTCCGGCATCGGTCGACGCGTACACCTGCCCGCCGGTGGTGCCGAAATACACCCCGCACGAATCGAGCGAGTCGACGGCCATCGCGTCGCGCAAGACGTTGACGTAGCAGTCGCGTTGCGGCAGACCTTTCGTGAGCGCCTCCCACTCGTTTCCGCCCGTGCGGCTGCGGTACACGCGCAGCTTCCCATCTGGGGGAAAGTGCTCCGAGTCGCTCTTGATGGGGACGACGTAGATAGTCTCCGGCTCGTGCGCGTGAACGTCGATCACGAACCCGAAGTCCGTCGGCAAGTTTCCGCTGACCTCTTGCCACAAATCGCCGGCGTTGTCGCTGCGCAAGACGTCCCAGTGCTTCTGCATGAACAGCACACCCGGGCGCGAGCGGTGCATCGCGATGCGGTGTACGCAGTGGCCGACTTCGGCAGTCGGGTCGGGGATGTATTCGGACTTCAGTCCACGGTTGATTGGCCGCCATGTCTTGCCGGTGTCGTCGCTGCGGAACGCGCCCGCAGCCGAGATGGCGATGAACATCCGGCCGGGGTCGCTCGGATCCAGAAGGATCGTGTGCAGGCACATCCCACCGGCACCTGGCTGCCAGCGGGGCCCCGAGCCGTGGCCGCGCAGTCCGGCGAGTTCCTGCCAGGTCTGTCCGCCGTCGGTCGAGCGGAACAAAGCCGCGTCTTCAACCCCGGCGTAGACTGTGTCCGGATCGGTGAGCGACGGTTCAAGATGCCAGACTCGCTTGAACTCCCAGGGGTGCTGCGTGCCGTCGTACCACTGATGCGTGGTGATGGGTTTGCCGGTTTCAGGAGAAGTGTCGTAGACGAATTTGTTGCTCGCGCCAGCAGGCATGCTGCCTGGCGCGGGTGTCGTCTCGCCTCCGGGCGCCTCCCACGTATTGCCGCCGTCGTTTGAGCGCTGGATGATCTGCCCGAACCAGCCGCTGCACTGCGAAGCATACAGCCGGTTCGGGTCAGCGGGAGACCCCTTGACGTGGTAGATCTCCCAGCCCGCAAAATGGGGGCCACTGACCTCCCACCGTTCGCGCTTTGCGTCCGACGTCAGGACGAACGCGCCCTTGCGCGTGCCAACCAGTACTCGTACCTTGCTCATCTCTCACTCCTCCTGTGCTTCGCGTATGTACTCATTCAGGTGATCGAAACTCTCCGTGCAGAACGGCCCACCATACTACACCCACTCGCAGGCTAACTTCGCAGAGGAACGAGCGCGCGCAGCCGGTCATCGCGCAAGTACAGCCCTGCCCAGACCAGCACGCCAAAAATGACCGGAAAGTAGAACGGTTCGCCGACGCGCACGTGGGTAGCCGTTGCGCCGCCAAGATAGGCTGTCATCAAGATCGCACCAAGAACGGAAGTACGCGGAATCACGTAGACGACAGTACAGGCGAGTTCGAGGATCCCGATGCGGAGAGCGAGGCTCTCAGGATATCCCAAGTGAGCGAATGCCTGCACGACAGGCGCCGGCTTCACCAATTTCATGGCGCCGCTGAAGAGCAGCAACAGCACCGGTAGCGCGCTAATGATACGTCCGGCCCAGAGCATCTTCTTCGAGACCGGAGCCGTTTGAGTAGCCGATTGCATGAATTCTTCCTCCCGATGTATGGCGAACCAATGAGTGAGAAGTCCGCCGGGGTGAAACTATGCCATCTTACTTGTGAAATGCAAGTGAAAATATGCTAGTGTGGAAATATGCCGCAGAAGAGGCCGAGTCCAAAGCGGCGGTCGGGGTGTCCGCTGAACGCTTCCGTGGAGATTCTGGGCGATCGCTGGTCGTTGCTGATTATCCGCGACATGATGCTGCGAGGATCCCGAACCTACAAGGAATTCCTGGAGTCCTATGAAGGAATCGCGACGAACATATTGGCGGATCGCTTGGGTAAGCTGGAAGCTCATGGAATCGTTACCGCGGAACGAGACCCATCGGACGGGCGAAAGCTGATTTACTTGCTCACAGCCAAAGGAATCGGTCTTGCACCGGTGCTCACGGAAATGGTCCTGTGGGCAGCCGCGCACGAAGATACCGGTAATCAAGCGCTTGTCCGGCAAATGCAAAAGGACAAGGAGCAATTTCTGGCTGCAGTGCGACAACGCTGGGCCGAAAAGACAATCCGTTCAATGGCTAACTAAGTCCGAGCGGGAGTCCTCGCAGGTGGATGGGATGACCCTTACCGCGGACGAAAGTTCTCGGCCCGTTTCCGTACGCTGCATGGTGGTCCCCTGGTCACTTTGGCGCCCGACTGAAGTCGTGCCCTGACGAACGGTGCTGCGACGGGGTCAGAGAGCGGCTATGCGCGGAGCTTCTTCTATGGTTTCATCTGAGGGCATGCGCGTGACTGCGGCGCGGCAAATCGCGTTTGAAATTCTTCGGCGCGTGGAAACCGCAGATGCCTTTGCGGCTGACTTGCTACACGCGCGCTTGAGTGAAGCCAGCGCCCCGCGAAAGCGCGCAGATGCGGCCTTGGCGACCGAGCTGACCCTGGGTGTGCTGCGTTGGCAGCGCCTGCTCGATTTCCTGCTCGAGCGATACGCGGGCCGGCGGGCTGCCGACTTCGACCTTGAGGTGCTCCTTGCGCTGCGCCTCGGGCTCTACCAGTTGCGATTCCTGACGCGCGTGCCCGCGCGCGCGGCGGTACACGAATCGGTTGAGCTTGTGAAGTGGGCGAGGAAGGGTTCTGCGGCGACACTGGTGAACGCGGTGCTGCGCCGCGCATCCTCTGAAAAAGAGAGCGCTGTTAACGCTCCGCTCGAGCAGATTGAGCAGCAATTGTCGCCCGACCTGCCTCCTGCCGAGCGGCTGGGGATTCTGTATTCGCACCCGACGTGGATGGTTGAGCGCTGGCTGCAATGCTTTGGCGCGGCGCGCACCAAGGCGCTACTTGAGACCGACAATCGGCCTGCACGCGTCATGTGCACGCTGCTGGACCCGGCGCATGCGGAGGGAGCTACTTCCGCGCTTCGCGAGGCCGGCCTAAGCATCGAGCCTGGCCGGATGCTGGGCTCGGCTTGGTCCACCCGCGGCGGCGATCCCACCGACACGGAAGCTTTTCGCCGCGGCTGGATCTCGATTCAGGACGAAGCCTCGCAGCTCGTCGCCCTGCTGCTGGACGCCGGTCCCGGCCGGTCGATACTGGACCTCTGCGCCGCACCGGGCGGTAAGACCGCGGTGCTGGCTCGTGCAGCGGGGCCGCAATCGTTGGTAATTGCGGCCGATCGCCACTTGCACCGGCTGCGAGCGACAAAAACGAACCTGAATCGGTTGGGAGTCACCAGCGTCCACCTGCTGGCGTTGGATGCCACGACCCCGCTGCCACTCGCCGCAAGCTTTGACCGCATCCTCGTCGATGCCCCGTGTTCCGGGACGGGCACGCTTTCCCGGAACCCGGAGATTCGCTGGCGCTTGGGCCCGAATGATCTAGCCGAATTCCACCGGCGGCAGGTGGCGCTTCTTTCGAGCGCTCTCGATCGCCTCGCACCTGGCGGGCGGCTTGTATACTCTACCTGCTCGCTCGAGCCGGAAGAAAACGAGCAGGTCGTCGCAGAGGTACTGCGGGGCCGCCGCGAAATCCGGCGAGTTTCCGGCTTAGGCGTGGCCGCACTCAAGCCGCACCTTGCTCCCGGCGTCAACCCAAACGAGCTATTCGACCGAGAAGAGAATTTCCGCACTTTTCCGCCCGAGCACCAAACCGATGGCTTCTTTGCTGCTATCCTGGAGAGCCCATGAGAAAAACCCGACTTCATCGGGCCTCAGCAGCTGAAGCCGCTGAAGAGCTAAGGCAATTTTGGAACGGGAATAGGAACCGCCAGCGTCATGGCACAATCTCGGCTCGGTCCACAAACCCAGAGGTGGCGTTGAAGCGGCGATGCGGCACGTGCTAGTCTCGAAAGGCTGAGGGAGGCAAGCGGCAGGCGAATCCCCTTTCCAATTTCCAATGGACATACTCGGACTGGGACGATCACTACAACGCAGCAAAACCGCGACGCAAGAGCACGAATCTCCGGCGTCGCAGGACCGCAAGACTGAGCCTCAGAAACCGCCACAACGGATGAATCTTCGCGAGCGATTTGAGTGGGTGCTGCGGATGGCGCTGCTGGTGTTTATCCTGGCCTCGGCATCATTTCTGAGCGCGATCACGGCGATTCGTTTTGCCATCCACGGCCGCGAAGTCGTGATGCCCAACCTGGTGGGCAAGAAGGCCGCCGACGCGGAAAAGCTGCTGGCCTCGAAGGGCTTGGGGATGAAGGTTGCTGACCGCGTGTACAGCGAGCTGCCGTTGAACCAGGTGGTGCGCCAGAGTCCTGCGCCGGGGGTGCACATGAAGGTGACGCAGCAGGCCCATGTGGTGTTGAGCCTGGGCGCCCGCCAAGTGAATATCCCCGGCTTGGAGGGAAGAAGCCTCCGCGCAGCGCGGATCGAGCTGTTGGGCACAGGACTCCAGATAGGCGAAATCTCAAACATCTACTTGCCGGATTATCCCGCCGACTCTGTTGTGCAGCAGGACCCGCGGCCGGGCGCTTGGGGGTCGATCCCGCGAGTTAATCTGCTGGTATCGGGGGGAGCGCGGGAGCCGGCATTCGTGATGCCCCATCTGGTGGGTCTGAATCACGCCGAAGCACAGCGCCAGCTTGCCGCGGCGGGCATCCGGGTGGCCAAGGTCACCGTGGTGCTGGCCCCGGAATGGCCCCACGACACGGTCACTGATCAGACGCCGCCGCAGGGCAGCCGGGTCGCCGCCGGCAGCGGGGTTGAGCTCCAGGTGGCTGAGTAATTCCAGGAACGATTTCCGGCACGTATTATTCGAGCGGAGGGCTACGGCGGGTGTGTTAAAATGAAACGCAGTACTATGACGGAATTTCACGTCGAGATTGCTCCCTCCATTCTAGCCGCGAACTTCGCTTCCCTGGCTGACGAAATCCGCGCGGTGGAACGTGGCGGCGTATCCATGCTGCACGTGGACGTAATGGATGGCCACTTTGTGCCTAACATCTCGATCGGCGTGCCGGTAGTGGAGTCGCTGCGCAAGGCAACCCAACTTACGCTCGACGCGCATCTGATGATTGAACATCCCGAGCAATATATCGAGGCGTTTGCTAAGGCCGGGGCGGACATGATTTCAGTGCACCAGGAAGCCACTGTGCATCTGGACCGCCTCCTGTGTGCGATTCGTGAACTGGGCTGCGAGGCGGGCGTGGTAATCAACCCAGCGACCCCCGTCGGGATGCTCTCCGAGGTGCTGGACAAAGTGGACTACGTGCTAGTGATGTCGGTGAACCCGGGCTTCGGCGGGCAGAAATTCCTTCCCGGCGCGCTGGACAAGATTAGGCACCTCAAAGAGATACGGGCAAGGTATAATCATGGCTTTCGCATCGAGGTGGACGGGGGCATTGGGCCCGAGAACGTTGCCGAAGTGGTCCGCGCCGGGGCGCAAATCCTGGTGGCTGGCACCTCGGTATTTCATACTCCGGACCCGGCTGCCGCCGTCCGGAAGATGCAGCAATTAGCCGATGAGGCGCTGACCACTAAGGTTTGAAGGGCTGACGGGTTGCCGATCCAGCTGGCTCGCCGGTCGGAAGGTTGCTTCGGTGAGAGGAAACTATAAATTCCTGGTTGTTCCGCTACTGGTCACTTTGCTGCTGGCCGGGTGTTTCGGGAAGAAAAAGAGCAAGCAGCCGCAGGCCGGTAGCTCGGCCGAGCCCGATCGCTTGCTCTATGAGAGGGCCTTGCAGGATATTCGCAAGGGGCGTCAGGGCATCGGCCGACTTACCCTGCAGACGCTAATCAACACTTACCCCGACAGCGAATACCTGGCCAAAGCCAAACTCGCCATCGCCGATTCCTACTACAAGGAAGGCGGCACCGCCGGTTTGAAGCAGTCGATTGCCGAATACAAAGATTTCATCACCTTCTTCCCTTTTCTCGACGAAGCCGCCTATGCGCAGATGCAGGTGGGCCTGGCGCACTTCCGGATGATGGAAAAGCCGGACCGCGACCGCACGGACGGCCGCTTGGCTGAGGAAGAGTTCCAGATCTTCCTGCAGAAATATCCCCAGAGCAAGCTCGCACCGGAGGCCGAGCAGCGTCTCCGCGAGGTGCAGGAAGTGCTGGCGGAAGGGGATTACCGCATCGCTCGCTTCTATTACATCAAGCG
>Ga0209154_1002471_pt1 | contig 10314 bp, 10 predicted proteins | sample GraSoiAngelo_121_FD_185878 | JGI IMG/M metagenome (GOLD analysis project Ga0209154, IMG submission 185878) | Grasslands soil microbial communities from the Angelo Coastal Reserve, California, USA - 14_0919_12_20cm (SPAdes) (version 2) | ecosystem: Environmental > Terrestrial > Soil > Grasslands ... | reverse complement strand
GAAGTGGGGATGGGCCTGGCCCGCCAACCGCCGCAACATCTACAATCGCGCCTCCGCGGATCTGAACGGGAATCCCTGGAGCGAGCGGAAGCGCTGGGTGTGGTGGGACCCCACGTTTGTGAACCCGCCGGATCCCAAGACGGGCAAGAAGGTGCCCAACGGCAAGTGGGTCGGGTACGACGTGCCCGACTTCACGCTGACCATGCCGCCGTCACACCAGGGTAAGCCCGACGGCATCATCATGGAGCCGCTCTCGGGGACGGACGCGTACATCATGCGGCCCGAGGGCAAGGGGTGGATCTTCGTGCCCGCGGGGCTCGTGGACGGACCGTTCCCGACCCATTACGAGCCGCATGAGTCGCCGGTCCAGAATCTCCTGTACCCGAAACAGCAGTCGAGCCCGGTCCACAAGGTCTGGTCGCAAGGGAAGCCCTGGAACCAGCTCGCGGCCGTGGGCGATCCGAAGTACCCCTACGTCATCACGACGTATCGCCTGACGGAGCACTATCTGGCCGGCGCCATGAGCCGGTGGCTGCCCTGGCTCTCGGAGCTCCAGCCTGAGCTGTTCATCGAGCTGGGCCGCGGGCTCGCCAAAGAGAAGGGGATCAACAACCTCGACTACGTGATCATCACGACGCCGCGCAGCCACGTGCGGGCCAAAGCCCTCGTGACCGATCGCATCGGCGTGCTCAAGGTCGCGGGCAAGACCATCCACCATGTCGGCATGCCGTGGCACTGGGGCTGGATGGGGTTGAGCACGGGCGACGTGGTCAACGACCTCACGTCCTGGGTGGGAGATCCCAACGTGTCCATCCACGAAGGCAAGGCGTTCGTCTGCAACGTGGAGAAGGCGTGATTATGGCCCAAGCCATGGGGTTCTTCACCGACACCACGGTTTGCATCGGCTGCAAAGCGTGCGAGGTCGCGTGCAAGGAATGGAACCAGCTGCCGGCCGAGAACGGCGGCGTCCGCGAGCTTTCGGGCGATAGCTACGACAACACCCGCAAGCTGGACGGCATCCACTGGCGGCACGTGCGCTTCATCGAGCAGTTCAAGGGGCCCTACGACGGCCGCTGGTTGATGATGAGCGACGTGTGTAAGCACTGCGTCCAGGCGGGCTGCCTGGAAGTGTGTCCCACCGGCGCCATCATCCGCACGCAATTCGACACCGTCGTCATCCAATCCGACGTGTGCAACGGGTGCCGGGCCTGCATCGCGGCGTGCCCGTTCGGCGTGATCGACATCAACCCGGTGTCGGGCACGGCCCAGAAGTGCACGCTGTGCTACGACCGGCTGCAGGTGGGGCTCGAGCCGGCGTGCTCCAAGGCCTGCCCGACCGATTCGATTCAGTTCGGCGCGATCTCCGAGCTCCGGACGCGGGCAGAGAAGCGCGTGGCGCAGCTCAAATCCCAGGGCGTCGACGCGCAGCTGTACGGCGCGAGCCCGACGGGACCGCTCGGCGGGCTGAACTCCTTCTACCTGCTGGTCGACAAGCCGGAGGTGTACGGCCTGCCGGCGCACCCCGAGCTGCCGTCGCAGAACCTCCCGAAGAGCGCCGGTCTCTCCGTCGCGAGCGCGGCCGTCATGGGCGTGCTGGCGCTCGTCGGCCTGCGCAAACGGCGGATGGACGAACAAGCGGGCGCGAGCGAGCCGGGAGGCACGAGCCATGCCTCCTGATACGTTCTTCAGCGGCGCGCCCCACTGGACCTGGTTCATCATCCCGTACTTCTTCGTGGGCGGGCTCGCCGGCGGCGCGTACTTCCTGGCCGCGCTGCTGGACTGGTTCGGCCATGCCGAGGACCGCCCGGTGGTGCGTACCGGGTATGACGTGGCCGCCATCGGCATCATCATCTCGGGAGCGCTGCTGACGATCGATCTCGGCAAGCCGCTGCGCTTCTGGCACATGCTATTCCAGTCCGCCAACTTCCCGACCATCATGTTCAAGGGCTGGTCACCGATCTCCTTCGGCGCCTGGGCGATCCTCCTGTGCGGGCTGTTCGCGGTGTTGTCCGCGTTGGGGGCCCGGGCGGAGGAGGGCCGGCTGCAGAGCGGGGCGCTCCGGGCGGTGGGTGGTGCCGTGCGCGGCGGGGTCGCCAAGCTGGTCACGGGCGTGGGCGGCCTGCTGGGTCTGTTCGTCGCCGGCTACACCGGCGTGCTGCTGTCGGTCACCAACCGCCCGATCTGGGCAGACAGCCCGTGGCTCGGCGCCCTGTTTCTGGTGTCGGGCGTGTCGACGGGTGCCGCCGCTCTCATCGTGTTCGCTCCGGGGCGCGGCGCCACGACCCGATCGCTGGAGTGGCTCTCGTCGTTCGACTCCAGGGCGCTCGTGACCGAATTGCTCGTCCTGGTGTTGTTCATCATCTCGCTCGGCGCGGTGAACCGCGTGTGGCTGAGCGTCTGGGGGCTGCTCCTGGTGGTGGGAGTGCTCGCGTTGGGGATCCTCTGGCCGCTCCGCCTGCACGCCAAGCGGGCGCCGGTCGGGCAGGCGGCGAGACTCGTACTGCTCGGGGGCTTCCTGCTGCGGGTGGCCACGATGCTCGCCTCCGAGGGAATCGACCGCTACCGCGTCGCCGGGGGGATGTAGCCATGATCGCGCGCCGCGCGTGGCTGGCCCTGCTGGCGATCAGCTTGGTGGAGTGCGCGAGCCCGGAGGCGAAGCGGGAGCGCGGCGGCGGACCCGGAGCCGATCCGGGCAACCACGATCGCGTCACGCAGGTGCACGGGGGCGCGAAGATGTACTATCGGACGCCCTGCCGCACCGTGAAGGTGAAATGCTCTGGCCCAACCGCCGTCTTCGGCGACCGCGGAACGTAGAGCTTCAGGAGCGTGTCTCCAAAGCCCGCCAGGAGGCACCCGAGTCGGCGTCGTGGCTCGGGTTGCTCGAGGCGGCGCTGGGTGAGAGCGAGGACGGCGCCGCCTGGGAGGCCGCCGCGCCCAGGCGCGCAGCGGAACGACCCGTCAAGGCTCCCCTCTTGCTCCATGCTCGGATACCGCTGGACGCTCGTGCGGCCCGGGGCTGGGTGCGCCGCCTCCTCACCCTGGCCGTCCCCGCGCAGGCGCGGAGGATCGACGGGATCGCATTGCTCGAAGCGGCGCTCGGTCACGACGACCCGCGCATCGACACGCTCGCCGGGACGGCGGGCGCCGACCCTGCGGCCCTGCGCGTCGTCGGCCAGATGGCCGTGTTGCCCTTGCTGCAAGCCTGCGCCCGCGGCCTCGGCCCCGAAGTGCCACCCGCGTGGTGGGAGGGCTACTGCCCGGTGTGCGGCGCATGGCCGGTGGTGGCCGAGTACACGGGCCTCGAGCGCAAACGCCAGCTGCGCTGCGGCCGCTGCGGCACGGGATGGGCGATTCCCCAGCTGCGCTGCGTGTACTGCGATGAGACCGATCACGATCGCCTCGGTTATCTGACCCCCGAGGCGGGCGAGCAGACGCGCAAGATCGAGGTCTGCCACGCGTGCAAGGGCTACCTCAAGGCCGTGACGACGGTCCGGCCGCTGGCGCCCTGGGCGATTCTGGTCGACGACCTGACCACGGTCCCGCTCGACATCGCGGCGCTCGAGCGTGGCTACCAGCGGCCGGAAAGACCGGGGTATCCGCTCGAGTGCCGCATCGTGGAGCGGGGGCCTGTGGGAGGATGGTGGAGGTTGGTGGAGGTTGGTGGAGGTTGGTGGAGGTTGCTCCGGCGCGGCCTCCACCATCCTCCCGCACCTCCACCATCCTCCACCGACCTCCGCAGCGGTGAGGCATGAACGCGCGCCCGAGCCAGATCTGCGGCGAGCTGCTCGCCGCGCTCGACGCGTCGGAGGGGCGGCGGCGGCGCCGCAAGCGCGACACGACGCCGGACGCGATCGGCATGACGATGAAGCGGGAGCTGCTCGAGCGGGCGGTCGCCGCCGACCCCGATCCGGACCGGTTCGAGCAGTGGCTGTACGAGCAGTGCCTGGCCGCGGGGCCGAGCGAAGGCGGCGTGCGCGCGATGGCGCTGTCGATCTTCGAGGAGTGGCGCCTGGCCCAGGAGGCGACCGCGTTCGGCGAGTGGCTCGCGCGCGGCGCGCCGTCGGATGATGCCCATTCCGATGAAGGGTCCAACACCAGCCGTTAGCGAGGGAAACCCATGCACGTCGCCGCACCCACCCGGGTCGTCCTCAGTGGCATCGTCATCGCGCTCGCCGCCTGCGGTGGTGGAGCCCGACGCCAGGCATGGCCGGCCGCCGGCCCGCCGCCGGCGGTCGTGAAGGACCTGCAGGTGCCCGAGAACCCGTACCGCATCATCTACAACCCGCCGGTGAATTTGGCGAAGCCGCCGGATACGACCGCACACGGGCGCAAGCCCGGGAGGTAGCGGCCCGAACGGTGGCTGGCATCGAAATCCGAAACCTGCGAAAGCACTTCGGAGACCTGCACGCGGTGGACGGCGTGACCCTCTCGATCCGCGACGGGGAGTTCCTCGTGCTGCTCGGCTCCTCGGGCTCGGGCAAGACGACGCTGCTCCGCATGATCGCCGGGCTGGAGCATCCGACGTCGGGAGAGATCTACATCGGCGACCAGCGTGTGGATGGCGACGTGCCGCCCCGCGCGCGCGGCATCGCCATGGTGTTTCAGAGCTACGCCCTCTACCCCCACCGCACCGTGTTCCAGAACATCGCCTTCCCGCTCGAGGCGGCCCGCGTGCCTCGCAAACAGATCGACGAGAAGGTACGGTGGGCGGCGGAGCTGTTCAGCATCTCCCGTTACCTCGATCGCTACCCGCGCCAGCTCTCGGGGGGCGAGCGCCAGCGCGTCGCCTTGTGCCGCGCGCTGGTGCGCGACCCCAAGGTGTTCCTGCTGGACGAGCCGCTCGCGAACCTCGACGCCAAGCTGCGCAACACGGCCCGTGACGACTTGAAGCGGTTCCAGCGCCAGATCCAGACGACGACCGTCTATGTCACCCACGATCAAGTGGAGGCGATGGGCCTGGGCGACCGCATCGTGGTCATGGAGCATGGTAAGGTGCGGCAGGTCGGAACCCCACAGGAGGTGTACGAGGACCCGGTCGACACGTTCGTAGCGACCTTCGTGGGGCAGCCGCCCATGAACCTGCTCGAGGGGCGCGACCCGTCGCTGCCGCCGCGCACGGTCGTGGGCTTTCGCCCCGAGCATTTCCTCCCCAAGAGCGTGTTCGGTCCGGCCGACGATACGCGCACGTTTCGCTTCGCCGTGCGGCGCGTCGAGTATCTCGGGTCCGACCGCTACGTGTACGGCTCGGTGGTCGAGCCCGGTGCTCCGCCGTCCGACGTGACGGTGATCGCCAAGCTGCCGGCGACCATCGCCCTCTCCATCCCCGAGGGCGAAACGCACGAGTTCGCCGTACCGCGACGGGCGCTACGCTATTTCGACGCCGACACCGGATTGAAGCGGGCGCCATGACGCCGCACCGCACCATCGCCGACCGGGAAGACGTGCTGGGCGCGATCATGCTCGCCCCGTCCCTCGGCTACGTGATCCTCCTGGTGGGCGTGCCGTTCGCGTTCGCGATTCTGCTCAGCTTCAGCGATGCGACCGCTGGGAGCCTGCACTTCGGCTGGGCCGGGCTGCGCAACTACGCCGCCATCCTCGGCGACCCGATCTTCCTGCGCGCGCTCAAGAACAGCGCGATCGTCACCGTCGGGTCGCAGGTGCTGGTCGTCGTGCTCGCGACGGCCGCGGCACAGGTGCTGCGCGCCACATTCCGGGGCAAGCGGTTCGCGCGTTTCGTGCTGCTCCTGCCGTGGGCCGTGCCGGTGTCGCTCGCCGCGATCGCCTGGACGTGGATCTTCGATTCCACGTTCAGCGTGATCAATTGGACGCTCAAGGCGACGGGCCTCATGCACGGCTGGCTGTACTGGCTGGGCGACCCGACGCTCGCCCTGCTCGCCATCATCATCGTGCAGGCGTGGCGGATTTTTCCGTTCGCGACCGTGATCGTGCTCGCGGGACTGTCGTCGATCCCGCAAGAGATCGTCGAGGCGGCGATCGTGGACGGCGCCGGGTTCTGGCGGCGGCTGATCCAGGTGGAGCTGCCGCTGCTCATGCCCGTGCTCGCGGTCGCCGTGCTGTTCGGCGTCGTGTACACCGCGACCGACCTCGGCGTGGTCTACATCCTCACGGGCGGCGGGCCGGCCAACACGACACACGTGCTTCCCACGCTCGCGTTCCAGCGCGGCATTTTGGGCGCGGACCTGGGCCAGGGCGCCGCGATCGCCGTGTTCCTGCTGCCGTTCCTGATCGTGGTGGCCGTGGCGATGCTACGATTGGCGCGCCACTCGGAAGTGGGGGCGCGATGAAGCGCGTGGCGCTGTACGCCGCGGCGCTCGGGTTCGTGCTGTTCGCAGGGTTTCCGTTCTATTGGATGCTGATCACCGCGTTCAAGCAAAACCGCGACCTGTACGTGGGGGCCACCGACCTGAGCCATATCCCCTGGATCTTCAACGACCCGCCCACGCTCGACCACGTGAAGCTGCTGCTCGGTCAGACCGACTTCCCGCGCTGGGTCCTGAACACCCTCGTTGTGGTCGCCGCGGTGGTCGTGATCACGGTGGCGGTGGCGGTGCCCGCGGGGTACAGCCTGGCCCGGCTGGTGGGCCGCTGGGGCGAGGGCCTGGGCATGGGGATCTTCTTCACGTACCTCATCCCGCCCACCCTGTTATTCGTGCCGTTCTCGCGGCTCATTTCGCTGCTCCACCTCCAGGACTCGCTGGGGGCGCTGATCCTCATCTATCCGACGATGACCATTCCATTCTGCACCTGGCTCGTGATGGGGTTCCTGCGCTCGGTCCCGTGGGAGATCGAGGAGCAGGCGATGATCGACGGCCTCAGCCGGCTGGGGGTGATCCTGAAAGTGGCGCCGCGGCTGATCGTTCCGGGGATCTTGACGGTGATCGTGTTCACCTTCACGCTGGTGTTGCAGGAATTCGTGTACGCCCTGACTTTCATCAGCTCGGTGAACAAGATGACGGTGAGTCTGGGGGTGCCGATCGCGCTGGTGCGCGGCGACGTGTATCACTGGGGGGCGCTGATGGCGGCCGCCCTGTTCACGAGCATCCCGCTCGCCATCGTCTACAATGCGTTCATGGACCGCTTCATCCAAGGCTTCACGATGGGAGCGGTGAAGGGTTAGTCGAGACTGAGCGTGCGGGCTCTGGCGCGCCCGGGTTGGAGGCGCGCGGTAGCCACTTTCTTACGCGAGGGGGTGTCATGCGAACGCGGATGGCATCGTTCTGTACATTCGCCGCCGCCGGCGTCTTGATGCTGGGAGGATCACGGGCCGTCTCGGCGCAGCAGGTGGTCAAGCTGGGGGAGGGGGAGACGCTGACGATCAGCGGCTTCATCAGCGCCACGCTGTTCAACGACCGCGGCCTGTTCAGCTCGTTCGGACAAGGCCAGAACGCCGAGATTGCGGCTTGCCCAGTCCTGCCGACACCGGGATGCACGAGTGCTCAGCCGGGAGTCAACCAGGGCATCTTCGATGGCGACGTCCGGAACACCCGCCTCAACTTCACGTTCAACGCTCCGCCGGTGCTCGGAAAGTGGGCGCCGCGGGCGACGATCGAGGCAGACTTCTTTGGCGCGTTCAACGGCGTGCCGCCGTTCGGCGATGAGCAGTCGCAATTCCGCATCCGGCACGCATTCGTGGACCTCTCGAACGGGCGCACCACGCTCCGCATCGGACAGTACTGGGCGCCGCTGTTCGGCGAAACCGCCGCGTTCATCCCCGTGTCGGTGACGCACATCGCCTTTCCAGTCGGCCTGGGCGCGAGCATGATCGGCTGGCGGTTCCCAGGGGTCTTTGTGTTTCACGACTTGACACCCGCCAGCCCGCTCAAGCTCCAGCTCGAGGTCGCGGCCTTGAAGGGCTCGGGACCGACTACGTCAGGGAACGCGCGAGATTCTATCAATAACATCGGTAACGGCGAGGCGTCCGGCGTGCCGCAGTTCGAGACCCGGCTCAACGCGGCGAGACGATTCGCCAACGGAAGCTGGAACGGGTTCGTCGTGTATCACCTAGACTGGAAGGACATAAACGGCACCGGCGTCGCGGGCTCCAAGATCACGGACTGGGGCGTGGAGACGGGCCAATACATCGCCGTGAGCAGTTTCACCCTGCACGGCAGCTTCTACTACGGGAAGGGGCTGGGATCCCAGTTCGGGATGATCACGCAGTTTCAGCCGCAGATTCGCGGCTGGGGCGCCTGGGGCCAGGCGGGCTACGACTTCACCGCTCATTGGAGCGTCTGGGCCGACTACGGGATCGATCAGCCGGACTACGCGCGATTCACGACCGAGACCGGGGGGACCCTTGCTCGTCAGCTGAACCACGTTGGCTCGGCGCTGCTGCGCTTCCGCGCCGGGCGCTATGCCGCCGGCTTGGAGTATTTCCGGAGCGTGACCCATTGGAACACCGGCGTCACGAGCGCTGACCAGTACGCGCTCAGCGTGCTGTACACGCTCTGAGGAGACCGGACTCGCAGCGGAGCGAAGCGTGCTCCGCTGCGAGCCCTGGTAGCGGTATGGACATCGCCTGGCGTCCGACCGAGCGGTATCTCGCCCGGAGCCGGCTGCGCCGCTTCGCCGAGGAATACGGCCACGGCGACTTCGCGTCGCTGTACCGCTGGTCGGTCGAAGACCTCGATGGCTTCTGGCGCGCCGTCGACCGCGACCTCGGGCTCGTGTGGCGGTCGCCCTACGAGCGCGTCCTCGACTCGTCGCGCGGCATCCCCTGGACCACGTGGTGGATCGGGGGGCGCATGAATTACGTCGCCACGGCGCTGCGCCACGATCCGTCACGGACGGCGCTCGTGTTCGAAGGCGAGGACGGCACGAACCGGCGGCTCACCTACGGTGAGCTCGCCGGGGAAGTGCGCCGCTTCGCCGCCGGCCTGCGCGCGCTCGGCGTCCGTCTCGGCGACCGCGTGGGGATCTTCCTTCCCATGATTCCCGAATGCGCGATCGCGACGCTCGCCGTCTCGGCGATCGGCGCGGTCTACACGCCGATCTTTTCGGGATACGCCGCGGAGGCGATCGCGGGCCGGTTGCGCGACTGCGAAGCCAGCGTGCTGATCACCGCCGACGGGTTCCACCGGCGCGGCCAGGTGGTGCAGATGAAGGAGACGGCCGACGCCGCCGCCGACCGAGCGGGCATCCGCACGGTGATCGTCGCCAGGCGGCTCGGCTGCGAGGTGCGCATGCGCGCGCGCGACAGGTGGTGGGATGACGTCGTGGCGGGCGGAAGCGGCGCCGACGACACGCTCGCCGACGTGTCCCCCGAAGATCCCTACATGATCATCTACACGTCCGGCACCACGGGCCGGCCCAAAGGCGCCGTGCACGTGCACGGCGGCTTTCCCGTGAAGGCCGCGCAGGATCTGGCGCACTGCTTCGACCTGCAGCCAGGCGATCTCATGTGGTGGTTCACCGATCTCGGCTGGATGATGGGGCCCTGGCTCATCGGCGGCGGGCTGATCCTGGGCGCGTCCATCCTGCTCTACGACGGCGCACCCGATTTCCCGGACCCCGGCCGTGTCTGGTCGATCGTGGAGAGACATCGCGTCACTCACCTCGGGATCTCGCCCACGGCGATCCGCGGGCTGATGCGCGCCGGGGAGGAGCCGGTGCGCGCGCACGACCGCTCGTCGCTGCTGGTCCTCGGCTCCACCGGCGAGCCGTGGAATCCCGAGCCGTGGTGGTGGTACTTCGGTGTCGCGGGCGAGGGCCGCCCACCGCTCGTGAATTACTCCGGCGGGACCGAGGTGTCGGGCGGCCTGCTCGGCTGCACGACCTGGACTCCGATCAAGCCGACGTCCTTCTCCGGTCCCGTGCCCGGCATCGCCGTGGACGTGGTCGACGAGCGTGGTGATTCGGTGCGCGGCGAGGTCGGCGAGCTCGTCGTGCGGCAGCCGTGGCCGGGCATGACGCGAGGCTTCTGGCGCGCCCCGGACCACTACCTGGCGAGCTACTGGCGACGCTTTCCCGACGTCTGGGTCCACGGCGATTGGGCCCGGATCGACGCCGATGGGTTCTGGTACATCGACGGGCGCAGTGACGACACGCTGAAGGTGGCTGGGAAACGCGTCGGCCCCGCGGAGGTCGAGTCGGCGGCCACGGCACACCCGGCCGTGCTCGAGGCCGCGGCGATCGGCGTCCCGCACGAGATCAAAGGCGAGGCGGTGATCGTGTTCGCCGTGCTGCGCCCCGGCTGCGAGGCATCCGACGCCCTGGAGCGCGAAATCGCGGACAGGGTCATGGAGCTGCTCGGCCGGCCCCTGCGCCCGGACGCCGTTCGCTTCGTGGCCGAGC
>Ga0209154_1002469_pt1 | contig 10316 bp, 9 predicted proteins | sample GraSoiAngelo_121_FD_185878 | JGI IMG/M metagenome (GOLD analysis project Ga0209154, IMG submission 185878) | Grasslands soil microbial communities from the Angelo Coastal Reserve, California, USA - 14_0919_12_20cm (SPAdes) (version 2) | ecosystem: Environmental > Terrestrial > Soil > Grasslands ... | reverse complement strand
ACGCCCACGCCTTCCTCGCTCGCGAGCACTCGCTCCGGGTTGAAGCCGCGGCCCCGGTCCGAGACGGTGAGGGTGAGGGAGCCGCCCTCCCGCTCGACGATCACGCGCTGCTCGGATGCGCCCGAGTGGCGGTGGCCGTTGGCGAGCGCCTCCTGCAGGATGCGGTAGATCGCGATCTTGGTCGGCAGCGCGCAGTCGCCCAGGTCGTCGGGGAGGTCGAGCTCCACGCCCTGCTCGGTCAGCGTCTCGTGCTGCACCGCGAGGCCTTCGATGATCTCGCCCAGCGCGCGCCGCTCGAACCCGGGCGGCCGGAATGCTCCGATGAAATTGCGGATCTCGCCCAGCGCACGCTCGAGCAGGCGCACCGCCTGCCGCGACCGCTGCTGGGTCGGCGGATCCGCGGCGAGCGCGCGCTCGAGCACCTGCAGCTGGGACAACGCGGCGAAAATGTCCTGCACCGGGCCGTCGTGCATATCGAGCACGATGCGCTGCAGCTCCCGCTCGCTGGTCGCGAGCAGGCGCCGCGAGGCGGCCCGGGCCTCGGCGTCGCGATACTCGGTCACGCGCGCCGGGACGCCACGAGCTGCGGCAGCCGCTCCGCGGCGAATCCGAGCACCGCCCCGATCGCGAGGGCGATCGCCACGCGGACGCCTCCCTGCAGCGTGACGGCCCGCAGCCCCATCGCCACCCCGGCGCCGGCAAACGCGCCGGCCGTGTAGGACAGGAGGGGGAGGCGCGCCTGCAGGACCATCCCGAGCGCCGCGCCACCGAGCACCAGCGCCTGGACGAGGTCCTGACCCCCCAGGGCCCGCGAGACCGCGTGCGTCACGAGCGCCCAGACGACGCCGGACGCCGTGGCGGCCAGTGTCCGCTGCAACCCGGGGATCCCACCGCCCGCGGCCAGGGAGCATCCCAGGGCGACGATCACCGGCCACAGCGACAGGTTCACCTTCGCCATTTCGGAAATCGCGGTCCACACCGCCACCACCACCCCCAGACTCACCGCTCGCATTGTCATCGGGTTCATGGATCGGCTGCCTCCGGTTTGACGACGCGGTAGGCCTCCATCGCGAAATACTCGGGCAGGCCCAGTCGGTCGGCCCGCGCCGCGGTCTCTAGGTTGCGCGCTTCGACCCGCTGCCAGAACTCGCGGTCGTCGTGCCCGCCCGGGAACGGCGCCGTGTCCTTCTGCGACTGGTGCTTGAAGATCGCGAACACCTTGGCCCGCAGCTCGTCCTGGGAGAGCGGCACCAGGACGTCCGCTTCCGTGAGGGGCCACTCCTGCCACGCCCCGCGGTACAGCCACACCTCCGGGCCGGCCCCGTCGTAGCCCGCCAGCGCCTGCGTCACCGCCGCCTTGCACATGCGGTGGGTCCCGTGCGGATCGGACATGTCCCCGGCGACGAACACGAGCTCCGGGCGGACCTCCTCGAGCAGGGCGCGCACGATCGCGACATCCTCGGGGCCGATCGGGCGCTTCCGCACCTCTCCCGTCCGGTAGAAGGGCAAGTTGAGGAAGCGGGCCGCGCTGGCCGGCAGCCCCACCGCCTCGAGCGCCGCGATCGCCTCCGACTCCCGGATCATGCGCTTCAGGTCCTGGACCACCGGCAGGTCCACGTCGCCCGGTGCCTTGCGCTCGAAGCTCGCTTCCACGCTCCCGCGCACGCGCTGCACCGCCGCCCGGTCGAGTCCCAGCGTCTCCGCGGCGCGGCTCATGAAGTCGAGGTGGCGCCGTACGTCGTGATCGAACACGGCGATGTTGCCACTGGTCATGTAGGCGACGACGATCGCGTTCTCGTTCTCCCACAGCTTGCGCAACACGCCGCCCATGGAGATCACGTCGTCGTCGGGGTGCGGGGAGAACACCAGCACCGCCTTGTGGGACGGCAGCCGCCGGCGGCCGCGAATCTTGTCCCGCAGGCGATTGAACACGAGCCCATTGATGGGACCCGGCGCCCCGTGCTTCGCCACCAGCGGGCTCAGGTGATGCTCGGCGTAGTCGCGCGCCGTGAGCTTGAGGAGAGCCTTGCCGGTCTGTTCCGCGGCCCAGACCGTCGCCCGCTCGGTCAGCTCCGGCGTCCAGTCGACGCTCGACAGCACCCAGGGCGTCTTGATGCGTGTCAGCTCGGCGGCGGCGGCCAAATCGAGATACGCCGTCGCGTTACCGTGCCGCTGCAGGAACGTGGCCGCGACATCCGGCGAGACCTCGCCCTCGACCGCGCGCGCCACGATGTCGGCCTTGTGCTCCCCCGTGGCGATCAGCGCGATCTCGCGCGCATCGAGGATCGTGGCGACGCCCATCGTGATCGCCTCGCGCGGCACGTTGTCCTCGCCGAAGAAATCGGCGGCCGCGTCCTTGCGGGTGACCGTGTCGAGGATCGCGAGACTGGTGCGCGAATCTTGGGAAGACCCCGGCTCGTTGAAGCCGATGTGCCCACTCTTGCCGATCCCCAGCAGCTGGAGGTCGATCCCCCCCGCCTCGGCGATGGCCCGTTCGTAGGCGTCGCAGTGCTCGGCGAGCCGCTCGCGCGGCACGCTCCCATCGGGGACGTGCACCTGCTCCGGCCGGATGTTGACGTGCGCGAACAGGTTCTCCCACATGTAGCGCCGATAGCTGTGCGGGCTGTCGGGCGGCATGGGATAGTACTCGTCGAGGTTGAACGTGACGACGCGCGAGAAATCGACTTCGCCCGCCTGGTGACGGCGGATCAGCTCGCGGTAGATCCCCAGTGGCGTGCTGCCGGTGGCGAGCCCCAGCACGCACCGCCCCTTGGCCGCCGTCTCTCGCGCGATCACCTCGGCGACGCGGTCGGCGAGCAGCACGGCGAGATCGTCGTGGTCGGGCACCACGACCGTGGGAATGCGCTCGCGGTCGCGCAGACCTTCGATCAAGCGCGCCGGGGCGCGCCGCGCGGGGCTGCGCGGAGCGGGAGGGCGCGCGATGCGGGCGTCGTCGGGCGTCATCTGGTGTCGTCGCTCCTTGCGGGACAACGTAGCATAGAGATAGAAGGGAAGAATACGTCCGGTCGGGACCGCGGGCAAAGTCAGACAGCGCGGTTACTTGACGGACCGTGCAGTTTGTCGCATATGTAGAGTGCGCCCCCACGATTCACGGATCGTTCTTGTGACCGGCGGCCGCGACTGCGGTGGACCGCCAGGGATAGGGTGTGCGGGTGGGAGCCTCCGTGACGCAACGGGAGCCGTTCGTCGAAGGCAGACGCGAGATCCTGCGCCAGGCGAGCGTCGCGCTGGGGGGCCGCCCCGTTACCGTATGGGAAGTGTCGGCCCGCGCCGAGCTGGAGCCGCAGGCATCGAGCGAACCCGCCCCCACGCACCACACCACGAAGCTCGACGTCGACGCCACCCTGCGGCGCTGGAACATCGCCATCGTGCAGGGCAGCCGCTGGGTGGGATGTCAGACCGTCTCGGACGGGCTGTGGGTGGTCGCGCCGGTCCGGACTAAGCCCCCGGCGCCCCCGCCCGACGGGCGGGAGCGGCGCAGCCGCGAGCGCCTCACGCTGGAGCTCGCCGGCCTCTGCCTTGGCTTGCTCGACCGACGGGAACCCGCGCCCGGTCACCCGCCGGCCCGACCCGACCCGCTCCAGGACATCACCACCCTGCCGGGCATCATCGCGCACGAGCTGTCCAACCCGCTCACGGCGGCGCGCGCCGGGCTGCAGCTCGCCATGGAATCGGTGGGCCGCTGGACGGAGGTCGCGGCGGGGCGCCGCCTCGAGCTGCTCGACGAGCTGGGTCAGGTGATCGAGGACATCGACCGGTCGGTCAGCTTCCTCCGCGCCGTCAAGGACCGGGCGCGGGGCGCCCTGGCGCGCTCCGAGCGATTCGACGCGGTGCGTGTGGTGCGCTCGTGCTGCACCCTCGAGAGCCGCGTCTTGAAGGAGAAGAAGATCCCGCTCGAGTTTGACTCCACGCTCGAGACGTTGTATTTGAAGGGTGACCCCAACGCCCTGTACGACCTGCTCGTGAATCTGATCCGCAACGCCGCCGACGCGAGCGCCGCGCGGCCCGCGCCCATCCGGGTAGGTCTGATTCAGGAGGCCAGCTCGCTGCGGCTCACGGTAGAGGACCGCGGCGCCGGCATCCGACCGCAGGACCTGGAGCGCATTTTCGAGCCCGGCTACACCACCAAAGAATTCGGCGAAGGGAGCGGCATGGGACTGGTCGTGGTGCAGAGCGTGATCCGCAACATGTTCGCCGGCAGTATCGCGGTCGACTCGAAGGTCGGAGTCGGAACAACGGTCACCGTCACCCTGCCGATTCCGCCGCAGCGGTCTGTCGATCCGCAGCTGGCGGGCGAGCGGGCCTAGCCCGTGGGCCGCTCCTCCGTTGTGGCGGCGGTCGCGGCCTGGGCCGCCCTGTCCGCCCATCCCGCTCCTGCCGCAGCGCAAGACCTCGTCGTCGACACCACGGGGGCGGCCGCGTTGGTCGATCAGGCGCTGAGCCACTCCGCCGTGATGCAGAACCTCGAGTACCTCACGGACGTGATCGGCCCGCGCCTCACCGGATCGCCCGCCGCGCGTCGCGCCAACGAGTGGACGCTCGAGCGCTTCAAGGCGTACGGCCTGGATGGCCACCTCGAGCCATGGCAGTTCGGGGGGACATGGACCCGGGGAGCGTTCCGCGCGCGCCTGACCGCGCCCCGGCCCCACGAGGTCACGGCGGCCAGCTGGGCATGGGCGCCGGGCACGGGCGGCGCCACCGTCACGGGACCGGTCGTGCGCATCGAGGCGAGCTCGCCGGACAGCTTCGTGGTGCATCGCCGCCGGGTGAAGGGTGCCTGGGTCATGACCCGCGTGCCATCGCTCGTGTGGAACAACGACGGCCCGCCCATGACCGGTGCCGACTCGGCGCGCCAGCGCGAGTTCAGCCGCAGCGTGTTCACCCCGTTTCGTGACGCGGACTCCGCCACGCGCGCCCGCATGCAGCAGTTCGCGAACGACGTCCCTTACTTGCTGCGCCGCGCCGGCGCCCTCGGCCTCGTGGTGGACGCCGGGAAGGAGCATGCGCTGCTCAATATGAGCGGCTCTCCCAACCGGATCCTCCCCCTGCCGCAGCTCGTCGTCGCGCACGAAGACTTCGCGCTCTTCGACCGGCTGCTCGCGGCCGGGACCACGCCGCGCCTGGCCGTGAGCATCGCGAACACCCTGATGCGCGACTCGGTCACCCAGTGGAACACGGTCGCCGAGATCCGCGGCGGCGAATACCCCGGCGAGGTGGTGATCGTCGGCGCGCACCTCGACTCGTGGGATCTGGGCACGGGGGCCACCGACAACGGCACCGGCGCCATGTGCACGCTCGAGGCGGCCCGCGCGATCGCGCAGGCGGGCCTCAAGCCGAAGCGCACGATCCGCTTCGTGCTGTTCACCGGCGAGGAGCAGGGACTCATCGGGTCCCGTAAGTACGCGGAAGCCCATGCCGCCGAAATGGACTCGATCCAGGCCGTTATCGTGCTCGACAACGGCACGGGCGCGATCACCGGCCAGGCGCTTCAGGGCCGCGGCGACCTCGAGGCGCTGTGGCGCGCCGTTCTCGCCCCCGTTGCCGCACTCGGCGCCGACTCCGTCGTGAACCGCACGAAGGGCGGCACCGATCATCTCTCATTCCTGCCCTACGGCGTGCCCGGCTTCAACTTCAATCAATTGGAGCGCGGCTACAACCACACGCACCATTCCCAGTCCGACACCTACGACATGGGGATTGCCGCTGACCTGATGCAGGCGTCGGCGGTCATGGCAGTCTCGGCATTCGCGCTCGCGAATCTGCCGGGTATGATCCCGCGGGGCGAGCGCACCACGCCGACCCCGGTGCAGGCGGTCAAGGTCAGCGACAGCTTGCTCGTCAAAGGGACAGGACGGAACTAGAATCGGGATGCGGGATGCGTCGGTGACCTCTCGGCTCCCGCCTCCCGCTTCAGTCGCCCTCGGCCAGCAATTTCTCGAGATCCAGCGGCTTCGTATGCATCACTAGCGTCCCGTCGGGCGCTCGAGGCCACTCCGGCTCCGGCCGGTCCCGGTACAGCTCGACGCCGTTCCCGTCCGGGTCGCGCAGATAGATCGCCTCGCTCACCCCGTGGTCGGCCGCCCCCTCGAGTGGGATGCTCGCCTGGAGCACGCGGCGCACGGCCGCCGCCAGCGTCTTGCGATCGGGATACAGGATCGCGAAGTGGTACAGCCCGGTCGTGCCCGGCGGCGGCGCCGGCGCGCCGCGTCCCGCCCAGGTGTTGAGCCCGATGTGGTGGTGGTAGCCGCCGGCCGAGAGGAAGACGGCGTTCGAGCCATAGCGCGTGGTCACTTCGAAGCCGAGCACGTCGCGATAGAATCGCAGCGAGCGCTCCAGGTCCGCCACGGTCAGATGCACGTGCCCGATACGCGTGGCCGGATGAATCGTCATGTTGCCCTCTGAACGTCGGCCGGTTCCCACTGTATTTTTCCCGTATGAACGCGATCCCGAGAATCCCGCCCCCGGTCAACGAGCCCGTCCTCAGTTACGCTCCCTCCACGCCCGAGCGAGTCGAGCTCAAGCAGGCGCTCAAAGACCTCTCGACGCGGCAGGCCGACATCCCGCTCGTCATCGGCGGTAAGGATGTCCGCACCGGCACCACGGTCGACGTCGTCATGCCCCACTGCCATCGCCATGTTCTGGCGAAGGTGCAGCAGGCGGGGCCGGGGGAGGTCGAGGCGGCGATCGCCGCTGCCCGCGACGCCTGGCGCGACTGGTCCGCCTGGGGATTCGAGCGGCGGGCCGCCGTGTTCCTGAAGGCCGCCGACCTGCTCGCCACGCGCTACCGTCCGATCGTCAACGCCGCCACCATGCTGGGCCAGTCGAAGACGGCGCACCAGGCGGAAATCGACGCGGCGTGCGAGCTGATCGACTTCTTCCGCTTCAACGTGCACTTTGCCGAGCGCGTCTACGCGGAGCAGCCCCTCTCCGCTCCCGGCACCTGGAACTCCCTCGATCACCGTCCGCTCGAGGGGTTCGTCTACGCCATCACCCCGTTCAATTTCACGTCGATCGGCGGCAACCTGCCGACCGCACCCGCGATCATGGGTAACACGGTCGTGTGGAAACCCGCGGCCACGGCGGTCCTCTCGAACTACTTCATCCTCAGGCTGCTCGAGGAAGCGGGGCTCCCCCCGGGTGTGATCAACTTCATTCCCGGGCCGTCGGCGCGCGTGTCGGAGCGCGTGCTCGCCGATCGCGCCTTCGCCGGGATCCATTTCACGGGCTCCACCGAGGTGTTCCAGGCGCTGTGGAAGCAGGCTGCGGCGAACCTCACGTCGTACGCGTCCTACCCGCGGCTGGTCGGTGAGACCGGCGGCAAGGACTTCATCCTGGCCCATGCGAGCGCGGACGTGGATGCGCTGGCGACTGGGATGGTGCGGGGGGCGTTCGAGTATCAGGGCCAAAAGTGCAGCGCCGCCTCGCGCGCCTACGTGCCCGCATCCCTCTGGCCCGGACTTCGGGATCGGATGCTCGAAATGCTCGCGGAAATGAAGGTGGGCGACCCGGCCGACTTCCGGAACTTCATGGGTGCGGTGATCGACCGGAAGGCGTTCGACAAGATCACGGCTTACATCGCTGCCGCCAAGCAGGCGCCCGGGGTCAAGCTGGTGTTCGGCGGCGGCGCCCGCGACGCCGACGGGTACTTCATCGACCCCACGCTGCTGCAGGTGGAGGATCCGAGATACCGCACCATGTGCGAGGAGATCTTCGGGCCCGTCCTGTCGGTTCACGTGTACCCCGACGCGCGCTGGACGGAGACGCTCCGCACCGTGGACGAGACGTCGCCCTACGCGCTCACGGGAGCGGTGTTCGCCCAAGATCGCCAGGCCGTGGAGCAGGCCCGACAGGCCCTGCGCTACGCGGCCGGGAACTTCTACGTGAACGACAAGCCGACTGGCGCCGTGGTCGGGCAACAGCCCTTCGGCGGAGCGCGCGCCAGCGGTACCAACGACAAGGCTGGAAGCCTGCTCAACCTGGTCCGCTGGGTCAGCCCCCGGGCCGCGAAGGAGAACTTCCTGCCGCCCCGGAGCTTTACCTACCCCTACATGGCCGAGTCGTGATCGCCGGGGGGGGCGGTGCCCGCCCGCCCATCCTCGTCCTAGCCATGGGGGGCGCCTTCCTGTTGCTGGTGATTTCCCTCCTGATCGGCTCCCTCACCCGGCCGGAGCTCCCGCCTTATGGCCTCACGACGCCGCACCCGGCGCGCGCGGGGGACTCGCTGCTCGGACCAGCCACCTACACCCTCGATGCCGCTGCCACCGATCGCTGGCGGCGCTTCGACTTCGGGCGCAACGCCGCCGTGGAGTCAGGGCCCTGGGACATCGCCTTCCGGCGCTTCCATGTCATCTCCGCTCCAGGAGGGGGCATCGTCGACCTCGGCGTGGTGCCCTTCGATTCCGTGCGTGACCTGCCCGTGGCGGGCTACGTCGCGAACATCGCGGCGCCCGATACCACGAATCCCGGCGTGGGGAAGTGGTATACCTACAGTATGCTGACTCACCTCCTCATGTCGAAGCATCACGTGTACGGGGTGCGCACGGCGGGCGGGAGATACGCCAAGCTCGAGCTGCTCGCCTACTACTGCCGGGAGGTGGGCACCGCCTGCGTCACCTTCCGATACGCTTACCAGGGGGACGGGACCCGGCGCGTCGCCCGCGCCTCCTAGCGAAGAGCCCCCGGCCATGCTCGGCCGGGGGCTCGCATCGTCGGTTGCCGGAGCAAACTCACTTGGGCGGCAGGATCTTGAACATCCCCGTACCGCACACCGGGCACACGCCCTTCAAGGCCGGCCTGCCGTTGGCCATCTTCACCTGCTGGGCGTTGGAGATCTTTCGCTTGGCCTTGCACTTCACACAGTACCCCTCATCCGCAGCCATCGGGGCCTTTCCGGCCTTCGCCATTGCGTTCCTCCGTTCGGGGGCAGGGGCAGGGGGGCGGGGTGCATGGGGTGGGGGTCAGGGGCGGCTCCCCCGGGGTCACCCCCCCGGGACGGTGACAACATAATACGCTGTGCTCAAATCGTGGGAGCGGAGGCGGCCGGAGAGGCGTCGGAGAAGCCGTTCCGTTTGTGAGTTCCGTCACAAAACGGCTTCGTGGCGGACCCGCCACAGCGGCACAGGACAACGACTTCCGCCGGTTTGCCGTCCTTGCGGGGGGGCACGGCCAGCTCCCGGCCGTCCGGCGTAACAATGCGCACCGGCCCCTGGACGACCAGGGGTCCATTCGACTTGGGGGTGATGGTGGGGATCTCGGGCATCCCCAAGTATACCCCTCTCCCGGGTGAACGAAATGCCGCCTTGCGGCGTATCATTCTCGGCGACAACGTAACTGCGCAAACTGCACGATCCGCGGCCTGGGAAGGACCGTCGCGTCAGGGGGAGGGACCGCACGCCCGAACCCAACCGGCGGCGCCCCCAGGCCGTTGTTCTTGTTCGGGAACGGTGCCGCGCGCGACAGGGTATCTTCAAGCCGTTCCTCATGCGTACCCTGAAATACTCGGTCCTGCCGCTGCTGGCGGCTGGCTGCGTCTCGGAGCACGGACCGCTCACGAACCGCATGGCCCAGTCGGCCACGCCGTACCTCTCCCGGGCGGCGCATCAGCCGGTGAGCTGGCAACAGTGGGGGCGCGATGCATTCGCGCTCGCGGCGCGGCTCAACCGGCCGATCCTCCTGTACGTCGGAGCCGACGACTGTCGCTGGTGCGGTGTGATGGACCTCGAGGTGTATGGCGACGCCGTACTCGGAGCCATGATCGATTCATTGGTCGTCCCCGTGCGAGTCGATCGCGACGAGCGGCCCGATGTGGCACAGCGCTACGCCCGGGCGGTGCAGCTCCTCGCCGGCCTGCGCGGCTATCCCCTCACGGTGTTCCTCACGCCCGATGGCTCGGCGTTTTTCGGTGGGACGTATTTCCCCCTCGACGACCCCGTTACGGGCCGCGGCCTGAAGCAGCTGCTCCCGGAGGTGGCGCGGAGCTACCGCGAGCAGCGCGCGTCGATCCTGCGGCGCGCGGCGCTGGTGCAGCGGCTGGCCATGGGCCGCCCGGCGCCGGGTCGCGGGGCGCTCAAGGCGGCCGGTCTCGAGCGCGAGGTCGAAGCCGTGCGCGGCGCGGTGGCGACCGCCATCCGAGCGCACGCCAGCGTCGCGAGCTTCCGCTACGCCCAGGCCGCGGATCTGTTGCTCACCGTCTTCGGCCGCACGCGCGACTCGACGTACTTGAGGCCGGCGCTCGCCGTGCTCGACTACATGATCGACTCCGGTGATGCCGCGGCGGCCGTCGGTGCCCGCGACGA
>Ga0209154_1002468_pt1 | contig 10317 bp, 6 predicted proteins | sample GraSoiAngelo_121_FD_185878 | JGI IMG/M metagenome (GOLD analysis project Ga0209154, IMG submission 185878) | Grasslands soil microbial communities from the Angelo Coastal Reserve, California, USA - 14_0919_12_20cm (SPAdes) (version 2) | ecosystem: Environmental > Terrestrial > Soil > Grasslands ... | reverse complement strand
AGCGACAAAGAAGCCGTGTACATGGGCGTCTGGCCGCTGCCGGGTAGCAACGAGATCGAAGTGGCCAACCGGCTCCACGCTGAAATGGCCCGGATCCGGCCCACGCTGCCCAGCGACATCGACATGCAGATGGCCTACGACGCGACGGTGTTCATGACCGACGCGCTGCAGGAGATCTCGAAGACCCTGGTCGAGACGATCCTGATCGTCGGCCTCGTGGTATTCCTGTTCATGGGGTCGATCCGGACCGCCTTGGTGCCGCTGGTGGCAATGCCGGTGTCGCTGGTAGGCGCCGCGATCGTCATGTACGCCTTCGGCTTCAGCCTGAACCTCCTCACCATCCTCGCGATCGTGCTGTCGGTGGGATTGGTGGTGGACGATGCCATCGTCGTGGTCGAAAACGTCGAGCGGCACGTGCGCGAGGGCAAGACACGGATCCAGGCGGCCATCGTGGGCGCGCGCGAGCTGGTCGGCCCCATCATCGCGATGACGATCACGCTCGCGGCGGTATACACACCGATCGGGTTCCAGGGCGGGCTCACCGGCTCCTTGTTCCTGGAGTTCGCGATCACCCTCGCGGCCGCCGTCGTAGTGTCGGGTTTCGTGGCGGTGACGCTGTCCCCGGTGATGAGCTCGCGCTTCGTCCACGAAGCGGGGCGGGAGGGGCGGCTGACAAAGCTGGTGCACCATGGCTTCGAAGCGGTGCGCCGGCGCTATGAGCTGTTGCTGGACGGCGCCCTGCAAATGCGCTGGGCGATCGTCGCGGCTGCGGTGCTCGTCATGTTGGCGGCGGTGCCGCTGTATCAGAACTCGCGGCGGGAGTTGGCGCCCATCGAGGACCAGAGCCACATCAGCCTGTTCATGGCGGCCTCGCCCGACGCGTCGCTCGAAGCGACCAACAAGGCGTCGCTCCAGGTCGTGAAGGCTGTCACGTCGTTCCCCGAAGCCAAGTTCATGTGGTCGCTGACGGCCAACTGGGGCGGGTTCGGCGGGATGGTCGCGAAGAATTGGAAGGAACGCAAGCGCACGACCGAGCAGATGTACGGCCAGCTGTACTACGCGGTGTCGCAGGTGCCGGGCTTGCAGGTGTTCCCCCGCCTCGACCCCCCGTTGCCGACGCCCGGGCAGTATGACGTGGAGCTGATTCTGGCCAGCGACGTGCCCCCGGACCAGATGCTGCAGACGGTGGGCGCCGTGCTGGGCGCCGGCTGGCAGAGCGGCAAGTTCCTGTACGTCGACACCGACTTGAAGATCGATCTGCCCGAAGCGCGAGTCGTGATCGATCGCGACCAGGTGGCCGACCTGGGGCTGGACCTCGCCAGCGTGGGCCGAGAGCTCGGTACGCTGCTGGGCGGCGCGTACGTCAACCGGTTCAACTATTACGACCGCAGCTACAAGGTCATTCCCCAGATCGGCGACGAGCGCCGCACCACGGTGGCGCCGCTGCTCGATCTCAAGATCAAGACGCCGAGCGGTCGTCTCGTGCCGGTGTCGACGTTCACGCACATCGAGTCGAGCACCGCGCCGCGCACGCTGAATCGCTTCCAGCAGAGAAACGCGGTGCGGATCTTCGGCGGCGTGAAGCCCGGCGTCACCAAAGAAGAAGGGCTGCGCGTGTTGGAGAACGCCGCGAAGGCGGTGACGGGCCCCGGCGTCGGGCTGGACTACGCCGGCGAATCGCGGCAGATCCGCCTCGAAGGCGCGGCGCTCACCGTGACCCTCGGATTCGCCGTGATCCTGATCTATCTGGTGCTCGCGGCGCAGTTCCGGAGCTTCCGGGACCCGCTGATCGTGCTGGTGGGCTCGGTGCCGCTCGCGATTTCCGGGGCGCTGGTGTTCAGCTACCTCGATTTCACCACCATCAACATCTACTCCCAGGTCGGGTTGATCACGCTGGTGGGACTGATAGCGAAGAACGGCATCCTGATCGTGCAGTTCGCCAATACGCTCCAGTCGCAGGGCGTGGCGAAGCTGGCCGCGCTGCGTGAAGCATCGCTCACCCGGCTCCGGCCCGTGCTGATGACTTCGGCGGCCACCGTCTTCGGGCACCTGCCGCTGGTGTTCGCGACCGGCCCGGGATCGGCGGCGCGCAACAGCATCGGGACCGTGCTGGTGGCGGGCATGACGGTGGGGACGCTGTTCACCCTGTTCGTGGTCCCCGTCTTCTACTCGTTCATCGCAGCCGAGCACCGTCCCGAAACGGAAGCGGAGAGCGAGAGTTTCGTTCTCGAACCTGCACCTGCAATGGTTGGGGAGGTGGCTCATGCGTAGCGCAATTCTCCTCGCGTTCGTTGCGCTCTACGGATGCGCCACGGCTCCGGGGTACCGATCATCGTCGGTGCGGCCACCGGAGGCGTTCCGGGAAACGAGCGGCGATCCTCAGCCGGCGACCCCCTCTCCCGAGAGTCCTCACCCCCTGTCCCCCTCTCCCGTTGGGAGAGGGGGAACGAAGGACGAGCCCCTGGTCTCGTCCGATTACTGGGACCAGCTGAGCGACACCACGCTGTCCCGCCTGGTGGGCGAGGTGCTGCGCGGCAACTTGGACGTTCGGTCGGCGCGGGCTCGCGTGAGCGCCGCGCGCTCGGACCGGATCCGCAGCGTGCTGGATCTGACGCCATCGGCGACGCTCGCGGCCGGTTACTCCCGGCAACGGCTGTCGAGTGCGAGCTTCCCCGGTTCGTTCGGCGCCTTCCCGGACCAGAATGTTTGGGATGCCGGCGTGAATGCCTCCTGGGACCTGGACGTGTTCGGCGGCATCCGCCACACCGTTCAGGCGCGGGGCGCGCTGGCGGACGTGGCCCAGGAAGACCTGCGCGACGTGCAGGTAAGCCTGACCGCGGAGGTGGCCCGCGCCTATTTCGAGCTGCGGGGAGCGCAGGAACAGCTCCTAGTGGCCCAACGGAACGCCGAGAACCAGCGCCGCACGTTCGACCTTACGAAGCAGCGGCTCGACGCGGGGCGCGGCAGCGCATTCGATACGGAGCGGGCGCAGGCGCAGCTCAGCTCGACGCTCGCCTCGATTCCCGCGCGTGAGGCGCAGGTAGCGGCGGCCCAGTACCGCATCGGTACGCTCGTCGGCCGCTCGCCCACCGAGGTTGCCCGGGAGCTCGAGCAGACCGCGGCGCTGCCGCAGCTGCCGGAGGTAGCCTCCATCGGGACGCCGGACGTGGTGGTCCGCTACCGGCCCGACGTGGCCGCGGCCGAGCGGTTCGCCGCGGCGCAGGGAGCGCTGGTGGGTGCGGCCAAGGCGAGCTACTTGCCGCGGCTCAGCATCGGCGGAACCGCGGGCTACGCCGCGCCCGAGTTCAGCTCAGTGGGCAACCAAGGAACGCTGCGCTACGCCGTGGGGCCCGTGATCACCTGGCCGGGTCTCAACCTGGGGCGGGTGAAGGCGGAGGTGAACGCGGCAGAGGCACGGGAGGAAGCGGCCCGCGCACAATACAGTCGTGTGGTGCTCTCGGCGATGGAAGACATGGAGACGAGCCTGGCGCGGTATCGCGCCGGGCGGCTCCAGGTGGAGCGACTCCAGGACGCGAGCGCCGCGAGCGAGCGCGCGGCCGAGCTGGCGCGCATGCGGTTCCGCGAAGGAGTCACGGATTTTCTGCAGGTGCTGGACGCGGAGCGGACGCAGCTCGAGGCTCAGGATCGGCTGGCCCAGGGGCGCATCGACGCGGCGACGGCGTACGCGGCGCTGTACAAGGCGACCGGGGGTCGGTAACCCTGTTTTCGTCGCTACCGGTTGATCCAGTACGACAGCTTCACCAGGAACCCGTTGTCGGGCCGTAGGTCGAACAGATCGTTCAGGTCACCGCCAAAGCCGCGGGTGCCCTCGACGCCGGTCGACCCGAGGCGCCCCTGGCTCCACACCACGAACAGCGTCGAGCCGGGCCGGTACTCCCAGCGAAACACGACGTTGGACCGGAATTGCTTGTAGTTGAATCCGCCGGGGTTGTCGGCGAGGACCGTGTCCTGCTCGTAGCGACGCGCGAAGTCTGCGGCGCGCGGCGTGGGGGACAGCTTCTGCACGTTGCTGTAGGTCCCCTTCGAAACGAACGGCTGGGCGTATACCTGCAGCGTCGCGCTGGCCGTGAACGGGTACGTGAAGCGCAGGGTCACGCCGAGCTGCTTCTGCTCGAGGTGAGCGAACACGTAGCGGGTGACGTGCGGGACGATGGTCGTGTCCGTGACGGGCCCGAGCGGCTGCACCTCGTTGCTGGCGCGGGTGTAGTTGGGGATGATCGCCGCCGTGACGCGCGACGCCAGCTTGAAATCGACCTCGGGCATCAGGTTGAGGCTGTGTGACCGCCCGCCGTCTCCCCGCCAATAGTTGACCCAGAAGTACGGCACGATCGCCTTGCGGTCGTCCCCGTTGAGACCGGCCCACGGTGCGATGTACGGATCCTGCCGCACGGCGGGCCCCCCGCGTGCGCAGGAATAGCAGTATGTCTCGCCCAGCTGGCCGAAAGTGCTTCCCATGTGGAACGACCACGTGTTGTTGAACGTGGTATGTGTGTTGGTATTGAACGCCCGCTCCTCGGGTAGTCCTGCGGCCGTCCAGAATTGCCACCAGTTGAAATTCCACTGAAACCGCTGGTACAGCGCGCGTCGGTGGCGGTCGAAGTATCCCATCCAGGTGCTCCAGGTCTGCTGGTCGGCGCGCTGCAGGTAGCCGAGGTCGTTGATTTCGAAGCCGGCAGAGCGTCGCTGATAGCCCGTTTGGAACAACAGATGCGCGCCTCCTACCTTGCTCAACTGTAGCTCCTCGGCGTCCCCGGAGAGCGAGGTGCGCGTCGGGTCGTACGGAAGCCCGGCGTCGGGTCGCTGGTAGTAGTGGACCGCCTCGCGCTGGGTGGAATCGATGGCCTGGGCGCTGCCCGCCACCCGACTGAAATCGAGCGAGCCCGAGACCTCGAATCGGCCGCCGGGAAAGCGATGGCGGAAGTCCGCGCCGCCCACGTAGGCGGTGCGTCGCAGGTAGGGAGCGGTAAAGGCGTCGTTGTCCCGGTTGACCGCGGTGACGATGCCACCCACGCTCGACTCGCCGCCCCGCAGGTCCTGGCGCAGGCGGACAACGCCATAATTGCTGGTCGGCTCGATCGTCACGCCGCCGACGCCCGTGACGTGCTGGGTGACGGCATCGAGGACACCGATCGTCAATCCCCCTGGCAGGCGGCCGGTCAGCTTCCCCGCACCGAAAATCCGCGTGAAGGCGGGCGACGTGGTGTCCGAATAAGTGCCCGCGAGCTGGGGGGCGCGTCCGATGCGCCGCGAGTACACCAGGCCTTCGCCGGTACTGCAGTCGTTGACCGCAGTGCAGTTCACGTCGAATCGAAAGATGCCCGCACCCTGCACGAAGAACGGGCGCTGCTCCTTGAAGAAGGTCTCGAACGCCGTGAGGTTGAGCACCGCCGGATCGGCCTCGACCTGGCCGAAGTCCGGATTGACCGTCGCGTCCAGGGTGAGGTTCGACGCGACGCGATACTTCAGGTCGCCCCCGCCAGCGATGTCCTGCGTCCGGCCGATCCCGGTGCTCGTGAACTCCGACACGTTCTTGGTCACCACGTAGGGGGCCGCCTCGAGCCGGCGTGGGGCCTCGAGGTCGTCGAACCCGTCGACCTCGCCGAACTGCGACACGAACCCGGCCTTCGACTGGCGGAACAGGGGCCAGCTCACGCGCTGGGCGTAGCGGTACAGGTCCCGATCGATCGTGAGTCCGAAGGTGTGGTGCTGCTGCCGCCCGTAACGCAGCTGCGACAGCGGGATGCGGAATTCGGCCGTCCAGCCGAGCGAATCGACGCGGGTCGCGACATCCCACACCGCGTCCCAGGCGAAGTCTTCATTGCCGTCGTTGTAGACCTGCGCGTCGAGCTTCACCCCCGAGGGATTGACGCCGAATTCATAGCCGGTTCGGCGATCATGATACGAATCCAGGAACAGCCAGATCATGTCGGAGGGCGTGAAGTAGTCGCGCCGGGCGAGCACCGTGATGATGCTGTCGGGGTGCGGATCGAAGGCGCGGACGAAGACGTACAGGTTGGCCGCGTCGTAGGCGATTTTCGCCTCGGTCGGGAGCTTGGGCGGGTCGCCCTCGCTGGGCCGCCACTCTTGAAATCCGGTAATCGGTTGGGCCTCCCGCCACACGGCATCGTCGGCGCGCCCGTCAATGACGGGCGGTTGACCGGCACGGGTGGCGAGGACCCTGCTCGCGGGGGCCGGGGCCGGGGGCGGGGGCGGGGGCGGATCTTGACTCTGACTGGAGAGCGTGACGGCGGCGAGAAGCGGCAACCCGAGAAGCATGAACGGCCTTGGGGTGGAGGTTTCCCGATTAGATGACGGGACCTCGAAAAGGGTTGTTTCAGCGGGGTCGGCAAAGCGAGGGGTTCTGGCGGCGCGGCGCCGACGGTGCGATTGTAGTGGCCCGATGCCAATCGCGGCACCGGACCTGATAACTCCTCACATTTGTTTGAACAAAAGGCTTACGCACGTGACGCTCGACGGCCGGAGGAGCGAGCACAGGCGTTCAGACGGCGTGAAAAAAAGAGCACGCAGCGCGACCCGTGTCAATCACGGTGTGCCCTTCGAGTTGTAACGTCAGTCTTCGGAGTAGCGTGCGTGTTGCAGTCACGCATCACTAAGCAGCGACTACCCTGCGCGCGCCCGCTCAGGGCGCGCGATCCATTATCTTGACGGCTTCCGCGCGCCGCAGCGAAACCGGGGGGAGCGTGGGCTATGCGGGCCAGAGTGATTACCGTCGGAGTCGCCCTGTGCGTCGCCTGTAAGGGATCAGAGCGAGAAGTGCCAAAGTCACCGCTGGCGGGCGTACGGGTTGTGGACTTGATCCCTGTCTCGCTGAGTGGGGAAAGCTGGCAGGACGCCGAGCCATTCCTGGCGCTGTACGCCTCGAACCCGCGTCTCATGGCGGCCTCGGCCTTCACGCCGAATCCCGGCGGCTCCGCCAGCGCGACCGCGCCCATTTTCGTCTCCGACGATGGCGGCGACTCCTGGACGCTCCGCAACACCCTCCCCAGCCAGACGATGACGGCCGATATCACCCACGCCGTCGGGGGCAACCCGCCCGTGCTGTACGCCGGAATCATGAAGGTGCCCGACTTCCCCCTCAACGAGCTCAAGGCGAACGACTTGTTCTCGCCCGCGACCATGAGACTGCAAGGGTTCCGCGCCGACATCGATCAGCCGTTCGTGCGCACCAGCGCCGTCGGCAACGCCGATCGCGTGTATATCGGCCTCAATGATTTCGACGCACCGGACGGGCGCACCGCGACCGTCGACGTCTCGCTCGACGGGGGCACGACCTATACGTCCCGGCGCATCGAAACCCGCAACACCGCGGGGCAGAATGGTCCGTCCATCCGGCCCGCCGTGGCACAGGATCACACCGTGTACGTCGCGTACTTCGGCTGGCGCTCGAACGCGGGAGCGGACGTCACGAGCGACGTCGTCGTGGTGCGCGACGACAGCGGCGCGACGGGGGCCACGCCGTTCCGCGACCTGGTGGACCCCTCGGACCACCTCCCCGGCCGCCTCGTGGCGACCCACGTCACCATCCCCTGGTCCAACGCGCCGACGCTGGGGCAGGAGCGCATCGGCTCCACCCTGTCGATCGCAGTGGACGCGCTCCACAGCGACAACGTGTACCTGGCATGGGCCGACCGGGTCGGGACGGGCGACATCTATACGGTGCACGTGCGGCGCTCGACCGACCGCGGCGCGACCTGGAGCAGCGACCTGCGCACCCTGACGAACGCCACCGATGCAAGCCTGGCGGTCTCGACCAACGGCACGGTCGGTCTCTTGTATCAGCAGGTGACCGGGCCCGCAGGCGCCAGCCGGTGGGTCACCCGCCTGGAGCAGTCCGGGGACGGCTTCGCGACGCACCAGGACCTCGTCCTCGCCACCGTCCCGGCCGCGACGCCGCCGTTTCAGTTCCTCCCGTACATCGGCGACTACAACGGCCTGCTCACCCGCGGGAACCAGTTCCTGGGTATATTCTCCGCGAACAACACGCCCGATTCCGCCAACTTTCCGCAAGGCGTGGTGTATCAACGACGAGTGGACTTCCCCACTCATCGGCTACTCGACGGCTCGGGTGCCCCGGTGGCGGTCTCGATCGATCCGTTCTACTTCAGCGTCCCGGTCCTGCCATGACGACAGACGGTCGCAGTGAGGGTCCCATGCATATTCGGTCAGCGATGCTCTTCGCCGTCGCGCTTTCGTTTCCCGGAGCCGCGGTCGCCCAGATGAGCCGGGCGGCACTCGTGAAACAGTCCGACATCATCTTTATCGGAACCGTCACGCAGGTCGGCGCCGTCGCGGTCCCCGAGGTCCCCCCGTCGGACCGGACGGTCGTGGTGCGGGTCGACCAGGTGCTCGAGAAACCGGCCCCGGTCGCCCTGACGGCGGGCGATTCCGTTACCGTTGAAACCGCGCGGGCGGGCTCGCTGAAGGCGGGAATCCAGGCGACGTTCTATACGACGGGGTGGATCTTCGGTCGGGGCGTGGCGGTGCGCGAGGTCGGACACGAGCCGGGGCAATCGCCGGTCGCGACGGCGGACGCGCGTGAAGCAGTGGCGAGGGCTCGGGCAGTGGTGAACGACGCGGATCTGAAGGCGCACATTCAGAGGGCGGCGATGGTGGTCGCGGGCCGCGTGGAGCAGGTGCGTCCGGCCGAGCTCACCGCGGCGCCGACGCGTCCCAGGCGGATCACCGAGCATGACCCCGACTGGCAGGAAGCGATTATTCAGGTCGAAGACGGCATCAAGGGCGCCCAGGCTGGCGAGCAAGTGGTGGTGCGCTTCCCGGGCTCTTCCGACGTCGCCTGGGTCGGCACCCCCAAGTTCGCCGTCGGGGAGGAAGGCACGTTCCTGCTCCACAAGGACTCGACCACCGGCTCGCCCCGCACGATGATCGCCGGCCGGTCGGTGCCGGCTTACACAGCGCTGCACAAGGTGGACGTCCTCTCCAAGCAGGACGCCACGCGGGTTCGTGACTTGATCAAGAAGCCGTAGTTGGAGAGAGGCAAAGTAGAAGAGTTCCTGCAGCCCAAGGCGATGCTCACGCCCGGCATAGCGGGCGGCGTCACGATGTTGATCGCCAATGCGCTGTGGGTCGCTTTCAGCCTCCCCCCGCGCTGGACGTCGCTGGTATTGAGCTTTCTCCTGGGGCTCCTCGTCTTCGTGGCCACGAGGGTTCCGCTGTGGCAACGGGCGGTGTACTACCTCCTCAACTCCCTCATCATTTTCTCCGTCAGCATCGGCACGAATTACGTCGGCGTGGGGTTGACGCATCCTCCGGCACAGCAGAGCAACGCGATGCAGCCAATCGCACGCCGGTTCTTCGGCGACTGGCTGCGGGATACCGTCCTCACCCCCTGACCCCGGGGAGTCCTCGCTAGTTGGGCTTCGGGATCCCCGGGCTTGCGCCCGGGGTCAGTAGACGCACCCCGGGCCGCCTGCTCGGCCTCTAGAGAATCTCCCCCAGGCCGCACGAAAAGCCGGGCACCACGTCCTCGCCGTCCAGCGTTTGGTCTGCGGTGAGGATCTGCTCGCTGCCGTCGTCACGATAAACCCGCGCGACCCGGGCGGTCGGGTCGACGACCCAGACACACCTGGTTCCGGCCGAGAGCCAGTCGCCGACTTTCGCGAGCACCTCACCGGGGCGGTCGCCGGGCGAAAGGACCTCTACAACGAGGTCGGGCGCGAGGTCGGGAAAGCCCGTCGGCTCGGGATCGGGGAGCCGATTCCCGCGAATGAACGCGATGTCGGGCGCCCGAACCGTGTCGGGGTCTCGGGCCAGCGCGAATCCCGTTTCGGCCGCGTACACCTGGCCGAGGCCACGCGCGTCGACGTGGTCCGCGAGCCGCCGGGCCAGATCCATGGCGACCCTGCCGTGCCGTAGCCCGGCGGGTTCCCGGACGACGAGCTTCCCGCGGACCAACTCGGCGCGCTTCTCGGGAATCCGGACGTGGAGCAACTCGTTCGCGGTCATCAAGGCCTGGGGGGGCGGGGGCATGTCTAAAACGTAGGCGGGCTCGGCGGGCACGGCAAGCGAAACGGCGCTGTGTCGGTCAACGGTCCGTCAACTGGCCGCTCCTTTCCCCGGGCGGTACCTTCGGACCCCATGTCCGATGCGCTGGAACGTCTCGGGGCGGCCCTCGCCGAGCACTACGCTATCGAGCGTCAAATCGGCGCCGGTGGCATGGCGACCGTGTATCTCGCCAGGGATTTGAAGCACGATCGCGCCGTCGCTTTGAAGGTGCTGCGCCCCGAGCTCGCCGCCGTGCTCGGAATCGAGCGCTTC